>Ga0315314_1002706_pt1 | contig 14448 bp, 14 predicted proteins | sample TDP9_MG_FD_203631 | JGI IMG/M metagenome (GOLD analysis project Ga0315314, IMG submission 203631) | Freshwater sediment microbial communities from Lake Towuti, South Sulawesi, Indonesia - TDP9 | ecosystem: Environmental > Aquatic > Freshwater > Lake > Sediment | place: Indonesia: South Sulawesi...
GCCTGTCATCTCGACCATCAGATCACCGACAGCCTAACGGTTTATCTCGCCCCAGTTATTTAAAATCTCCAGAGGCCCCTCTACTCCTATGTGGCAGGCGGACGAGCACTGAGATCTTGAACTTGCGGCGGCCACCCCTATCCATGCCTATGAGCTTCGCGCTCTCGCTGACCTCCGCGCCGAACTTGCTCTTGAGCAGCGACGCCATCCGCCTGGCTAGCCCAGCGGGGTTGACGTAGAGGTCGAGCCCTCCCCTTTTTTCCTCTATTTTCGCTATGAAAGCGGCGCGATCCTGTTTGCGTGCCTCTGCGGCGCACCGCTCGAGCATGAGCTTTATTTCCCTGCGCGCCTCGGCTGACATGTCCTTGCCCCTTACTTGGACAATCGCCTCATGATGGCCAGCGCTCACCAAGCCGCACACGTCGCACGTGTGCCACATCGGCTTGACTGTGATTCTAACATGCTCAACGTGTGGGCTGACCTGTAGCTCATGGACTTTCCCTCGGGCATGAACATCGACCACTGCCTCGCCCGCGGTCAATTTTGGCTCCACGCGCAGCTTAAGCTCCTTGATTTCGTGCGGGCTTAGGAGCCTCGTGCCGGCGGGGGTGAGCTGGGCGAAACGGAGCTCGGAAAGCACCGCCGCTCGGGCAGCGTCCTCAAGGGCTGACTCCACATTGCTCGGTTCACGCCATCGATTGTCCACGAGGTATGCTCTACACTTGCTGCAGATGCTCACTTGGACCTCGGCTGGAGTTCTGATGAGGGGGTTCTCCTTCGTGAAGCAGGTCTGGCATAAACCATGGATGAGCGGGCCCTTTTTTGTCTCAGACGCACCACATCTGTAGCAAAAACGCCGCATGCGACCATAAAGACATGCTCGGCGAATTTAAAATCGCTTGTCCTGGACTCGAAGGTTGAATTGTGTTTGTTCGAAACGGGGGTTTATACTGGGGAAGTTTAAGCTCGAGTGTAAAGTGAGACTTTACCGGATGTAAAGTTTTTAGATGGTGCATCGTATCCATTATTTCGAGTTGTCTTAAATTTTTTTGATAAAGTTAAACAGGACGGGAGACATGGGCTATGCATGACGCGCTTGAGCTTACGCTCGGATCGGTCTGAGAGCTGACAACGACTGTTATGTTGTCCCTTGTGCAGTATGTCGCTCCTTCGGGCACGTGGACGCTCAGCGTGACGAACCTGAACCCACAGGGCCGGACATCCTTAAGCAAGTACGTCGATAACGTCGGGCCCCAGCCAGAGTTGTCTCTCACGGAAAGGGAGTAATTGTCTACGACATTCCCCTTGTTCATTATCATGAGGGTATAGGTCAACGTCGTGCATGGTGAGCCGCTCTTATAGCTCGGGAAGATTTGGATTGAAACCTCCCGTATGGGGAAATAAACATGAGCCTGGCATGTGGCGATCGAGCCAACGCATGGATCACCCTGCGGGCTGACCACAACCGTTATAATGTCTCTGGTGCAGTACGTCGCTCCTTCGGGCACACGGACGCTTAGCGTGACGACCCTCACCCTGCCGGGCTTGACGTTCTCTAGCAGGTATGATGATAGCGTCGGACCCCAGCCTGCATTATCGCTCACGGAAAGGGCGTAATTTTCGACCACATCCCCCCTATTCCACACTATTAGCATGTAAGTTAGCGTCGCGCAGGGCTTGCCGCTCTTATAGCTTGGGATGGTTTGGATCGACACCTTCCGTGTGGGGACAAAAGCACGAGCCCCTATCGTAACGCTCGACGGTATACCGTTAGCCGTTGCTTGAAACGTGTGCTCCGAATACCATGCTTCTGCTTGACTTTTCGGCCATATCGTCTTCTTTAGGGCGAAGTCCAGATGTATCGTCGCGTAGACCATTGCGCCTGGGGGAACGTCCTCAACTATAATCGTGTTATCTGAAAATGCACAATTCTCTGTTATGTCGATTGTCCTTGCGAGGTCCGAGTATACATGAATCGGTCTTTCATCCTTTAGAGAGAAGTTTTCATCTATGGCATACGTGATCGTAACATCGGTTGACGACCCTCCAATGTTATTGGCCAAAATGTTATAGTAAAACTGGCCAGGATTTGTCGCGGTCAGGGCATAGAGATCGGTCTTAACGGGCGTGAAAACAATTCCGAAGTTTTCTATGTTTTCAAAGTCGCTATCTGTGATCCATGTTTGTACACGAAGCGGTGGGGGAAGTATACTTACAATTACTGTGCTTATATCGGTTATATCGTTTTCAGCTGTTGCGATAATATGTCCTGTATAAATGCCTGAAAATGTGTTGTCCGGAATGCTTACGTTCATTATGACAAAGGTAGAGGAGCCAACATCAACATCAAAGTTGTTGTCACTAAATTTAATATTTGAACTACTTATTTTTCTTCCTTCGCCTGAGATGAGATCACTAGCTTCGAGCAATACATTCGACAGCTTTAAAATTCCACCAGTTTCCCTTACATAAATAATGCTAGAAGAGTGCTCACTTGGCTTCATTCTAAGTTCGAGATACTTTGGGTATAATTCCATAATTGCAGGGATTTCAGGGACTTCTCTCGCTACTACTACGTAATCCGCACCCATTTCATCTGTGCTTACAGCAATTACTTCAACAGTGTAACTTCTTGATCCGATTTCATCTGAAATTTCTATTCGTTCAGGATGAGTACTTGGGCCGCTATACCATGCTCCCGGTATCTCGTTCTCAACTTCTCCAGTGAAGTAATTGACGCCGACATGGTTTCCGTATTCGTCAGATAAATGTAGGTCTAAATCGCTTCCAACGTATGTAAGTGAGAACACAGCCCTCTGTGTATCGTCAAGAGTTGTGTAGTGTAGCTGTAATGATTCCCCCTCATAGAGTCTTCCTTCATCGATGATACTCGCTGTAACCATGTCGACAGCCTGGCTTTCTTGTGGATTTCCTCTGTTGCAAACTGTGAATAAGGAACTGGTCGTATATGACTTGAGATGCGAAGCATGTATTGTAACGGTGGAAAGATAGTTGGAACAGGCATCCTGATTAACATCAGCTAAGTTTACCACATACTCGTATTCGATTGTTCCGCTTTCACCCACGGCAACCCTTTCTGGGGCAGAGACTACTCTTACTTTTACTGTAGGTCCATCTATTCGTATATCTTCTCGAGTCACTTTGGGTTCTACAGGCATATCTCCTACATTCTTGAAAATAATTTTCCCATAGCCTTTCCCAAGAATTTCATTTGCATCCACGGGTTCAGTCACGTCTGTTGCGGTGTGGCTAACGACTTCCAATTTTACATGTATTTGATTAAAAATATACTCAGAGAAATCGGTCACTCGCTGACAAGGGGTACATAATTCTTCAATTTTTTCTTCAGCTGGACCTTCAAGCACTCCCGCTGCAATGAAAGCGATGCCTCCTAAGGGAGAAACAAGGAAACCCGCTTTAATCATCGCGATGATTTCAGCTAACTGACTTGGCTTTGTTATTAGATTCACACCTAGGCTTGCAATTGACGCTGCCTGTTCTCCTGTCTGCCAGCACTCTTCAGCTGTACTATCTGATACTATCGAGCATGTTTCGGCTCCGCTATATTCAGCAGCTTCACGCAAAAGCCACGCGCTGACAAAACCCACAACGGCGCATATAACTATGACGGCAATTAACCCGGGACTTGCGTGGAATGTTACATTGCCTAGGAAGTATGGTCCTGGTTGCTCGTGAATTGTTCGATTCATTAAATCCAAAAATTCCTCACCCATTAAAGATGCTCGCGGTAATCCCTTTTCGCAGCTCCTGATGATTCTTGCGAATGTTTCAATTTCTGTGGTGGATAGTTCACTTTGCATGGCAGTCAAATTGTCTAGAATCCAATTTCGATAAATACTGAAATCTTGTTTGAAATCTTCAATTAAGGGATTAGATTTCTCAACTAGGTATTGGTAAAATTCATCTCTCATCTCATCTTCGTTCATGTTGCTGTTCACTCTGGCAAACATGTTCTTTAGAAACTCCGCATCTTCTTTTGCCATGGTTTTGTTGATATAGTCACCATACGTACTATTAGCCAGCCGACTGAATGATTCTTCGCCTGTTTGATTAGACAGATAACTGATGAGATTATTCTTGAACCTTTCTCCCCATTTTTTATAACCCTTAGCCATTCCTGCAGCGTAGTAGTAAAACGAATCAAGAGCCTCTGCTATGACATTTTGCTCATATTCATCTAAAGCGTATTTTACGCCATCAATACCTGGTGGAGCAGGTTTCCCGGTTCCATAGTATGTAACAATATTCTTGGTTTCGCCTGGATTAATTGTTGCTAGATCCCAATAAATGAGCGCAGAACTGTCGCTCTCTGGTGAATATATTTCTCCGGGAGTGTAGAATGCTCTATTTGGATCAAACTCAGGATAGTCAAATAAGTAATCTACAGCCCATGCCCAGTTTGCAAAGATTACCATGTAGGGTCTTGTTGAGAGAGTGTGTCTGCCCTGAACGGTATAAGTTGAGTCGAGATAATCTCTTGTGAACCAATAGTCAAAGTTTATTTCCCCCCCGGTGAATTTTGTTTCTTTCTTCAGTAGTCCAACTTCGGGTACGTATATGGGGGCGCCGTCTTGCTCTCTGACCTGATAATCAAAGAGATACCTAACCTTCACCTGTCTACTGCTCGTTCCTGTATTCGATATGGTGAAAATCCATTTCGCTGCTTCTCCAGCTAATTCGATGGTCTGTTCTATTTGAATTGAGCCGATGGACCACTTAGTTGTTATCGCATTATCATCAACCGTTGGGTATTGAATTACATAGTCGTTTAAGCTGGGGGAATATGGAGAGTTGGCGTAGTTCATGCCATCTATCTGAACTGTGAGATAAGAGCTCCACGCGTTATGATCTCTATGCGTATACAAAAGATCGTATCCTTCGGAAGTTTCCAAAGTTGCAGTGCCAATGCCATCCGACCACCCATATTCAACGTAAAGAGACAAATACTCGTTGCTTACCGAATATTCTGGATCATCGCTTTGACGTTCGCCCTTAGCAATCGGTTCCGAAGCTTTAACAGGCAACCAAGAAAACGTAGAAAATATGATGAGAAAAGCGATTGTTAATGCCCCTATTTTTTGCGCCATATGCCAATTAACGAAAAACGATAACAAAATACTTTTAAAGCTCTTAGTTTTCACTTTACAGCCTCCTTCTTTTGAAGTGTATTTGTTTAACACTTCGACAGAAAATTGATACATTAAACATATAAGCTTTTCCCATCTCTCTCGGGCAACAGCAAGGGACACTTTCACCTCCTTTCCGTTCAGCGAATCTTTTTTCTGGAGTCGATAACCGAAGAGTTCTAGGGTGGCAGGGGACTATTCTTTGATAAAAGGAAAACGTGTACAAACCGTTTTCCTGAAAATCTTTGAACAAACCAAGCCTTTACGAGATGCCACTTTTAAAAACTCCCCTTAAATCGTCTCTTTTGCTAGTAGTTCTTTTTCCCCCAATCGCCGATTTCCAGCGAAAATGCCTTTTTAAGCTATGAACCAATTACGGATCGAATTTAAAAAAATAAAATCGGGACGCTCGCGGCCCCTTTGGAACTCATGTTTCTATACGTTTCTCTAGCTGTTCAGTCATTGGCTCGACTCTTAAGGAAGAAATCGGGTAAGTATCACAGAATCATCGACCATCCAAATCTCAGATAAATCAATAATCAATAAATTTTGGCAAACACAGTACAACCTTAAATGGGCCAAACTTAAGGAGCGCCCTCCTCGCTCCTCATTTAGGCATTTGAAGGGCCAAATCTTAAGCTAGGCGACTCCTTAATTAAAAATCAGGGAGTCAAGAAAAAGCGAATTGTGGATTGATGAAATTTTTGCCTCAATGTGGTGAAATCCTTAGCACCCCTCACGAATACTGCTCGACCCTACATCCTCACCATCTGCGCGTGAGGGACTCCCCGAATTTTGATGACATTTGCACGGTCGACGATGCCCTCCTTGATGGCATGTTCCACGATCGATCCCACCATGTTCGCTATAGTTGCCCCTCGGAGGGCTGCCAAACACTCAGCGACGCTCGCCTCCTGCCCACTGTAAAATGATTGATCGACCTTGAGCCTGAACTCCCCCTGCCTGTACTCCTTCCCCATTAGCTTTGAATCGCAGATTATCACGAGCACCTCGCCACTCGTGCGCACTATCCTGAGCTGGGGCAAGCTAAACGCTCCGCACCGAAGCGCGGGCGCCGCATGCCTCGCACTTCAGCATTTGAACCCGTTCGTGCTTGATGAGCTTGGTATCGGGTTTCCCGCACTCGCGACAGAACACGAACTCCTCGGCGTACCGCCTTATCCGATCGTCCACGACAGACTTCACGAACTTTCCCTGAAAAACGGCCTGATTGCCCTCTAGGTTGCCTGCTGCGCCGAGCTCCCTGTGCAGGTATTTCATGAGGTGTTCGGGCTCACGATTCAGGGCTCCGGCGATGCCCCTGAAATTTCTCAATGTCGTGCGATTTCCAACTATTACAACATCGGCCTCTGGAATCTGAAAACGGGTCTCCTCGAAAACGGCCTTGGGGACCTGCTCGAGCGCGCGGTCCAGCAAGTTCTCATATTCTGCCACTTTTTCACCTCAGGCGCCTGAACCTCCCAACCTTCGGCTCGAATATCTCCCCATCCGCGATGAGCACTCGGAGCGAGTCGTCCACCCCTGCCTGAGGCATGTCCAGCTCGGCTGCAATGTCCAGGGGTGCGACGCCTCCTCCCTTGTCGAGCTTGTCGAATGCTAGCAGGACCTTCTTCTTGACATCTTCAGGTACCTCAGGAAGGGGCTCCTCTACCTCCTCGATTGTCTCTACGGCTGGGGCAGCTCCGGGTGCGGGCAACTCGACTTCCAATCTCCTGACCTCGGGCTTAGGTTCGGGCCGCGGCCGCTTCCCCTGCACCAGTGCCTGCCTCCTCGCTCGCAGAATCTCCAGTTCTCGCACGAGCTCCCAGTTAGGGTCCTCCACCCTCGCGATGACCTCGGGCACTAGGTATATCTCACCCTCGTACTCCCGGACCCTGCCGATGACATCGATGAGTTCTCCCACCTTGAAATCCGCCAAGGTTTGAACGTCCTGCCTCCATGCCTTCAGACGGATGGTCTCGCTCCCATCATCTATGCGCAGGGTACCGTAGTTCTGATCCTCGCTGATGAACTTGTCGATGACCGTGGCGATCGTGCGCGCGCGGAGGACGCGCTGGCCCCAAGGGGTGAGCAAGTAGCTGGGCTCGGCCTCGCTCGAGCGCACGTATTTGCCATTCGCCAAGTCCTCTATTTTGACCTTTTGGGCGATAGATCGCATTCAATCCATAGGAATACTTCGGCGGCTACCTTAAATTCCTTTTCAAGTTTATGGGCGTATCCATTTAGCCTCCATCGATTTGTCACATATATGATAAAATCGCGGAACTTGACCTGTCACATATATGACGGAAGTAAAGTTGGGATGTCACATATGTGACATGTTCAGTGTTCTTTGACCACCTGAAATACCCTGTAACTTCCTAGGATTCAATTTGCGGAAGAAGCCCCGAGGTATCTCGTTAATACCATGCTCAAGGAAATCTTGACCGAGCAACTTCATGCGGAACCCTCCTGTCACATATATGACAAACGCACCGGCATCGCATGGAAGAGGGTTTGTAAGCAAAAAGGGCCAAACGCTCCATGCCCACCGCAACAATCGCTAAATAGATACGAGATACGATAACACAAAATCACAACCGCCTCTGCGCTCGAGTTTTATTGCACAAACATCTACGTAGAAGTGGCGCATTATGTTCGAATTAAAGGGCACATTCGGAAAGCGCACGATAGGTATAGCTGGTGGCAAGGCGACCGTGGATGGGGTTGATGAACTACTCAGGGGGTTCGCGCGCATCGACCGCAAGCACGGCACGGTGAGCCAGATATTCGATGCATCGCGCATCGCTGGCAGAGGGCACCTTTTACATGCGGCTCGGCTTGCGCTGATCGCCCAAGCTACGGGCAAGAACTTCGCCAGCTCCTTAAACATAGAACTCGCATGCTGGGTCGCAGGCGAACGGCAAATAGATCGTGCATTCGGGAAGGTTGGAGTACGTAAAGGGAGTATGGCGGTCGCGGTCCTGACGATCGGCAAAACGCGCTCGGCGGTAAAACGCGCACAGGCGGATATCCTACGCGAGCTACGTATTGAACGTGATGATAACGTGGTGGAATTCGTACATAAAAAGATCGCGGCGCTACTCAAGGTTTTCTCCATACCAAAGCGTGAGTTGGAGATAGCCGACATCCGAAAACTCGTACTCGAACGCATCGCCCTACTCAGCCTGCAGCGGTGATATCTTGGAATCCGAGATGTCGGAGCGCCCTAGCTATGGAACTGCAAAGCTCATTGTCACAATCCGAGAATTATACGCCACGCGACAAACCATCGCCTCACTCAAGGCAGCCGTGACCGGTTCACGCATTAGAGGTGCGGGCTTCAGGGGCATCTTCATCCTCGAAGCCGAAGGCGACGCGCTGGAGCTCGCCAAGAAGGTGAACCAGGAGTGTTTCTTGAACATCGGACGGGCAACTGCGGTGCTAGCCGAAGTCCAAAGCACACTCGATGCGATAAAGGAGGCCGCGGTAAAGGTCGGAGCCGAACACATCGGCGGGGACGAGAAGTTCTGTTTCAGGCTGCATAAGCGGGGCTCACATTGGCTTGAGCAGGATACGCCCAAGCTCGAGCACGAGATAGGTGGGGCGATATGGGCAGCCCTCCAAGAGAAACATGGGAAGAAGCCAAACGTCGACCTCGAAGATCCGGACGTAACTGTGGTTGCAGAGGTCTTAGGACCGAATTCTGCGATCGGCATCATCAGAAAAACTTGGCGGAAAGGCGCTACTTGAGTAAATCCTCAAACGAGGGGTCCCTGAGCACCTCCGTGACGCGGGCACATGCGGGCATTATCGGCTTGTCCGAGTGGGAAAGGTTGCCATCCTCATCTATCGAGACGTATTTTGCCTTCAACGGCTCCTTGACCTCGGCCGCGATGCACGTGAGTTCGGCCTCCGTGCCCGCGTACACGTAGTAGTAGTGCTTCCCCCTGTAATTGTAATAGAAGACCCAGCCCTGCCCCCTGGCGATGTTGACCACGTCTGCGAGGTCCTTGCACCAAGTTACCTTCACACGACCCCCCTTCGTAGCTTCGCCCCAAAGCTCTTAAAACCTTTGAGACACCTCACATGCACGACATCAAAACAGATATTTTCTAACGTTTGTGGGGCTTGACCTCAGCTGCTTTCTTCAGCTTTTCAACGCCAAAATAAGAGCCCCTCACGACGAGCGAGTCCCCGGCCCTGACCCTTACTTTCATGCCAGGATCGAAGATGTAGTGTTTACCCCGCTTGATCATCAGCACGTACGCGCCCATTGTCGCCCATAGGTTCAGCTTCCCAAGTGTTTTATTTACCAATGAGGAGTGCGGGGAAACATCGACTTTAGCTATCCGCTCATCCGCCTCCGCGATCGCCCTAGCGAAGACTGGGTGGAGTTCGACCCCGCGCAGCACCACATCGACAATTGAATCGGCCGAATCCGATATCTTCTCCATGCATTTCACGACCTGCAGCACGCTGTTCAACCTTGCGACATCGCGCTCCTGTTTAGCCGCCCTGAGTGTTGTGAGCCAGAGCTTGTAGTTGAGCTTGTCGAACTCCTCCTCGAGCTCCCTGACCCATTCGGCGACCTCGCGTGAGCCGAGCAAGATCGATGAATATGCCATATCCACCATCACGCTGCTCAAATCTCGCATCTCCGCGAGTTCACTGCGGATCGCTGCCAGCCCCTCCCCCGTAACCGGAGCCGTTTTTTGGACACCTGCCATCTTGCGCAGGCATTCTATCCCATCCCGAGGCCCCCGAGCGATGAGGATATCACCGGGCAATGCTTCCATATCGCTTGTTGGGGGAACGAACCAAGACTTCCCCCGCTTCATCGCCATTATCCATACCCCTATGTTTGAGGGCAACTTCAGTTCCAAGAGCTTCTGACCAGCCAACATCGAGCCATCCGCGACCTCCATCTTGGCTAATTTCTCATCCGCCTTGGCTATCGCCTCGCGCACGACGGGATGGATGTTGATACCTCTAAGGACGAGGTCCGCGATGTCCCCAGTAGCATTGGACATCGCCTCCGCCGCACTTGCGACCTGGAGGATGCCCGTTATCTTTTGAGCCTCCTTCACGTTACGCGCAGCCACCGCCGCAATTATCCTGATGCGGTACATGAGCTCATCCATGCGCGCCTCGAGCTCGTGCACTCGCTTAGCTATCTCTTCGCTTTCGAAAAGCAGTGATGCATACGCGAGATCCACCATGAGGTCGGAGACGTCCTTCATCTCAGTTAAAAGTTCCCTGACGCTTTTTGGTCTATACTCCATTTTCTCCACTTTCTCACAATCCTACTAAATCGACTGCAATTATAAGTAACCATATCGCTGCTGAAACGTCGATAATCGATGTGACAAGGGGAATCACGATGTTGTCTGGGTCTAGGCCCTTCTTGAAGGAGATGAATGCAGATGCCACCGTAGAAGCGATGATTACAGGTGTTAAAAGCATCCCTGCAATAATGAACGTGAGCGCGTGTTTCGCCGCACCGATGAACCCCGCTCCCCACATGTACGCGATTGCGAAGAAAATCGCAGCGATGAATGAGAATATCAAAACGCTCGTGAGCACCGATGCATTGACGTTGACCTTTAGTACCCTCTCCTTTCTCAACCGCGGCTCAACGATGCCGAGATGAAGCGCAGATGACAATCTAGCACCTAGGATGCTGCCGAGGTTGCCACCTATCCCGTTTAGTAGCGGGACCATCATCAGAACGAGCGTCCCCTCGATCTTGACCATGCTCTTCTCGAGTGTCAGCCCTGCGAACAGCCCGATGAGCGCACAAATGAATAGTATCGGGTAGCTCTCGACCACTATCCTACGAACCCTGTAGACTGGCATTTCTACCCCACCGCCAGCACGGCTAAGTAAATACAGATGACCATCAGGAAGTCACCGATCGTCGCCATCATCGGACTCGTAATGTTGTCTGGGTCCCAACCGTGCAGGTAGGCGAAAACAGCGACCAAAATTGTCAGGCCCGCTAAGATGAGGCCCGAAATAAACCCCGCCATTACCGCCACCCCTATCAGCCGTAGGATGTTTACTGTCAGCCCCATCACGACACCCGTCAACCACGAGAGCCCACCTATCGTCGCAGATGCGATCAAACTCAGGATGAGGGTGGCAACTAAATTCGCCTTCAACTCTGCGGTCAGCTTTAACTTTGGCTCGATAACACCAGTGTGAAGGGCCGTCCCAAGCCTAGACGCCAAAGCCCCGTTGATGTCCCCCCGCAGATCGAGCAACGGCAACGTCATTATCGCAAGTCCGGGTATTAGCGCGAATCGCCTCTCCATCTCTTTAAGCGTGAAACCAGCGCCAAGCTCGATGATAGCGCATAAAAGTAAAACGGATAGGCCCTGAACCACAATGGCCCTGATGTTCACCTCCTTAACCATCGCCGCACCCGAAAGCCCTTGGCGGACTTTCTATTTATGCTATTTCAGGAATTCAGCCCACTGAAAACAAGTTTATAAACGTTGAGGATAAATCTCAGCGGTCGGTGTGAAGATGAGGCCGATTCATTTGGGTTTGATCCCCGACGGCAATCGGCGGTGGGCGCGCGAGCATGGACTGGAGTCCTGGGAGGGACACAGGCGGGGCGCACAGGTCATGGAGGAATGCTTGAAGTGGTGCGTCGAGGAGGGCATAGAGGAGGTCAGCGTTTACGCTTTATCGAGCGAGAACCTGGCAAAGCGCCCGAAGGAGGAGTTGGGGAGCATCTTCAATATTTTCGCCGAGTACTTCAAGAAGCTCTCGCAGGATGAGTTCGTGCATAAATATGAGGTGCGGGTGAGGGTACTAGGACACGCATACAGGCTGCCGAAATTCGTCCTGAAAGCCGCCCACGAAGTTGCAAAGGCCACGCAGAAACATGCAAAGCATTTTCTGAACGTGCTCGTCGCCTATGGCGGGCAAGATGAGCTCCTGAGGTGCGTTCGGGCCGCGAGCCAAAGCAGGCTTGCTAAAGTTACGCAAAAACTACTCGAGAGGCACCTCTGGGTATCCCGCCCCGTGGACCTCGTGATAAGGACCGGTGGCGACCACAGGCTTTCGAACTTCTTGCTGTACCAGTCCGCATATGCGGAAATCGCCTTCGTGGATAAGTTTTGGCCCGACTTCACCCGAGAGGATTTCGATCGATGTTTGGCCCAGTATGAGCAGAGCCAGCGGAGGATGGGGGCCTAGCTAGAAAAAGATCTCCCTGTTTTTTTCCCTGATAATCATCCAGCTACCCCTAGCGACTTTAATCTGTGGTGCGGGGGACCGGATTCGAACCGGTGAAGACCCTTCGGTCACCGGATCTTAAGTCCGGCCCTTTAGACCAGGCTCAGGCACCCCCGCGGGGAAAACTTTCTCAAGCGAGGCAATAAAACTAACGTCCTTTCTTATGCGCCTTGCGGTAAACTGCGCGGTATTTCTTACGCTTCCTCTGCAGCTTTCGCTCCAGCTCCTCCTCTGATTCCCACGACATGAACATCACCTGGTGCCCCGGGCGGGATTTGAACCCGCGTCGCAGGCTCGAGAGGCCTGCATGAGTTGCCTCCGGCCAGCTCGCTGCACCGGATTTGGCCGGCCTACACCACCGGGGCACTGGTGCAATTTTGGCAGCCCAAATTAAAAACATGTTGAATCGGCTTAAGAAATAATGTGGGCCATGAAGCCAGATTTTTGTTTCTGGTCAGATATACCTATTTTTTCTTCTTGACAATCAATTCCATTGGCTGCCCGCAGCAGACCAGTTCACCGCCGCCGACCTTTGTGACGACCACTTCATTGCCGCACACGTTGCACCTGTATCTTTCACCGACTTTCTTAACTCTCATTTCTGAACCTCCTTCTGGTTCTCAACCACCCAGGCTCACGACAGGCTATTTTTGAGTGGCGGGCCCGCCGGGATTCGAACCCGGGATTTGCAGCTTAGGAGGCTTGCAGGCAACTAATGCTTGCTGCCTTATCCAGCTTGGCCACGGGCCCATGTGAAATTTGGTCGGCAATGCTTATGACCATTGCCCCACAAGACAGCATCCACAAATCTGCGAAAGTTATTTAAAGCGCATACGGCAATGGTTTTGCAGTTCAAGTAGGTGATCGATTGGGTGCTTCAAGGGCTCTCGGAGCGTTGCTCTGCATTGCGTGTGTCGTAATAGCGGTTGCTCATATCTTTTTGGGATACTTTTACGGTCAAAGGACGATAGAATTGGCATTCGCGCTGCCGATTACCGCAGGATTGCTGGTCGTCGTGGGCTTGGGCTTCTGGCTCGGCTGGATAATGGCGACCACCAAGGAAGTTTCGCCCGCGGTTAAGACACCGCCGGAAGAGGAATCTAAGGAAAAGGAAGAGGAGTAGAAAACTTCGTTTCCGGATCATTTGCCCTTCGATGTCAGTTTTTTATCCATAACAACTTAGAACTTAGCGGGTATCAACTTGAACATCAGGCGATGGTTGATAGTGGGCTACCTGCTCGTGCTGATGGTCCTCACGACCTCCATTCTGTCAATTCCAAGCGAGAAATATCGAACGCTCACAACCTCGGACAGCGGATGGTTCTACGACCTCGCAATTGACATCGACAAAACCGATGGCATGGTAGAAAATAACCGCCTTTCCCACGCACCCTACGGGATGCCTGTCAGCACCACTGACCAGGGACAGCCTCTGATGGCGGTAATGTTGTATAGGGCCGTCCACGCAATCAATCCAAATGTTACCTTGATGGATGTCATTCAACATTGGTCGCTCCTCTTGTTTGCCCTCTCGCTCATCCCGATTTTCTTGATCGGAAAGGAACTCGGGGGTGATTTAGCCGGCTGTCTAGCGGCATTTTTCGCGGCATTTTTGACGTCGAGCATCTATTGGATGAAGTTTGGGGCATTCGACCGAGAGGCGACTCAACTTGTGCTAGGGGCTTGGACCATTTATCTCACCGTACGATTGTTTAAGGCGCCTCGAGGGTCCATCCCAACGTTCGCGATCTTAGCTGGTTCCGTTTACGGAATTTTCGGATTAACTTGGGGGGTAGGCGCGTTTTATCTCGCGCCCGTGATCATCGGCGGACTGGCCCTAATCTTGCTAGTTGGATTCGCTGAAAAGTTGGTCCGAAAAACCGCGGACTTGATCAGATCAGCATTTCTAACAATCCGAGAAAATTTGCACTTGATAGCTGGGGCAGTCGGGATGTTGGCGGTGATGACGCTCATGTTTTACGCGGGAGGGGGCGACCCAACAATCTGGGGAGGATTCGCTCAAACACTTCTA
>Ga0315314_1002707_pt1 | contig 14447 bp, 13 predicted proteins | sample TDP9_MG_FD_203631 | JGI IMG/M metagenome (GOLD analysis project Ga0315314, IMG submission 203631) | Freshwater sediment microbial communities from Lake Towuti, South Sulawesi, Indonesia - TDP9 | ecosystem: Environmental > Aquatic > Freshwater > Lake > Sediment | place: Indonesia: South Sulawesi...
GTTGTGTCGTCTATTCTTTCTTTGACCTCTTCTAGGAGACTCGTTGCTTTGTCTTTTAGCGGTGCAACGAGAGGCGTAGTTTCTCGGCTAAACCATTCTTTTACGTCTAAGAGTTGTATCTGTAAGGGCTGCGACATGACTGTACTCTCTCATTTCAGAATAACACAATCACTATTTAATTTTCTTTTTGTAGAGAACGTTATGGTCTGTATCCGTTTAAGATGGCAACTGCCAAGGTTGCCGATGTGATGTCGGCTGTTGTTCCAGGGTTTAACTTGTGAGCTGGATCATGCAACTTTCGGTCTAGTTTTAGGAGTCTATTTCTGCCCCTCTGGGTTGTTAAGCCTCCTGCTTCAAGTATTTGCTTGGCTTGAACTGAGACCCATTTAGCCTTGTCTGCGCCTGCTTTTCTGGAAATTAGGGTGTCTGGGACTTCAGACAAGACTTTTAAGTATGTGTGAACCGTCGCCACGTTTACATCCTTTGTTTCTTTCAACTGCCGCATGAAAAAGGGATAGCCGATGTCAAAAGTGATACGATAATTATTTATCCATTCTGCTGAAATGGAGTCCCAAGACGATGAAATCTTGAAAACTTCAAGGAGACTGACACCTTCCTCTAGAATTTTCTGTTTAGACTTTACATCGGTAACATCAAACTCGGCTGCTTTGCCGAGTCCTCCTGGCTGAGCCATGGTTATGGCGTCGTAAACGTTCGCTGTATCTTGGGCTGTGGTGGATTCGACGACAGATTTGAGGTTTGTTCTGAACTTGTTTATGGAGAATAACGTGTTCTCCGTGAGGGTTAGTCCCGCAGCGGTTGCCATGGGAATTAACAAGATAATTGACCCTAGGAGTGTGTTTCCTCCATGCTGCCATGCCATGACATCCACTTGGGCGTTTCTGATGTTTTTTCCAATTTCAATCTGTTTCAACGTGATTTTCTTACTGAAGACTCTTACGCCCTGTTCAGAGGCGTGCCTAAAGTGTGGCGCTAACGCAACGGCTGAAGCCAAAAAATGTTCGTACTCGGTTTCTTGAAAGTCAGCGGTTCTGTGAACGTTGCCAGGCTTGGGATAGGCACTTACTTCTAGAAGGATGGCGAGTTGAAGACATCTCGAAACATGGTCTGGAATGTCGTTTGAGACTTCATGCGCCATGATATTCAGCCCCACCAACTATCTAACGGTATGCGCTATATCATTTAGTGGAAAATTTTATTAATGTTGTGTAATATTTTACACTACAAACTAAAAATTTACATAAGGTGTCATTATGAAGCTGTCAACGGTTGATATCGCATTAATGGCTGTTTTTGCAGCTTTGCAAGCTGTTCTATCAGTTTTTCCATTCACAATCACAATAGGAGTTTCTGGTCAGATAACGCTAGGCGTCATAGGTGGACCTATCATCGGTATTTTACTTGGACCTATCATAGGCGGACTAGGTGTTTTGATAGGCTCCTTTGTTGGAGTTTTTCTAAATCCTGCAGGCGCAATCTTTGGTATTTTCTCGGTGATTCCTCCATTCTTCGGAGCAGTCGGAGCTGGCTGCGTAAAGATTAAGAGAGGATACATAGCTGGAGCGGTGATTCTTGCTTCGCTTTTGATTTTCTATGCTCATCCCTTCGGCCGTGCAGCTTTCCTATATCCTTGGCTTCACATAATCGCCATGATAGTCGCCTTTTCTCCCCTCGCACAGATAGCTGGCTCGACTTTTAAATCGTCGGAATTTGCAAAGCCTATACTTGGTATCACAATAGCCTCATTTGTTGGCGTTTTAACAGACCATATAACTGGCAGCGCGTTGGGAATATGGTATTTTTCGCCAGTTTTAACACCGGAAATATGGGATTCGATAATGTTCGTCTATCCGATAGAGAGAATCATTGCATTGATTCTGGCATCTGTCGTTGCTATACCGGTTTATTCCAGTCTGAAAAAAGCCAAGCTACTCGACTTATCCAAATAAAGATTAAGTTAGGAGAGACGCTTTAAAGTGGACAATTTGAATGTCGACTTACATCCTTATGTCGTGTTTCTTCCAACACAGCAAAAAAATAAAATATTAAGTGCGATTTTTGGTTCAAAAGCAGCTGTTAATATTTTGAAATTCTCACTCGCCCAAGGCGTCTCAAACAAACTTTATCAAAAAGACCTTGTGAGAAAGCTTGCTTATTCAAATAAGACAGTCATTGAAAATTTGAAGTCGTTAACCAAGCTTAGAGTTTTGAGGGAGGAGATGGAGAAAATTGAGACTGAAGGGCGCACTGTGTGGGTTAAAGCTTATCAACTTTCAGATTTAGGCAAGTGGTTTACATTACTACTTGCTGAAGAAAAAGATTTGTCTGACAGCGAGAAAGCTGAAATATTGCAGAATATTTTCAGGGAATACATAAAGTGGGTGAAGAATCTTTCAGAAAATCTCCATGTAAATAAGGAGACGTTGGAAAAAATCTTCAAAAAAGAAATGAAATAACCCTTCGCGATTCAGGTTAGAGGATATTTGAAACCTGGAATTCTTCGAATGGCAAGAAGTAGCGGAACACTAACCAAAAGTGAAACTATGATAACTTGTGCATCTTCTATATAGGAGTTGACTGCTCCAGCCACGAAATCAGAGTAGACTGCTCCTATGTTATTTCCATAAAAAAGCGAGTATAATCCAACTGGGATAAAAAGGAAAACTCGAGTTAGAGCATCGGTTACGGTTCCAATGAAGAATAAAGGAACCGAGACTGGTAATCTTCCAATATTTTCATAGAGGTTTTTGCTTAGTTTTGCAACTGGGTATATGAGAACGAAGGCTAAAAGTATGTCGAGAATTGTCCAGAGTGGAAGCCACCGTCCAAGGGGATGGGCGAAGTACGCTGCTAGCATAACCACGTAAATCGCTATAACTGGTTTCCACTTTCCCTTGGCCAAAAACCCCGACGCTAAAACGCCTAATGGCTCGGCTATTATTCCGAACATCCAGAAATCAATGGGTTTTATCATCCTTCCCACTATGCTACCTATGAGAGCGGCGGAAAAACCTGCCCAAGGACCCAAGATTATTCCCTCGATCGGCTCCAAATAGATTGCCCAGTTTCGCCATAAACCAAACGAAAAAAAGTAAAGTACAGCGTGAAGCGCTGCGAAGACTGAGATTAATCCAATTTTCAGACTTTTCTGCATGGAACCATAATAGCTGACGAAACCGTTTTTATGTGTTTCTGGTTTGAAGAGAACGTTTCAACTGTGTGTAACTTTTCAACGCTTGTGCTAGTTCTTTGATGGTTTTTTCTGAGAAGTTTTGAGGAAAGCCAAACACGACATGCCCAACCTTCATTTTCGATATCTTCGAGAGGTACTCTCCAAGCTCAGTTGCGGGTTTGAAAATGGAAAACAGCTCGATGGTTTTAAGTGGTATGTGGTCTATTATTGAAGCAATGGTGGCACCATTATCCAATTTCTTCTTTGCCTCAACAATTTTCTCACTGAGACTCAAACTTTCCAGAACAACTTTAGATGCTCCAAGCGCCACGATGGCACTTGAAATTCGCAGAAGGTTGTAGATTTTTGGGTTGAAGTCTTGGTAAACATAAGAGGAAGAAAAGATACCGAACTGGAAATCTTTTCTCTTCACAGATCCAACCTTGTCTACAGCCCATTTTATCAGATCTGGCTGTGCATAGTTCAGAAGAACACCGTCGAAGAACTTGGATATTTCCAGCATTTTTGGTCCTTGGACACCCAGCCACATTCTGCATTTGACCTTGTTCTTCCACAGTGTCGTTTCTATTTGCTTCTTTGCATCTAAGAGGTAGTTTCCGACGCCTCTTGAATGGTAGAGGGGGACTCCAACGCTCTTGAGTAGATTTCTATCGCCTGGTCCTATGCAAAGCTCAAATCTTTCACCGTAAGCCTCTACTAGAGTTGAGACGCTGTTTGCTATCTGAACCGGAGTGTGAAGGAACACGCTGAGCAAACCCAAGCCAATCTGAATTTTTCTGGTGTTTGCTGCGATGGCAGAAGCAACTGTGGGCGCATATAGTTGCACTGGGACATCGGAAACCCATACGTAGTCTATTCCCAACTTTTCAGCTTCAACGGTCTTTCTGACAATCTCTGTTATGGTCTCGTTAGCGTTTACTCCTAAACCGAATTTCATGAGGGTCTTCTCCAAGCGTGTGCTAATTTGGTTAAGGCTGATTGAGAGTTGGCGCCGTAGGGAGGTCCAAAGACAACTTCTTGAACGCCGAGTTTTTCAAGTGATTCAAAGGCTTCACACATTTGTTTAGAATTTCCGTGTATAGCAACTTCTTCTATCAAGTCTTCTGTGACAAGTTCTGAGGCTTTCGCAATTCCGAAGCGGTGATAAATCCTTTTGATTTTTTCGTTCTCATCAAAGTTCAGTTGAGCCATTTCCAGAACTTTTCTAGGAGTGTCGGCTAGAACAAATGCTACGGTTTGCTTGACAAGATTTAGGTCACGGTGTGTCTCGGTTAGGATTGTGGGAACCCAAACCACAAGCCTAAAGTTTCGCGTTGGTTGCGGACTTTTTTTGATGCTTTCTTTTACTATGGTAATCGCTTTTTTCAGGTAGGTTTTGGGTCCGCTAAGGATAACTCCGTCGGCTATTTCTCCAGCCAACTTCAACAGTTTGGGTCCACGAACACCAAAGAAAATTGGAATATAATAGCCCAAGCCGTATCTAGTGTAATAGTTCTCAACGACAAAATCTCCGTTCTTAAAGGACAACGTTTCGCCTTTCCAGATTATCCTTAACAATGTTGCTGCATTGCGCATTAGACTTTCAGGATTCTTAACAACGATTCCTAGCCTTGTGAGGTCTTGAAGCCCACCGATGCCCAATCCAAGCCTAAAACGCCTGTCGCCGCCGATTTCAGTTAGGCTAACAGAGGCTCTTGCGACTGTGGAGATGTTTCTGATCAGCGGGCTGGTTATACCGATACCCACATTAACAGTTGAGGATTTGAGCAAAATGATAGACGCAACCGTGAAAACATCATGAGGTGCAGTTATGTCTTCTCCAATCCATACATTGCTTAAGCCCAAATTCTGTGCGAGTTCTGTTAGCCCTAAGATTTGCTTCAACTGCATTCCGCTGGTTACGCCGATGTCAAGCAACACACGCGATGCCTCACGAAAAATGTATCTAAAGGAAGATACATGAGTTTCTTTCAAAAGGCTTTGGGAAAAATCACATGAAAGCACGAGAAGGCGACCTCATCGAGACCCTTGACGGCAATATATTCGACGTGAAAGGACTAGTTCATCCACAAGACAAAATCATTGCCTTCATACGCTTCACACCCGACTCAGAAGGGGATAGGAAGAGAGACAACAAACACTACAAGAAGGTTTACCCCCTTCACGAACGCTATGCGCTGCTGCAAGAAAAGTTTCCACAGTACCTTGTCTTTGACCCCGTTTTCAACGAATGGTTGTGTGAAGTGCCAATAGAAATGGTGAGGAAACATTATGAACCCACAAAATACCTGAGTCAATTGCGCCGCAAACGTGTTTTGGAAGAATTGGAAAGACAAACACTAGAGTTGGCGAAGCTGTTGCAGAGAAGAGCTGATGTCAGATGGAATGCACTGGGCGTTTCTGGTTCGCTTCTTGTTGGACTGCACACGGCAACATCAGACATCGACATCATGGTTTATGGTTCGAAGAATGGTGAAAAAGTCTACAACGCATTGAAATCTCTAGTTTGTGATGAAGCAAGCCACGTGAAATCATATAGTAGGCATGAGTTGAGAGCATTGTTCGATTTTCGTTCGAAGGACACCACCATGAGGTTCGAAGACTTTGTTCGAACAGAGTCTCGAAAGGTTCTGCAAGGAAAATTTTGTCAAAGAGACTACTTTATCCGATGTGTAAAGGAATGGAGTGAAGCAACCGAAAAGTATGGTTCAGTTCGTTATGAAACAGTTGGAGAGGCGAAAATAACGGCGACAATAACTGATGATTCACAGATGATTTTCACGCCATGCACCTACCAGATTGGAGATGTGCACGCACTTGAGGGCAAAAAGGTTGAAGGGCTTGCCGAAGTTTCTTCTTTTCGGGGACGATTTTGTGAACAGGCGAGGAAAGGCGAAAAGATTATCGCGTTTGGCAAGGTTGAACGCGTGAAGAAACTTGATGGAAAAGGACACTTTCGTCTGCTCTTGGGTAACAAACCAACAGACTACATGATTCTCCTTTGACAATTTTAACCTATCAAGGTTTAAATGTTCCATGAATGTTGTGAACGGCTAATTGCTTGTTTGTCGATTACCTTTAATGCTTGGTAATAGTATCTGGGGGCATAGGTAAGGGTGACTTGATGAAAGGTTTGATTAGGTGCGCTCACCTGTTCCAAGTTGCCCTCCACCAAAACAAACTCGTCTCTTCTGGCTTGCATGCGGAATTCTTCGACATAAGAAATAATCCGTTTAATATTATCGGCACGTTTACCTTCCAAGACTTTCAGGGGCTCGATTTGATAGACTGAAGGCATAAATGGAGAATCCTCATCGTCTGTAACGCGTGCCAACAATTTTGTCCAACCCTTTCGAGTTACTTGCACGCGTGGATTGTATTCGTTTTGGATTTCTTCCCATCTTTTGACTGGTTCAAACTCGGCTTTTATCGTTCTGCCGCTTTCTTTTTGATGGAAGAGGGCGTAAACTTGTTTTCTTTTTTGATGCCAAACGTACTCGTTGAGGCTGTAGTTTTGGAATTTCCAGTGTTTTTCTTTCACTGATTTCATGCTGTCAAACTCGTTTTGTAAGGGTGAATCATGTTCTTGGTAGAGTACATTCAGAGTTTCTCCTAAACGTTTTAGTTCTTCCCTGCCATAGATGATTAAGTCAATGTCTGAAAATTTAGGGTGATAGAAGTTATGGAGGAGTGAGCCGAAGACGCCAAAGTCGGTTTTTGACAGAATTGACCTCTGTTGTAAGAAGTTGAGGAGCGTGTGTAGGGCTTTTAGGAGGGTGTCTGAAGGCTGCTTTTCAAGAAGAGATTGAAGTGCCTTGTCTGGCTGTCTTGTTTCAATGATTTGTTCTCTCTTGACGCCTACAAGGCTCCTCTGTAATGGCTCATACCAAACCATATACTGTGGATATTTTTCCTGCACGAATCGTAAGCCTTCGTCAACGTAAAATTTGTAGTAGACTTGATTGCCCTTGGCTCTGTAGACTCTAGGGTCTTCTGATTTATAGACGTGGGCTGGCGCATACTCGGGGTCGCAGATGTAAGCCTTTGGAAGATGAGAGTAACCGTAAACTCGAAAAATCATCTTGTCATCTGTAATGATAGAGTCACGGTCTCTAAGTCTTAAATTGAACAACCCTGCATCTCCCTGCTTCCTTATCATTCCTCTAAAACATTTCACGTTTAAGAAACTATGTCAACTGTTTGTTTGATTGTAGATGATTTCTCTCGCTTTGCCTCAATTCCTTCTTTTTTTGGAGCATTTAGCTATGATTTATGACTATGACATAACACTTGTCAGAGCGCGTAGTGGGCCAATATATCATCTTTGTTGATTCCTGAATCCGCAACAACTTGAAAGTTTCTCGAGTAAGAAGCATCGTCGTCTCTGGGATTCCAAAGCCTTGTTCAACTTTGGAGCACATTCTATTTAAGTAGAATACGATAAAAATGGTCATTCAAAGGTTAAGGCTTATGCGAGGGTTTAGGGACCGAGACTATCTGCGAACAAAAGAGGGCTTCTTCTTCTGCGTTGTTGGTCCACTCCATCCGCCAAATCGAGTCATCTCCTACCTCAAGTATGTTCCGTCTAAGCTGGGAAGATGGGGCAAGGGAATGTGGCGTTTCAAGCGGGTGCTAAAGGATTACACTATCCCAAGTCTGTTAGAAACCTTCAGACTTTTAGAAAAGGATTATCCGCACTATCTTTTCTATTCACCCTTCTATAACGTTCTCATGACAGCCGTGCCACTTGAATACATTGCAAAACAGTACAAGCCAGAGGAAAAACTAGCTCAAATTATGAAGGCTCAACGCCTTGACCTACTACAAAAGAAATTGTTGAGATTTGTCTCGTTTTTAGCCGAAAAAAGCGGAGTCTCACCAGAATTTTTCGGGGTCACAGGCTCATTACTCCTGAGCATTCATCGCTTGAACGTGTCCGACCTCGACATAACAGTTTATGGCAACAAAAACAGTTTAGCCTTGAAAAGAGCGTTGATAGACGCGTATTATGTAAAAAACTCGGGAATAAAACGATTCGAAGGCTCCACTCTCGACGCATGGTGCAAGAGCAAGACTCGAGTTCATTCCCTAACCTTAGACGAAACTGTTCAGATTTCCAAGCGAAAGTGGAACCTCGGCGTATTTGAAGACACCAAGTTCTCGGTGCATCCCGTTAAACTGGAGGAGGAAGTTACAGAGGAATACGCTGACAAAGTCTACGAGCCCATTGGACCAGTGGTTGTGGGCGCAGTTGTTCACCAAAACTCCGACTCCATTTTTCTGCCAGCCGTCTACCAAGTGCGTGAGGCAAAAATAATCAAGGGACCACAAGCAACAGACATCGAAGAGGTAGTGTCCTACGAGGGATTGTACGGTGATATCGCGGAAATTGGAGAAACAATGTTGGTGAAGGGAAAACTAGAGCAGGTAACAGACAAGAAAAACAAGAGAAAATACCACCGAGTGGTGGTGGGCTCACCTGAAGGAAAAGGCATCGAATACATTAAACTGTTGACTTAAAAGTAACGGTTAAGTTTCTTTAACTATTACTTTGTTATTTCTCTGGCGATGACGGTTCTCATTATCTCGTTTGTGCCCCCTGCCGAAATTGCTTCCAAAGCGTCTCGCAGGTAGCGCATCACGTGAAACTCAGGCAGGGTTCCATAAGCGCCATGAACCTGAATGGCTTTTATGGCGTTTCTCCTAGCAACTTCACTCGAATACGCCTTCGCGGTTGCGATTTCCTTCGCAATTTCTCTGCTGGTCTTTCCTCGGTCGAGCAGCCAAGCAGCATAGTACGCTAACCATTTGGCGGCTTCGGTTTCGATGCTCATGTCAGCAAGCATGAACCGTATGGCTTGAAGCTCTGCGATGGGTTTTCCGTACAATTGTCTGTCTTTGGCGTATTTCAGCGCTGTTTCGTATGATGCTCTGGCTATGCCTAATGCAACGCCTGTGTTTCCTGTCCTGCCGATTTCAGAGACCGTCTTTAAAGTGGCGCGTAGACCGTCTCCCTCGTTGCCGATTAGGTTCTCTCGGGGTATCTTGCAGTTTCTGAACACTATCTCTGAGACTATCATGGAACGCATGCCTACGTGCTGCTCCCTCATTCCAGGCTCAAAACCCGTTGTGCCTTTTTCGACAACGAAGGCGCTCAAACCTTTTGTGTCTTCTCCAGTTCTCGCTGTGAAGACGCAGATGTCGGCTACTGCGCCGTTGGTGATGAAGCATTTGCTCCCGTTTACAACGTAGAAGTTGCCTTCCAGCCTAGCCTTCGTGTTAATGGACTGTGGGTCTGAGCCTCCGGAGGGTTCTGTGACAGCCATGCACATTATTTTTTCTCCATGAACAATAGGCGGAATGTACGCTTTTTTCTGTTCTTCAGTTCCAAAGTGGAGTATAGTCCATAGACCCAATGGAGTGGCTTGAAGAAACAAGCCTATAGAGGCGTAGGCTCGTGAGAGCTCCTCTATGCTAATCATTCGGGCCAAGTGCCCCATGGGAGAACCACCATACTCGGCTGGTATAACTATTCCAATGAGACCCAAATCCGCAATCTTTTTGACGATGCCCCTTGGAAACTCGCCAGATTCATCGAGTTCAAGAGCTCTAGGTAACAATTCTTTTTCAGCAAACTCTTGCATGGCTTTTCTAAGCATTTTCTGCTCAGGAGTGAAACTGAAATCCATTGATACCCTTTCCCTCCACATTGTTTTGAAGGCTTTTGTAATTTTGAACTAGTACTTACACGTTTTGGGGAAACGAACTATGAAAAACTGAGTTAAAGTCTAGGTAAGAATCCATCTCTTCTAGGCTTGTGAAGTGTACCGCCCGAGATTAAGGAAGATAAACCCTCAGCTTCAAAGCTAGCGTCAGTCTCCTATGCGTTAGTGTAATTATTCTCAGCCGTAATAATATGCCGAAAGGGGTTCGATGATGTACACCACCGGGGGGGCAGGTGAGGATCTGACACGAACGGCATTTTTCCTGATTTCCTTTACCATGTTTTTTACCGTTTCGTTTATCTTTTTCTGTCTGTCAAATTTATCAGGATATCTGACTCCTAAGATCGTGATACTAATGCCCTTTTCCTCCTTTTTAGCCAATTATCTCACCTCCAAAATTCCATAAGATGTAGATAGAATTCGCTTAATAGCTTTTGCAAACATATTAGTTTGAAACAGGCAATAACATTGTTATCTCAAAGTCGAATCTTGGCCCTTTCGGTTTCTGCTCTCCTTGCCTCCTCCCATTCATGAAGGCTCTCAAAAATACCTATTGCATGTGACAAGAGTTGATACGCTTCTCGTAAATCGTCGCGGGCACCTCTTTTGGTGTGTGCTAAAGCTAATTGAACCATCGTCTCAGCTTGCTCGTGAGGTTGTTCAATACCACAGTACAATTGAAGACTTTTGGAGAAATTTTCAAAGGCTTTCTCCCACTCTTCTATCAGCGAGTAGAATTCGCCCCACATCCGATTTGCAACCGCTGCCAGCGCAGGGCTCTTCGACTGCTGGGCAACGGCCTCGAGCTGAGTAAGAACGACTTTTGAACTCTCTGCATCATGAGCCTTGATGTATAAGGCGGCTAAAACGGGAAACAGAATTCCAGCGAGGCGAGATTCTCCAGTTTTCTTCACAAGCTCCGAGGCACGCATAAGTGTAACTTTGGCTCTTTCAAAATCCTCCAGCCTCAAAGCTATGTCCCCGAGTCCTACGTATGATTGAACCAACGCTTGGTGATCACCCGTCTGTTCAGCTAGCATCAGGGCTTCTTCGAAGGCTTCTCTGGCTTTTTCGATTCGTCCGTATCTGAGGTACACTTTGCCAAGGCTACAGAGGGCGAGCGCCAAGTGGCGGAATTGTCCTTGGCTCCTGTCGAGGTTAACTGCGGATTCTGCTGATTTAAGTGCTTGTTCAAGATTTCCCAATTGGAGGTAAGTCGTTGCCAGACCATCATAGAGCCAAGACTGTAGAGACAAATAACTAGCTCTTTTAGCCAGCTCAAGTCCCTTCTCAAAATGCTTAGAAGCCTTCAAAAATTCACCTTGAGCCTCAAAAATAACGCCAAGATTGTTGTAAATGCCAATTGCTGTATCATTCAATTTTTCACTGAGTGCCAACCAGAGAGCTTTATCCAAATAGTCTAAACCAGATTCAATTCTACCCGTCGAGAGAAAAATTGCTCCGAGGGTTAGGTAAGACCTAGCCAATATAGGAGTGATGTTCTTGGGCTCAGATAGATTGACTGCAAGCTCGCACTTCTTTTTTGCTTCTTCGAAATTACCTAGTTGCGCGTGTAGGCTTGCAAATGACTGATACAGCTGAGCTAATTCCTCATCATCTTGTCCTACGCTAAGAAGCCCCTCGGCTATCTTGTATTCTCGAAGAGCCTCCTCAACCCTGCCCAGACTCCTGCCCAGAATTGTGCCTATCTTTCGATGCAAAATTGCAGAAGGAATTTTTCCGTCGAATTTCTGGTGGAGAGATATTGCTTGTCTCCAGTTTTGAATAGCATCTTTAAACTTGCCTGTTATCTGGAGTAGGTCTCCCAGTTGCTCCAAGACATGGGCCTTTTCAACAGAATCCTCTTCGATTAGCCTTAAAGCCTCTCCAAGGTGGAAAATCGCTTCCTCATTTGCATACTTACGGCTTGCACTTTGGGCTGCTTTGACGTAATGTTGCCGAGCCATCTCCTTCACTCCAGCCTCAACGTAATGATGTGCCAACATGGACTCATAGGGCTCAGGGTCGTGAGCGTGAAGGGTTTCTATCGCCTCAGCAACACCGAAATGATATTGTCTCCTCAATTCTTCATTTAACCCTTCATAACACACCTCTCGAATAAGTGCGTGGTCAAAACGGTAGAGACCGTCAGTGTAGTGGATCAATCGAGACCTTCGTTCAACAGTGTTGAGTGTTCTGAGTAATTTTGTTCTATCCAGATCGAGTACCTTCTCCAACACATGCGATTCGAAGGAATCACCCACGACTGATGCGCAATCCAGAACCTCTCTCTCAGTCGCAGTTAGCTTGGCAAGTCGCCTAAAGACCACTTCACGCACTTTTCTTGGAATGCCTATTTTTTCAACAGGCTTACTGAGCCTCCAGTATCCAACTGCTTTTATCAAAACTTGGTCTTCGACTAACAGTTTCAGAGTTTCCAGAACAAAGAGGGGGTTTCCTTCCGTTTTCAAATAGACGCTCTTAACAAGTTCTTCAGGAGGATCGCTATGCAGCACCGCTTTGAGCAACGTCTCGACCTCAGATTGCTTGAGACGATCCAGCACTATCTCTTCCACCAAATCTTCGCGGCCCATAAGACTGAGGGTATCGACTAACGTTGGCCTGCCCTCAACATCTTCCTCCAACTCTTCGATTCGGTATATCCCTACAAGGAGGGACCGTGCAGAGCGCATGTTCCGAGCCAAGTAATGGAGCAAACCGAGCGATGAGGGGTCAGCCCACTGGAGATCGTCTAAAACAATGAGAACCGGTTGTGAAGTCGAAACTCTAAATATGAGATGGGCAACTGAATCAAACAGTTTTTCCTTTCTTGCTTTGGGCTCTAATTCAATTTCTTTATATTGTTTAATGGCTACCGCGCCTGCCTTCATAATGTCACCGATTATCGGAATAGCCTCCATTATCTCTGGAGCTGCCCTATGTATTGCACGTGTGATTTTTCTTAACCTTGTTGAGCCGGCGTCATTTCGCTCTATCGCGAACATTTCTTCCAAAGCATCCGCGAAAACTAGGTATGGAGTGAGAATGTGTGGAACGGCCCTTCCGAATAAAATCTTCACATCTCTAGACTTTGCATAATTTAGAAGCTCAATGGCAAGGCATGTCTTTCCAACACCCGCCTCTCCGGAGATGAGGAAGGCACCGCCTGATCCTTCGATTGCCTTCTCAAGACGAGCCTTCAAAATCGACATTTCGTGGCTACGTGCCACCAATTCTGTACTGAGTTCGGCCATTCTGAAGCCGGGCCTCTTCAATTCCCTTTATTGGATTTTTGATTTATATAGATAATGTGTGGTGTATTTAGGTCATCTAAAGAAACGACACAGAATACATTGAAATAATTTCAACAAAAGCAAGAAAGGTATCTTCTCTACAACTTTTTTGTTTTAACACCTGTCCATGGCTTGAAAAGTTTGTGCTCTAAGCCCAAACAATCGAGAACCCTGCCCACAACAAAATCCACCAAGTCATTAACTTTCTTGGGCTTGTGATAGAAGGCAGGCATGGCTGGAACAACAAAAACTCCTAATCTCGCAGCCTCTAACATGTTGCGCAGATGAACCATATTGAGTGGTGTTTCTCGTGGCACAACAACTAGGCGGCGTTTCTCCTTCAAAGCGACATCAGCCGCTCGCAAGGTGAGGTTGTCAGCAAACCCATGCACTATGCCAGCCAAGGTCTTCATGCTGCAGGGGATTATTATCATGCCGTCGGTTTTGAAGGAGCCGCTCATTAAGGGCGCGGTCAAATCGTCCACCTCGTAAACATGAGAGGCCAATCTCTCCAAATCTCTCCTGCTCATTTCAAGTTCGTGTTCAATCACTTTCTCTGCCGCTCTGCTTACTATGAGGTGTGTCTCCACCTTCTTTTCGCGCAATACTTCTAGCAGGCGTTTGCCGTAGACAACGCCGCTCGCACCAGTGACAGCAACAACAAGACGCAAACTTCTGTTGGCACGCACCTTAATTTGTTTAAAGGTTCAGAACTTCTTTCAAATCAGCTCTAAATGGACCCAGTTTGCCACCGTAGTTTCCAGCCGAGATTCTGACAACGCCGGGAACCTTCACCGCCGCCTTTACGCCCTCAGCCATAGCTCGCTTAATCGAGTCTAGACTCAAGCCGTCGATTACAATTTCATAGACGCTGTTAACATTGTCTGGCACCCGTGAATCGGGCAAAAGTCCCTTCAATCTTGGACAAAACTGATGAAAGGTCGAAGCTCTCAACTTATATTTCAACGAGCCCGCCTTAGAACCTGAACGACAGACGCCGCCTGGAAAAGGCAAGATAATTCTTTCACTCAGTCGGTTTATTGTGTTTACCGCTTCTTCAGCCGCCTGCAAGGCCGCCTTCTGATTTTCAGCCATGATTAGGAAGTTTCCCCCCCCTATGGCATTTGCCGCTCCGAATCGGTCCTCTACAATGAATTCGCCTTCCATTACGGGTATTCGCCAGACTTTTCGCTCATACAAAGTGTCTCTCTTTTG
>Ga0315314_1002708_pt1 | contig 14439 bp, 16 predicted proteins | sample TDP9_MG_FD_203631 | JGI IMG/M metagenome (GOLD analysis project Ga0315314, IMG submission 203631) | Freshwater sediment microbial communities from Lake Towuti, South Sulawesi, Indonesia - TDP9 | ecosystem: Environmental > Aquatic > Freshwater > Lake > Sediment | place: Indonesia: South Sulawesi...
TCCCGATCCCCTTTTCAACCTTTTACATCAACGCCACAATGGGAAGGCTTAACCATACGGCTGATTGTTACGTGACATGCGATTTTGGATCGATAGAGGTCCCGAGAGGCAGGGTCATGGGGCTTCCTTCAATAGAGCCGCGGATCGCGGCGGCGCCAGCTGTTCCAAGGGTGGGGCCGCCAGTGCCGGAGGTAGCCAAGAGGCAGTTTGCCAGCTATGCGCAGATAAAAGAGTACGAGGCGCTGGGAAACAGAATCGTTTGGGCGACTACCCGAAACACGGGAAGGCGGGACTATCCCATTGAGATTAGCGTGGTTGAGAGAGCGCCTATGTATCTGGCACCTAATATGCCATAGGGAGGATCCGAAAGGTGGAAACACTGAAACTTATATTTATTATCATCCCGTCGCTCCTGGAGCTCATCAGACTGGTTGAAGGGCTGGTAAGCGGAGCGAAAAAGGGCGAGCAGAAAAAAGCGGCTGTGGTGGAGATCATCAAGGTCGTCATTACGGGCGCACAGAGGGCGGGACTATTATCAAAGATAAACGTGGATGGCCTGGTGCAGGCTGTGGACGTCCTGATTGACACGATCGTGAAGATTCTCAACGCCACGGGGGTGTTCGAACATGGCGGGGAAAGTAGAGCTGAGGGGTAAGTTAAGCTATCTGGAATCGGTATTTGAGCGGGTGGATGAATCGACCCTTCAGATCATTAACGTACGGGGTTCCGCCTGCGCTTTAATTGCGGACATGGGAGTGATTGAGCCGGTTGACGTAATAAGCGACAAATTGACGGTAGAGGTGTTTCATGCCTTTTAAGATAAAGGCAGAGATCCGCGCAGAGCTTCGCGATCGCCACGGCAAGCTTATAAGACGCCTGCCCTGGAAACCCGCCAACAGCCTGCTTAAGCAGTTCATACAATGCCTGGCCATCCAGGCCTCCCAGGTAAACCAAACAATAAAGCTTGTCAGTGGTGCGGATCAATCGGTAGGTGCATCACCCGACGCCTTCCGAGTGGACGGAGCGGCCGCCGACACCATCAAAGGCATCGTCATCGGAACGGGAACGAACCCGGTGACCATGACGGATTACAAACTCCAAACGCAGGTCACGACGAACATCACGCATGGAACGACCACCTTCGCGGTAGAGAATCCAGACGCCAACACGTGGAGGCTGACCATAGCGAGGATCTTCACGAATAACACCGGAGGGACCCTGAACATCCGCGAGGTGGGGCTTTATAATAAGGTGGTAGTGGTGGCCGCCGCCATCTGCCTCGATAGGTCGCTTTACTCTGTGAACGTTGCCAATTCCGTCGCGATCACCCTCACGTATCGCATAACCGCGACGCTTTGAGGACGCTCAATTATGGCGCTTTACCTTGGAGAGAAATGGCCCCCGGTGATGGCCAGAACACCACCGGCTTTTCAGGACTTGGAAAACAAGATATGGGCAGCCTTCATTGATGGGTTTGGGGATCACTATGAGGGGTTTTATTACAACGTGAAATTAGGGGAGGGAACCCTAACTGAGGAGGAGCGCAAAGTACCAGAGAAGCGAATGACCGAGGAAATAGCACTAAAGAGGATCGACGCGATAGGGATCCGCGCCGATTGTTACGACCTTTTTGAAGTCCGACGCCGAGCCGGACCTGGGACCTTTGGTCAGCTAATCGCTTATGAGCAACTTTGGCTCCGCTTCGGACATCCCGAAAAGTCTTATACTTTGAACATCGTAACCGACTTCATGGACCTGGACACGCAGATCGCCGCGAAAGCGCACGGGATAACGGTTTTCATCGTTTAGATCAGCTAAAAAACTATAGATCCCGGACTCCGGTGCCTGGCAGCCAGGCGGGGATATCCCGCAAGCGCGAAATACATAGTTCAAAAATGGACCCAGAAGAACTCGGAGAACAGGTTTATGGCTATCCCGTGGAGGTATGGACTCCACAGGAAGGCGAAGCGGTTTATATCCCTGGAGTCAGCGATATAATCCACCTGACCCCGAAGGTCAGGATAAGCGAATACGAAATGCAGGCCCACAGGTCCGCACTTAGACGCGGCCTCCCATCGCCGCTAAGCCCAGATCAGCTCCAGTTGCTCCAGCAGAAAAGGGAAAGATATGAAAAAATAAAGGCTTCCCCCACTCCTGAGATCGTCCGAGACATAGGGACCGTCATGACGTGGTTCGATGATACCGGGGATGCAGCCAACACGGCGGTATGGGGGGGGAAAGCGGCGATTTGGCTGGCCGCGAAGATTGGCCTAAAAGCCGCTACCCGTGCCATACCTTATGTTGGCTGGGGACTAATGGTAAAAGACCTGGTGGACGTGGTCAATATCTGGCGACCAATGACGATGAGGATACTCAAGCCGAAAAAAGAATGGAAGAAAGATCAAAGGCTTAACCCATTCGGCAAGAAATCGAAGATCGCCAGAGCTAGGAGACTCGCCCGCAAGATCCCCAGCTTCGGCGATATTCTGGAAATACTACAAACGACTGACGTCCTTTTTGGGGTAGGGATATCTTTCGGTCCCATCATCGGCTTTGCTGAGGACCTTTTTTTCGGACTCCTAAAAGGAGTCCCGATAGAAACGTCATGGCAAGAGGCAGAATCGCCCATTGACTCCATCCTAAACGGAATGGAGTCCGGGGCCTACATAAATTCATTCGGCCAGGAGTTCACGGACGTTGAACATATGGCCTCAATGCTCCCGATGGCAGCCGGACTTGACGGATACACCCAACACATCACAGGAACGCTTGAGATGGCTCTGGGCCTGGATATTTGGGATAAGCCCATGTATCCGAGGCGCGGCAGAAGCCCGTCCACCCGCTACCTGATGGATGAGGATGGGATTGATCCCGACCGCCGCGAGCCCTGGTTTTTACCCGGATCCCCCGAAACCATCACTTTGACCCAGCTATGCGAGCATATTGCTAAGCAGGCTCCCAACTGCCTTAAAGACTGGCTCCCGCCACTCAGCAGGGAAAAAAAGAGCTTCGTGGCAGGGGAGCTAATAAACAAAATCGCTTACGACGGGATCCCGATATTCGACGGGTCGCCGAATATCTGGGAAGAGAAACTAACAGGGCTTGATAGACTAATCCACGACATTCTGGATTTCTCCACGGATTACCCGATGGATGGATCCCTGGAGGAACAGATGAATTGGGTAGAGAAGGAAATAGACAGACGAAAGGAGGCGAAGGAATGGCCATAAGAGACGAGATCTACGAAGGAGGGTTCGCAGAAGAACTACGACCGCTCCCCTCGAGAGAATTAATGCTAATTGAAGAAATCTTAGAGGGCAAAAGACCTGCTCAATGGGTTGCCGACGTATGGGTAGAAAAGCCCGTCGGCCTCGCCCTTGCCGAGAAATACCCAGCCGAATGGCACCCCATTAAGCAAAGAATCGAAATAGGCGGCCTACTATATGAGTATACCTCAGGCGTTGCCCGATCCATCATGGAGATCGGCCCCTGGATCGGCCCGCCGGAGGAGACCTGGAAAAAACCGGAACCAATCCCCCCCCCCACTGAACCAAAGTCCTTTACCTATGAGGAGGGCCTCCCCCATCTGGTAATGCACTACGGCACGGAAGCAGAAAAAAAAGCCTTCCGCGCTAGCAAAGCAGCAAAGACGATAATACAGATGGAGGCAGAAGAAAAAATATCGACCGAGGCACCCTCCGCCCTGGACCGAGAGCTATCTTACGGGGTCTTCCTAGACGAGTTCACCGTTCCCGAGTTCGAACACCTTGGCAAGTTCATATTTGTCAGGCCGGAGGTTGCCAGCAAATGAAAGACTTAGACTATGCCATTTTATCGACTCTCGCGGGGGTAGCAATCAAACACCAAAAACCCTATTGCTACCCGTCCCAGAGGACGATCCTGGGACTACTGAAAAACTACCACGGAACCCCCATTTCCCGCCGGACCTTGAACCGTAGGCTAAAATTGCTCCAAAATGAGGCATATTTTAGCCGGGTCCGCCGGATCATGAGGGGAAAGGACGGAATTATGGTCTTTCGCTCCACCCTCTATAAACTCGGGTGGAAGCTATTTAACTACATGGGATCATTGAGAAAAGAAGTCAGGGCCTTCTTTTCTTTCTTCCGTGTGCCATTTTTGGCAAACCATCACCCCAAGGGGGGAGAAGCATCTACCAATTTGGATAGGCCACCTGTGGATAAACCTGTGGATAACTACCGAAAAGGTAGCAAAACATTCCTTTAAAAGCATCCCTCCGGGGGTCCCCCCACCCCCCTCGGAACAGACAAACTTACTTAAGGGCAAACAGCAGGACCAAAAGACGCCCTAAAGGCAGAAGCCTATCAAAAACTACCACTTCAAGCAGCAAAAGAATATTACCAAGCAGCTGATACGCCACATCCTCCCCCACCCATCCCCCGAAAATAAAAGGCCCGACATCTGTGGCACTTACCCCCTTCCGTCGGCCTCTCCCCAAGGGGGTCACGCGCCATATCAATACCACTTCTAAAGCATGGGGTGATAATCACCCCCTCCCCCAGATTTCCGAAACACCCAACGACACGGGGACCCCAACCCCGGGCAACTATAAGGGTGTAAGACACCCTTAACCCCTCGCTCCAGCACAGTCCACGCCCTAACGGTCATGTACAGTGCTTTCTCCGCTCGAAAGGTACTTATATCCATTTCCTTATCTACCCTTCAGGTCGGCCTCACAAAGAGGGTGAAGGCCGACCCGAAGGGAAGGGTTGGTTAGGAAAAAAAGGGGGGAGGTAACAGAAATGAACAGACTACAGACAATTTTGGACACGGTGCAGGCTCTTTATAGCGTCGGTTGGGCTTCTCAGAAATTGGGTTATCCTATTGATGAGTGCCCATACCTGAAGCATCAACGAGAGCGATTCTTTTGGGTTCTCGGCTATCAGGACGCAGAGACGGCCGGCAGGGAGCTATCGGTTTTTGATATGCTCCCCCTTGACGGGGAGTGCCGGAACGATTCTTGCAGTTTCTAAGGCTGATCATATCATAACTGAGGGGAGGTGAAAGGAAAATGAAAAAAATATACGGGTTTAGGGCCACATGCGCATCATGCAGCCGGAGACGCAAATGCCTCCTATATTTTGATAGGTGGTTTTGCCGCGAGTGTGTTGCCGCCCAAAAGGCCGCCGGAGCATTAAAATAGTCCCGCCCCCCTTAAGGAGGTGAGAAGTGATGGAAAAGCTTTTAGACCGTACAGTGGTCCGGATCATCAATCTTATATCCGACCATGGATTAAGAGTCGACAACTGGATCATGGACGGAATAAGGATTGAGATCAACGCCGCCTTGATGTCTGCCTGCCTGATAGGGCGCACAGAGGCCCTCCACCAAGTGATAGACCACCTAAATGCAATCAGGAAAAAGAAAACATAGGTAACCCGGGGGATTGACAAAATCCCCCGGAGTTAGCATAATGCTTACCCATGGGATTTATCCGCACGCTTTTACCCCACGGAAACAGTTTTTGTGTAACCATTCCCCGGCCTATGCTCGATGACCTTGGATGGAAGAAGGGCACGTATGTTCAGATGCTCTATACCCCCAAGGCCGGCATCTTCATAAGGGAGGTGAGTCTATCCTATGCGCGAAGGACTGGAGCTTTCGATCATCCCGATGGATATGATCTCGGAGCCGACCCATCAGCTGAGGCAAAAGATCACGGAGGAGGGCTTAGAAGAACTAAAGCGAAGCATGGCCCGGCAAGGTCTTATAAATCCGATTACGGTCAGGAGAAAAGAGAACGCCTACGAGATCGTAAGCGGTCATAGGCGATACCTGGCAGCCAAGGAGCTTGCCTGGCCATCAATCAGGGCGATCGTGGTCGATCGCACCGACGAAGAAATGAGGTTGGAGGCTATCCATGAAAATCTTCATAGAGAGGACCTTTCACCCGTGGAGGAGTCTCGGCAGGTTGGGATACTTCATGGTGAGTTCGGATATCCAATTAAAGAAATCGCTCGGATTACGTCTAAGTCAGTCTCTTGGGTTAGTTCGAGACTGGACATGTTGGACTGGCCTTCTAATATCCTCGAAGCGGTGGACGTTGGCGCTATATCTGTCTCCGCGGCGAAAGAGTTAGTCGCGATCCACGACGACGACTCCCGGAATTACTACCTTGACCACGCCATAAAGAGCGGAGCCACCAGGGAGCTATGCGCTTTCTGGCGTGGTCGATGGGAGGTAGAAAAAATCACGCGGGACCCGTCCGCTCAGGGAGATGCCACTTTCTCGATCAGCCCCCCCCCGATGGAGCCCCTCCTCCACTGCTTCTGGTGTAACACCGAAACGCCTATCCGCCTTCTTGATCACTTAAGGTTCTGCCCCGAGTGCATCAAGTTTATGGTGGAGTCCAAAAAGCAATATGAATGGGAGCTATTTAAGACTTCGCAGGCATCGGCTGAAATTGAAAAGGTGAAGCCCCCGAGTGGTCCGCAGGACCACCCGGGGTCTTAATATCCCCCCACAGACAAAGACACAGGCCCGCACGTTCTGGCTACCGACTGCCTCTTTGAAACCCCAAAGCAGCCTTTCGAAAAAGAAGGCTGCTTCAAATGAAAAATCCTTTCTTTTTTAAAGGGTTTCAAAGACGGTAGCCAGAACGTGCGGGCCTGTTGTCTGTGGGGGGATTTATTAACCGGCGATCGGCCCGAGACGAACCGGGCCGCCCGCCGGCAAATCAATTTCAGCCTGAAAAACGTATTGACTTATTTATTGATTCTGCAAGAATCAATAATTAAGAAACCTGGCCGGGTTTTTGAAGCAAAAACCATCTTCGGAAGGAGGGAATAAGTATGGCCGTTACTTTCAAGCCCATCACCGACTATTCAGACAAGTACAGGCGACGGGCAAGCGTGGCAGGGCCGGACTACCTAAAGGGCACCCAGACACCTAAAAGACCCTATGCGGCGGCAGCGATCGCAGGAGAGCCAAACTACGCGACCGCCACCACCGCAGCGATCGCCGAAAAAAGGCGATCCACTGGGATCAGCAAGGCCGGAGACGCGAAGTGGTCCGAAGGATGCGCCCTGAAGGGTAACATCAGGTTCGGCCCGGGCGTCGATGTGGGAGCTAAGTATTATGAGGCTAACCTCGCACCCATCCATCAGAAGGCAGCTGCCGCCGCCTTGAACATCAGGGGACCGGTGGGAGCTGAGACCAACTACCAGAACGCGGTAATAATGGCGAAAGCCTTCCGCACAGCATCAGGGAAGAAGTAAGGGGGGAGGTGATTAGACCATGGAATATCTGAAAAGCATGCTGGCGAACAGAGAGGCAGTGGTCGCCGATACGGTGATTACCTATGACCTTCCCGTTAACCCCATCAGCCACGTCGACATCGACATCGAAGCGGCATTGAGCGCGGCTTACACACAGGCGACGCTGGCGAACCTGGCGGCAATCTTCGACAAGGTTGAGGTGCTCTTTAAGGGATCTTCGGTCATCTCCCTAAACGGGGCTGACCTCATGGCCTTTAACGCAATGCTGACAGGAAGATTCCCGCCGGTTCTAAACCGCCTGGTTTCAGCCGCGAGCGAGACCGTCGCCCGGTTTAGGATCCCATTTGGAAGGTATCCTTACGCTACCGTGGAGTGCTTCCCGGCGGTCAGGAAAGGCGAATTGCAGCTAAGGCTTGACTACGCGTCAGCCTTCACGAACATCACCTCCCTGGACATCGTGATCACCACCTGTGAGCTTCCCGGAGCAGTCCCCAAGCAGTTCATTAAGGCGACCACCTTGAGTAAGACTCCGGTGGTCGGAGATAACGACATAGACCTACCACTCGGCAATGACATCTTGGGCTTGCTGATCTATGGCGCAACCGTGCCCGCTGGAGCCAGCAAGACAACGACAGTCGATAAGACCAAACTCCTGGTTGAGAACGTGGAGAAATACCTTCACGAGGTAAGATGGCCACTTCTCAGTCAGCGGGTGTACGAAATCCTGGGTAAGGATACCACGGAGTTCGATCACACCCACCGAGAGAACGTGGCTGGAGCCTACACGCAGAACGCTGAGACGGTGGCCAGGACCATCATTGATCAATTCCTGGCCAATTATGGCCTTGTGGACTTTGACCCTCTGAGAAATGATGCCTATCTCCTGGTGACCGCGGATCGGTCCCGGATATGGCTGAGGATTACCGCAGGAGATACCGGAGCGATCCGCGTGGTCCCGATGGAGATCATCAAGATCGCAGCAGGATAACCGAACCGCGCGGCCCATCGAGGCCGCATGATGCCAGGGGTCCGATCGAGAGCCGGGGCTCACTGACCCAAAGGGCAGGTCGACCCCTGGCCACCAAGGAGGGGCAATGAATAGAGAGCAAAACCTTTCCGTCCTCGCGCACGTTCGCAGGGACCTGGCCCTGATCGGCGCGGACGTATACGTCCCGGAAGGCATGACGCATGAGGAAAAGCTCGAGACTTTCGGCGAGGCCCTAAAAAAAAGACAGGTCCGCCGGATTATACAATTCCCGACGTATGCTCGCGCCGACATGACCGAAAAACAGCGCAAGGCAGTAGAAGAATCCATTAAGGCCAGGGGGGAGGAGGAAACGGTCTTACACCCTCCGCCTCCCACCGTGCAGATTTATGGAGCCTCCTATTCCGCAACGGTCAGCCAGGCCCACGTTACCAACGCATTATCGGGTCCGTGCATGCTTGACCACATTCTACTTTATACCGCGGCCTACATCGCCGGGTTGAACGCGCCCGAAGACATAGCACTCCACGCCTGCACGTCCCCGAACGTTGGCCCTTTTGAAGGGGATATACCCATCTTCAGGATGGAAGACCCGAAGGATCTGATTGCTCCGCTGAACCGCTCCGCAATCCAGATATATAAAGGCAGGTACGAAACACTGGTCGGGTGGAGATCCTTCGACAAATGGGAGCTCTTCCCCAGAATCCCCATTCCCTTTTCTACTTTTTATCTGAACCTCACGGTGGGCAAGACCAACCACCCGGCATCATGCCATTGCACGGTGGACTTTGGCCCTATTGAGGTTCCCAGAGGTAGGGTCATGGGGATCTCGGCAATAGAACCAAGGACCGCCAGGCCCCCGGCTGTGGCGAAGGCACCGCCCGCCGAGCCGACCATTGCAAAAAGGCAGTTCGCATCTTACGCCCAGGTAAAAGAGTATCAGGCATTAGGAAACACAATCGTCTGGGCCACTACCCGAAACACGGGGAGGCGGGACTATCCCATTGATATTAGTGTGGTGGAGAGAGTGCCTATGTATCTGGCGCCTAACATGCCATAAGGAGGATGCGGAAGGTGGAAACACTGAAACTGATCTTTATTCTTATTCCTGCGCTGCTGGAGATCATCAAGCTTATCGAAGGTATGATAAGCGGAGTTAAAAGGGGAGCGGAGAAAAAAGCCGCTGTAATGGATATCATCGGGCTCGTACTAAGGACCGTTCAAAAACTCGGAATTCTGGCATCTATCGACCCCGATAAGATCATGAAGGCCGTTGATGTCCTAATCGACACGTTGGTGCACATCCTTAACGTGGCGGGAGTTTTTCACCATGGCGGCGAACCTGGAACGACGGGGTAAGTTAAGTTATCTGCCGGACACGCTGGATGCGGTCAGCCCCGAAGACCTGGCAAGCCTTTCAATCTCCGGCTCTACTTCCCTCTCCACGCTTGAGCTTCGAGAGCTTGAACCAGACCATGTTATAACCGACACGCTCACCGTGGAGGTCTACCATGGCTCTTAAACTAAAGGTGGAGATCCGCGCGGAGGTCCGCAACCGACAAGGCCGAATAATCCGCCGGTATCCATGGAGACCGTCAAGCTCCCTGCTCAAGCAGTGGATCCAATGCATCAAAATTCAATTATCGCAGGTCGCCGAGACCGTAACCCTGGTCACCGGAGGAACATCATCGGTAGGTCTTTCAAGCGATGCCCTCAGGGTAGATGGACCGGCGGCAGACACGGTTAAGGGCATCCTCATCGGAACCGGGACGAATCCGGTTACGATGACGGACTACAAACTACAAACCCAGGTCACCACCAACATCACTCACGGATCAACAAATGTGGTGGTCGAAAATCCGTCCGCATCATCATGGCGCGTGGTGATCTCGCGCTCCTTCACTAACGGAACAGGCGCGCTTCTCACCATCCGCGAAGTGGCGCTTTATAATAAGATCGGCGTGGTCGCAGCTGCCATCTGCTTCGACAGATCCCTTTACACGGTCAGCGTTGCAGCTGGCTCGTCAGTAACCCTCTACTACCGCATCACTGCGACGCTTTGAGGATGATTTTTTATGGCCCTTTACCTTGGTGAAAAATGGCCCCCGGTGATGGCCAGAACACCACCGGCTTTTCAGGACTTGGAAAACAAGATATGGGCAGCCTTCATTGATGGGTTTGGGGATCACTATGAGGGGTTTTATTACAACGTGAAATTAGGGGAGGGAACCCTAACTGAGGAGGAGCGCAAAGTACCAGAGAAGCGAATGACCGAGGAAATAGCACTAAAGAGGATCGACGCGATAGGGATCCGCGCCGATTGTTACGACCTTTTTGAAGTCCGACGCCGAGCCGGACCTGGGACCTTTGGTCAGCTAATCGCTTATGAGCAACTTTGGCTCCGCTTCGGACATCCCGAAAAGTCTTATACTTTGAACATCGTAACCGACTTCATGGACCTGGACACGCAGATCGCCGCGAAAGCGCACGGGATAACGGTTTTCATCGTTTAGATCAGCTAAAAAACTATAGATCCCGGACTCCGGTGCCTGGCAGCCAGGCGGGGATATCCCGCAAGCGCGAAATACATAGTTCAAAAATGGACCCAGAAGAACTCGGAGAACAGGTTTATGGCTATCCCGTGGAGGTATGGACTCCACAGGAAGGCGAAGCGGTTTATATCCCTGGAGTCAGCGATATAATCCACCTGACCCCGAAGGTCAGGATAAGCGAATACGAAATGCAGGCCCACAGGTCCGCACTTAGACGCGGCCTCCCATCGCCGCTAAGCCCAGATCAGCTCCAGTTGCTCCAGCAGAAAAGGGAAAGATATGAAAAAATAAAGGCTTCCCCCACTCCTGAGATCGTCCGAGACATAGGGACCGTCATGACGTGGTTCGATGATACCGGGGATGCAGCCAACACGGCGGTATGGGGGGGGAAAGCGGCGATTTGGCTGGCCGCGAAGATTGGCCTAAAAGCCGCTACCCGTGCCATACCTTATGTTGGCTGGGGACTAATGGTAAAAGACCTGGTGGACGTGGTCAATATCTGGCGACCAATGACGATGAGGATACTCAAGCCGAAAAAAGAATGGAAGAAAGATCAAAGGCTTAACCCATTCGGCAAGAAATCGAAGATCGCCAGAGCTAGGAGACTCGCCCGCAAGATCCCCAGCTTCGGCGATATTCTGGAAATACTACAAACGACTGACGTCCTTTTTGGGGTAGGGATATCTTTCGGTCCCATCATCGGCTTTGCTGAGGACCTTTTTTTCGGACTCCTAAAAGGAGTCCCGATAGAAACGTCATGGCAAGAGGCAGAATCGCCCATTGACTCCATCCTAAACGGAATGGAGTCCGGGGCCTACATAAATTCATTCGGCCAGGAGTTCACGGACGTTGAACATATGGCCTCAATGCTCCCGATGGCAGCCGGACTTGACGGATACACCCAACACATCACAGGAACGCTTGAGATGGCTCTGGGCCTGGATATTTGGGATAAGCCCATGTATCCGAGGCGCGGCAGAAGCCCGTCCACCCGCTACCTGATGGATGAGGATGGGATTGATCCCGACCGCCGCGAGCCCTGGTTTTTACCCGGATCCCCCGAAACCATCACTTTGACCCAGCTATGCGAGCATATTGCTAAGCAGGCTCCCAACTGCCTTAAAGACTGGCTCCCGCCACTCAGCAGGGAAAAAAAGAGCTTCGTGGCAGGGGAGCTAATAAACAAAATCGCTTACGACGGGATCCCGATATTCGACGGGTCGCCGAATATCTGGGAAGAGAAACTAACAGGGCTTGATAGACTAATCCACGACATTCTGGATTTCTCCACGGATTACCCGATGGATGGATCCCTGGAGGAACAGATGAATTGGGTAGAGAAGGAAATAGACAGACGAAAGGAGGCGAAGGAATGGCCATAAGAGACGAGATCTACGAAGGAGGGTTCGCAGAAGAACTACGACCGCTCCCCTCGAGAGAATTAATGCTAATTGAAGAAATCTTAGAGGGCAAAAGACCTGCTCAATGGGTTGCCGACGTATGGGTAGAAAAGCCCGTCGGCCTCGCCCTTGCCGAGAAATACCCAGCCGAATGGCACCCCATTAAGCAAAGAATCGAAATAGGCGGCCTACTATATGAGTATACCTCAGGCGTTGCCCGATCCATCATGGAGATCGGCCCCTGGATCGGCCCGCCGGAGGAGACCTGGAAAAAACCGGAACCAATCCCCCCCCCCACTGAACCAAAGTCCTTTACCTATGAGGAGGGCCTCCCCCATCTGGTAATGCACTACGGCACGGAAGCAGAAAAAAAAGCCTTCCGCGCTAGCAAAGCAGCAAAGACGATAATACAGATGGAGGCAGAAGAAAAAATATCGACCGAGGCACCCTCCGCCCTGGACCGAGAGCTATCTTACGGGGTCTTCCTAGACGAGTTCACCGTTCCCGAGTTCGAACACCTTGGCAAGTTCATATTTGTCAGGCCGGAGGTTGCCAGCAAATGAAAGACTTAGACTATGCCATTTTATCGACTCTCGCGGGGGTAGCAATCAAACACCAAAAACCCTATTGCTACCCGTCCCAGAGGACGATCCTGGGACTACTGAAAAACTACCACGGAACCCCCATTTCCCGCCGGACCTTGAACCGTAGGCTAAAATTGCTCCAAAATGAGGCATATTTTAGCCGGGTCCGCCGGATCATGAGGGGAAAGGACGGAATTATGGTCTTTCGCTCCACCCTCTATAAACTCGGGTGGAAGCTATTTAACTACATGGGATCATTGAGAAAAGAAGTCAGGGCCTTCTTTTCTTTCTTCCGTGTGCCATTTTTGGCAAACCATCACCCCAAGGGGGGAGAAGCATCTACCAATTTGGATAGGCCACCTGTGGATAAACCTGTGGATAACTACCGAAAAGGTAGCAAAACATTCCTTTAAAAGCATCCCTCCGGGGGTCCCCCCACCCCCCTCGGAACAGACAAACTTACTTAAGGGCAAACAGCAGGACCAAAAGACGCCCTAAAGGCAGAAGCCTATCAAAAACTACCACTTCAAGCAGCAAAAGAATATTACCAAGCAGCTGATACGCCACATCCTCCCCCACCCATCCCCCGAAAATAAAAGGCCCGACATCTGTGGCACTTACCCCCTTCCGTCGGCCTCTCCCCAAGGGGGTCACGCGCCATATCAATACCACTTCTAAAGCATGGGGTGATAATCACCCCCTCCCCCAGATTTCCGAAACACCCAACGACACGGGGACCCCAACCCCGGGCAACTATAAGGGTGTAAGACACCCTTAACCCCTCGCTCCAGCACAGTCCACGCCCTAACGGTCATGTACAGTGCTTTCTCCGCTCGAAAGGTACTTATATCCATTTCCTTATCTACCCTTCAGGTCGGCCTCACAAAGAGGGTGAAGGCCGACCCGAAGGGAAGGGTTGGTTAGGAAAAAAAGGGGGGAGGTAACAGAAATGAACAGACTACAGACAATTTTGGACACGGTGCAGGCTCTTTATAGCGTCGGTTGGGCTTCTCAGAAATTGGGTTATCCTATTGATGAGTGCCCATACCTGAAGCATCAACGAGAGCGATTCTTTTGGGTTCTCGGCTATCAGGACGCAGAGACGGCCGGCAGGGAGCTATCGGTTTTTGATATGCTCCCCCTTGACGGGGAGTGCCGGAACGATTCTTGCAGTTTCTAAGGCTGATCATATCATAACTGAGGGGAGGTGAAAGGAAAATGAAAAAAATATACGGGTTTAGGGCCACATGCGCATCATGCAGCCGGAGACGCAAATGCCTCCTATATTTTGATAGGTGGTTTTGCCGCGAGTGTGTTGCCGCCCAAAAGGCCGCCGGAGCATTAAAATAGTCCCGCCCCCCTTAAGGAGGTGAGAAGTGATGGAAAAGCTTTTAGACCGTACAGTGGTCCGGATCATCAATCTTATATCCGACCATGGATTAAGAGTCGACAACTGGATCATGGACGGAATAAGGATTGAGATCAACGCCGCCTTGATGTCTGCCTGCCTGATAGGGCGCACAGAGGCCCTCCACCAAGTGATAGACCACCTAAATGCAATCAGGAAAAAGAAAACATAGGTAACCCGGGGGATTGACAAAATCCCCCGGAGTTAGCATAATGCTTACCCATGGGATTTATCCGCACGCTTTTACCCCACGG
>Ga0315314_1002709_pt1 | contig 14438 bp, 9 predicted proteins | sample TDP9_MG_FD_203631 | JGI IMG/M metagenome (GOLD analysis project Ga0315314, IMG submission 203631) | Freshwater sediment microbial communities from Lake Towuti, South Sulawesi, Indonesia - TDP9 | ecosystem: Environmental > Aquatic > Freshwater > Lake > Sediment | place: Indonesia: South Sulawesi...
CGCCGGAGTTTATCCCGCACTACGATGTGGGTCAGGAATGACGCTAAGAATCGGCCAATTTGAGTCGCCTTAACAATCAACCGCAATAAAAAGCTCATACGTAAAGCGCGTACGCGCTTTACGTATAAGATATGTGAATGCAAAAAATCTGTCGGCCTGGCAATGACCGTAAAGAATATCGAATAATGAACAGAGAATAAAGAACGTCGAAGTAAAAATACGCAGTGCAAACATGGATTCCCGCTTGCGCGGGAATGACAGGGGAAAAAGTAGGGTGGGCACGGCCCACCATTTCTTCTAAGAATACACGGTGGTTCTTATTCGCGAATCAATCAGACGTATTCCCAGTCTTTCAGCCACTGGTAGTTGCAAGGCAGATTGGCCCAGGCACGGCCCATCGCTTCCTCCAGCTCAGCCTTTTCTTTTATGTCCAGCTCGCGCCGCTCCTTAACAGCCAGCGCAATGTTGTCCACCTGCTGGATGCTGATAAGGCCTGGAATCGGCGCGGTGATTGCCGGGTTGCAAAGGATATGGCGGATAGCCAAACGGGCAATGCGATTATCCTCCTCAAAGTGTGGGCTGTTCGGCGAGCTATCGCCCTTGAAAACCGAGTTGCTGGCGAACGGCTTGATGCCGAACCAGCCGACATCGTACTTTTTGATTGTTGCCCACAGCCCGCTCTCATCGGTGACTACCTTTGTCTTGGCGGTATAGGGCGTAAGGATGACCTCCATCTGGTCGGGGTACTTTTCGATGAGCAGCTTCAGGTGCGGCCTGTCGTGTGAGGATACGCCGATGAATCGTGCTCGGCCGGTCCGCTTGGCCCAATCTAAAGCAGCCACCGCTTCTTCGACCTCGGCCTGGCTGTGCTTGCTACTATCGACTAACAGGCTTATTCGCCACAGGTCAACATAATCCAGGCCCGATTCTTTCATACCGATGTCGAGTCCTTCCTGCAGCTTCTTTCGGTTGCGCCACTGCTCAAATCGGCTTTCCCATATATGCCAGGAATAGCCGAAGTACATCTTGTCGCGTCGGCCCTTCAGCGCCTCAGCGTAGGCGAGAATTTCCTCGCGGCAGCAGGCATCGACATAATTGATACCGCGCTCTATACAGCGTGTCACGACATCATAGCGGTTCTTCTGGAAATCCTGTCTGCTGATTTTCTCTGTCATCCAGCCTTTAGGTTCTTCACCGCCTATTATCTTGACGAGCCGCTTCCAGTGCCCGCCTAAGGCGACGGCGGAAATCATAAGGCCCGTTCTGCCGCAACGGCGATATTCCATGTCGGGATTATAGTTGAGGATTTTGCCGGTATCTTGTTTGGCGCTCTTGACGGCATTGGCTGTCTTGGTGGTTATTAGTCCGCCGGCCAGCATCGCCGCGCCGGTGGCGCTTTGGCGTAGAAACTGGCGGCGGGTAAGCTTATTAGCCATCATAACTAACTCCTATATCTGACGTTTAGTACGAACAGCGCTTAGCTGCGATTCTAAGATAGCATATCTTTCTTCAAATTGCAAGTATCTGGATTGATGCGATTACTGATTTTTCACTTGACTTAAACGGGCTGGTTACTAAATTTATCAAGAGAAAACGTATTTTTGTGTAATTCTTTCAACACAAAATAAGGGAGATATTACCATGTCTATGAATCGTCGCAATTTTCTCAAAGCGTCCATGGCTGCCAGCGTAGCCTTCGCGGCGCCTACAATTTTAGCGGCTAATCCAGAGAAAAAGTATCGCACCTGCCTTATCGGCAGCGGCTGGTGGGGCACCAATATCGCACGGGAGGCGCTAATGTCTGGCCGGTGCAAACTCATCGCCCTGTGTGACGTGGACAGCAGCCAGTTGGATTCTTCGATCGGAAAGTTGCAAGAGTTCAGCGACCAGACGCCCAAAAAATATAAGGACTACCGTGAGCTTCTGGACCGGGAAAAGCCGGACATTGCCATTGTGGCCCCGCCCGACCACTGGCATCCGCTGATTACCATTGCAGCCGTCAAGGCAGGGGCACACGTCTATGTGGAGAAACCCATCAGCCACACTATAAACGAGGGTCGCGCAATGGTCGAAGCCGCTCGCGCTGCCGGCCGGGTGGTGCAGGTCGGCACACACCGCCGAATCTCGCCCCACAATGTATCCGGGATGGAATTCTTAAAATCGGGCAAGGCCGGCAAGATTGGTATGGTGCGCGCCTTTGTACATTACGGAGGCGGCCCGGAGAAACCTCAAAAAAATAGCGAGCCGCCCGAAGGCATGGACTGGGATATGTGGTGTGGGCCTGCGCCGTTGCGTCCATTTAATACGAATATCCACCCCAAAGGCTTCCGCCAATTCCTCGATTACGCCAACGGCACATTGGCCGACTGGGGCATACACTGGTTAGACCAAATCCTGTGGTGGACCGAAGAAAAATATCCCAAGTCGGTCTATTCCACCGGCGGCCGGGCCATCAAAGGCCCAGCGGTCTTTACCGAGGCGGAACAGACCAGTGATGCGCCCGACCATCAGGTAGCGGTGTTCGAATTCGAGAATTTCACCGTTTCGTGGGAGCACCGCCAGTTCGCTGGAAATAATGCTGAGAAAGGCGAAAATGTCGGCTGCTATTTTTACGGCACCAACGGCACCTTCCACATGGGCTGGCAGGATGGCTGGACCTTCTATCCGGTCGGCAAAGGACAAAAGGTCATCCACGAGGAGCCGCAATTGCATGAGCCTGACAGCCAGAATATTAAAGAGCTGTGGGCTGACTTTCTCCAGGCCATCGAGACAGGCTCACGGCCGGTATGTGATATCGAGATTGGTCACCTTTCCACAAATATGAGCCTGCTGGGCATGCTTTCGTACAAGATTGGCCGAAGTATTAAATGGGATGGTGACAAGGAAGTTATCATCGATGACCCGGAGGCCAACAAGCTGCTCAGTCGCAAGTACCGAAAGCCGTGGGTCTATCCGCAAGTTTAGTAGGGTGTGCTCTGCACACCAAAAGAAATGGTAGGCACTCGTCTCGGCGAAGTGCCGAGCCGTAGCCGGATAGCCCACCCTACGTCTAAAAATAAGACTCGAATAATGGGCCGGGTAGGAGTCGAACCTACGTAGGCTTGCGCCAACGGGTTTACAGCCCGTCCCCTTTAACCACTCGGGCACCGACCCAGAAATCTTTAATCAGAATACAGAATTCAGAAGACAGAATACAGACTATTGTCTCCTGATTTCTGATTAACGATTATAAATAGTCAACAGAAAATAATCAATTAAAATTATTGTTTCTGTCCTTGCGAGGCAGCCGACGGTCGGTCAGGAGGTACAAGAATATACCAACAACTATAGTGCAGGCAAGTATAACAAGGTAAGGACGTTTGTTTGCCAGCGCGTACGATATCGAGCTGTGAATGAGCATCGCACAGGCAGCGCAGAAAATAAGTGTTGTGAACGGATAGCCTGTTACCTTGAACGGTCGCTCGGTTTTTGGTTCTTTGAAGCGTAGAAAAATCACGGCAAGATTCGTTGCCAGATAGAAAGAGTACACTGCCACAGCCGCATAGAGCAATGTATCCACAAATGACCCAAATACAACAATAAATGTCAGCGCGACCAGTCCCTGCACCAGCAGTGCCCACAATGGCGTGCCGGTTCGTGGATGCCAATTGCCCAATGCTTGAAACAGACGGTGCTCGGCTCCCATAGCGTAGGAGATACGAGCGCCTGTGAAGATAAGGCCGTTGACGGCGCCAAGGGCGGAGATGCAAACAAGGGCGCTAATAAGTTTGCCGGCGGTTTTGGGAAAGACGGTCGAGATACTATCGGTTGCGACGGCCTTGGATGCGACCATTCCATTGTAACCCAGCGTATGTAGAAAGGCCCCGTTGACTGATAAATATAACACCATTACGGCCGCGGTGCCAAGCACCAGTGCACGCACAATATTGCGTTTTGGGTCTTTAACCTCTGCTGCAACGTATGCCATTTCGTTCCACCCGCCGTAAACAAACAGTACGAATATTAACGCCAGGCTGGTTGGTATTGTGTCTATTTTTTCAACGGCTACGGCCTTTTGTGGTCCTATCAGGGCTGCTGCCACGATGGCAAGAAGCCCAAGAGCTTTTACCGTCGTCAGGATGTTCTGAGTCCATTTTCCCTCTTTTATGCCGATGACGTTAATGATGGTTAATGCAATAGTAGCTGTGGCGGCGTAAATACGCATGTTGTAGGATTCGGCTAATCCTGGCAGAACGTCATAAATGGTGCGGGCGTAAGTAGCAAATGCGAAGGCCATTATGGCAATGTCACCTGGCCGGACGATGGTTAGCTGAATCCAGCCGAACAAATACCCTGCCCACTTTCCATACGCCCGGCTTAGATATACATAGTCACCTCCTTCTTTTGGATAAGCCGATGCCAGCTCTGCATAGCCGAGCGCCCCAAAAAGTGATAGGAGGCCTCCAACAATCCAGATTGCAAAAACGCCCCACCAGCAGCGGGCACCACCTGCGATTGCGGGAGCCATCTGGTAGATGCCAGCACCGATGATGATGCCAACAATGATGGACGTTGAGTCAAAAAGCGATAGCTCTTTTTTTGGAGCTGCGCCCGCCGTAGGTGGGAATTTCGAATTTCGAATCCCTCGACCTTGCTCGGGACATGTTTCGAATTTCGAATTTTGCATCATCTAACTATTTGCTCTGACGTTTCTTAAGCGTTACACCGACACCATTGCCTTGCATGTAGAAGACGGTTTCCAGGTCTGCTCTGGTGGTGACGGCCTTGACATATTCCGGCGCGCTACCAGGTACGTTATGGGCCAGAATAAGCCCGCCTGGACGGACTAATGGAAGCAGCTTGTTTAGATAGTCGATGTAACCTTCCTTATCCGCGTCAATGAAAAGTATGTCGATCGGCTCTTTAAGCTTGGTGACTGTCTCGTGAGCGTCGCCCTGGACAAGCGTAACGAGCGTATCGACGCCAGCCCGCTTGAAGTTCTCACGAGCCAACGAGGCCCGGTGGGCGTCTATTTCGTGAGTGGTCAGCTTACCGCCGGTCGTTCGCAAAGCCAGACAGAACCAGATGCCTGAATACCCGTTAGAGGTGCCGATCTCGACGACATGCTTGGCACCGACCGTTTCTGTTAGAAGTCGCAGCAGTCTGCCGTCTTCCGGCGGGACGTTCATCATCCCTTTGCTCTGATTCAGGCGCATATCCTCAAGAATATCGAGAATCTTTTTCTCTTCCTCGTTAGCTGCTAAAGGCGGCTGTTGCTGAGCAGCCGACGGGCCTATGCCCCGCCTGCCGCCGGGACCTCTGCTCTCCGGTGGCGGTTGGGCTGTTAAGATTTGAACTGCTGCTAATAGCAAAACCATCGCCAGACTGATCAATACAATCCTCTTTAACATTTTCTGCTCCTTTCCAATCCTTCGACCTTGCTCAGAGCCTGCCCTGACCCCCGCTTTCGCGGGGGTGACGTCATTCCTGCGAAAGCAGGAATTGTCGAAGGGACATGTTTATGGTTTCTTACCATTGCGACACGCCAGATTAGCAGAACTATAGACGATTTCAAATAAGATTTATTGCAGTTCGGGAAAAATACATAAATAAAAAGGGCTGGGACCTGCGGAGGAGAGGAGGGAGAGATTCGCCCCAGCCCGTCCCGCCTATGGCGGGTGAATTTTAGCTGTATTTACTACGCTTATTAAGGTCAGGATGTTCGTAAAAACTCGCCCGCCTTACGTCTGGCGGGCAAGAATCCAAATCAGGCTAAAAAACAATCTTGCAAAAGCAATTGGCAAGGTTAAGATAAAGGCAAGGTGTGCTCCGCACACCGAAAAAACGGTGGGCATAGCCCACCCTACCATTAGCCAAGCAAAAAGAGCAGATATTGTGACTGGAGCGAAGGATATGTCAGATTATAGCCGAAGGGATTTTATCGAAACCTCAGCAGCTTTCTTAGGTGCTGCTGTCTTACTCGATACTGGATGCTCGATACCGGATGCCCCGCCCAGCGCTGGGCGGAGCGGCTTCAAATATGCTATATGTAACGAGTGCATGGCGGAGCCTGCTCTGCGAAGCGCTACGCAGGCTCGCGAAGCAGAGCTAAGCTGGCAAGAACAATGTCAAATCGCAGGCCAGACCGGCTACAAAGGGATTGAAATTGCAGCGTTTACTCTGGTAAAAGAAGGCGTGCAGGAGATAACGCCCGCAAAACGTAAAGAGATGCTTTCAATCGTGAAAGATGCCAGCATTGAATGTGTGGGACTGCATTGGTTGTTAACACCGCCGCCAAAAGGCCTGCACTTTACGACACCTGATGGGGCTATCCGCCAGAAGACCATCGCTTACTTTGATGAGCTGATCGACTTTTGTGGTGACCTTGGCGGGCCATATATGATTTTTGGCTCTCCGAAGCAACGTAACACAATGGGTGTCTCTGTTGAAGAGGCAAAAAAATATTTTGCAGAAGGTCTGGCTAAGGTTGCTGACCACGCCCAAAAACGCAGCGTTAAAATACTCATCGAGCCTTTAGGCAAAGGCGCAACAGATGTGGTCAATACGATGGCCGAGGCCTTGGAACTGTCCAGACAGGTCAATCACCCCGCCGTTAAGATTATATTTGACTTCCACAATACCACCGATGAGACCGAGCCTTTTGACGTACTGATTAAAGAATACTTCAAACATATCCATCATGTTCATGTGCAGGAGAAGGATGGCAAACACCTCGGTACGGGCACAGCGGTTAATGATTATGTGAAAGCCTTTCAAGTGCTGAAGGACTTAAAGTACGATAAATGGATATCTCTGGAGGTATTCGATTTTTCTCCCGGCGGCAAGAGAATCGCCCAAGAGTCAATGGCGGCTCTGAAAAAAATCGAAGCTCAATTAACATAATTCTGTAGGTCAGCCATGAAAAAGAACCTGTTCATATTGTTCTTTGCTATTGCTTTACTTATTAATCTTGAGGTGATTTTGTATGCATCGCAGATTCAGCGGGATTTCTCACCGAAGCCGCAGGAGCAGCAACTGCCTCGAGCTATGCACTCGGCGATGAAAGAGTTGCCACGCATAACTGTTGGCAAAGACAACGCCGACCTCATCGGCAGTGACAACCAGGCCTTACAGGCAGCGGTCGATTATATTGCTGGCTTGGGAGGCGGCCTTGTTGAGATTGATCAGGGCGAGTACCTCATGCACGACTCGCTGCATCTGCGCAGCAATGTTACGGTCAGGGGCAAAAAAGGCGAAACGATTTTACGCAAAGCAGCAGGTGCTGTATCAGCTTTGGCACTCGATGGCGATTTTGGCGAGCAGCAAATTACGGTGGCCGAGCCAGCCGGCTTCGCAGTTGGCTATGGAGTCGCAATCTGGGACGATAATGCAGGCGGATTTCATACCACCGTCGCTCGCATCACCGGGCGCAACGAAAATACGTTTTCCATTGATAAGCCGCTGATGGCAGACTGCATGGTGCGCGATAAAGCCAAGGCTGCTACGGTCTTTCCTATTATAAGTTGCTACGACATTGAAGGGGCACGAATTGAAAACCTCGTTATCGACGGCAGCAAGGATTCCAACATCCGGTTGAATGGCTGCCGAGGTGCAGGAATCTTTCTTTATAGAGCCGCTGCGTCGGCGATTGACGGCTGTGTGGTTCGCAATTACAATGGTGATGGAATCAGTTTTCAGCAGTCCAATGATGTTACTGTAGTGGATTGCGTTTGTGAAGATAATGCCTTCCTTGGTATTCATCCTGGAAGCGGCTCACAGCGCCCATTGGTTCGTAATTGCGTTGCCAGGCGGAACGGAACCGATGGCCTGTTTTTGTGCTGGCGGGTCCGGCACGGATTGTTTGAAGATAATGTTCTGGAAAGTAACGGACAATTCGGCATTTCCATCGGGCACAAAGACTCCGACAACCTGCTTCGTCGCAACCGAATTGCTTCCAATGGTCAGGACGGGGTCTTTTTCCGAAATGAGTCGTTGGGAATGGCTGCCCACCGCAACCGTCTGGAGGACAACATCATCGAAAACAATGGAACCACTGGCAAAGCAGCCGGAATTCGCATTCGCGGACAAACAAACGACCTTGTATTCAAGAACAACACTATTCGTGATACCCGGGCCAGTGGGTCACAAACACAAACTGTGGGTATCCGCATCGAAGAAGAAGTGGGAAAGATTATCCTTGAAGGCAACAAAATAGAAGCGCAAACGCAGATAGATGATCAGCGGGCATTGAGAGGGACCCCACCAAGCGGGAACCAAGTAAAATAAAAACAGTTTATTCATAGGAGGAAACAATGAAATCGCTAAATCGTCGAGAGTTTATGAAGGACTCAATAGGTACTGTCGCTACGTTGGCGGCCGTATCCCCAAAAAGAATTTTTGGTGCCTCTGCTGCTTCGCGTTTGCGAAGCAAACCGGCAGGGGAGAAAGTTATTATTGGCGTGATGGGCCTTGGCGGCCGAGGAACATATCTGGCCCAGAGCTTTGCCGGCAGGCCGGACGCAGAGGTCGCCTATCTTTGCGACGTAAATACTAGGCGTTTTGCCAAGGCAAAAGCAGCCGTGCAAGATGTGCAAGATAAATCGCCAGATATGGTGCAGGATTTTCGAAGGATTCTTGATGATTCCAGCGTGGATGCCGTAATCAATGCCACCCCCGACCACTGGCATGCCCTCGGGACCATTATGGCTTGCCAGGCGGGAAAGGATGTCTACGTGGAAAAGCCGATGGCCCATAATATCTGGGAAGGCAGAAAAATGATTGAGGCAGCCCGAAAGTATAAAAGGGTTGTGCAGGTCGGAATGCAAAGCCGGAGCGCCGCATACGTGAAAAACGCCATAGAATACGTAAAGTCCGGCAAACTCGGTGACGTGCATCTAATTCGCGTTTTCAATATGATGGAACATTCGGCGATGAAGGAAGGGTCTGTGCAGACCGTTCCAGAAGGATTTGACTACGATATGTGGTGTGGGCCTGCTGAGTTGCTGCCATACAATCCGGCCCGCCAATGGCTAAACCAATGGGAGTATAGTTGCGGCCCAATAGCTGGCGACGCCGTTCATCAACTGGACCTGGCCAGGTACGTGTTCGGGGACAAGCCCTACCCCGATACGGTCAGCCAAATAGGGAAAGTCAGCGCCCTGCTGGATGGCAGGGAAGTTCCAGATACTCAGATAGCTATCTATGAATATGGCAAATTTACCTTGCTTTTTGAGGCTGCTCTCTGGACACCTTATATGACCAAAACGCCTCCAAGCATCCGGGACACAGACGAATTTCCGGACTGGCCTTTCAATGCTACCAAGATTGAAGTACTTGGGACGAAAGGTTTTATGTATCTGGGTAGGCACGGCGACGGCTGGCAGGTGTACGATGCAGATGGCAAATTGGCTCATGGCGAATCCGCTCGCCAGGCAGACAAAGAACATCAGGATAATTTTATTGATTGCATCCGCACTCGTAACAAACCTAATGCAGATGTTGAGCAAGGCCACTATTCAGTGCTACTATGTCATCTGGCTAACATATCATATCGTGTTGGCAATAAGAAGCTGAGGCTTGATCCTAAAACTGAATCGTTTGTTGACGCTCCAGAGGCCAATAAATACGTAAAACGAGCCTACAGGAATCCATGGGTAGTACCTGAAGAAGTATAAGGAGTATGTATATTATGAACCGCGTGCAAATTATAATTAGTCTGTTGGTAGCTCTTTGCCAAATGGGGGCCGAAACTGCGGTGAGCAAGGAGGATTGGCTGCAATTCAAATATGATTGTCAGCATTCAGGTAACGTTCCTGACAGAAGCGTGACCACGCCGCTCGGATTGATTGGCGCGGTGCCTTTGACTGACGCGGTCTTTACGGCGCCGGTAGTAGCAGATGGACACATTTACGTGGTCGATGGGTCAGGAGTTGCCTTTTGTATCGATGCCTCCACGTTGCAGGTTCTATGGAAGTTCCAGAGCCCTGGCGGTAAGGCTAACTGCAACAATATCTCGTCACCAGCTATCGCAGGACGCTACCTTCATTTCGGCACGATGGCAGGATTCTACTATGTTCTAGATTCCGGCAGCGGGGCTTTGGTCAAAGAAATCGCTTGTGGTGAGCCGATCTTTAGCTGTCCGGTGGTAGCTAACGACCGGGTGTATTTTGCCACGCTCGGCTCACAGGTCTATGCACTTACCTCTGACGGCACGGTTTGCTGGACCTGGGATTTTGTCAAAGAGGTTATGGGCATAACATTTAATCGCTGGAGCGGCGAGGAATGGGCTAACTATAAAAAGGGACGCGTGACGTGGCGAGATCAGTTCTGCTGTTCAAAAGATATAGCGGTGTATGATAAGATGCTTGTTGTCCCTGCAGGTGGCTCAGTCATTTGCCTTGAGGACCTCGGCAGCAGCGCCAAACTTTACCAGATGCCGGCTGTGCCAGAGTATGCAGGCTCAGAGAATCCCGCCACATTTGGGATAAGCATAGGCGAGGACGGAGCGGTCTATCGACAATGGCACCGGCGAGATAATACTGGCCGGGTAGAAAAAATTCAGCTTCGCAAATCGCAGATAGATTACGTCCCTGGAACACTCACGGAGATAAATCTGCCAGGCAGTTTGAGTTTCTCATCGGTAAGCATACGTGGCCAAGAAGTTTACCGATGCCGTCCTGAAGAAGGCTTTGGTTTTTGTAAACACTCTCCTGGAAAACCAACTTTGTATCTGGGAGGCTACCCGTCCATTGCGACACCTATTCTTGCCGCTGACTTAGGCATATATGGCGGATTAGACGGAAGTCTTTATGTGGTGCCGTTATCCGATGGCGGTAAAGTGTGGTCGTTTAAGACCGCAGAAGGCAGCGCAATCTCCGCTCCTGTCGCTGTTTGCGATGGACGAATTTATTTCGGTTGTGAGGATGGCTACCTGTACATCCTGGGACCGGAAGGCAAGGCGCCGCTGCCGACAAAAGACCTTCAGCTATGGAAGATTCGAAGCCCGCTTGAAGGTCGCCTCACCGATTCCCAATATGATTGGTTTACTAACTTCGGCAACTTTGCCAGTACAAATTCAAATGATCAAGGCCTAAAGCCGCCTTTCAAAATCAAGTGGATTCGCAGGTACGAAGGTACATTCAAGCACCTGCCGGTGTGCGGCGGAGGCCGGATGTACACTCACACCGCAGAGGGCCAGATATTTGCAGTCGAGCAGGAAACAGGCCGACTGCTGTGGCGCAAATTCTGGCCCGGCGTACATATCTCGTTTACATCCCCGCTCTACTATAAAGAGCGTCTGTTGGTTCCGCAAGCAGGGATGAAGGAATCCCGTATGCGGTGCCTCGACGCGGCGACAGGAAAATTGCTATGGGAAGCACCTTTTACCGGCTCGCCGAGCTGGAGCCGACAACAGCCGCCAATTTTGTACCAGAATCTCGCGATCTATGTCTTCGGCACGGGTAAGTATGCACCGCAGGGAACTGAAAAAGCCTATGTTCACAAGGGCACACCGATTGCGGCTGCCGAGGGAGTTGAAATTATGAGCTGGATATATAGCCACGACAACCCTTATTACCCCAAGGATCAAAGGCCGCTGATACGAGCCTGGGACCTGGATACAGGCAAGGAGGTCTGGACGATAGATTTCTCACAGTTTGGCGCCGGCGGCAACGATGCCGGTCTGTGTCTGATGGGCGATATGCTTTACTATTCCTGCTTTTTCGGCTATGCGGCCCGCACCAAAGAAGGACAGCCCAAAGCACAGGGTGTAACCTGCGCGATTGAACCGACGCGAGGTGCGGTGGTCTGGTCGACAACCAACTACTATGTCACTGCAGGTACCACTATTTCTGCAAAGGATGGGCGTTTGTATCTGGGCGGGTACAACCAGCCTAATGAAAAGATAGATCTCCGCTACGTATGGTGCCTGGATGCCAAAGATGGGTCATTGATTTGGCAGTCAGAGCCGGTGGCAAAGTCTGTAAATGTGGTCACAATAGGCAAAAATTTTCTCTTTACGCACGCCTCTACCGGCAAACCCAGCTATCTGATAGATAAGCTCACTGGCAAAATCTTGTCCGTCTTCGACAAAGGCTATGCCTGCACCCGATTTACACTCTCAGAACCTTACCTAATTGGTGCCAACATGGATATGATTGATACAGCCGCCTTGGTAAATTCGAAATTCGAAATTCGAAATTCGAAATTCCCGCCGGAGGCGGACGTGGTATCTTCTGGACCATGTGTGGACGTGCGAGAATGTGTTGGTGCGATCGTATCAAATGGCCGAATCTTCTATACCTCTCAAGGTAGCGGCCTGCAGGTCTGCCAGGTATATGGTGCAGATGCTCAATAAAGGTAAATAGGGTTTAGGAATCGACTCTACTAAATTCCTTATACCCTATTCCCTATACCCTAACGATTTAACGGCTTGTCAAAAGGCTTGGTCCGGCCAGCCAGCGACGCAACCTCCTCCTGGCTCAACGCACGCTCGTAAATGCGAACCTCGTCAAGCGAACCTGAAAAAACGCGGTCATTGTTTGTTCCACGACGACCTATATTCACATCTATATTAGCAACAATATTGAACGTGTCAGGGTCGGTCGTCGTCTGGCTGTCATCGTTACCATCCAGATAGAGTCTCACGGCTGGATACGAAAGCGGAGCGTTCTCGCTCACTGTTACTGCCACATGGTGCCACTGCCCGTCCGCCAGTACCGTGTTGCCCTGTAAATTCCCATTTGAATGCTCTATGCGCAGCCTACCCTGGTCAAGACGAAAGTCCACTCTTTGACCACCTGCCTGCGTGCCCCAGTTGACCATCGTGCCGTTGCCCCCAGTCTTGACCCATGCAGCAATGCTGAAGGCTCCTCCACCGAGAATACCCTTATAGCCGGTTATCACCACATAGTTACTGCCAGTCAGATTAACGGCCTGGCCAACCTTACCCGCTGCAAAGGTCGGATTGCCCACTCCAGCGCCGTGGCGGTTATTGCCGGAGCTGTCGTTGAGGTTGCCTTCAAACTGCCAGTAACCTGCCAGACTAGCGCTGCTGGGCTCTGCCGGCGTGATCAACTGACGGCTATATGGATACAGCCGAATATCGTCAAAGTAAACCACTCCCTTGCCGCCAACCGCTCCGCTACGCTCAAAGCCAATAATTAGCTCCGTGACATTTCTAAGATTTATGCTGAGTCCGCCAAAGGCGGATAGCTCAATATTCCACGGCTGCCAGGCTGTTCGTCTTAAGCCATCGGCATCACCATCGTATATAACCTTTGAGCCATTGAGCTTTACATACATCCGCTCTGCAGCATTATTCGGATCACCACGGAACCATAGCGACAATGTCTTAATGCCGTACTTGGTCCAATCCTTGCCGACTGGTAGATTAGCAACATTCGCTGCGGCCTCTGAATAACTGGCAGTAGTGCTGTTGTCGTAACTAAGCGGCATAGACTGCTTGCCGCTGTGAACGATGGTTCGCTCAGCAAAAGGAGGCGTAGCATAACCTACCTGCGAGCCGTTTTTTGCAGGGTCGGACCAGCCGTCTGTCCACGTGTCGAATATCCTGTCAGGCTCAAAATCGTTGTAATCCTCAAAGTCGTCCACAACCAGATACTGCTGTGTGCCGAAGTTCAAGACATCGCCCTGCCACATAGCGGGAGTCTCGGCCTCATTGACCTCGTTAACTTTCCAGTAATAAACCTGTGCTAAATTAAGCGGTCCGGTGTCATAGCTGACGTAGCTACGGCCGGCAGGGACACTAACAGGACTGACAGTTTCATCTATCACTGCCTGGTTGCTGTCGCTAAAGTACACATTGTGCTTAGCTGCCTCTCTTCCTGCCCGCCAGCTAAGAGTCACATTATCCACGGCTATATCTGTTGAGCCGGAGGCTGGATTAGGCTCTCTTGCCACAACAGGTACGTAGTAGAAGCGAACCTCACTCAAACCGTACTGCGGCAGGATTCCACCCCAGTTGCTGTTGGCAGTGATCTTGATGTACTTAGCTACCACGCCGCTAAGATCAATCGTGGTATTGTGTACATAACCAGGCACACCGGGCGCTCGGGCAAACTGCGGCACATTGGCCAGTGCTGTCCAATCGGTGCCGTTAGCTGAATACTCAATGGTAACATCCTTGATGCCGAAACCGAGAACAGGCTCAATAGAGGTATTATGGTTCCATACCCATATCTGATGCAGTTTATAAATTCTGTCAAACTCATACTGTATCCAGGTCGGCTGTGGCCCAGTCATGCTACTAAGCCATATATCTGTCTCCTTAATTGAGTGCATGTCATTAGCATCCAGTCCTGAGCCGTTGATAGTATTTTGCGGCCCCGCACTTTCGCTGAACTGGCTGGAAGCCGTGGCGGCTATAGATGCGCCGGCTATCGGATAGGCAAATGACTCGACCGTAAATTGCCAGACATCGCCTTTATATACCGTATAAT
>Ga0315314_1002710_pt1 | contig 14435 bp, 17 predicted proteins | sample TDP9_MG_FD_203631 | JGI IMG/M metagenome (GOLD analysis project Ga0315314, IMG submission 203631) | Freshwater sediment microbial communities from Lake Towuti, South Sulawesi, Indonesia - TDP9 | ecosystem: Environmental > Aquatic > Freshwater > Lake > Sediment | place: Indonesia: South Sulawesi...
TTAGGTTTTGAGGGGTACGAACCGTAGGCTTCACTTAGGTCAAAGAGGTCAGAGGCATCGACTTTTCCGTCACCTTGAACGTCGCCTACAATCGTCACCTTAACTTTGCCATCAACGAATGTGTTGTCTGTAATGTCTGCTTCTTCCAAGACTGGATCTGCCACTGCACTGACAGTATAGCTGCCCTTGGCAAAGCCAACAGTGTCCCATATAAAAGTGATTGTTATGGTTTCTCCACCTGCCAATGTCTCAGGTGATACCTCGATTAAGGTTTCGTTGGCGTAGACGGAAATTCCTGAGGTTTCGTCGTAGATACCTTGGTTTTCTACAGTCACGTTAATAGGCACGGGAATTCCTTCGCCAACCAGCAATTTTGCAGGCGAAACACCTATGACAGCAATATCATGCCCCTCCTCTGGAGGCCGTGGAGGATGGGGCGCAGTTTTCGTAAGCCAGAAATCTGTGAGTCCAACTGCATAGGACTCTGTGCTTCCAGCCATTATGTAGCCCCCATCGCGGGTTTGTTGAGCGGAGTACGCTTTGTCATTAGCGCTTCCGCCATTAACTTGGTCCCACTCCTTATTTCCCTGCGCGTCAGTTTTGACTAACCAAAAATTCCAAACACCTGTATACAAGCCAAAGGATTTTGTGGCTCCAGCTAAGATGTATCCTCCATCACCAGTCTGTTGCACCGAATACGCTTCTTCATCGAAGGTTTCGCCGTATGTTTTGTTCCATTGATGGTTGCCAAAGGCATCTGTTTTCACAGCCCAAAAATCAGTGCCACCTACGCCAAACGAGTTGGTCGAGCCGGTGACTATGTATCCTCCGTCCCTTGTCTGCTGAACTGAGCGAGCCGCATCCAGACCTGAACCGCCATATGGCTTGCTCCAAACCAGATTGCCGATCGAGTCGGTTTTCACCAGCCAGAAGTCAAGGCTTCCAGCGCCTTCGGAGTTACTCTCACCAGCAACGATGTACCCTCCATCAACGGCTTGACCAACAGAAAAGGCTTGGTCTAAACCTGTTCCACCGTATGTTTTGTTCCACTGCATGTTTCCGTTCGAGTCAGTCTTTATCAGCCAGAAGTCTCGTCCTCCGGCGCCGGAAGACTCTGTAAACCCAGCGATCACGTATCCCATGTCACTCGTTTGCTGGACAGAAAAGGCACTGTCGTTAAGAACTCCGCCGTAGGTTTTGCTCCATTGCATGGCGCCGTTGACTTGAGTCTTGATGAGCCAAAAGTCAGCATTGCCCGAGCCGGAAGACTTCGTGAACCCTGCTACAATGTATCCTCCGTCACTGGTTTGCTGAACGCAATGCGCCTCGTCGGCGTATATGCCACCGTAGGTTCTGTTCCACTGCATGCCCCCGCTTGCGTTTGTCTTGATCAGCCAGAAGTCACTCGCGCCAGCTCCAAAAGACTGAGTCAAACCAGCAACTATAAATCCTCCATCGCTGGTTTGCCGAACACAATAGGCTACATCTTCATATACTCCGCCAAAAGAAGCATCCCAAACGCTTTCTACGGCTTTGACGGGGATGACCTGAAGACAAGCAGCGAATGGCACCAAAGTCGCAAGGAGAGAATAGACCAAGATTCTCCTAGCTACCCTCTTTCCTCCAGCCTTCAACTCTCTCTACTCAATCATAACCTATGATCATGCTGAAGATTTATTGTTTATGAAGGAATCTTCGATACTAACCTTTTCTGCGACCGACAATAACAGCGCATGCATGGTCCTCAACACAAGACCTAGCGATGCGTAGCTTTTCCACTTTCATGTAAAATCTGAAGAGAAGCACAATGCACGGCTTTGACAAGTCAAGATCAAAACGTGGCAGTGCCTGCGTAACCGTGTGTGATCATGTTAGGTTAGTATATCCCAGATTCTTAACAAATCTTTTATGAAAAACCGCATAATTGGCACAGCGGGCCTCCACAAAGGCTTAACTTCCGCACGAAGACAGACCGCCAAGTCTACGTAAATCCTGCTAACACTCGTACGTTGCTCAATAATCGCGTGGAGGTCCTCCTCAAAAGTCTTGCAGGTATGTATCATTCTTTCTTCTACGTTGATAGGATGCGCGCGGTGAAAACTATTAAAGTCGGAATTCTTAAGAAATATTGTTAGGGAGGAAAAATCCAATGTCGGGGAGCGCCGACACCGCTAGCACGCTTCAAACCTTCAAGGCGGCAGCGGATAATCCATTCTCGAGGAGCGTTCTCAAGGCGCTCTCCAAGCATTGCAATCGAGACGGGGCAAATAGACTGGATGTAGCTCTAGAATTGTATGTTGGAGAGAGAAAAGACGCCTGCGTTTCATGCCGAATATCAAGAATACTGCTGTCGCCTATTCTAAGCTTAGCTTGCAGAGGCTTCGGACTCACAGAGGATCAGTTGAAAAGCAAGTTCCGAGACCCGTATTGGCGCCGGGGCTTAGTCAGCGTCATCAAAGGAATAGCATGGTTTGGCCTTAGGCGTCCATACGTCCCGGGCGCTCCTTTCCAAGTTGTCTGGAACATAACCCGTGCCTGCAATTTGAAATGCTTGCATTGCTACGAAAGTGCAGGCACCAAAGATCCGGACGAGTTGAGTACTGAGGAAGCTATTCGCGGCATCAACATTCTTGCCGATGCAGGCGTGCTCATACTCGCCTTTTCAGGTGGAGAGCCCACCATAAGACCTGACATTCTCAAGCTTATCAGACATGCTTCTGACCGAGGGATGTTTCCAGCTGTGGCGACAAATGCTATAGTGCTCGCTCAGCGCAAAAAAGTCCATGAATTCAAGAAGGCTGGGTTGCAGTTTGCTCAGATAAGCCTTGACGGATTTAACCCGAGAACGCATGATTCTTTCCGAGGTGTTCCCGGGGCTTTCGAGAAGACTGTGCAGGGCATAAAGAACTGTGTGGCTGAAGGCTTATTCGTTGAGTTGGCCACCACGGCGACGCAGTACAATATTAAGGAAGTCCCTGACTTGATCGATTTCGCCGCCAAACTGGGCGTCAACTGGTTCATGCTTTACAATTTTATTCCTACAGGTCGAGGCACGGACATAGTTGAATCAGATTTGACTCCTGACGAACGCGAGAATGTTCTAAGACTGTGTTGGAACCAGATGAAAGTGTCAGGAATCGATGTTCTCTCAACAGCGCCTCAATATGCGAGGATAGCGCAGGAAGTCGAAGCTAAGCCTGACTTGGCGGAAGCCTCCGTGGTCATGGCGCAGGACCTTCAAAGAGACGCGGATGGCACTGTGGTGCCCACGCATCTCTTCAATCCTAAACTCCCTAACCAACTGCGGCAACTGGCAGATTTCATAGGCGGGTGTGGCGCTGGTCGCTTTTACATCTGTCTCGAGCCAAACGGCGACATTTATCCCTGCGTGTTTTTCCCACATGAAGAAGCCACTAAAGTCGGCAACCTGTTTAAAGACGATTTTGAACGAATCTGGCGGCACTCTAAACTCTTTTGGGACATTAGAGAAAAGGACAAGTTGAAAGCGAACTGCGGAAATTGCCAATATCGTTACACGTGTGGCGGATGCAGAGCTCGCGCCTACAGCTACTTCAAAGACGTATTTGCACCAGACCCGGGCTGCGTGTTGAACAAGGAAGCTTGGCAGAAAATCGTCCAGAATCCGAAACGCCGCAAATGAGTAGGCTAAGAAGCCGAGTAATTTTCTAACGGTTCCATCCATTCGACTTCTTTTAGAGGAATCTTCCTCGCTATTCCTCTGATCGATGGTGCGAAGTGTAAGATATTTCGGTTCGGTTCGAAGCTGTATAGGCAACGCCCAGCCTTTGTAACAAGCACGTTGATGATGACTGAACCGTCTTTCAAGTGAAGATTTACTTTGCGACCTATGTGCGAGCGTGCCACGTTTAGGTCAATCCCTTCCATTGTTATTGTCACCACTCAACATCTTTTTCAGCTATTTCGCTCCAGCAGTGGCGGCAGATGGGCAAGACCCGGTCTTTATACTGAATGTAGACTTCGATGTTGGTGTTGCTACATTTCCCGTTCCATGGATTCTTGCATGACTCAGCCAATTGAAAGACCACCTATGAATGAACGTTGCGATGCTCAGAGCTGATTTAAAGCCTCTGACCAAGCAGCAAGCTGTGTAGCTGAGAGACCAGTGTGAAAGTAAAAATCGTTCTATTCGTAGCGTTCTCGTCGCCAAGTGTTGTAAGGGCATTGGCGCCAGCAATAGAAGCTTCCTTTCATTGTGCAGCTTCTGCACTCGGCATTGTTGAAGGGTCTGGGTCTCGGTCGCCTTCTAGGGCGTTCAGCCAAGAGCTTTCACGTGTCCACCCTAGGAAAAGGCTTTGCTGGCTAATAAGTCATAAACCTAGAAAACCTCAAAAGTGTTTATTACGCTCTTTCAAATATGGAGAAAAGATGGCATTGATTGAATCCTACAATTTTGGCAAGATCAAGGTTAATGGCAAGCTCTACACAAGCGACGTCATAGTCTACCCAGACCGTGTTGACGATCACTGGTGGAGAGAAGAGGGACATCGACTCAGCATAGAAGACCTAAAAGACATCTGGCAGACTGAACCAGAAGTGTTGATCGTGGGCACGGGCTACAGCGGTCTGATGAAAGTGCCTAACGAAGTGAAAGAGTATGTGGCTTCCAAGAAAATTGAATTCATAGTTGAAAGCACAAGAGAAGCTTACAAAACCTTCAATCGCCTAACGCCGACGAAAAGAACTGTGGCAGCCCTTCACATAACGTGCTAAGAAAGAAGAGTTGCGCTTGAATGCCTATCAAGGCAGTATTATTCGACCTCGGTGGCACGCTTGTGGACACGCCGCCCCAGTTTGACTATGAAACCTCGATTATCCAGCTTCATCGAAGCCTGCTAGAAAACGGGTTATCTGTTGCCTACGAGGATTACAGGAAGATTCACGTTGAGATCCGTGACAGAGTCTACGCTAAGAACTCTCTTCGAGAAGTCTCATTTGGTCTGAGAACATGTTGGGCGTTGAGCAGATTCGGCTTGTCCTATCAGCCTACTGATCGAGTGATAGCAGACGCGACTGAGGCTTTTATGGACTCTTGGATTCAAGCAAGAACCATGGAAAACGACGTTCCTCCTCTTCTTCGCAGTCTCAGGAACAGCTACAGGCTTGGAGTAGTATCCAATTTCGCCCATTCTCCAACGGTTTGGAAAACTCTTGAGCGATTCAATATCGCGAGGTTCTTTGATGCTGTCGTGGTTTCTGTGGATGTGGGCTGGCGAAAGCCAAGTTCGAGAATATTTCGAAAGGCTTTGAGCACTCTAGCAGTGCCTGCTCCTGAATCGGTCTTTGTAGGAGATGAGTTGGATCACGATGTTGAAGGTGCCAAGAAAGTCGGCATGCTAACCGTCTGGTTGGACAAGGCTAAAGCGACTCAAGCCACTATAAAAGTACAGCCAGACCAGACAGTTCATGAATTGAAGGAGCTACCACGAGCCCTAAGAGCTTTGGAAGCTTATGGACACTGTTCGGAATAGTTTATTTCGAAAGACAAAGGTATTAGACAGAAAGCTTGAACGCAGTTAAGGCTTTGAAATGTTTGTGAAAATGTTCACGGTTGGGATGCTTGCCTCCAATTGCTTTCTTGTGGCAGATGCAAGGAGCGGTGAAGCTGTGATTATTGACCCAGGGTTGGACAGGGAGTCTGAAGCAAAAAACATCATCAACGAAATCGAACGCAACGGGTTCGAAGTCAAATACATCGTTAACACTCATGGGCACCCAGATCACACGAGTGGAAACCAAATCTTAAAGAACTACACTAAAGCGCCCATTTTAATCCATGAGTACGATGCTTCCTTGTTGACCAGTCCGCCAGCAGACCGAAAACTTCGCGAGGGCGACCTGATCGAGGTAGGCAGCATCAAATTGAGGGTTGTTCACACTCCGGGTCATAGCAAAGGAAGTGTCATTTTGCTCAGCTCTGACATTGTCTTTTCAGGCGACACTTTGTTTGCTGGCTCGATCGGTAGATATGATCTTCCAGGCGGCTCACTCGATGAACTGGTCAACTCATTGAAAAACAAACTCCTGACCCTGCCCGATCACCTGAAGGTTTATCCAGGTCACGGACCCGTATCGACCATTGGGGAAGAGAGAAGGTATAACCCGTTCCTGCAGAATTTTGATTGGACGGTTTTTGGTTAGAGGAAGTGGCGGCTTAATGTGGATTCAACTGGATTTGCTCAGAACGCCATTCAGTCTGGATCACTCTTTATCGTGTGGGCAAACGTTCAGGTGGGAGAAGCAAGGCGATTGCTGGATCGGTGTTGCTAATCGAGCCGTTCTTAAAGTGTGGCAAAACAGCGGTATGCTGAAGTTCAAGTCATCTTCAAATAAAATCAATGCTGAATTCGTGAGGCGCTATTTTCGCTTAGACGACGATCTGCCCCTGATATATTCGAAAATCGCCAAAGACGGGCATGTGAAAGAGGCTGTCACACAGTTTCATGGTCTCCGTTTGATTCGTCAGGAGCCTTGGGAATGCTTGATCTCCTACATCTGCGCTACGTTCAAGAATATTCCAGCCATCAAGCAGATGATTCGCAATCTGTCCATGCGGTTCGGCAGACCCATAACGTTTGAGGGATACGAGTTTTACGCGTTTCCTGAGCCTGAGTCTCTAGCTGACGCTAGTTTACGTGATCTAAGGTCTTGTAAGCTTGGCTACAGAGCAGAGAGTATTCGTGAAGCTGCAAGAGTTGTGTGCAGTTCGAAGCTTAATTTGGAGTCTTTGAAAGCTCTCTCATATGCGGAAGCCAAGAAGGTGCTCATGGCTCTGTCTGGCGTGGGTGCGAAAGTTGCTGACTGTGTGTTACTCTTCTCGCTTGAAAAGCTTGAGGCTTTTCCGATCGACGTGTGGATGAAGCGTGTGATTCTCGAGTGTTACTCGCAGTATTTCGAACACGGTTTTCTTGAGAGGGTCAGATCTAAGACCAGTCTTTCTGCTCGGGAGTATGAGGTTTTTTATGGTTTTGGAAGGCGTTATTTTGGTGAGTGTTTAGGCTACGCTCAGGAATACCTCTACCACTATAAACGATGTGCCAAGCAACCGGCTTGAGAAGGCTTAAGTTTGGAGCGGAACAACAGTGAAGTGGTGTCTGTGAATGCTGTTCGTTTCGTTGTTGCAGCCTAAGGGTAAAGGAACCGATGCCATAAAATATCTTAAGCAATTGAAGCCGACAAAAGGCATCACTATCAAGGGCGTCTACTTCACGTACGGTCGTTATGATGGTTTCCTAATGTTTGAGGCTACAGATGAGGTTACAGCGATGAAGTTCATCATGGAGACGGGGTTCGCTACGCAGTACACCGTCGAAACACTGATAGCAGTGCCAGCTAAAGAACTCTAAACCCTTCTTTCTTTTTTTGGCTCAGGATTTGTTGCTGCGTTCTACAGCAAAACGCGTTGAGCATGGTGAAAGGTTATTGTCAGTATGTATGTCGATGCTTCTATGTGGATATTGTTTGCTAATGCATTATGTTTATTTAAGCTGTTGGCACGTATAATACGTGATTGCCACGTTGTGCCGATGACATTTGTGGTGTGTGGACATTGGCGAAGAGACCAAGCAAAAATGAGGCATTGGAAGCAGTAGACTTTATCATAAACGTTCTTCGTGAACATGAGAAGGACTTAGACCGCCTCATAAGTGAGTTGGGCAAGGTTGCCTCGAGGTTCAGTCAGGGCGGCGAAGTTCCGACAAAGATTACTCGGGTTGAGGAACGTTTGGCGCAGCTTCAGTTGGAGGTTTCAAGCCTCATCAAGGAGTTGTCTTCGCCTAGGGAGATGACAGCGTACGGGCATCGTGGTCCACCAGTTATCGTGCGGTGCAAGCAGTGGGATGACTTCAAGGTTCTAGCGAGAGGCGCTGAGACAGTTTCATTCCTGTTCAAAGAGGCAGAGAAGAGTTTTCAGGCTGACGCCTTGAAGGAAGGCAGAGTGCTGACTTATAATGGCGAGTTTCCACGTGATTCTCGGCTTTTGAAATTTTGGTTGGCTCGCGAGTTGAATGTTACCGAGGACAAAGTGTTTGAAGGCGTCTTAGCGATCGGATAAGTTCACTAATATCAGGTCCTCTGGTTCAAGCTGCCCTTTCTGGGTTTTTTCGTTCAAAAAAAGAGACTAGGCGTGTCAATAGTCGTTCTTTTTGCAGCAAGGGAGCATGGATGCCCTGTTGACTGTTTCCCTGTATCACTAAGACATGATCTTGTTTGCGTGTTGTCGCCCTCAGCTCCTATACACACACAACAACCATGCGGCTGAGCTTTGCGATGTTGGAATATCCGTGCAGTTTCATGTGGAGGCTACTTGACTATGCTTGAAGTTGTGCTTGCTCCATGGTTCGGCAACTTCTTGAATGCTGAGGAAAGTGGTCTTGGTGTTATGCTGGCTACATTAATCCAGTTGGTGGTGTTTGATTGCTGTTAGACTTAGCAGCAACGTCTCGAACTCTCAGCTGGAATATTACGATTATTGGAATAATGCCATAATTCTCGTCTTCGCTACTTTTCTTGACGCCCGAATAAGGGTGAGAGAGTGAGAGGAGTCGACGAGGCAAGGAGAGCGTGGAGACTTTTCCGTTTGATGTTAGGAGAGAGTCTCAAGGCAAGATACTGTTTCTGGCTTCTGATATGGTTCTTGTCGTGGAGCTTTACGATGGGCTTATGCTCTGTGCATCCGCTAATAGTTGGGCTTATTGTTTGGTTGCCTACAACGCTTCTAGTCATTAAGCTTGCAGATGTCTAGAAAACGTCGCGGCATTCGTATCTAGCATCCAGTGACCATTTCTATCTCTTAAGCAGGTGCTCCAGCTCAGATTCGAACTCTTTGTAATCCTTCTCCGCTACTTTCGTAGCTGCGTAGTGCGTGAGTAGGCTTTTGAACTTACTGCACTCCTTTCCCTGTTTGCTCATTTCATTCTTTCCGAAAGCAAAATATTTCGTCCTGATAGCTTATTCTCAAAAGCCATGGAGCAGGGAGGAACCGAGAAGAATGGTCACCTATGGTTTTGAAACTAGCGAAGAATTCGCTAGGAACACAGACGCAACTGATACGCTTGCCAAGTTTCGCAGCCGTTTTTACGTGCCAAAAGGAACAATCTACGTTGACGGAAACTCACTTGGACTTTTGTCGAAGGATTCTGAAAGCTCCTTTTCTCGAGTGATAGATGAATGGAAAACCTTGGGCATACGGGGCTGGCTTGAGGCAAGGCAACCTTGGTTCTATTTTGCTGAAGAGCTTGGAGCCAAATGTGCAAAACTTGTCGGCGCACGACCTGAGGAGGTTGTGGCTACCGGGACGACTACAGTTAACATTCATTCTCTTGTAAGTACCTTTTATCAGCCAGATTCGAAGAGACGAAAGATACTTGCAGATGAGCTTACCTTCCCAACCGACATCTACGCCTTACGAAGCATCATTCTGCTTAAAGGATTAGATCCGCAAGATAATCTGGCTCTGGCTTCGAGCAACGATGGACGTTTCCTTGACGAATCCAAGATTGTTGATCTCATGGATCAAAATACGGCTTTGATTTTTCTTCCTTCAGTGTTGTATCGCAGTGGGCAACTTCTTGACATGAAGTACCTTGCTGAGGAGGCTCATGAGAGAGGGATACCCATAGGCTTCGATTGCTCTCACTCAGTCGGGGTCGTGCCCCACTACTTTGACAAGTGGAATGTGGACTTTGCGGTTTGGTGCAGCTACAAATATCTGAATGGCGGACCAGGTAGCACAGCCTTCCTGTACGTCAACAGAAAGCATTTTCATCGTGAACCCGCTCTCGCAGGCTGGTTCGGATACGTAAAAGACAAGCAGTTTGATCTGGCACTGGAGTTTGAACACGCCAAGAATGCAGGTGGATGGCAGATTTCTTCGCCTGCAATCCTGAGCTCCGCGCCCGTTGAAGGCTCTCTAAACATAATCCTGGAAGCTGGGATAGAGACGATAAGAAAGAAATCCCTGAAAATGACTTCATATCAAATATACCTAATTGACCAGACCTTATCTCAGAAGCCGTACAACTTCTCGATCGGAACACCTCGCGAAGCTCCGCATCGAGGCGGGCACGTAGCTGTTGAACACGATGAAGCCATGCGAATAAGCGAAGCCTTGAGAGCGAGAGGCGTAATTTCAGATTTTCGTCCGCCAAACGTGATAAGAATCGCGCCTATTCCACTCTACAACACATATCACGAAGTCTGGCAGATCGCCCAGCATTTGAAAAGCATAATCGACAAGAAGGAATACGCAAAATCACCGGAGCAACGGAGAGACGTATCTTAGCGCTTCACATTCTCGTGATTTTCGAGGCTCACCTCTGGCACTTTGGACAGAAATACGTCTGGCCTCCCCCTAAACTCAATTTCTCAATTGGAGTTCCACATGTGGAGCAAGCCTTAATGTGCGAACCCATCTTAGCGGTGTAGCTGCCCTGTTTTCCATATAGGTCAGCGAATTTGTCTTTGCCCCCAAGCTTGATTCTCTCTTTAACCACAAGCTTGATCGAATCGTAAAGAGCACGTTTCTCCTCCTCGCTCAATTCTGAAGCTTTCTTTTTTGGGTGAATGCGAGCTCTGTAGATAATGTCTTGGTAGGCGCTGTTTCCCAGACCTACAACAATGGCTTCTTTGCCTACGAGCAAGGATTTCATCATCTCTTTTCTGTCCGCTAGGAGGGCTAAGAAGCGTTCAAAGGTGAATTCCTTGTCGTCTGTTGGCGAAGGCGCTTGCGAGAGAAAGTCTCGTTTATACACGTAGGATCGTTCTAACTCATTGTCTTTCAACGCATGGATTATCCCCATGCCAGTGAGCCTCACAGCTAGCACTGTGCCTTCGGTGAAATCTATTCTGATGTGAGATTTGTCTGGAGCAGTTTTGTCATCCGCGTGGTATGTGATTCTTCCGCCATACTCAGGCGCAAGCAGCAGGTTCATCCTGTTGTCAAGTTTAACGCGTATAACATTGCCTCTGGACGTGACGGACTCGATCCTTCCGTTAACCAGTTGATCAAAAGCTTTTATGTCTTTGTTCACGAAGCCGATTTTCTGAAGCTTAGCATAGTCTTGCAGGCGACAGGATTTAACGCGTTTTCCACGAAGCTCCTTGTCCATCTGTTTCGCAAGAATCTGTGCTTCAGGAAGTTCAATACTCATCTGTCCACAGCCCAGTCGTCAATGAATCATGATCGCTACTTAACTGTTGCCGATCTACCCAGATATTCCGGAGACACTGACACGCTGCTTCTGCCATAACGAAGCACTCAGACCTGAAGTGATCGTGACTTTCGACCCTGAAAAAATCGACGAAAACTGCGAGTGACAGACCAGACGACGAGGAAATTCATCAAGGAGTTACTCGAAAACCTAGTAGCACGGACCCATAAGCTGAAACAAGAGTAGGCTCTAAGATCCCAATGACTTCTCCGAGACTCTGTCGGAATTCATAAATGCAAGATTGGATAACCGTCTAGGCGATGTCTATGAAGACCAAATTCACATACGTCGGAATCCGAGTGAAGGATTTGCAGAAATCCATCGATTTCTACACGAAATTGCTGGGCATGAAAGTTGCGGGTCGCGGCAAGGTTGAAAAGACCAAGGGCGAAACTGTAGCTCTGACGAGTCAAGAAGGCGGCTTCGTTCTGGAATTGAACTACTACGAGAAAGGCAGCCCTTACAACACTAAATACGCCGTAGGAGAAGGGTTGGACCATCTTGCCTTCGGAGTTGACGACCTGGACAAAGCATTGCAGGAAGCAAAATCAGCCGGGCACCGCACAACACTAGACATGAACGTTGAAGGCAGCCGATGGGCATACATCGAGGACCCAAATGGAATCTGGATCGAGCTGTTCAAAGCGACCGATGCCTAGCACAACTTCACTTAACGACGGCGTGCGTACAGCCTTTGTCAATGGCATCATTTCCCTGTCCATGGGACTAAAGATGACCAACTCCTATGATGCTATCTTAGTCTGTGTTCTGGTTTCGGTCTTGGCAGCTCAGCCCAGCCTATTCTGCGTCCATGGTGCTAGGGTTTCTGAATCAGACGGCTTTGAACCAGTCTTTCAAAAAGGTATGTCGTACAGGCATTACCCGTTTCCCTACGACAGTTCCTTCTCAAACGAATCTCTCGAGCGCATGGCGGCAACAAACACAGAATACGTGGCCGTTACTGTTTGGTGGTTGCAGGAAAACATCACCGCTACGCAGATTTATCGCAAAACCAATTGGACCGCCACCGATGCGGCGCTCTCAGTAGCCATAGCCAAGGCTCATCAACTCGGCATGAAAGTCATGCTGAAACCCATGGTCGACCCTGAAGACGTGTACGCTCACAATAGAGTCGAAATCCCAAGCAGCCTAGGATGGTTCAATAACTACGAGGCTTTCATCACCTCATACGCCAGATTCGCTCAGGATACCAGAGTTGACTTGTTCAGCGTTGGTTGCGAGTTCAAAGGCACTGAGCAAGAAGAAGCAAGTTGGCGAAGAATTATCGACAAAGTGAAGAAGCAGTATAGTGGACCGTTGACTTACGCGGCAACATTCGACAGTTTCCAAAGCATCACATGGTGGGACAGCCTTGACTACATAGGCATAGACGCGTATTTCCCACTCGCAAGCAAGAAAGACCCGTCTCTAACCGAACTTAAGGAGGCATGGAACCGCATAGCATACTCCATAGAACAGTGGAGCTCGACCATAAAAAAGCCGATAATCCTTGCTGAAATAGGCTATCGAAGCGGCGACGGAAACAACATTGAACCAGCAAACTGGATAGCTCCATTAACCCCTGACATGCAAGAGCAATTTGACAGTTATTCGGCTGCTTTCCAAGTTCTTTGGAACAAACCATGGTTTTATGGCTTTTACTGGTGGATTTGGGAAAGCAACCCAAACGCGGGAGGACTAAATGACGCTGACTTCACTCCGCAAAACAAGCCTGTCGAAAGTCTAATCAAAGACTGGTACTCCACAGAACGAGTTATTGAACATCCCCTGAATTTTCCATGGCTGATTCTTTCAAGCGCTTTGCTGTCAACGATGATTGTAGGAACTGTAGTCCTCATAACCAAGAAATTGGCAGATCATAATGCCAGGCGCGATCAAAGCTAGAGCTCTTGACACAAGGAGCATGTTACCGCTGCTCCCAAGACAAGAACGCCCGCAACCCAAGTGCCAGTCACAACGAGAAGACCCGCTGCGATCACGCCCCTCATGCTTGCCAATCTGAGCCTTCCTTTCTTCAGATTCCGGTAGCAGATCACGCATAAAATGGCAGAAGCAAAATAAGCCGAGGTTTCAAGCAAGAAAAGTGGCAGGGCGCTTAGAAAAACATAGAGAAAAGTAAGCCTGCTTACTGCCAAGTAGAGAGGCGAGAGAAGCCCCACGGCGATGCCGAAAATGAACGTTAATGCAGCAGCATCCAGCAACTGTCGACGATAAATCTCAAAATACCTCAAGCTTTTTCCGTCGTAATCGAAATTGCTCGCAGCGTATTAAAAGCTTATCCAAATGAAATAAATGCCGTCTCTTCTATATACTGGAAACATCAAAAAGAATAGGGCTGAGGGAACTTCATGTTTGTGCACACGAGTATTCGAACAAGCAACATGGACAAGTCGATTGACTTCTACACAAGATTGATGGGACTCAAACTCCTAGCGCGTCGCGAGATACCGCAGAACAACGCGGAAATCGCTTTTCTGCAAGATCCAGAGGGCAAGGGCTCCAAACTTGAATTAACTTTCTACAAGAAGCAGAAGAAGTTCATTCAAGCCGAATATGAAGATCGAGTATTTGACCACATCGCATTCGAGATCAAAGACATGAAGAAGACTATTTCCACGTTTAGAAAAGAAAAGGTCATAATTACAGACGAGCCGTTCAAGCTCGGTCCAACAGGATCATTAATAGCTTTCGTCGAAGACCCAGATGGAACGTTAATCGAACTAATCGAAAGAAAATAGGCTGCGCAAGGCGGAAGGGTTTAAGACCGCGCAATATTCTTCGCATGGTCTAAATGGCGTAGGCATCCATGCTGTGATTGTTCAGAGTCCACGTTCATTGCAGTTAGCCCTTTGGATTATGTTGGTTTCTGGAATATTGTTCTAGAGGAAACACTCCTTTAGAATCTGGCTGGGTCTGTTTTCTTAACGAGAATTATAGAGAGGAGTTATAGAGCATTTTGTCAGTTGGAGACACACCGCACAAACGTCGAGACCACCTCTACATTATGGCTGAAATATTGGAAGTAGCCATAGACGGCGCATTGAAGACCCAGGTCATGTACCGAGCCAACCTCAGCTTTGCTCAACTAAACGAGTACCTAAAAATCATGATAGACCTGAGACTGCTGGAGATCAGCAAAAACACTGAAAGAACGACCTACAAGAC
>Ga0315314_1002711_pt1 | contig 14432 bp, 15 predicted proteins | sample TDP9_MG_FD_203631 | JGI IMG/M metagenome (GOLD analysis project Ga0315314, IMG submission 203631) | Freshwater sediment microbial communities from Lake Towuti, South Sulawesi, Indonesia - TDP9 | ecosystem: Environmental > Aquatic > Freshwater > Lake > Sediment | place: Indonesia: South Sulawesi...
CTCGCCTAGATCCGAGCCAGACATCGTGCATGAGTGCCCAACGCAACGCTAGGCCTCTACCCATGCTTCCTGTTCCGCCGACAATTCCTATCCGCAAAGCCAGTCGCTGCACGTACAGGCGCAGGCCTAGGTTTTCAAGTTGTCCCCAAAGACTCGCGACCACAACGTTGCCGTTTCGGGAAGCTAGCGTCGAGGCGGATAGAATCTGTAGGCCTGATAGAGGGGAGTGCGACAGTTGCGGCAGAAGGTCTCGTAGGGACCGATCGGCATGCGGCAGCGGGGGCAGATCATGTGCAAGGTCGGCATTGCTGCCCTCCGCCTCCTCGCGACAACAACCAGGCCGGAGACCATTACCGTCAAGACCGCACCGATTCCGATGATGAGCATGGGAATTATCAGATCCCACGGGGTAGGAGACGACGTGGTTGTCGCTGTAGTAGTTGTTGCTGTTGTGGTCGTATGTGAGCTTGTCACGACCGTCGAAGTCGTGTTGTTGGTCGTTGCGGTTTGCGCTGTTGTGGTTTGAGCTTGGTACACGAATACGGCCGCGGTACCCTGTGACAGAGTCGGGAGCGTCGACAGCGCGAAGATTGTGAAGGCCGTTAGTAGAAGCGAACTGGTCGTCGAACGGGCCGTCCCGCCTCGCATTGACAAGCAGGCCTTCTAACGGCAGGTACGCCATGGAGGCGTAGATATGACGTTTTCCGTTTCAGTGCCTGCGGTAGGCAGTGCAAACGCAGCCTGCATCAGACACGGGGGGTTCGGTCTACTTTCCGGCGGCGCCTTGAATGATCCAGCTTATGCCGTTGATCAGCAGGACGAGCGGGATCAGTATCAGGACAAGTTCCACAGTAATCCAGGGGCGAAACATGGCCGCAAACGAGACGATCACCGATATGACTCCGAAGATGATGAAGAGCGCTCTCGCCCAGCCCGGCATACGAGGTTGTGCACCCATGATTTTTCCCTGAAGCCGCTAATCGTCGCCATTTAGTATAAAACATTGAGCGCTTTCACAGAGCTTTAGTGCGGAACAGATCGACCTACTCGTTCCAGCTTGCGACTGCAATGTCACTAAGGTCAGTTAAGCCTTCTGAGCGGCGGATTACAGCTGGTCTACGCCAGTGCAAACTTCTTAGGCGCATCTCCGGAGGAGATTACTACTCCGCGTTTCTGAAGACTAGATAGTGCCGATTCCATTCTCAGGTCAGCGATTCTAGCCGAGCGAGCAATGGCTTTCGCGTCTGCCTTGCCCAATCTGCAGAGTGCCCAACATATTCGGGCTTCTTCAATCGTCAATCTCAAGTCCATAGGTGACTTCTCGAGGATCCCGCTGATCCTGTCTATGTGATTCTCAAATTCTGTTATGGTGCCTTGTATCGTCGCGGATGGTTCTACGATGGACCAAGGTCCAACTTTCGATTCTGCGGCTAGCCGTGCGTTGTCTCCTAGCTCGGTCGCGGCGCCGACAACGGCGTTTCTTTCGATCTGAACCCGGTTACCGATGCTGCAATTCTCCGCAACCACACATGTCTTGAGGACGGAATTGGCTCCGATCCGCGTGTTCTCGTAAACGACTGACGACTCGATAGCTGCATCGCCCGAGATCTCAGTCCCATCTCCAATACATACGAAGGGTCCGATTGCGGCGCCCGGCTGTATTTTCGCATTCTTGCCGAGATGGACAGGCCCATTCAAAGCAGCTCTTTCTGAGATCAAACTGCCTGATCCTTGCACAAACTCTTCTTTCAGCTTCCCCTGTTCTTCCGCGAGCTTTTCGAGCGCCCATGCGTTCGCTTTGAGGTAACTCTGCGGATCCCCGATATCGACCCAGAAACCGCTAGCATGAAAGCCCCCAAGAGTCATTTTCGACCTGAGCATTAGAGGAAATAGGTTTCTTGAGAAGTCGAATGTCTTCCCGGGAGGAACAAGTTTGAGGACTTCAGGTTCGATTATGTATAGGCCCGTGTTGATCAGGTTGCTGAAACATTCTTGGGGTCTAGGTTTCTCGAGGAAACGGGTCACGCGGTCACCTGAAAGCTCCGCGATGCCATACTCCGATGGATTCTCAACCTCAATCAGTGCAAGCGTGGCTAGGGCACCGAGCTTTCGGTGGACTCGAACCACATCACTCAAATTGAATTCGAACTGGTTGTCGCCCTGAACTATGGCAAATGTTTCGTCGATTAGACATTCAGAGTTCTTGACCGAACCGGCGGTCCCGAGCGGCGTTTTCTCTTCAACGTGATGAATCCGCACTCCATACTTGGAGCCGTCGCCCAGTGCGGCGCGCAGGTGGTTGGCGAAGTAGTTCGTCGTCACAATGATCTCGTCGATTCCTTCGCGGCTCAGTTTCCTGATCAGGTGGGCTATTGTTGGTTCTCCGGCTAGGGGAAGCAGAGGTTTTGGCTTGGTGTAGGTCAGTGGTCTGAGCCGCGTTCCTTTTCCGCCTGCCAGAACAATGGCCTTCAACACAACTCACGCTGACCTGAACCAGATAGACTGCGCTGTCCGCGCTTATGAGAATTAGAGTTGATACGCGCTCGTTAGCGCACAGGCAACAGATCGGACTGTGAGGCTCTCTAGTCGCATGAGGTTTGCCAGCGCTCTCTCTTGTTGGAATTGGAATGACTTAAAGCCGAATTCGAGCCAAACGCATCCTCCTAGGTTGACTGGGCTTGACGGAGATAGTGAAGGAGATCAGCTGTTCTCACTGCGGCGCTCCACTCTCTGTCAAGCCTGGCGAGATTCTCGCGACTTGCAAGTACTGCGGGTTCACGAGCGAGATCGAGACTGGCAAGCCGTTCGAGTTCGAGCATTCACTGATAGTGAACAGGTACACAGAGGCGCAGGCTCGTGACATCGTCGTCAGCTGGATGAGGGGTAGCTTCGCCGCCCCGAGGGACCTAGCCTCCAAGGCAACCATCGTCGAAAACAGTCTTCGATATCTCCCGTTCTGGGTGATCGTCGCTGAAGCGAGTAGTCACTGTAAGGGGATCTTTGAGAGGATCAGCCCCCCCGTAACCACGGAATGGGAAATACAGAACAACTACGACTGGCTCGTCTTGGCGAGGCGAGGAGCCGATTTCCCGACCCGCTCGTACGAGATTCCGCTCGATGCAAAGATACCGTACGACTTTACGAAGATTGAAGGGAGCGCGAAGGTGCTCAACGCCGAGCTGGACGCGAGAGAGGCCACGGGGATCGCTCAAACCGAGATCCGCAACCTACACGAGTTCCTCTCAAAAGAGAAGGTGGACAAGATCATTGACATGACTACTGAGTTCGACGTGAAGAGTACGCTCTACCTCCACGGCCCGGTTTGGTTTGTCAGCTACGATTACAAGAAGGAGAGATACCGAGTCCTCTTGGACGGCGCGACTGGACAAGTAATCAAGGGCGATCTGCCGCCGCCAGAATTCAAGCTCCTGTAACCAGCGACTTTGCCGTCAACGTGCCGTCAGAGTCAGTCTTACTTGAGAACGACCTCTTCGTACTCTCGTTCGAGACGGTTCTTGTGGATCAGTTCTTCCTCCGCAAGCTTGGCGAAGAGCTGACCGGCGATCGGGTAGTAGCGTGCGAACAATCCAGTGGCCAGTGATCTGTAATGCTCGTATGTGCTCTTCTCACGTTTGGCCGCATAGACGAGTACTGCTCGGTAGTCCGCGTCCTCAGAGAGCACAGTATTCTCCATGAAGTGCACTATCTTCAGATCTTCAACTCGACCTGTCGGCGAGCCCAGCCGTGAAACGCTTGCCCTATCCTCCATCACAGTCAGCAGTTTCTGTTTGTGTTGGATTTCGGCCTGTGCAAGCTCGCTGAGCAGAGCTTTCGACGAGGGCAGCTTCGTCTTTTCCTGTACTTTCGTGTAGAGGGCGTAGGATTGCTCTTCGATCTTGATTGCGCTCTCAAGGATCGTCTTCAGGAGGGTTGTAGACATGACGGCTACGCATCTCGCGGGTTCCGAAGTGCTGCTCCTCGTGACTGAAAAAGGTTGCATTTTGCGATTGTGTTAAGTTGTCGGCGCACGATTGTGGCTCTTGACTCTCGGCACATGGATTGCGTTCCGAGCGGCTAGGCTCTTGTGAAGGTCATCTTCTGCCTTCTCTCGTGAAACGTTATGTCGAAACGGCTGAACACATAGTCTCTTCCCAGTATCACGTACGGCAGAGCACCTTCAGGCTCAGCAACCAGAACTGGCACATTCGTCAAGGTGCAGAAAGGAACGACATCTCTCTTCAAAGCCAATTTCTGCAACGTTGCGACCAAGCAGAAGAAAGTCCCGCCCGCACCGATCGTCTCACTCCTCAGCAGTCTCCCGCTGGCGTCTTTCTCATATTGCAGCGAAAGGATTTCGCCGTACTCCTGCGGAAGAATCGTTTTGGTGGCACCAGAGTCCACTAGCCCGATTGTGTTGGTGTTTGCCACCGGGGATTTTAGGTAGACTTGAACCAGTGGCAACCTTATCGTGCGAAGTGAGCCATCGCTCGTCTTGTAACTGTAGACCAAGTACTTGCAGACGGTTTTTCTAACCTGTGACTCACAGCCAGACGACAACGTGAGCGCACTACAGAACCATCACTTTGTCGGCAGGAACTTTCATTATGAACGGAGTCTTTGACGGGTTCATCGCTTTCGCTCTTTCAAAGACTTCTCTAGCCTTGGCGCCCCTTGCGACTATCTTATTGTCTGCTACCGCTATCCATTCGTCCACATACTCGCCGAGTCTATCGCCGAGCGATATCACGTACTCGAACTCGCTCCGTGTGGCCCCTTTCCTCATACATCACGCCCCCATAACAGCTCTCTATCGGCAAGTATCACGATCGTCGCTTCTGACCAGTCAGGGCTTATAACTGTGTGGGATAGCATGACCAAAAAATCTCACTTGCCCTTCTTCTTTCCTTCGGGTACAAGTTCCGTCTTCATCCACAACACGAAAGCTTCTTCAATGGATTGACGATCACAGGTGCAAGGTTAACTTCCAAAGCGCCATTCGCGTCCACGAGGTTGTGCCTGGAAGATCGGGCTGGACTTGTTCCTGTCCAGAATCTGTACAGGCAACGACTTATTAGTCGAATGTCCGGAGCGTTAGTGCTGCGAGATGCAAGAATTGAGCAAGAAGACGCCTCTGCAGAGGGTGCAGGAGAGCGAGAAGCTTCTCGAGAAGATTATGCTGGTTGTGCCGGGTTTCAGCGGCTACAAGAAGAGGGAGCAGCGGAGGGAAGCTGACAAGATCATACGGAACTTCCTCCACTCGAAGCTTCAAGAGGCCAGGAACGATCTTCAGGACGTATACACGGCTGTCGCAGAAAGCGAGCAGTCCAAGGAACTTGAGCAGATCGACAAGTTGCTGGCGGTCTTCGATAGGGTCTCTGAAAGAGTGAATCATGCCTCGTATGGGTACAGCGGGTTCTTCGATGCGATCAAGATCGAGGAACCTGAGCTTGACAGGATGATCGCCTTCGATACGCAGCTCGTCGACGGTGCAAAAGGATTGGCCGAACGGGTGAAGAACGTCAAGACTGCGGTGGATGCGAAGAGATTCGAGAACTTCGGTGAAGGCCTGAGTGAACTGAGAAAGGCTGTCGAGGATTTTGATAGAACGTTCGACGAAAGGAAAGAAGCGATTGCCGGAGTGGAGGTTGGTTAAGCATGCCGCAAGTCATCGAATGGACGGGCGCAGGCGCTGAAGACATTGTGTGGCGATACCCAACCGAAGACATCACCTGGGGCGCTCAGCTGATCGTCCACGAGTATGAGACCGCGGTCTTCTTCAGAGACGGCAAAGCCTACGACACATTCGCGCCTGGAAGACACACACTCACGACGCTGAACCTGCCCCTGTTAACGAGCGCCTTCTCAAGGATCGCGGGATTCACTCAGACGCCCTTCAAGGCAGCGGTCATATTCATCTCGATGAAGCAGTTTGCCGGCAAGTTCGGCAACCGAGCGCAGACCACCGAGCTCGCGCCATTGATGACCTTCGGATCCTACTGGCTGAAGGTGGAGCGCGCTGAGCTGTTTGTGAATGAGGTTGTGGGCGGACAGAACGCCTACGCGACCGCGAGCGTGAACGATTTCCTGAGAGGCTTCATCAACGAGAGGATGATCGACGACCTGTCAAAGTACGATCTGGTAACCGTCTTCACGAAGCTGGACGAGACCTCCGCGCAAGTGAAAGCCTCGCTTGTGGAGTACTTCAGACGGATTGGCCTTCAGCTTGTCGACCTGAAGTTTGAGGGAGTCGACACCACACCCGAGTACCGTGAGAGGTTGTTCTGGCTGAAGGCGGGACGAGTGACGCCCGAGGAAGTGCTCCGCATGGAGACCGTGAAAGAGGCTGCAAAAGAACTCGGTAAGTCGTCAGGCGCGGCGCTAGGTACAGGAATGGTTCTTGTTCCGCCACTGTTTCAGACTCCTGCGGCACCTGGAGCACCGGCAATGGCGCTCGTTGTGTGTCCAAGCTGTAGTGCCCAGATTCCTTCAACCTCAAAGTTCTGCCCGAGCTGCGGCAAGAGCCTGTCCGCTATGCCGACTCAACCAAGTCAAGTCCCATCACAGAAGTGCACGAACTGCGGCGAGATACTGCCGACAGGAGCAAAGTTTTGTCAGAACTGCGGAACCAAAGTGTGACCCACTAGTTCAAAGACTCACTACGCCTGGTCTGGAGTCCAAGTCTTGCAATTTCATCCATCCATCCCGCATGCAGACCGAATGAAGAATCAGATCTCTTCTGGCGTACCAACGAAGACGCGTCGGTTCAAATCTCCCCGGCCGCACCAAACTACCCGACGACGACGAAGTTTGCCTACAGAAGGCAAAACGATGCGTCACGAAGTTTACGATTACTCTCGATCATCCCATCAGGATTCAGAAACAGGCAATGCAAGCTTCGACAGACTGCAAATGAGTGATCCACGATCCCTAATGTGATAACGTTAAATACGATAACGAGTTCATAGCTCCTCCCCGACGACGCTATGCATCTCAAGAAACTGTATCCTTCAGCATTCGGTCTGGTTTTGATGTTACTACTCATCATGACGACTATCACCCCTGTAGCAGGCACACCGTTACCGATACAGCACATAGTCATCATCATGCAGGAGAATCGTTCTTTCGACGAATACTTCGGGACATATCCGGGTGCGAACGGTATTCCGCCCAACGTGTGCCTCACGATTTCCCCGGGAAGCAATCAATGCGTCAAGCCTTACCTAGAGACCAATCCGAATGCCGAAGGCGCATCCCATAGCTGGGATGCCGCGCATACGTGTTGGGATAATGGGAAGATGGATGGTTTTGTTTGGTCGGCGAAAGGCAATTCCAATGTCATGGGCCACTACGACTACCACATGCTCCCATACTATTGGACGTACGCGTCGAACTACGTCCTATTCGACAACTTCTTCCACTCTGTTCTAAGCTACAGTCTCCCAAACCACCTATACCTCATCTCCGGCCAGTCCGGCGGCTATGTGAAGGGCAAGCCTCCTGCTGTCTTCGATTTCGAGACGATAATGGAGGAATTGTCACCCGCGATAAGTTGGAAGTATTATTTTGGAACAAACCTTCCAGGCACGGGAATAACGAACGGATCTGAGTTGATCGCTCACGATACCTCCGAATCTAGCTACTACGACTACACAAATCCGCTACCGCACATGAAAGGAATAATGAGCAATGCTTCGTTGCTGTCTCGCGATGTCCCCGGATCCGAGTTCTACACCGACGTGCAGTCAGGTACTCTGTCACAGGTCTCGTGGATTGTGCCAGCACCAGTCGTGAGTGAACATCCGACCCACAGCCCCATGGTGGGACAGAAGTACGTGGTGACCCTCGTGAACACCATCATGCAGAGTCAATACTGGAAAGAGACTGCGATATTCATCGCTTGGGACGATTGGGGAGGCTTCTACGACCATGTCCCACCGCCACAAGTAGACCAGTACGGCCTAGGATTCAGGGTGCCGGTTCTGCTGATCTCACCGTATGCGAGGCAAGGCTACATCAGTCACACGCTGTACGAACACAGCTCGTACCTGGCCTTCATCGAGAACCAATTCGGACTAAAACCCCTGACGAACAGAGATATGATGGCCAACAGTTTCTACGGAGAATTCGACTTCAACCAACCTCCAAGACAACCGCTCATCCTGAACCCCAACAGCCCGCCTCACTGGAACGCATCAACGATAACAACCGCGACGAGCGCTACGCTGCCTAGTGAGATTTCAACCCCCCAGGGGATGGCCACCGGGTCGGTGATCGCGCTAGCAGTAGTCTCCGCACTCTCAGCGCTCATACTGATAGGTTACATTGGAATCAGAAAGAGGTAGAATGACGACGATGGCCCTTCCGGATGGACATTGCTCGATCGAGCAATGTGCACCGTGATGGGAGAGGTCGTTTTTCGTCGTCGTCGGGTCGCTTGGTGCGGGCATCGAGATGTGAACCCTCATGAGAGGAGGAGAGTGAAAGACAAGTTTTTCGTCGTCGTCGTCGCGCACCAAGTGACCCACACACACACAACTCAAAAGACAGTCGGTGGCCTACTTCGTGCTTGCTCAAAGAACTACGGTCTGCCGAACCATCCAGCCTTCCTAACTCTTTTACTGGACCACATACCAAGAACTTGCTGATCACAGATTGTCACTAGCAAACGACTTGAGGGCCAACCTTGCAGTTTGCATTGAAACATCCGGGGCTCTGATCGCCTTGTTGTCGCAACGACTGATTGACATGTCAGAGCCGTCGATAGGAGGCAAGATCTGGCAATTCTTCACTAGGAAGCAGGCGCCACAGATTGATCAAGATGCCCTTGTCTCCATGCCAGATAGTCTTGCGGATTTGTATCTTTCGGGAAGAATGGAAACACAGGACTTCACTTTCTTCTTTTATGATTCAGCCGCATTTCGATACGAGCAGTTGCCTCAGAACACTCGCACGATGTTTCTCAAGGAGTACCTGCCCGCTCTCTTTTGGCGATCAATAGGACAGATCCTCGGATTTTTCTTCTGGCTACTTTCTTTTCTCTTCCTTTACGCTGCCGTTGCTAACCCTACGCAGAACTTCAGACAGGCAATTGTGCTCGCAACAGTGTTCTCGGCGCTCATTACATGCATCATGTTGCTTTTCGTGCTTAAGGGTGCGGACAGACGATTGCGCCCGTTTCCATACGAGAAACTCCCCCCCAGCGATTGGCGAGCCTTTAGATTGGGGGTCATTCAGGTCGGAGTTTTTGCGTTGCTAGCCTACCCGGGGATACCATTTTGTCTTGTCGGGTATTGTTGGTTTGGCTTCTTTCTCTTCTATGTACTCATGGCATCTTTACTTGTTTCGATCTATCTTGCCGGAGACTACCTGAAAGGACGTATAGGCTCCGACATTCTGAGTTGCCTCAGGCTCCATCTGCAATCGCTCGCATCTATTAGATTCATTTTGTCCCGTCAGGACTCGTCGTACCAAACGGAAAAGGAACGCATAGGTTCTGATATTGAGGCCGTCGAAGGACTACTACGCTCCCAGGCAAAACCCACTCGAACTCGATCTCTGATCAAAGTAACAATAACATCGGTTCTTGCTGGTTTGATTGGAACCGGAGTTCAGATGATGCTTTCCGGAGGGGCATCTCTTATTGACCTGATGAGCAAGATGCTGCCTTTTTCTAATCTCATAGTGTTCTCTTTTCTGTCTGGCGGAATCGGAATCACATCGTGGTTCCTGTTGCGAATCCGATCACGCGCGCAGGTGAAGAGGATCATGGCTGATGCACGTCGTCTGGAGACGTTGATGAAAACCGGAACCCGATGGTTGCTTGACCATGGTCGTGTACACCCAACGCCTCGTATGGAAAATCTGAAAACCTCGTGAAGCAGGATGATGATCCGTTGCCAGAATGGTCGCGCGTCTTGTCTGAAAACACCAAGAAATTGGTGGAGAATGGTCAGGGGAAGCAAAGCTGTTGCGCGGCTTTCGATTTGATGGTGGACTTCGATTCTAGGGGTACATGGGAAGATGGATCGATGCGTTTTCTTCATTGCGTCTGCAAAATGCTAGACCAGGACATGCCGTCTTTGACGGGAACAAGCCTGCTCACGAGTGTCAGGGCGGTCAAAGGGTGGTGGACATGTGATGAAAAACTGCTGGAATCAGATACATCGATACCTGTGGCGAGGTTCGAAGACTGGCAAAGCATCCCGAGACTTGCTTGGGAAAACGCAAGACGAAACCGGATCAAGCGAATCAAACGCCGCGTCGTCACGGCCGGTGAGAGTTTCAGCCTCGGAAATCACAAGTTACAACTGTTCTATCACATTCAACGAATCTTTGAGGATAAGCAGTTTGACGTGGTCATCCTTGATTCAGATTTTGACTCTGTCGCATGGGCACAAATCCGTGCATATGCCCAAACACACCGGATCATGTTAGAAGACGTATTTGTTAAACCCCAGTTTCGAAGATGTGGAATTGGATCAAAAGTGCTTCGAGAAATGGAAGATTTTGCAATCTCAGATCCGGAGTTTCGAGAAGCGAGCGACACTATCACGGTGCCAATCCCACGAATAGATATTTGGATTCCCGACAGGAATCAGGCAGTGAAACAATTCTTTGAAACAAACGCATATGTCTGGAAGAATGAGAGCGCGATACCAGGAGCGATTGACTATGCGGTTTTCTCAGTGGCAAAGAAAGCTGACCCAGCTCAAGGAAGGAAGAACCTACCCCACTCGTCGCCTCCAGTCTTGCCCGTCGTAAGTTTCATACGACCACCATCTCCAGCAAATATCATTCGGTACTTATCAGCCTCACCAATTATCATTGCCTCACTAGTCTACGGGAGGCGTGACGGTACGGGCAAGCAATATATCACACGTGTTCAGGGGCATGATGCCATACGGATTTTCGAAGGAGCCTGCCCCCGGATGCCCGTACTAAGGTCAGCTCGCGCGGGCGACTCAGTTTGAACTTTCTTGTGTGTGTGCGCGTATGTAACGTGTGCTGCTTTTCTCTCGCCGTCTAGATGGATGTCTTTGATCTCTGGTATATCCTATGCTCCTTTTGATGAGGGGTAGCAGCACACCGTGCCCCGTCTTTCCCACAGTCGCGTATTAGCGCTCATTGGCGCATTCTGACGAACGAGTGGAGACGGGGCTTCCACACTCACACCAAAGAACCTGAATGGTTCACGCACACACCAGTGGTTCAGCGTGCTGCTCGATCCCTTTCCATCCGGAGCTAGGACACGTCACCTCCTCCCAAATTCAATCCTCGCGATCTTCCGTTCTGTGAGTCGCTGATTCTCCCATTTCCAATGCTGCTTGGTCTTGAGCATGTGGTAGAGCATCCTTGTGAGCTTCCGCATCGTTGAGACATGCGCGAGCTTGCCGGAGCCTGTTCTCTTCTTCACTGACGCATAGTACATTCTGATGGGTTCGTTATGATGCATTACCGTGTCAACCATAATCGATAGAGCCCATCTGGCGATTGATGAGCCATCCTTCGACATTCTGCCTCTCCGCTTGATGTCGGCGCTGTCTCTGCTTGTTGGAACTATGCCGAAGAAGCTTGCCAGATGATCATCCGATGGGAACCGCTCCACGTCGCCTATGAAGCTGGAGATGAGTGAGGCTAGGTAGTGGTCTACGCCTGCTATGCTCATCAGGATCTTCACGTCATCGCTGAGTTTGGCGTTCTCCATTATGCTATCTTCCAGAGGAGTGCATTGTTTCTCGAGGAAGCGGAGTCTATCCATCATCGTGCCTAAGACTAGGTCTCGTTTATCATGGAACCGTAGCGAACGGATTGCATGCCTTCTCTTGAGTGAGAAGTTGTCTCTCGTCTGTGGGAGGGACTCGTAGACGCCTTCACGCTTCAGGTAACCGATCACGCTATTCTTCAGTCGGCCTATCTCGACGCCCAGCTTCACTCGCTGAACGAGCAGGTCTCTAATGATCTGGTCGTTCCTGTCGAGAAGGTGCGATTCTGGGAGCATGCCTGCCATGTGGAGTTTCGCTATCTTCAAGCTATCCACTCGATCGTTCTTTCGTTTGCTTCTAACGATCCATGCAAGCGTCTTGGGATGGGCTACGGTGACGTCGCTGTATCCATGCATCCTGAGCGCCCTGGAGATTGGGTAGGCCATTATCGTAGACTCGAACGCTACTCTCGCATTCTTTGGTACTCTGCTCGCGAAGAATGCGTAGCCTTCCTCGTTCATGGGGAACGTGAACCTGTCGGCAACGTCTCCAACAGGAGAGAGAACCGTAGCGAGGCTTTCCCTATCACCCAAATCTATGCCGGCAACCATCGCGTTCATACCGCCAACCTTCACCTTTCCTCTCTTCCTATCCGCCCTCATTCTTCTAGCCTCCATATTCTAGGCGGCAAGGCGACTCCACGCCTGACGGAGTCGCCCGAGAAGAGCCAGCCCGTTACGATTCAGTCACACCAAGTGACCCGACGACGGGGAAACCCCACCAATAGCTTCTCTGATCACCCCTACAATTGTCGCGAAACCCGGTTCATCTAGAACGCAGTGTATGCACATTGTCATTGCATGCATCAATCGTTCAAAGGAAGAGCTATGAATCTAGCAAGATGAGAGTCCGGGCAGAACTGGAATTCAATCGAGCGCATCGAGGGTTAGGTAGGTCTCACATGCAATGCCCGCTCTGCGGACGTGAAATGACCATCCTTCCCGGGGTAAGAAGAGGGAGGGTCAGCGAGATCGTGTACTACTGCGAGGAACATGGCTTGCTGGGCAGACCTTCAGCCTCGATTCTCTTGTCGCGGGTATCGAGTTCCAAATCAGAGGGCCAAATTTCTGAGCCCAAGAACGACTGAAAGCCAAAGCATGACAGAGGCACTTCCCTCATCTCTCGTTTTCGAGGGGAAGATCCAGCCCTCACACCTATGGCCTGTCAGTTTGGCGAAACGGTCTAAGCCTTCGCAGCGTCCAAAATGGGTGCTCCAATCTTTCCGTACCGTCTCACGGGTCAAATACTCGGCATCTCACTCGCGAAAAACCGATAGACTTCCCAGGTGATTCTGTCCGCACATACGCGAGAAGATGTTCACTCATCTCTTACCCACAGAGGTCAACACCGACACTCACCCGAGAGGAGAGTCATTCCGTGTTGTGCCTGTGCATAGACGCAAGAACCACAGGGGGTTCTAATAGCTCGAGTCCAGTGGATGAAGAGCTTTAGATTGTCCGGACACCGCTACTACGAACGGTATCTTTGAACTATGTGATATCGGTCAAAGCATTCGATGGCAGACGAGTTGTTCTTCTGACAGAGGATTGGTTGCACATCAAGGTTCGGCACCCAGAGGTAGGAACCGAAGCCGAGCTACTGGCGACTGCCTTGAGTCATCCTGATGAGGCCTACAGTAACAGTCGGGGCGGAGTACACGCTCTCAAGCGTCTAGATGAAGCGCATTTCCTCGTGGTTATATACGAGCCGACTAATGATGAAGCGTACGTACGAACAGTCTACTTGACGAGTTCAAGAAGGAAGAGTAGGAGGTATCGAGGATCACCATCCCTGAAACACTCCTAGACCTAGACCTAAAGAAGATCCTGGCCAAGGTTGAAGCTACATATCACGTGAAGCTCCCGAGAAAAGTCGTAGCCGTGGACTTCGGTACCAAAGGCGACCTCTATGTCAGATTCAAGCATGTCGCCAAGCCCGTCGGCGAAGCAACCGGAGACGGGTTCGCTGTCCTCTTCTATGAAGACGGAGATGCTATCGTGGGGCTTGAGCTGTTCAACGTGGAGCGCTTCACATGAGAGACGTCCTGGTGCCAAGAGGCAGAAGAAACTGACAGCGGCGAAGAGTCTCCGAGTCACACCTGAGACAGGAGCATGTTCGAAGATGGGCCTGTCCCATTGGTAACATTCTCTCTGCAAATTGTGTTTCGCCCCCGACAATGAGCATGCACATTTCTTAAGTGCTCTCATGCATGCTGAGGGCGTATTGGAGGTATTGCAGAGTGGCTTTCGATCCGGTAACGGCGATGAATCTCCTCTTGAGCAGCGTCATACTGGTTCTGGGGTATTTCGACTACGTGAAGGGCAGGCACAAGATCGCATTCTATATCGGTCTGGCTTTCACCTGTTTCGCGCTTTCACACCTCATGGTCCTTCTCCAGATCGGCTTCACTGAGGGCTTGATTGCGATCAGGACGCTCGGATACCTCACCGTCGTGTATGCTCTGATACAGGACCTCAGGTACGTGTTGCAGGCCAAAACCAAGTAACCTGTTGCTCAAACCTCCACAGCCTGGACGTATCAAAGTTGAAGATTCTATTCGTGGAACCGCCGAAACACTTCTGGTTTGTTATGGGAGAGTATCTCCCACCGCCTGTAGGAATCTTGGAACTTGCAGGATACCTCATGGACAAGATGCCCAACGTGGATATC
>Ga0315314_1002712_pt1 | contig 14427 bp, 10 predicted proteins | sample TDP9_MG_FD_203631 | JGI IMG/M metagenome (GOLD analysis project Ga0315314, IMG submission 203631) | Freshwater sediment microbial communities from Lake Towuti, South Sulawesi, Indonesia - TDP9 | ecosystem: Environmental > Aquatic > Freshwater > Lake > Sediment | place: Indonesia: South Sulawesi...
CCAGATCATGCGGGTCACGTAGATGATAGGGTAGGTTCTCGTAAATCCATTGGAAAAGCATGTCGGGATCAACATCTGCCATGTCTACAGCGCGTTTAGCAGCATCGGCGCTCTTTCCGTAGAAAATCAATCGTAGCACGTTGAATATGGCTTCTTTGCGGTCTCGGTAAGCCAGCCAAGAAACATCATCGTATGTCAGCCTAGCCTTTCCCTGCGCCAACGCTTGCAAATCATTAACAGCTGAACGTACGTCGCCCTCACTGCGTTGAGCAATAAACTTTAAGGCTGCATCCTCAGCCGCTATGCCCTCACGCTTGCAGATTCGGCTCAAATGCTTCATAACTTCGTTTGTAGGCGGCTTCTTAAACTCGATGAGCAGACAATAGAAGCGCAAAGCGCCTAAACGTGGGTCGTAGGCGTTGTTGGCAATTAAGACAATCGGAACCAGCGCCGTCTTCACAATCTGCGTGATGGCTCCAACGCCGCCTCTGTCCTCCTTACCAGTAATCCCGTCCAACTCATCGAATAGAATCAATCTCTTCTTACCAAACAACGTGCCAGACTGACTGGCTAAGCCCGCAAACCGCTGCACAGCCCCTTCTGTGCGGTAGTCGCTTGCGTTGCGCTCCACCAACTCCATGTTCAAGTCGTTGGCTAAAGCCTCAACACTCACGGTTTTACCGATGCCTGGTGGTCCATAGAGAAAAACTGCCCTTTTCTTGGGTATGCCTTTGTCCCACGCTTTGACCCAGCTTACCAGCTTTTCAATCGCCTCTTCGTTGCCCACCACATCGACTAACGTCTTCGGCTTGTGCTTCAGGGTCCAAGCAGAGTACATGGGCGACAGTTAACCTCGCTTCATCTCAGCGCCAGCCTCAGCTAAGCGGGCTAAGAGAGCGCTCAATTGAACTTCCTCGTCTGAGCCCTGAACCAAACGAAAATCCACTTCACCAATGGCATCGGCTAATTTGACTTTCCAAGGCTCAGGCACGTCCTTCATGCGAAAAACCTCGATGTGAATCTGCCTGATAATGTCGCTGCCCGCCACACCATACTTCAAAATCATCTCGCGCAGCTTCTCCCTCGACCCGATGAAATCACCCTTCATAGCCAAATCCAGCATGCCACGCACATCAGCTGGGTTGGCTCTGCCGATAACTGAATAGACTGTGTCAGCGTCAATCGGCTTACCTAATGAGGCAGCAGCCTGCAACGTGTTGATAGCACGGCGCAGGTCGCCCCCAGAAACCTCAAAGATGGCTTCCAAACCATGGTCTGATATCCTTACCTTCTCCAATCCTGCGATGCGACGAAGATAAGTGTCCTGATCTTCTCTTGACAGGTAGGTGAACCTGAAAGGCGCACAGCGAGACTGAATTGGCTCGATAATTTTCCCACTGTAGTTGGCGATGAGAATAAACCTGCAGGTTTCGGTGAAACGCTCCATAGTCCGCCTCAAAGCCTGCTGTGCATCGCCAGTCATGTTGTCAGCTTCATCAAGAATCAAAATCTTAAACGGGATTTCACCGATCGATTTGATGCGGGCAAAAGTTTTGACTGTTTCTCTCACTACGTTTATTCCGCGTTCGTCGCTGGCGTTGAGTTCCATCAAATGCTCTCTGTAGCCTTCCCCGTACAAGTCGTGGGCTAGACACAGCGCTGCTGTGGTTTTGCCTGTGCCAGGCGGACCCGCAAAAATGCAGTGGGGCACGTTGCGGTTTTTGACGAAGCTGTCTAGTCGTTCTACGATTTCTTTTTGGTTCATCATGTTGTTTAGTGTTTTGGGTCGGTATTTTTCAGCCCACATCTCGAAACTCAAGAGTGTGATTCTCTCCTCTCTTTTGCAGCGTATATGAGAGCGAGGAACTAAAATAAAACATTATTCACTCGTCTTTTCCTTGTGTTTATACTTCTCTTGTCTTAGGTTCTTTGACTCCAAACAGAATTATCAGACTTACACAAGTACCCAAAAGTATTGCCAAAAAGAACGGGTACGCTGGGTAGACACCATAGAGGAAGCCTCCTAAAGCAGAAGCTGGAACACTAGCCAGAATGTTCATGGTTATGATAGTTCCCATGATTCTGCCTCTCTTTTCACGCGGCACCATATCAGCCAAAAGAGCACTATAAGCAGGCATAATCAAACATCCTCCCACTGCAAAAGTCATATTAACAATGAGCAACTGAGCGAAACTTCTGGAAAACACGAATGATATACTCGCCGGTATGAAAAGAAGATAAGCAAGAATTATTGACTTCTTTCTTCCCACTTTGTCCACGACCTTGCCAAGCGGGAAACCGAGCAAAAGTGTGGTAGCAACTGAAGCAGTGTTGGCTAACCCCCATTCAATCTCGCTCACTTTGATCACGTCAAACACATAAAGCGCCGTGAAGAAACGGAACATGGGTTCCTCAAAAGCGCTTAACAGGAATGCTATCGTGACAAACTTCAGAGTTGTTGGAATGTATCTCCAAGCTTCTGCAATTGCACCCAAAGAGTCGGTGAAAGCGGTCTTTATCTCGCCGAGCTTGATTTTTTGAGGCGTCTCGAGCGTTTCTTTGAGAAAAAACAGTCGAATAAATGATGCAGCCATCATACAAAAGAAAACCACAGTGTAAACTAGGCGCATGCCTGGAACTATGCCATAAGTCTGCACCAGAAAACCTGCAGTTGCGGGCGCAACAATCGTTGGTATATTCGGGATTACATTGACTGCGGCGTAGCCCATTCCACGCTTCTCAGGAGGAACCGAATCGGCAAGTATTGCGTCCAAGGCTGGCTGATAAATCAGGCTCAAATTAGAGATAGCCATGCCCACGAGTACGAATCTCCAATCTGGAGCAAATATGTAGAACAGGTAGGAAACTGCAATCAAGAATGTCATTGTGACGATTATTTGTTTTCTGCCGTACTTGTCGGCTATGTATGCTCATGGTATCCGAACTATGCCTAAAATTGCAGCGCCAATGGAACCCATCAAGCCGATGACAAAAGGAGGAGCACCTAATTCTCTGAAAAATGGAGATTCAAAGGAAAACACTAGTGCGAACGTGAAATATACAAACAGCCAACTAATAATCAGAGTGAGCAAGTTGCCGCGCATAAACGAGAATTCTTTTCTAATCTTTGAAAGGCTTTTTTCTGGCATTTTCAATTCCTACTCTGTTGCAATGGGCATTATTGACTGAAGCTGTGTAGGGGCTGGTTTGTGTTTTCCTAAGGAAAGATTTTCGTCCTCTTAAGCGTTGCTTGTGAGATATGAATATGCGCGTGTAGGAGAAAACGAGGGATTTGTAGGTATGTGAAGGCTCTGGGTGGAAAGATACTATGAGCTGCGAAGCAAAAAAGGAAGGGGAGATGTTTTTAGTCGAGTAGGATTTTTTCGATTTCTTCGTTTTCGGCGTCTTCAGCTAATGGTATGCCCGTGACTTTGTTGGCTCGTTCAGTGAGCGCCATTAGGTCTTTGCGGCTGACTAGGTTGAGTTTCCATTTGCGTGAGCCAGCGAGTAGTTGTTTTAAGCCGACGCCTATGCGTTCGTGTAGGTACGTGTACAAGCCTACGGCTTCCCATGGGATTTCGTTGGCTTTTTCGCCGAATTGTTTCTTCAGTTCTGGTGCTGCTATGAAGAATTTGTCGGGTGTGGTGCCGTATCTGTCTGCGAATGTGCGGGCTAACCTGCCTTCTTGGGCGAGTTGGGCGAAGTACGAGCTTTTCATGACGGCTGTAAGCGGTGACCGAGCCATTAACACGGCTTTGACCATGGGTCCGTCGCCGTAATTGCTTAGCGCTATTGCTTTGTAGATTTGGGTTTCGCTGATGAACCCGCCTGCCATGACTAGGTCGGGTACGTGTTTGCCTTTTTTCTTGAGGATGTTGGCGCATTTGAGTACCTGCGCTTCCAAGTAGACGGTTGGGGTGCTCATTTCGTCCATCATTGGTACGGGGCTCATGCCTGTTCCGCCGCCTGCTCCGTCGAATGTGACAGCCTCTATTTTGGCGTCTGATGCCATTTTCATGGTCCATGCTACGGCTGACGGTCTGTAGGCACCTGTTTTTAGGATGACATGCTTAGCTCCTTGTTTTCTCAGCCAGTCTATGTCTTCGATGAATGTTTTTGGGTTGGGCATGCCGACTCGGCTGTGGCGTTCGAACGATTTGAAGACGCCTTCTTTGAAAGCTTCCTGCACTGTTTTGTCTTCTGGATCGGGTATTACTATGTAGCCTCTTTTCTTCAATGTGATTGCCTTGTCGAGGTCGCGGATGCGGACTTCGCCGCCTATGGCTTTTGCTCCTTGTCCCCATTTGCGTTCGATTACGTTTACCTCCAGTTTGTTTATGGCGTAGACGTCTATGCCTAAGCGTTGGTCTTCGACGTTGGTTTGGACGACTATGTCGCCGTGTTTTCCGTCCCAGAATTTGCGGAAGAGGTCGACTCTGCGTTTCAGTTCTTTGCTGTATGTGACTTTGTTGTTTTCGATTTTGGATTCCATGTCCATGCCGCATACGTTTTCGCCGACTGTGATGATGCATCCTGCTAATGCTGCGCCTATGGCTAAGCCTTCCCAGTTTAGTCTGGCGACTTCTGTGGAGCCGAATGCGCCTGTGAGGAGCGGAACCTTGAGGGGTATGCCTGCTACTTTGGTTGATGTGTCGGCGTTTTCGAACAGGGCTATATCTGAGTTTGCCTCTATGCCTTCTGCGCCGAAGAGGGATGCATGGATGTTGAAGTGGCTCCAGTCTAGTTGGAAGTCTTTGAGTGCTGAGGCGGTGCTGAAGCCGAATTGGACGGGTTCGGGGTAGAGTGCTTCTCGTCCGCGGAAAGCTGACAAGCTGATTTCGCATAGGATGGGGCAGTCTCGGATGCAGATGGGGCACATGCCGCTGGTTGGGCTGGTGTCTTTGACTCGGGTTGTTGTGCCTGTGGTGGATTTGCCGTTTAAGTAGGCGCTGTTGGGGGTTACGCGTTCACTCATTTTACCTTCTCACCTTTACATTTGTAAACCTAGAATAATGAGGGTAAACGTACCACACTTTTAAAGATTATGCAACCCTATCAATTTGTCAGCAAAAATGGTGTTCTGTTTTGTGTCTGTTTTTGGGGATCTCTAACGTAAAAGCATCCTCTTCCTCTACCTAAAAAATTTCCATAGTCTTTCATTTCTATTTTTAAAGTTCTGCCTCTCATGCCTACTCCACCAATTAGTATGATATGCTAAACTGTTATTTAAAAGCTTCTTTTTGGCAAACAGGCATGGATTTTGCCTATTTTTGGTGGAATAGACAATGAGCTTTCGGAAAAACTCATTTTAACCCATGCCTATCTGCCAAATATATCGTTTAGCACAAAAGCCTCTTTTATGTTTCGTTGCTGATTAGCGACGCAATGACAAAAGTTTAAGCATCCACTAATAGTGAATAGATAAATGAATGATAGTGGAAAGCATGGAAACTGAGCCAATAATAGAAAAAGTCAAAAGTCTGTGTTTCAGTGAGAATTTAGCACACACGCTGAACGAAATGTTACGCATACACCAACATGATTACATGACAAATGAATTGGCAAATATGCTCAAGAATAATTCTTATGATGTGGTATCGGAATATCAAGTAACCTATGGACGTCAAATTGACCTCATGGCTTTTAGGGATAGTCAATCAATTGCTATTGAATTTGATAATGGACTCCATTTGAAATTTAATAGTATTGAAAAGCTGTTGCACTCTGATGCTAAAATATTGATAGGTATTGTAAAAGGAAGACGAAACAGCCCAGAATTGTTAGATGAGAACAAACTACGTATCCTCTCAAAAATGAAAGAACTATACATAATAAACAAGAAAATTTTGTTGATAATCATGTCAGAAAAAGTCGCAATTAATGCAAGTCTCTAAAGTGTGTGTGGAAAGAAATTCTATGCAGAAACTCAGCAAGGTCTAAGCATCACGTCTTCCAGAAGACTACCCTCTAACGAAAAGCTTACAAGGTGCCTTTGAACCAAAAATCAGAATATGCCAAAGCAGACTTTCTACATAGTAGATGTTTTTGCTGACGAGAGATATGCGGGCAATCAGCTAGCGGTTGTTAGAGATGCAAAACAGCTCTCCGCCGCTGAGATGCAGAAGATTGCTAAGGAAATGCACTTTTCAGAAACATCCTTCATCCTATCAGACAAGAAGCGAAAGGGTGGATACGATGTGCGCATCTTCACACCAGAAACAGAACTGCCCTTCGCCGGCCACCCCACACTGGGAACAGCCCACATAATATTACAAGAAATCATCAAGAAACAAGTTAACAAGATAATCCTAAACCTCAAAGTTGGACAAATCCCAGTCACACCCACGTACATGAACGGACAACTAGATATCTTATGGATGAAGCAGATAGAACCAACCTTCGGTCAAGCCTTTAACGTTGAAACAATCGCGCAGGTTTTAAACCTCAGCGTAGCAGACGTAGAAACCGCATTTCCAATCCAAGAAGTCAGCACAGGCGTCCCAGCCATCATAGTTCCACTCAAAACCCTAAGCGCAGTTAAACGAGCAAAAATAAACGAAGACAAATACAATCAACTAATCAAAATCACAGAAGCCAAAGGCATACTCATCTTCTCACCAGAAACATACCAGAAGCAGAATCACCTCAACGTCCGATTCTTCGCCCCCTACTACGGCGTGCCAGAAGACCCAGCTACAGGAAGCGCCAACGGCTGCCTAGCCGCCTACTTAATCAAACACAACTACTTCGGACAAGACCAAATCAACATACGAGTGGAACAAGGCTACGAAATAGGCAGACCCTCACTACTCCAATTAAAAGCCAAACAGAACAGGCAAGGCAAGATAGACGTAAACGTCGGCGGAAAAGCCATAATGATAGCCAAAGGAAACCTTGTAAGCAGCAGTCAAGCCTTACTCTTTCGAAACAGCAGAACAACACCAGCCAACGCAACAGCTATACCCAAAGTCTGCAGCAACTCAAGCCTCTCACCAATAAAAACCATCGACAAAACCGCCGCAGACAAAGGCTCAATCACAGAAAGAACACTACCCTTCGAAGCCCTAACAAACTTCAACGCAGAAGAATACAACACATAAGCCAACAAAGAAGGAAACCAAGCAATAGCCAAAATCAACAACCAAAGCTCCACAGGAAAAACCACAACCTCAGAGTAAGAAACAGCAACAACAGGCAACAAAACCAAAGCTCCTATACCGTCACCATAAAGCGTCAAAGTCCAACCCGCATACCTGCTCCTAAGCCTCTTAGTCAACAAAAAATAAAGCACAAACAAAAGACTACAAGCCAAACCGAAAAGAATCCCCACAAAATTAACCCTCAACGCAGCCACATCATAAACCCTCACAACAAAGGCGACACCCAGAAAAGTCAAAACAATCGCCACCAAATGCCCAAAAGCCACCTTCTCCCTCAAAAAGAACCAAGCAAAAACATTCACAAAAACAGGATAAGTGTAGAAAAGAATAGCCGCAACGGTAGCAGTTGTAAAGCTAATCGAATAAAAATACGAAACTCTCTGAAACGAAACCGCAAACACACCGAGAACCAACAGAAGAGCCACGTCTCTCTTTTCAACCTTCAACGAACGCCTATCAAACAAAACCAAAACAACCAACAACGTCGTGAACCCAGCTATCTGCCTCAACGCAATCAACGTCGCAGGCTGAACCCCGTACTCATAAGAGAACTTAGCTAAGATTCCCATGGTGCCCCACAGAACCGACGCTGCTACAATCAGGAAATAACCGCGCAATTCACTCGTAATGTTCAAGAGCACCACACACGAATCAACAATCCTATGAGACTCCTTCTCGTAAACCACTGGAAGGTTAAGAACCCTTCGTCACACAACCAGTCAACCGAGTAGAAGAAGGCTAAAGGCGCTGAGCCCTTCTTCTTTTGAAATTATTCTTCCAGCACTGCAACCCTGCCATGCAGGATGGTGATGACGCTAGAGCGCATTTGTCATCACCACCACACAAATTAGCAGCCAACACAGCACCTACCAAAGAAGTTAAACAGTCTGCGTTTGCGTGTTCAACTACTTCTGTTCACACACTGCGACAGAGTAGAAGAAGGCAAAAGGACAGAGCCCCCTTCTTCTGCTGAAATCTACTTCGCAGCAGCACGTACCACGAGCCCAATTCCAACATCATCACGCTCTTCACCCCTGTTTCTTCTGCTAACTTTAAATCTGAAAACCCTCATCTCTTTTACTACCTTCCCCAGAGAGAGGAGAATCAACCCATTTGACCACACACACAAAATCATCATCACCCATCAAAGATGCCGACTTCATCTACCAAAACACACCCGTCAGAGTAATCATAAACCGAAACTGCCCTCAAATCCAATTAGCAGGCTTAACAATCGGACCATACGAAGAAGGAAAAGAATACGAAATCCCACACTGGATAGCCAACCAACTCGAACACACAGGAATAGCCAGACTACGCGAAGAAGAACAACTCGACATCAAAAAAATAGACAAGACGCTCTGGAAAGAAAAAGTCCAACAGACAAGGCAGTTAACGCACATTGAAGAAGACTTCTACCCACGCTTAAGACGCCTCCTAGCCAACCTCAAACGCCAAGCCAACAACAACCCAGAAAAAACAACAGAATACAGAAAAGCAACAGGCGTAGCACACGACATAGTAAACGTCCGCCTACGCAAAATCATCTACCTCGCCAGCTCACCAGAACAAACCAACCAAACCCTAAACGACCTAACAAAAGAAGAACGCATCCTCTATCAACGCCTCTTTACAATTATAAACGATTACAAAACAAGAATACTAAAGGTGGAAACTGAGCCATGACAGAAGAGGAAATAAGCCTATCAGACCCACAATCAAGATTCCAAGAACTCCTAAAACAACAAAAATACCGACGAGCCTTATCCCAAATGGCAGTGGAAAGCAAAACATCAATCACAGTAGACTTCGACGACTTACTCACAGCAGACTCAGACTACGCCGAAACCCTAGTCGACCAACCTGACGAATACATCACACATGCCAACAGAGCCGCATACGCACAGCTACAAATCGAAGAACCAGAATACGCCCAAGAAACAGACAAAATCAACGTACGCTTCAGAGGCTTACCCACAACCACAACACTCCGCGCCCTAGGTTCAGCGCACTTGGGCAAACTAGCCATGGTGGAAGGCATAATCGTACGGGCAACACCAGTCAACCCGATGGTCATGCGTGCAGCGTTCAAGTGTAAACGATGCGAAAACATCCAATACATAGAGCAAGTTGGGCCATTTCTGCGAGCGCCCTTCGCCTGCGCTGACCCAGCATGCCGAAGCAAGGGACCATTCGACTTTGTTCAGGAAGAATCAGCGTTTATAGATGTCCAGCGCATACGGATACAAGAAAGACCTGAAGATTTGCCGCCAGGACAGCTGCCACGCTGGTTGAACATCGAATTGGCTGGCAGAGACATAGTTGATTTAGCTAGACCTGGCGACCATGTGGCGGTTGTAGGCGTAGTACGGGCAGCTGCACCAACCATGCCAAGAATTGGAAAACTGCGAGTATTCCGACTCCACTTGGACGCCAATCACATCGATGTCAGAAGCAAAGAACCTGAGGCTCTGCTGACCTCACCCGAAGAGGAAAAGAAAATACACGAAATTGCCAGGGACCCGTGGGTTCACAGAACGGTCATCCGTTCAATAGCGCCTTCAATCTACGGTTACGAACATGTCAAAGAAGCGATTATGTATCTTCTTTTTGGGGGTGTTATGAAGCAGCTGCCAGACATAACCATCCGAGGCGACATGAACGTTCTGTTAGTGGGTGACCCTGGCACAGCTAAATCACAGTTGCTCCAGTACGTAGCTAGAATTGCGCCACGCGGCCTGTACACGTCTGGCAGGGGAACAACAGCTGCAGGCTTAACTGCAGCCGTACTAAGGGAACGAGGTGGTGGAATGACGCTTGAGGCTGGAGCCTTAGTCTTAGCTGACAAGGGCATAGCCTGTATAGACGAAATCGATAAGATGCGTCCTGAGGACCGTGTTGCCATTCATGAAGCGATGGAACAGCATACCGTCAGTGTGGCTAAAGGAGGTATCGTGGCAACGTTGAACGCACGCACAGCTTTGTTGGCTGCAGCCAACCCAGCGTTAGGCAGGTACGAGCCGTACAGAACTGTAGCTGAGAACATCACGTTGCCCGTTACGATTCTGTCTCGTTTCGATTTAATTTTTGTCTTGCGGGACCAACCTGAGAAGGAGACTGATACGAAGATGTCGGAGCATATACTAGATTTGCATAGGCGGGGTTTGGCGCCTGTGGAGTCGCCGATTCCGCCTGCTCTGCTGCGTAAGTATGTGAGCTATGCTAAGAACCTTAAGCCTCAGTTGAGTGAGCAGGCGTTGCAGCGTTTGAAGGATTTTTATCTTGAGATGCGTTTGGCTGGGGGTGAGAGTGGGGAGTCGCCGATTGCTATTACTGCTCGTCAGTTGGAGTCGTTGGTTAGGGTTGCTGAGGCTCGGGCGCGTGTGGCGTTGAGGAAGGAGATTTTGGTTGAGGATGCTGAGGCTGCGATTGCTATTATGCGGAGGTCTTTGGGTGAGGTGGGTGTGGATGTCACTACCGGTAAGACGGATATTGATTTGATTTATTCTGGTAAGCCTAAGAGCCTGCGTGATAGGTTGCATATAATCTTGGGTACGGTTATTGAGATGGAGAGGGAGACGGGTATGGTGGAGAAGACAGCGCTTATGGATAAGTTGGTGAAGGAGAGGGATATTGATGTGCAGGAGGCTGAGAAGTTGCTGGCTCAACTGGAACGAGAGGGAACGATTTATCGTCCTAGGGAGGGGTACTTGAAGAAGACCTAGCTGGCTTGAAGAAATTTTTGTGTGCTTGTTAATGATGACTACGCCTTAGGTAACACTAACACGCTGCTCTGCTGGTGACTAAATTTCTGAAGAAGAAGGAGCTCAGCGCCTTATGCCTTCTTCTACTTGCTGTAGAGAAACTGTGTGCGTGGTGGTGGTGAGTCTTCCTATAGTGCCATCACCACCCAGTAGATTCCTTGATTAAGTGTGATTTCTTCTTTGGAGAAGAAACAAGAGGAGAGTATGGCATGAAACAGTGTCCCAACTGTGAAGACATTGCGCTTGAAATTTGACAAGAACATTGGATATGAGGAGTCTTCGAGATGAGGAAAAACGTTGGCGAAGAAGGATAAAAAAAGTATGTTATTTTGATTGTGGTGATGTCTTTTTCCGTCTTCGAAAGGCTATGTACCCTACTATACTAAGAGTAGCTATGGCGATTACTCCTCCAATGTAGTATAGAGGTGTATAATCCATGGCTACATCTAGACTATTTGATGGGCTATTCGACTGAGCATAATTTGTAGTTCCACCGAACATTGCCTTAACTTGAAATGTACCAGTGCTTGATGGAGTATATTTTAGAGAGGCTATGCCGTTGGAATCTGTTTTAGCAGAACCGATTTTTTTCCATGCATTTGCTTCATAGATGTAGAAGTCAACATCAATATTCTGCAATGGACTACCGCTTTCATCTTTCAAAGTTGCTTTTAATGTAACTTCTTTTCCTTGTGTTGCAGACGGAACATCAATTGTTAGTGTGGTAGTGAATTGACTTATCGTCAAGGTAGCTGTGGCATCAATCTTTTTGTAATTTGTGCTTCCTGCGTATGCAGTTTTTATCTGATAATCTCTTGCCGTGTTGAATGTACGAGTAATTGAAGCTGAACCGACAGCATTGGTCGTTGCGGTACTGACTTTTGACCATGCGTTGTTTTCAAAGAGATAGAAATCAATGTTCACATCTGATATTGGGTTTCCATTTTCATCCTTTAAGGTTGTCGTTATTGTTGCCGTTGCTCCCACTTTCACTGATGGAGCATTAATGGTTAGAGTTGTGTCTAAAGGGTTCACAAGGAGATTACTTGTTGCACTACTTGAACCGTAATCTGTGCTTCCTGCATAGGATGCCTTTATAGCATAAGTTCCAGCATCAATAATAGCAGTGTACGTTTTGACTGCATTCCCCGAAGAATCAGTGGTCGCTGTACCTATTGATGTTGTTTCTATAGAGAAACTAATTTCTTTATTTGCTAAGGCTACATTATTTCCATCAGTCAGTTTTGCTGTAATAGTAGTAGAAGCAGCTCTTTTGAGAGTGGATGGCTGAAGAGTCAATGCAATGCTTGTGCCAAGTTTAACAACATCAATTGAAGCAGTTTTTGTTTCTGAATGAGAAACTCCCCTAAAATCGTTATAGCTGATTTGAAATTTCACTGTGTGAGTGCCCAATGTAGCGGTGGAAGGTGCAGTCACAAGAAAACTTGTAGTTTTTGTTCCTCCACTTGCTATATCCTGAAGGTTTTGTGTGTCTGGGGATATGGTCAATCCATCAGAATCAGTAACAGATATTGAAGCACTATACATGTAGTCGTTTCCACCGTTCTTCAGACTAATAGACAACGTTGATGCGGTAGCCTTTCCTCTTTCCACAGTCAATGTTGACGGAGACCAATCAGTTACGAAAAGTTTCACTACTTTTATGTTGAAATAGTTTCTATCTTCTAGATAATGCGTTCCAGAACTGTCCCACCAAAGTTCGACTTTATATTGCCAGAAGGCAGGACCATATGGCGTGGAGTACCAGTCGTCATTGCTATACGTTCCTTTAAAGACATAGCGTTCACCAGAAGTTCCCAGTAGAGTGTCATTTGCATAGATTTTTGTATAAAGATTAGCTCCAAATAAGCCACATGCTTCATTATAGAAAGTCAAATTCATCCAGGTTTTTTGTCCATCATAGACTTTAGCTGTTCCCCCATTGATAAGTTCAATGGTATCCTTTCCATTGGTTACCATTATGCTTGTGAAGTATGCATCATAGTATGGTTGCGCCTTAGCGGATATTATCAAGCTACTCACAAGAATGGCAAAGAAAATCGTTAAAGTTGTAATACAACCCTTATTTTTCATAGATATTTTTCTCCTCGCTTTCTTTCAGCCTTATTCTAATTTCAACTTCAATTAAAGATTACGGATAATACTTCTAGAAGAATACTAGAACTCTTTAGATGCAAGCCAGAACATTTTACGATAGAAATTATAGGAATTGGGAGCATCAGTGTTACCATTTTAGCTATACTTATCTTCCCAAAGAGAAGGATAAGAGATAAGTAAAATTCAAGCCTGTACGTTTTAAGCTGTCTTGTGAATAATGTTAAGGTTGAAATAGGCTTCTGCCCAAAAGAAGAAACAGCTCACAGAAGGGTACTGTTTGAAGGTCAGCGACCTACCGATACCAGACGCAGCCAAACAGGCTGTCATCGATTCTGGAATAAGCGAACTCTATCCACCCCAAGAACAAGCAGTTAAAGCAGGCGCCCTACAAGGCAAAAACCTAGTCTTAGCAAGCCCCACAGCCTCAGGCAAGACCCTCGTAGCCGAAATGTGCGCCCTCGAACACATACTAGAAAAAGACGGCAAAATCTTGTACCTGACGCCTCTGCGGGCGCTGGCTAACGAAAAATTCGAGGAATTCAGAAAGTATTCTTCTATCAAGAAGTCAAGTGGAAGACGCATAAGTGTGGGCATAAGCACAGGCGACTACGACAGCAGCGACCCATGGCTCGAACGCTACGACATCATAATCACAACCAACGAGAAGGCAGATTCCCTATTGAGGCACAGAGCCAAATGGATGGACGAAATCAGCCTCGTCGTCGCCGATGAAGTCCACCTACTAAACGACAGCGAACGCGGACCAACACTCGAAGTCGTCCTAGCCCGCCTCATGCAAATCAACCCAGACGCACAGCTACTAGCCCTAAGCGCAACCGTGAAAAACGCCGAAGAAGCAGCAGAATGGCTAAAAGCAGACTCAATCACAACCGAATGGCGACCAGTCACCTTAAAAGAAGGAGTACTCAACCAAAACGAAATCCAATTCAAAGACGGCGGCGCCCTCAAAATCCAAAAACACGCAGCCAACCCAGCAATAAACCTAGCATTACACACCATCAAAACTGGCGGACAAGCCCTCATCTTCGCATCGACCAGAAAAAACTCAGTTGGCTTAGCTCGGAAGGCATCAACAGAAGTGGACACACAGCTGTCCAAACCCTTGAAACGCGTTCTACAGCGCCTATCAGAGGAAATCTTGACTGCAGGCGAACGAACCAGAATCAGCGAACTATTAGCCGAGCTAGTTGGAAAAGGAGCAGCGTTCCACCACGCAGGGCTAGGCGGCACCCATCGCAGACTGATTGAAAACGCATTCAGGGAAGGCAGAATCAAAATCCTAACAGCCACACCAACACTCGCCTTCGGCGTCAACCTACCCGCCCGAATGGTCATCATCCACGATTATCGACGATACGAACCCG
>Ga0315314_1002714_pt1 | contig 14421 bp, 9 predicted proteins | sample TDP9_MG_FD_203631 | JGI IMG/M metagenome (GOLD analysis project Ga0315314, IMG submission 203631) | Freshwater sediment microbial communities from Lake Towuti, South Sulawesi, Indonesia - TDP9 | ecosystem: Environmental > Aquatic > Freshwater > Lake > Sediment | place: Indonesia: South Sulawesi...
GAAGTGTCTGCACTGCCAGATACTGAGAAACGGAAAGGAATGGATACGCAGAGATAACTTGACCCATCCTCTCCAGGATGGAGATCACGTAACTTTTCTACAGATGATGGGTGGCGGCTAATGAGGGAGAGATAGAATGATCCGAATTCCACAGCTGATCTATAAGAGAATGGTTCAACACGCAACGGAGCAGTGGCCCTTGGAGTGCTGTGGCGTCTTGAGTGGAAAAGATGGGCTTGTGAAGAAGGCCTACGAGGTCCAGAATGAAGAGGCGAGTTCGGTTCGATATTTGATGTCGCCACAAGAGCAGTTAAGGGTCTTCGAGGAGATGGAGAGAGAATCTACTGAGATGATTGCAATCTACCATTCTCATCCTCACACTCTTCCCTTTCCATCTGAAACGGACGTAAAGCTGGCCTTCTATCCTGAGGTGGCGTCGATCATTATCTCTTTAAAGGAAGAACCAATGGTGAAGGCCTTCCGAATTGGCAAAGAGGCAATCTATCTTGAGGAGATTAAAGTGATCCCTTAGGCAGGATGTGTCATGCTAAACTTGTTTCAGCATCTAATAGATTAAGATCTGCGTTCATGGAAGCTTTACGAATCATAGAGGAACTGGATTCCTGGAGGGAGATTAAGAAGGAGAAGTCCTTTTCGTTGCTCTCCTATATTGGGAATACCCCCTTGATCCAAATCGACAAAATGGCAAGACACCTCAAAGGGGTAGAGATATTTGCAAAAGCAGAGTGGCTTAATCCGGGGGGGTCTGTAAAGGATCGAGCAGGTCTGAAGATTATTGAAGAAGGGGAGAAATCGGGTGAGTTAACTCGGGATAAGATCATCCTGGACTCCACATCGGGCAATACAGGGATTGCTTATGCGATGATCGGTGCGATCAAGGGGTACAAGGTAGAATTAGTTGTCCCTACCAATATCAGCGAAGAGAGGAGAAAGACGCTCGTCTCCTATGGGGCCTATCTCATTTTTACTGATCCTCTGCTGGGTTCAGATGGGGCTCTTCTTGAAGCAAAAAGACGATATGAGGAGAACCCCGATGGGTATTTTAAGGGACACCAATATAATAACCCTGCCAACTGGAGAGCTCATTATGAGACAACAGGAGTCGAGATCTTCTACCAGAGCAGAGGAAAAGTGACCCACTTTGTTGCAGGTGTGGGTACAGGTGGAACACTGATAGGAACGGGAAGAAGGTTGAAGGATTACAATCCCCACATAAAGATCTATGGAGTTCAGCCGGACAACGGATTCCATGGGATTGAAGGATTGAGGCATATTGAGACCGCCATTCGGCCTGGTATTTATGATGACTCCATCTTAGATGGGACATTCTTTGTTAAAACAGAAGATGCCTATGAGATGGCGAATCGCCTTGCAAAAGAGGAGGGACTCTTGGTGGGGCCCTCTTCCGGGGCAGCGCTCTGGGCTTCACTGAAACTGGCCGAATCGATAGAGGGTGGAATGATTGTGACGATATTCGCAGACGGAGGAGACCGGTATTTCAGCAGAGCCTGCTTGGCCTATTCAAGATACCTGTAAGTGGCGAAGAAATGGTAAGGCTCTCGGTTGAAAATCATGGCTAATACCTTCCCCCCTAAAGGTTTAGCAGCTCAACCGAGAGCCCTTCCTCCTTGAATGGGAGAAGGATAACAAGTGAGAACAATAGGAATTCTTCTTGTCATCGGAATTCTTTTCTCCTATGTCCCAGTGTTTCCTATGGGTGATTGTCAGGAGGAAGCGCATGAGGGAAGCCGTAAACTGGAGTGTGGATACGCTTTTCACTGTCCCTTTCTCTCGAATATTGATTTTTTGGGGTCGATCATTCTGCCGTATGTGGGTCGGACGTCTTTGAGCCTTCCATTGCCGGTGATCGATGGACTCGCACGCCCTATTTTTCATCCTCCTGAATGGAAATTACTTCACTTGAATTAAGGAGGATGAAGGAATTCTGGCACAGGAATTGCTGATTTATATTATCTACTATTTGAGCTCCGATAAATAAAGACAGAAGCTCTTGGCCAGGGGCCTGATAAAATTAGGTCCGGATTGCTAAAGCCTTCACCCCCCTTAAGGTTTAGCCAGTAGGCCAAGAGCTTTTTTGTTTTTATCTTAGACAATGAGGGTCGAAAAAAATACATAGCTTTAATCTACTTGATTTTCGAGACTTTTTGATTTTTTTCGCTTTAGTGAACATACTATAGGTCTGGAATTGGTCAAATATCAATTTTCAGAAGGTAGGTGATATTATGATTATTCGGTTGTCTCAATTGGCTAAGGTGGCCCTCTTATGCTTTCTCATCTTTTCCCCTCTCTCGTCATATGCTCAGTCAGAGAAACATTTACTCAATGTTGATCAGTTGGTTGAAGAGGCACTCCGGAATAATCCAGAAATCTTGGCTGCAAGGAAAAAATTGGAGGTTTTCAAGGAGAAGATTCCACAGGCCTTTGCCTTGGAAGATCCAATGTTAGGGTTCGGAATCACCAATCTTCCCACCAATTTCAGTTTCAGAGATGAAGACATGACGATGAAGGAGATCTCCGTCTCCCAGAAGTTCCCCTTTCCTGGGAAGAGGCCTTTGATGAGAGAGATGGCAGAGAAAGAAGCCGAAGCTGTTTTTAATGAGATTGTAGGGAAGGCAAATCAGATCACGAGAGACGTAAAGGCCGCTTTTTATGACCTCTCCCACACCTACCGAACGACTGAAGTCACACATAGAAATAAGAATATTCTGGAGAATCTTGTAAAGATTGCGGAGGCGAGGTATGCGGTTGGAGAAGGGATACAGCAGGATCTCCTAAAGGCCCACGTAGAGGTCTCGAAGATGGTAGATGAGTTGATTATGCTGGAGCAGAAGAAGAGAGCTTTGGAGGCTAAGCTAAATGCCCTTCTCAATCGGCCTCCGGAGAGCGAAGTGGGTATACCGGAAGAGGTGATATTTAGAAAATTTCCCTTCACCCATGAAGAACTTCGAAAAATGGCCTTGGAGACAAATCCTCAGTTGAAAGGGATGAAGAAGATGATCGAATCAAAGGAGAAGGCATACGCCCTTGCAAAGAGGGAATATTATCCCGACTTCAATTTTCGGTTCGCCTATGGCCAGAGGGATAATGGGCCAGAGATGAAAAGGAGGGATATGTATACTGGAATGATGGAGATCAATATCCCCATCTTCTATAAGTCAAAGCAGGATCCTAAAGTGGTCGAAGTGAAAGCGGATATCCAGGCTCTCGAGGCTCAAGTCCAGGCAATGAAAAACGAGATCTTTTTCATGATTACGGATATGGGCTCAATGATCCAGCGGGGAGAGAAGCAACTGGATCTTTACAAGACAGGGATCATCCCTCAGGCGAGCCTACAGATCAGTTCAGCCATGAGTGCCTACAGGGTGGGCAAAGCAGATTTCATGACTCTTCTGGACGGTCAAATTACCCTCTATAAGTATGAATTGGAGTACCATCAGGCCTTGACGGAATATGAGAAGACAGTAGCGAGTTTGGAGGCTGTCATCGGAAAGCGCCTCACTCAGAAGGAGGAATGAAGATGAGACGGTTGACCCATTCGGCGGCGCCAAGCCCCGCTTTTGAAGGTGGATTAGAGAGGTACCGCTCAAGGTCAACCCTGAGCAAGCCCTGGCCTCCAGGCCGGGGAGTCGAAGGGTTGACTGTATTTGTCTTCTTATTGATGCTTCCTTTCTTCGTCTATGGGTGCGAAAAAGGGAAAGAAGCCACTGTTCATAAAGAGCATAAGGAAGAGGTGAAAAAGGAGGCTAAAAAAGTAGACGACCTCGATATCAAGAGCCTGACCATGGAATCGATCCAGAAGGAAGGGAAGATGAGGGAGATGACCCCTGGAGCCGTCCAGATCTCACCGGAGAGGCAACAACTGATTGGAGTCAAAATTGGAACCGTTGAAACCAAACCCCTCGAAAAAGTGATCCGAACCGTGGGAAGGGTTGATTACGATGAGAAGAGGATTGTAACGGTCTCGCCAAAAATTGGGGGGTGGATTGAAGATCTCTTCGTCGATTTTACAGGCAGGTATGTGAGGCAAGGTGAGCCTCTTCTCACCATCTACAGTCCGGAACTTGTCTCCACACAAGAGGAATATCTCATCGCCCTTCGGGCAAAGAAAGATTTGGTGAAGAGTCCATTTCCAGAGGTGGCGGGGAGCGGATACTCTCTGGCGGAGTCTGCAAAGCGCCGCCTGAAACTCTGGGACATCACCGACGATCAAATCAGAGTCCTTGAGGAGACCGGACAGCCAAGAAAAACACTCACCCTCCACTCGCCTTTCAGCGGCTTTGTTTTGGAAAAAATGGCTTATAAGGGGATGAATGTCATGCCAGGAATGGCACTGTTCAAACTGGCGGATCTTTCAGTGGTTTGGCTCTATGCAGACATTTATGAATACGAACTTCCCTTCATCCGATTGGGACAGAGAGCCGCGATTCAACTATCTTATCTTCCCGGAGAGATATTCACGGGAAAAGCTATTTACATCTATCCTTCCCTGGATCCGAATACTCGAACTGCAAAGGTGAGATTCGAATTTCCAAATCCCGACGGCAAGCTCAAGCCAGAGATGTATGCCAATGTGGAGATCAAAGTCCATTTAGGGCAAAAACTTGCTGTGCCGGAAGGAGCGATCATCGATACCGGTCTTCGACAGATGGCTATCGTCGATAAAGGCTCAGGTTATTTTGAGCCGCGGGAGGTGAAGGTGGGAGCGAAGGTGGATGATTACTATGAAGTGATCAAAGGGCTCAAGGCCGGAGAGAGAGTGGTGACGAGCGCCAATTTTCTGATCGACTCGGAATCGAAGCTCAAGGAGGCAGTCGGAGCGATGGCGGGCATGGAACACGGAGGCCATGGCAAGTAAAAGGCAGATTGGGGGATAGGGAGATTCGGAGATGGGGAGCAAAAAAGATTAGTAGTTCATCCTACCACCCCATCCCCTCATCACCTCATCTCTTTTGAGGAGGGGTTCAATGATTAATAAGCTGATTGAGCTTTGTGCTCATAATAAATTTATGGTTTTTCTTCTTATCGGGATGGCTACGTTATGGGGACTCTATTCCATCAAAAATATCACGCTCGATGCTATCCCAGACCTTTCAGATACTCAGGTGATCATTTTCTCCCGATGGGACCGCAGCCCAGATATCATGGAAGATCAAGTCACCTACCCTATCATCTCTTCGCTTCTTGGGGTACCGAAAGTCAAGGATATTCGCGGATTCTCCGATTTCGGCTTCTCTTATGTTTATGTCGTCTTTGAAGATGGAACAGACATCTACTGGGCCCGTTCCCGCACCCTTGAATACCTGAGCAATATCCTACCAAAGCTTCCCCAGGGGGTTAATGTAGAGTTAGCTCGGGATGAAACGGCCATTGGCTGGGTCTTTCAATATGCTTTGGTTGATAAGACAGGAAAGAATGATTTAGCTCAGCTGCGTTCTTTTCAGGATTGGTATCTGCGTTATGCGATTCAGGCAGTGCCGGGCGTGGCAGAGGTTGCCCCGATTGGTGGCTTTGTAAGGCAGTATCAAGTCAACCTCGATCCCAACAGGTTAGCTGCCTATAACATACCGATTGATCGTGTCATTGAGGCCATCCGTGCCGGAAACAATGATGTCGGCGGAAGGCTCATTGAGTATACGGGTCGGGAGTATATGGTAAGGGGGAGAGGGTACATTAAGAGGCTGTCAGACGTGGAAGAAATCGTGGTAGCCACAGGCAAAACAGGGGGTACGCCCATCCTGGTCAAACATCTTGGTTCAGTCACGCTGGGACCAGATATCCGTCGTGGCATTGCGGAGCTCAATGGTGAAGGTGAGGTGGTGGGCGGCATCGTCATCATGCGGTTTGGAGAGAACGCCTTGAAGGTCATTGAGCGCGTGCGCGCGAAGATTGAGGAGATGAAACCATCCCTTCCTCCAGGGGTTGAGATTGTGACGACCTATGACCGCGGGGAGTTGATTGAAAGGGCTATTGATACCTTGAAAGATACGCTCATCGAAGAGTTGATCATTGTGAGCCTTGTGATCATGATCTTTCTCTGGCACATTCCATCCGCTCTCGTTCCTATCATCACCATTCCGATCACGATCATTCTCTCCTTTATTCCTATGTATTTAATGGGGCTCACGGCCAATATCATGAGCCTCGGCGGAATTGCCATTGCGATCGGTGCTATGGTGGATGCCGCCATCGTCGTGGTCGAACAGACACATAAAAAGCTGGAACACTGGGATGCCGAAGGCAGGCCCGGGAGTTACAAAGATGTGGTGATCAGCGCTGTGAAGGAAGTCGGTGGCCCGAGCTTCTTTGCCCTTCTGGTCATCGCTGTCTCATTTATGCCTGTCTTCACACTCGAAGGGATGGAAGGCCGTCTCTTCAAACCTCTGGCTTTTACGAAGAACTTCTCCATGGCCATTGCAGCCGTTCTTGCTATCACGCTTGATCCAGCGATTCGGCTACTCTTTACCCATATGGATCCATATGTTTTCCGGCCTAAGTTCCTCTGCCGAATCGTCAATGCCATTCTGGTCGGCAAGATCCACAGTGAGGAAAACCATCCGATCAGTCGTCCATTAATGAGGATCTACCATCCTGTCTGTGAATTCGTATTGAAACACAGATGGGCCACGATCATCGGGGCCCTGTTGGTGGTCATTTTTACTCTCCCGATCTTTGGAAAACTCGGTTCAGAATTTATGCCTCCCCTCTTCGAAGGTTCTTTTCTCTATATGCCCACGACCATGCCCGGCCTATCTGTGACCGAGGCTCAAAAAATACTCCAGATACAGGATAAGATTCTTAAGAGTTTCCCTGAGGTTCACCATGTCTTTGGCAAGGCTGGTCGTGCGGAAACCGCCACAGACCCTGCTCCCTTCTCGATGATGGAGACGGTCATTCTCCTGAAGCCGGAATCCGAATGGCCCAAGGTCCCCCGGTGGTATTCTTCATGGGCTCCTGATTGGCTGCAGAAAATCCTGCGACGATTCTGGCCCGATCATAAGAGTGCAGAGGAGCTGATCTACGGACCAAGGGGACTTGACGAAGCCATGCGGTTTCCCGGAGTCTCTAACGCATGGACCATGCCGATCAAGGCTCGGGTTGATATGCTCTCTACAGGAATTCGTACGCCGATCGGTATCAAGATCATGGGAGCGGACCTGCAAAAGGTTCAGGAGCTTGGAGAACATTTGGAAATGGTTCTCAAAGAAGTCCCAGCAGCTAAAAATGTTTTTGCTGAGCGGACTGCCGGAGGATATTTCATTGACTTTACCCTCAAACGATCAGAACTTGCCCGATATGGATTAACGGTCGATCAGGTCAACAACATCATCATGTCTGCCATCGGTGGTGAAAACATTTCGACGACCATTGAAGGAAGAGAGCGATACCCCATTAATGTCCGTTATTTCAGGGAGTTTCGGGATGATGTGGAGAAGCTGAGAAGAGTTCTTGTTCCCGTTTCTTTGGGCGGCGCGGTCTCTGGAGGAAGCATGGGAGGAATGGGCGGTTCTGTCAAGACAGTGTCCTCTGGAGTCATTCAGGTTCCTCTTGGACAACTTGCTGAAATATCTCTTAAAACAGGCCCGGCCATGATCCGTGACGAGAATGGACGATTATCAGGATATGTCTTTGTTGATCTCGATACCTCAAAGCGCGATATCGGAAGCTTCGTGGCTGATGCAAAAAAAGCAGTAAATGAGAAGCTTAAACTCCCATCAGGTTATCAGCTCATTTGGAGTGGCCAGTTTGAGTTCATGGAGCGAGTCAAGGAGAGGCTCATTATTGTCGTTCCCATCACCATCTTTCTTGTCTTTCTCCTTCTCTATTTCAACACACGATCCGTTACCAAGACAATGATCATCCTTCTCGCCGTTCCATTTTCGGCAGTGGGTGCCATCTGGTTGCTCTATCTCTTAGGCTACAATCTGAGCATTGCGGTTTGGGTAGGGTTGATCGCCCTCATGGGAGTTGATGCAGAGACCGGGATGTTCATGCTCCTCTATCTGGACCTCGCCTACCAGGAGGCAAGAGCAAAAGGAAGGATGAGAAACTGGAATGAACTGAGAGAAGCGATCGTCGAGGGTGCTGTGAAAAGGCTACGACCTAAAGTAATGACGGTTGGCGTGATGTTCATGGGCTTGATACCCATCATGTGGTCAACCGGTGCTGGTTCTGATGTGATGAAGAGAATTGCCGCTCCGATGATCGGTGGAATCTTTACCTCGTTTATATTGGAATTAATAGTTTATCCTGCCATTTACGCTATATGGAAATGGAACTTCGAAGTTAAAAAACAGGTAGGTGTCAGTATCTCATAATGAAAAAGATAAGTGAGTTTGGACGAATCTATCCGATGGTTTTTTTTAATGGTGATCATTGAAATATAAAAAAGAATGAATATCTTTATAGGAGGTTTTTATAATGAAAAGATTAATCCTTGTGTTGATCATGCAGGTTATAGGTTCGCTTGTCCTTTCTGTTCATTCATTGGCTCAGCATACCCATGGACCGAGTGCGACACAAACAAAGATGGATACTCGTGATGTCCTCGTAGAGGGGGTCAAAGTTACCTTCCAGATCATGGCCAATCAGGAGCATAAGAAGATGCTCAAGGACATGAAGATGAAGGAAGATGTTGAGGCAGGGACCACCCATAATATCACGGTGACATTGAAGGATGAAAAAACGCAAAAAGAGATCACCGATGCCCAGATCAACATGAAAGTGGTCGATCCCAAGGGAAAGGACCAGATCAAGATGTTAAAATATGAAAAGATGATGAAGAGTTACGATGCTTATTTCAATCTCCCGGAGAAGGGAAAATATCAAGTCATGGTCCTCTTTAAGATTGGGGAGCAGAAGAGGACTGCTGGAATTTATTATGAAATTAAATAGCGTGTACTGGGTCATTCTGAACTTGATTCAGAATCTCTAAAGAGATGATCCTGAAATAAATTCAGGATGACATCTTAAATCACTGCCAAAACTATCAACAGTTGAAGCCTGTTTATGGAATCCAAAAACCCTAAAGAAAAATTGGAGCGCATTGACCTTCCCATCACTGGTATGTCCTGCACCAGTTGTGCGGCGAGGATTGAGAAAGGTTTGGCCAGTCTCGAAGGGGTTTCCCAAGCCACTGTCAATTTTGCCGCAGAGAAGGCGACCGTTCTCTTCCAGCCTGATCAAACCAATGTCTCAAATTTAATCGAAAAAGTGAAAGATCTGGGTTATGGAGCAAAATTGGAGAGGATCACCCTTCCAATTCAGGGGATGAGCTGTGCCTCCTGTGTCAATAAGGTGGAGAAGGCGCTCAAATCGGTAAGAGGAGTAATTCAAGTTAGTGTAAACTTGGCTACGGAGAGGGCATCGGTTGAATACATTCCTGAAGAGGTGGCCATTAATGATCTTAAAAAGGTTGTTCACGAAGCCGGTTATCAAGTCCTCGAAGTGAAGGTCGGAGACTCGACTCTACGAGAGGAAGATATTGTCGAGAAGGAGAGACTGGCAAGAGAGGCGGACCTCTCACGATTGAAGTGGAAGTTTGTTCTTGGGGCTATTCTCCTCGCTCCCATCCTGATTCTCATGTATGGTGCCACATTCCTTGAGAAGTGGGTGGGTCTTTCCAAGGGGACGAATTTCTTTATCCAATTTTTATTGGCCACACCGGTTCAATTCTGGGCAGGGTGGCAGTTTTATGTAGGCTTCTGGAAGGCGGCCAAACATAAGACGAGCGACATGAATACCCTGATCGCCGTTGGCACTTCCGCCGCTTATCTCTATAGTTTGATCGCTACCTTTCTTCCCCACCTCTTCATGGCCAAAGGCTTGATGGCCGATGTCTATTTCGACACCTCTGCAGCCATTATCGTCCTGATCCTTCTTGGGAGATTCTTGGAAGCGCGGGCAAAGGGAAGGACCTCAGAGGCTATCAAGAAGTTGATCGGTCTTCAACCGAAGAGAGCGAGGGTTATCCGAAACGGCAGTGAGGTCGATATTCCTGTGGGAGAGGTGGCATTGAGTGATATCGTTGTCGTTCGGCCGGGAGAGAAGATTCCTGTCGATGGTATTGTGAGGGAAGGTTACTCCTCAGTGGATGAGTCGATGGTGACAGGGGAGTCGTTACCTGCTGAGAAGAAAGCTGGGGATACCGTGATTGGTGCAACGATCAATAAGACCGGGACATTTAGATTTGAAGCCACCAAGGTTGGTAAGGATACTGTCCTCGGCCAGATCATTCGACTGGTCCAGGAGGCCCAGGGCTCAAAACCCCCTATTGCCCGAATGGTCGATGTCATTGCCAGTTATTTCGTTCCTATTGTGATTTTGATCGCTATTGTCACATTCATCGTCTGGGTTTTCTTCGGTCCTCATCCTGCCCTTACGTATGCCTTTCTGAACTTTGTCGCTGTGCTCATCATCGCCTGTCCATGCGCCCTGGGATTAGCAACCCCCACCTCGATCATGGTTGGAACCGGAAAAGGTGCAGAGAATGGTATATTGATTCGGGGAGCAGAGGCATTGGAAACAGCCCATCAATTGAACAGCATCGTTTTAGATAAGACCGGGACATTGACGAAAGGCGAACCTTCGGTCACAGATATCATTGAATCTCAAAAGTGGACGAGAAAGGAGATTTTAATTCTGGCGGCCTCGGCTGAGAAAGGGTCGGAGCATCCGTTGGGTGAGGCAATTATAAAAAAAGCGAAGGAGGAAGATTTAAGCCTCTTAAATCCAAAGGACTTCCATGCCATTCCAGGTCATGGCATCGAGGCAACGATCGATTCAAAAAGAATTCTGCTTGGAAATTTAAGACTGATGGAAGAGCGAAATATATTTCTCAATGGATTTTCCAAGAAAGCCGAATTTCTCTCCAATGAAGGAAAGACCCCCATGTTTTTGGCAGTAGAAGGGGAAGTGGCCGGGATTATTGCTGTGGCAGATACGCTAAAGGAAAACTCAAAAGAGGCTGTGGAAGCCCTTCATCGAATGGGCTTGGAAGTGGTGATGCTCACGGGTGATAACCAACGAACTGCCAAAGCCATTGCAAATCAGATTGGAGTTGACCGTGTCCTGGCAGAAGTCCTTCCTGAGATGAAGGCAGAGGAAGTTAAAAGGCTTCAATCAGAGGGCAAGAAGGTTGGAATGGTGGGCGATGGCATCAACGATGCACCTGCTTTGGCCCAGGCCGATGTGGGTATCGCCATTGGAACCGGAACTGATGTGGCCATGGAGTCATCGGATATCACATTGATCGGAGGAGATTTAAGAGGAATTGTGACTGCGATTGCATTAAGCAAGGCCACCATCCGAAATATTAAACAGAATCTCTTCTGGGCCTTTGCATATAATACAATTTTAATTCCTGTGGCTGCCGGGGTTCTCTTCCCATTCTTCGGTATCCTGCTTAATCCCATCTTCGCAGCAGGGGCGATGGCGTTTTCATCGGTCACCGTCGTCTCTAATGCATTGAGGCTTCGGAGATTCAGACCACCAATGAGCTAATACCAATACACCTCTGACCCTCCCCCTCGCCCCCTCCCGTCGAGGGAAGGGGGCTTAAAATTCCCTTCTCCCCTTGCGCCTGCCTGCCTGTAGGCAGGGGAGAGGGCTTCGTCGTGAGCTCAGCCGAACGGATGGGGTGAAGGGCGAAAGGAGAGATTTATGACGACGTTCTTTGATGACAACTCTTTATCGATCGGAAACACTCCAATGGTTCGTATCAACAGAATGGCCCAAGGACTCAAAGCCACCATCCTTGGCAAAATCGAAGGTCGTAATCCTGCCTATTCAGTCAAGTGCCGGATAGGAGCGAGCATGATCTGGGATGCAGAAAAAAAAGGTTTGCTCAAATCCGGCATGGAGATTATCGAACCCACAAGCGGAAATACTGGCATTGCTTTAGCCTTCGTGGCAGCTGCCAGAGGATATAAATTGAATGTCACCATGCCTGAGACGATGTCCATGGAAAGGCGGAAGGTACTTGCGATTTTCGGGACCAATATCATTCTCACACCAGGTGCCAAGGGAATGAGGGGCGCGGTCGAAGAAGCCGAACGAATCGCCGCATCGGATCCCAAATACTTTATGCCCCAGCAGTTTAAAAATCCTGCCAACCCGGAGATCCATTTCAAAACCACGGGTCCTGAGATCTGGGAACAAACAGGAGGCGAGATAGACGTTCTCGTCTCGGGAGTAGGAACCGGTGGCACGATTACTGGAGTGTCGCAATATATTAAGGGGGAAAAGAAGAAAAAGATTCTGAGCGTTGCCGTCGAACCAATGGAAAGTCCAGTGATCACACAGCGTCTTGCAGGGCAGGAGCTCAAACCAGGTCCTCACAAGATTCAGGGAATTGGTGCCGGGTTCATCCCGGACACTCTGGATTTGTCCGTCGTTGATCGTGTGGAAAGGGTTACGAGTGAAGAAGCTATCGAAAATGCGAGGCGCCTTTCCCGTGAAGAAGGAATTCTTTCAGGTGTCAGTTGTGGTGCGGCGATCGCCGTGGCTTTAAGAGTGGCAAAGAGTGGCGAATTTGATGGGAAGACCATTGTAACGATTCTTCCGGATTCGGGTGAACGTTATCTCAGTGGTTCCCTTTTCGAGGGGGTCTTTGATGAAGCGGGTCTTCCAAGGATTTAGCGTAAGGGATTGTTAGAGATAAGATGTAACTCAGCCCTTCAGGGCTGATATTTCAAGGCTAAAGCCTTGAGTTACAGCGGATGAGGATTATGTAGCTCAACCCTTTAGGGTTGAACAAAAATATGGGAATAGATAAGAATAAACCTTTTCCTAAAAGACCGAGATTGAAAGATTTCGACTATACCGGAACATATGCCTATTTTATCACCATTCGGACAAAAGATCGTAGACCTTACTTTAAAAACCCTGAAGTGGTAAATGGTCTAATAAATCTTTTACTTGAAGTAGCAAAATCAGAGAGGTTCGGCTTATTGGCTTATTGTTTCATGCCTGACCATCTCCATCTGCTGGTAATAGGACAGGATGATCGGTCTAATGCCAAAAAATTTGTAAGCCTTTTTAAACAAAAGGGTGGATATTGGTTTAAGAAAAATTACAATGAGAATTTGTGGCATATGAGTTATTATGACCATATCTTGAGAAAAGAAGAAAGTATAGAGGGTGTGGCACTGTATATTTTAGATAATCCCGTGAGGAGAGGGTTAGTTTCTGATTGCAAAGAATACACTTTTAGTTGGTCTTTTTGGACGGATCAAAGCTAAAGCTTTGAGTTACAGACAGTATTAATGTAACTCAGCCCTTTAGGGCTGATATACATGAAAGGGGGAAATGATCATGATTTTGCGAAAAAGATTCATTTCAAAGCGATTCTTTATTGGCTTCCTCATCTTATTCATCACTCTTTTAAGTGTGGAAAAGGCTTTTGCCGTTACAGAGGACGAGAAAAATAATATTGCGATCTATGAAAGAGTGGCTGATGGGGTGGTCAATGTGACGAGCATCGCTGTCCAGATGGATTTTTTCTTCAATGTCTTTCCTACCCAGGGATCAGGGTCCGGTTCGATCATTGATACGAAGGGACATATTTTGACCAATCATCACGTCGTGGCGAATGCCCAAAAATTGGAGGTGACCTTAGCAGATGGTTCGAAGTGGCCTGCTAAGTTGATCGGCTCGGATCCTGACAATGATCTGGCTGTGATTAAGATCGATGCGCCGAGAGAGAAGCTGAAAGTCATTCCCATGGGGGATTCGAAAAATCTGAGGATTGGGCAGAAAGTTCTTGCCATCGGGAATCCTTTTGGTTTTGAAAGGACCTTAACGACAGGTGTGATCAGTTCCCTGGGCAGGACGATCCGCTCTGAAGCGGGAACGTTGATCGAAGATGTCATCCAGACCGATGCGGCCATTAATCCGGGGAATTCCGGAGGCCCGCTTCTCAACTCTGAGGGAGAGATCATCGGGATTAACAGTGCGATCATCAGCCCCACTGGTGGCAGTGTTGGGATTGGTTTTGCTATTCCGGTCAATACGGCAAAGCGGGTCATTCCGGAATTGATTTCGAAGGGGTATGTTTCTTATCCGTGGATCGGGGCAAGCATTCAAACCCTCATTCCGGAGATTGCAAAGTTTTTGAAGATCAAAGTCGAGCGTGGAGCCATGATTGCAGAAGTGGTCAAGGGTGGCCCTGCAGATAAAGCTGGCTTGAAGGGAGGAAACCAGAGGGTTCAAGTTGGGAATATGATCGTCATCGTGGGTGGAGATGTTGTGGTGAAGGCAGATCAACATGATGTAAAAACCCACGATGAGTTAATCCGGTATATTCGTGAGAAGAAACCAGGAAATGCGATCCTTCTCAACGTCTTTCGAAATGGGAAATTCGAAGAGGTGAAGGTCACCCTC
>Ga0315314_1002715_pt1 | contig 14420 bp, 8 predicted proteins | sample TDP9_MG_FD_203631 | JGI IMG/M metagenome (GOLD analysis project Ga0315314, IMG submission 203631) | Freshwater sediment microbial communities from Lake Towuti, South Sulawesi, Indonesia - TDP9 | ecosystem: Environmental > Aquatic > Freshwater > Lake > Sediment | place: Indonesia: South Sulawesi...
GGCAAATCAACCCTCTGTTGCTCACTCAACGGTATTGTCCCGAGGTTCTTCCGCGGTGACTATCAGGGTCGTGTGTTGGTGAAAGGGCAAGAAGTCGCTCGGCGCAAAGTGGCAGAGATGTCACGGATCGTTGGCCTGGTGCTGCAAGATTTTGAGGCACAGCTCTTCTCCACCAATGTCGAACTCGAAATGGCCTTTGGGCCAGAGAATCACTGCTTGCTTCGTTCGGAGATCGAGCGCCGCATCCAGCGTTACCTCACCTTTGTTGGACTGGAAAAACTTCGCCAGCGCGAACCAGCCGCCCTCTCCGGTGGTCAGAAACAGCGTCTTGCCATCGGCTCGGTATTAGCCCTGGAGCCAAAGATCCTTGTAATGGATGAACCAACGACCGATCTCGACCCTCAGGGCCGGGAAGAAGTACTTTCCATTGCACAAAATATTCGAGAAGAGGGCCGTATGCTCCTTGTCGTCGACCACGAACCGGAGACAGCCACGAATGCTGATCAGGTCTGGTTAATGCGCGATAGTCAAGTGGTGGCACAAGGGCCACCTGCTGAGATTTTGACCGACGTCCCCTTGCTTCAATCCTGCGGGATCAAACCTCTGCCATTGGTAGAGCTTTTTCAGACAATGGGCTGGCCCGGAAGCCCGCTTCTTATCGAAACGGCTATGACTCTGATCCAGAAACACAACCTCGCCAAACGCCGGGAACTGAAGCTGGCGATCCCATACTTACAGCATGCCAAAGGCGCCGCCATCCTGGAAGCTCAAGAGCTGAAGTACGTCTATCCCACGTATCAGGTCGAGGCACTGCGGAGCATCAACTTTTCAATACGGGAGGGCGAATTTGTCGCCGTCCTCGGGCAGAACGGTTCTGGGAAGACAACTCTGGCGAAGCACTTCAACGGTCTGCTCAAGCCTACTTCTGGCCGCATGTTGGTTCAGGGCAGACCAACGACAGCGTATACTCGTCGTGAATTGGCCCGACGAGTGGGATATGTTTTTCAAAATCCAGACCACCAGATCTTCGCAAGGACGGTAAAGGAAGAGGTAGGTTTCGGCCTCAAAGCATTAGGAGAGGATCCTAAAACGATTGTGAAACGTGTAGCTGAGGTGTTGGAGGTCGTGGGGTTGCATGGTTACGAAGAGGAAGCTCCCTTCGCATTAACAAAAGGGGAACGGCAGCGCGTGGCTGTGGCATCCGTTCTGGCCGCTCAACCACAAGTGATCGTCCTTGACGAACCGACGACCGGCCTTGACTATGGCCATCAGCGGAACATGATGGAGATGTTGAAGAGGTTAAATCGGTCTGGGCATACAGTAATCATCATCACACATTCCATGTGGGTCGCAGCCGAATACGCAAACCGCACGATTGTTTTAAAAGATGGCTGCATCTTTTTAGATGGACCTACTCGGCTGGTCTTCGCTGACGAGTCCCAACTGGCCCATGCCTCTTTGCGTCCTCCCTCCCTTTTACGTTTGAGCAACTGGCTTGGCACACAGGGGCTTACGGTTCAGCAGATGGTAAAAGAATTAAAAGGCCAAGGTTAAGGTTAAGATGCCAGTTTAGGTAAGGGAATAAGTCAACGGGTTTTATGTTTAGCCCTTACCCTTTGACTTAATACCAAACGGGCTTCCTAACCTAAAGACTAACTACTTTAATAAACTGTTATGAATATTTTCCTCTATCTCGATAAAGGCACTTGGATCCATCGTCTCGATCCAAGAAGCAAGATGATCAGCACGTTGATCGTCTTCGCCATCTGTCTTTGCTTTAACCATCCTTTGTATATGGGGGCTATCAGCCTGGGGGTGATCGCGCTCGCAATTTCAGCTAAGGTGTTGCTGAACTTTTGGCGAGTTCGCTTCATCTTAATCCTTCTCGTCGTCTTCAGCATCCTGCTGTGGCCATTTTTCACAAAAGGGACAACTCCATTGTGGTCATTGGGGCCTCTCCATATGAGTCAGGAGTCGCTCCTCTATGGCATCGCTATGGGTCTCCGCTTGGCCACATTCGTAGCTGCCGGTCTCATCTTTCTTTCAACAACGAGGAACGAAGAGTTAACCAATGGCCTCATCCGCATGGGCATTCCCTACCCTGTTGCCTTTGCCCTATCAACGGCATTGCGGCTTGTCCCGACCTTTGCTGGTGCGGGAGCAACGATCATCCAGGCCCAGATGTCGCGCGGGTTGGATCTGGAGTCAGGATCCATCTTTAGCCGTATCGGCAAGTTCATTCCTCAGGCAGTTCCTCTTTTCGTCTATGCCATTCGCCACACGAATCTCTTGGCCATGGCCTTAGAATCAAAGGGCTTCAGTCCTGAATCTCCTCGAACCCTCTACTACGAGCCTCAAATGCAAAAGATTGATTACGTAGTCCTCGTCCTCGTTGCAGGAATTCTTGCAGCATTGATTTATCTTCGGCTGGGATTGGGACTCGGCGTCGTCATGCCAGGTCGTATGTAGAGGGTCTTTGGCAATGGGTGGGGTGAATTCGGATTTGATCACGCTGTTCCAGACAGTGCATACGGTGATACATTAAAGTCCTTGTAATCTCTTTTTAAATCGGGTATGGTAGAGACGAAACAGAAGGAGGAGAATACGGATGGCTCAGAAGAAGGTGTCAGAGATTTTGAAACTGATCGAATTCCTTAACGAGGAGGTGAAAGAATTATCGAAAAGACTGAGCCGAGTGACACCCAAAGAGGTGAGTGAAAAGTTAGGAGCCTTAGCCCTTCTCAGGGAAAGGATTCTCACCCTTCAGGTCGACCTTCCACCAGAATTGGAGAAGAGCCTTTCCGAACTCTACCCCGCCATCGAGAAGATCAAACAGAAACCCTCCTGATCTTGTCTATCTTGTTTCTCTGGTCTATCTGGTTTATTTGGTTTCTTTGACCTATTTTCTCTCTTTCATTAACTAAATAGACAAAATAGACGAGATAAACCAGGTGAACGGAGTTAGTAAAACCCGAGGCTTGCGAAGGAGACCACGGATTGAGTCTGCGGGGTAAAGGCCTGACCATATTTCAGAAGCTTGCCTTCTTTAGCCTCGAGGACTTTGAGCATCGTATAGATGGCCGGAAACCCGCAGATCCTTCTCCGGTCTCTCTCTTTTAGAATCGATGAATAGAATCCTTCTCCATCCATCCTTTCCACGTATCCCAACATCTCCTGATCCTCTTGGGCCAAAATTCTAAGACCATATTCACTCATCCCATCCTGATCTCCGAATTGAAGCCCCATATGCGCAAGATCAGCACTGGCGATGAAACTGACCTTTTCACCAAAGGAGGAAACCGAATCTCTTAGGGCTTCGATGAACTGCAGGACGGGTTTCAGCTCCATCGGCGAAATCCCCTTTTCCAAAGCCTCATGGAACGACCCGCACAGGATGGGAACGATCCTGAGTGGAGCAGGTTCTGGGCAGAGATAGCGGAGAAAAACACATTGAAACTCAATGGAATGCTCGCTTCGTTGGCCTCTTTCATCTCTAAAGAGATCATCAGAACATCGAGATTGGATGGTATCGATAAGGTCTTTATCCACATTCAAAGTACCCAAGGGAGTCACGAAATCCTTTCGGGTGAGACAGAAGGGATGTTCCATGAAGGTGTGACAGGTTCCAAGGATGACGAAGCAATCAGAGGAACTTTTCTCCCATATCTCCTTGTGGGCAAAGGCATAACAAGTCCCTCCCCTCTGAAAATCGACGTGAGGCGCAATCACTCCTTTCAATCCATTGGCGGCCTCTTTATCTCTGAGAGGACCTGGTCCCTCTGGTCCAACAAAGTATTCACTCAGCTTGGCCTTCAATTGTCCGGGATCACTCTCATAACTCTTTCCAGCAAATGCAGCTTCCCTGACGGAAGCCTTCGCGAAACTCTCCTCTTTCTGCCTCAATGCCTCTTGGAACCGATCCCCTTCCAAGAAAAGATTTTCCTCCAACTCACTGACAATTTCCTCTATCTTCTCCGTGAAAAGAAACTCCCCGAATCTCCTCATATATTCGGCCTGAATATCCAAGATCGAATGTTGCCCATCAAAAAGGGAGATAATGAAATAGAGGGGAGAGGGAAGGAAGAGTGCCTTTTCGCTGACGTTCTGTGGATCCTGAAGGCAGATCAAGGTTTGGCCCGACATTTGAACCGGAAAGACATTGACATTTCGGAGCTTCGGACCATCCATAAAATCTAAAAGATAAAGTTTAATAATCGTGACATCTTAGCTCTTTGAAAAACGCCTTGAAGGAACCGGCCGGAGATGTTGAAAAAGCTTTATGGCGGAAACCTTTTGTTGTCCACAAACTGAATAGGTTCGACATACATGATCGATGTACCGTTGAGTCATGTCGTGCCTCTCCCGTAAACCCTATACCGACCGCCTGATAAAGCTTTGGAAACATTTCTGGCCGGTGACCAATCAAAGATGAAATTTCAAAGTGCTAACGTATTACCAATAATCAAATTCCAATTGACAAAATTTTTGGGTAATTGGTGATTCTTGCCTGCCCTACCTACCGCAGGCAGGCGGCAGCGGAATTTATTCCTGAACCTGTCAGTAACAGGTTTGGTAATTGGCAATTGATGTTTGGAATTTTAGCAGATCACTGGTGTCTGGGGGCTAAGCTCTCATCCCATTGCTGCACTGACTACCTCTTGCACTTCGGGACGCGCTTCTGCGGATTTCAGGGCCAACTCGATGGCCTCATCCATTCGCTGAATAAATTTGAAATTCATCTGATTCCGAATGTGCTCAGGGATCTCTTCCAGGTCTTTCTCGTTCTTCTTTGGGAGAATGATCGTCTTAATCCCTGCTCGCATCCCCGCCAGGACCTTCTCCTTAATGCCCCCAACAGGGAGGACTAAACCCCTCAATGTAATCTCACCCGTCATGGCCACATCGTTTCGGATAGGTGTGTTTGTCAACAGGGAAGTGAGCGCCACAAACATGGTAATTCCGGCCGAAGGTCCATCCTTCGGAATGGCCCCTGCAGGCACATGGATGTGGATGTCGTTCCTTTCAAAGAAGTCTTCTTCAATCCCGAGCTCCCTCGATTTGGAACGGACATAGGCCAATGCTGCCTGGGCAGATTCCTTCATCACATCTCCTAATTGGCCAGTCAACATCAATCCCTTCTCTCCCCTCATCTTTGTTGCCTCCACAAAAATGATGTCGCCTCCAGTGGGTGTCCAGGCCAAGCCCGTAGCCACCCCTGGTTCAGAGGTTCGTTCTGCCACTTCGGGGAAGAATTTGACCGGCCCCAAGAATTTGTGCAAGATCTCAGCATTGATCACCGCCTTATCCTTAATGCCTCTAGCTACATCCTTGGCGACTCCTCGACAGATGGCTGCGATCTCTCTTTCCAGATTTCTAACCCCTGCCTCTCGCGTATACGAAGTGATGATCACCTGAATGGCCTCATCCTGAAATTGGATGAACTCTCCGCTCAATCCATGCTCGCTAATCTGCTTGGGAATGAGAAACTGCTTCGCGATCATCATCTTCTGGTCTTCACTATACCCGGGAAGCTCCAGAGTCTCCATTCGATCCCTGAGGGCTGGAGGGATGGTGTCGAGCACATTGGCTGTGGTGATGAACATCACCTTTGAGAGATCGAAGGGAACATCGATATAGTGATCCGAAAAAGAGAAGTTCTGCTCTGGATCCAATACCTCTAAGAGCGCAGAGGACGGATCTCCACGGAAATCCATTCCGATCTTGTCTACCTCATCCAGCATGAAGATCGGATTGTTTGATCCCGTCTTTTTGATCCCCTGGATGATCCGGCCAGGGAGAGCTCCGACATAGGTCCTCCGATGCCCTCGGATTTCGGCTTCATCCCGAACCCCGCCTAAGGAGATGCGAATGAATTTTCGGCCCATGGTTCGAGCGATCGACCTGCCAAGAGATGTCTTTCCAACCCCTGGAGGGCCAACGAAACAGAGGATCGGTCCTTTCATGTCGGATTTCAGTTTTCTGACGGCCAAATACTCCAGGATTCTTTTTTTCACCTTCTCCAGATCGTAATGGTCTTCATCCAGCGTCTTTTGGGCATTGTCGATATCGAGACTATCTTCTGTCGTTTCAGACCATGGCAGTTCAGCCAGCCAGTCCAAGTACGTCCTGGCCACCGTATATTCTGCAGATGCAGGAGGGATCTTAGCCAGACGATCTAATTCTTTCTCTGCAGCTGCCAAGGCCTCCGGAGGCATCTTCGCTTTCTTAATCTTCTCTCTCAGATCCTTAATCTCTGTGGAGTGCTCATCCAGTTCTCCAAGTTCTTTCTTAATCGCCTTCAACTGTTCTCGGAGGTAGTACTCTCTTTGAGTTCGATCCATATCCTCCTTCACCTGAGATTGGATCTTGTTTCCCAATTCCAATACTTGAACCTCCTTGTTAAGAAGGAGATGGACTTTGGTCAGCCGTTCTCGAACATCGAAGGTCTCGAGGATTCCCTGTTTTTCCGTAGTGGAAAGATTGAGATTGGAAGCGATCAAGTCTCCCAGGATGGAGGGAGACCTAATGTTGCTCACCATCGTGCCCAGTTCGGCCGTGAGGTAAGGAGCCAATTCCACGGCCCTCTGGAAAAGGTTCTTCAGATTCATCATGAGGGCCTCAATCTCCACGCCCTGAGCAAAACCCTCATCGATGGTATCACATCTCACCTTAAAATAAGGTTCCCTCTGGATGTATTCCCTCACCTTTACCCTCGAGATCCCCTGGACAATGACCCGCTGACTTCCATCGAGCTCCCGGATCATCCTCAGGATGAGTGCAGCGACGCCAACGGAGTAAAGGTCGCTTTCCTTGGGATCTTCGGTCTCAGACCGTTTTTGCGTAACGATTCCAATAATGCGGTCTGCATCCATTGCATCATCGATCAACTTTACGGATTTCTTCCTTCCCACCATGATGGGCAGGATCAGATCGGGGTAGAGCACAGTTCCTCTCAAAGGAAGGATAGGAAGTTCGTTCGGGACAATAATCTTGTCATCCTTTCCCTTCTCTTCCTTGTCAGCGCCTCCTCTTGGCAAAAAAATCATCATAACCTCCCGGCACGATAATCGAAACAGTCTCACTATATCATAATCACTGCTCTTCGAAGTGTCAATCCACCCTATCCTATTAATTTATCATGTCTTTTTAAAAATTGTCTTCAGAGAAAAAATTACGTTCGTATCAGCCCTTGGCTGTTCTCCTGCTCTCTAATAAGACCTAATAAGATGTCCCGAGGTAAAGTTTCCCGCAAATGTTACAAGTCCCATCCTCATTGATGACGCCGATGCAGTTTCCATCACTGCATAATATGCGTTGAGAGAAATCAGTTTCTTCCTTCTCCATCTCCACCGGATTTCCGCACCAGCAACAAAAAGCACTCTTCTCCGGTATCTCCTTCTGGCACCCTGGACAGAGCATAAAGGGGAATGTTTCACCACAATGAGGACACTTCATCTATTCCTCCTCAATATGGAGACTTTTGATAAAGCGATCGATATCCCGCTTGTTCCTTTTCAATTCGGAGAGGAGCTTTCTGGTCGCTTCATCGGGAAAGAGCCGATTCAAATCGTAGCCCTTCCTCGGAAAGAGAAGATTGAGATCCACTGCGCTTTTTTTCTCCTGTTTAGGATGGACATCTGAGGATTGATCACTCTCCTCTTCAATATATGGACTTTGGGATTTGAAATTTGACATTTGTATTAGGCCCCATTCCTATATAGGACAGCCTTCCCGTTTTGTCAACCCATGCACCACGTAGGGTGCATGGTAGCCCTGAACCTGACATGGTTTAGGGCACCCGCCTCAATTTCGGATTGCAGATTGCGGAATGCGAAATTAATATGCGCCATCTTTATTCCGAAATCCGCAATTCAGTGGGTGCCATATTGCAGTTGATAAAGTCTGAAATAGAGACCCCTTTTTGCCATCAATTCCGTGTGGGTCCCTATCTCACGAAGCCCTCCCTTGTGGAGAACGACGATCCGGTCCGCATGTTGGATGGTGGAAAGACGATGGGCAATGACGATTGCTGTCCTCCCCTTGAGCAATCGAGCCAAGCCCTCCTGAATCAGCCGTTCCGTTTCAGGGTCGACGTGAGATGTCGCCTCGTCGAGAATGAGGATGTTTGGATCGACATATAAGGCCCTTGCGAAGGCTAACAATTGCTTCTCCCCTGTAGATAGGGTCTCTCCTCCTTCTCCCACCTTCGTATGATATCCTTGAGGTAATCGCTCAATAAACTTCTCTGCATTTGCCACTCGCGCCACCTCCCTCACCCTCCCGTCATCTATTTTCCGATCTCCCAGACGAATATTCTCCTCCACGTCTCCAGCAAAGAGGAAGGTGTCCTGCATCACCAGACCGATCTGGGATCGAAGATGAGAAATATCCCTTTCCCGAATGTCAATCCCATCGATCAGAATGCTACCTTCCTCCATCTCATAGAACCGCTCGAGGATATGGAGCAGCGAGGTCTTCCCAGCTCCGGTGGCACCGACAAGAGCAACGGTCTCCCCTCCACGGACAGAGAAAGAAACATTTCTGAGAACCTTCTCTTCTCCATTATAAGAAAACGAAACATTACGAAACTCGATATTGCCTCGAATCTCCTCTTTCTTAGGAGAGCGGGGCTCGGAAACCCTCTCATCTTGGTCGAGCAATGAAAAGATCCTTTCCAGAGAGGCCATTGCCGATTGTTGAATGTTATATTTTTCAGAGAGGTCTCGAATCGGTTGGAAGAACATCCGGATATAGGAGAGATAGGCAACGAGAACTCCCAGGGTCATCCTCTCCTGGACCACCCTCCCCCCGCCGTACCAGATGAGAAGGCCGATGGCCGCCGAGCTCAAGATTTCGATGAGAGGAACAAAGAGGGCGTAGATTCGAATCTGTTTCATATTGGCCAAGTAATGCCCTTCGTTAATCATCTGAAACCGACGATGATTCTCCTCCTCCCTCCGAAAGATCTGAACGATCTTGATCCCGGAGAGGCTTTCTTGAAGAAAGGCATTCATCTGTGCGATCTTCAGACGGATCTCCCGAAAGATATCCCTGGCCCTCTGGCTGAAGAGAAGCGTGGTGACGAAAATGAAGGGGACGGCGGAGAATGAGACCAGGGCGAGTTCTTGGTTCAGGTGAAGAAGAACGAAAATGATCCCGATCAGGAGAAGGATATCCCTGAGCAGATTAATGAGAATCGAAGTGAACATCTCGTGAACGTTCTGGATATCATTGGTCAACCTTGTGACCAATCGTCCTACCGGATTCTTATCGAAGAAGGAGACCGAAAGGTTTTGGAGATGAGAAAAGACCCTCATTCGAAGGTCATGCATGATCTTCTGTCCTGCAATCTCCATGACATAGACTTGTACGAAATTCAAACTGAAATGGACGATCAGGATAAAAACGACGAGGAGGGCAATACGAAGAACTCCTTGCACATCGCGCGCCCTCAGGGTCAAGAGATCCTCCTTCGTTAGCTCCTTCATTCGGTCGAAGGAAATAAACCAATGAGAGCCGCTCCTTTCGAGCCAAGAAGAATATCTTTTTAATACAGTTTCGTCCTCAGGCCTCTCAGGGACAAAGAGGTAATATCTGTTTTCTGAAAGAAGGCCAGATTTTTGAAAGAGGGCGATCTCCTTCCGATCCATCGATTGCCATATCTCCGGGGGAAGGAGAAACCTCCCTTTTTCCTTTTTAGGAATGAGGGCCTTCCCATATCGATTCCAGAGACGTTCTTCCGAAAGCGACCCGTCACCTCTCAGGACGACTTCTCTTGCAGAAGTCACAATGTATCGATCGATCGCTTCTTTGGTTAAGTACGGGACAAGCAGGTCCAAAAGCGCCATGATGGAAACAAAAAGAAGGGAGAGAGCCATGAGGCTCCAATAAGGTCGGACAAACACCCCGAGCCTTGCCATCAATTTCAGATCATAGGGCTTCCCCAACTTGCCCTCTTCCATGTAGCCAAAATCGGTGTACATAGCTCAAAACCCTAAAATACGAAATCCCTGCCTACCGGCAGGCAGGCGAATATCGAAACTCGAAACAAATTCCGAAAACCAAAAGAGGCCTAATGTCAAAATAACTTCTATTTGAGCTTTGAAATTTGAACTTCATTTGAACTTTGAGCTTTGACATTTGACATTCAATTTATTCCCTTTCCAATTCTTCTTCCAATCGCCTCTGCCAATATAGCTCCGAATACATTCCGCCCTTGGAGAACAGGGTCGCATGGTCTCCCATCTCCACCACCCTTCCTTCATCCAAGACGACGATCCGATCCGCCCTTTGGAGTGGAGCGATACGGTGAGTGATGAGAATGCTTGTCTTCCCTTTCAGAAACCTCTCCAATCCCTCAAGAATTCGCTCCTCCGTCTCGATATCCACAGAGGAGAGGGCGTCATCCAAAATGAAGATACGGGGATCCATCAGGATGGCCCTTGCAATTGCAATCCGCTGCCTCTGGCCTCCGGACAGCGTGACTCCTTTTTCTCCGATCACGGTCTTTATCCCTTCTGGAAAACCCATCACTTCATCGTAGATCCGTGCGACCCGTGCGGCCTCTTCAATCTCCTCTTCCCCGGCATCCAACCTCCCAAAAGTGATATTCTCCCGAATCGTGTCTGAAAAGAGGACGCTCTCCTGAGATACATAGCCGATGTCCCTTCTCAATACCTTGAGGGGGATGTGATGGATTTCGATCCCATCGTAAAAAATGGCTCCTTCCGAAGGCTCCAAGATTCGGACCAGCAGATCGCAGAGGACTGTCTTCCCTGATCCTGTCCTTCCCACGATCACGAGCTTCTCGCCCTGACGGACTGTCAGATCAATATCTTTGAGAAGAGGATGGTTTCCGTTTCCAGCTGAAAAGGTCAGGCCCCTAATCTCAATCTTTCCCTTTAAAGTAGCTGAACGGATCACCTCTGGAAAATCGGCGATCTCTGGAACCTCTTCGAAAATCCTATTCAACCGTCCCATCGAAGCAGCACCGCGTTGAATCACATTGATCGCCCAGCCCAAGGCCATCATTGGCCAAGTGAGCATTCCCAGATAGCTCATGAAGGCCACAAAATCTCCCGTTGAGATCGATTGAAAAATCGTCAGCCTTCCGCCCAGATAGAGGACGGTGGCCATCGAGAGGTTGGAAAAGAAGAGGAGGAGAGGAAAGAACATCCCCCACACCTTTGTCACGCTGATATTTTTCTGAATATAGTCCTGACTCAACGCCGAAAGTTTTTTCCGTTCATTCTCTTCTTGAACATAAGCCTTAACCACTCGAATACCAGCAATGGACTCTCTCACCCTCTCGGTCAGAGTGGCGAAGGCTTTCTGAAGAACCTCAAAACGTTCATGAATCACTCTGCTAAAGAAAAGGGTGATCACAGTGATCAATGGCATGGGAAGGACGGCATAGAGGGTCAGACCGGGATGAATATAGATCATGAAAAAGATCGTCAATACTCCAAGGATGATCGTATCCACAAGGAAAACCACTCCCAACGCAATCGACATTCGGACTGCTTCAATATCGTTGGTGGCGTGGGCCATCAAGTCTCCCACCTTCGTCCGAGAGAAATAGGAGAACGAGAGGGTTTGAAGGTGCTGAAAGAGGCGCTCACGGAGTGCTTTCTCAACACGGCGTGCTGCTCCTAAAAGGAGGTACCTCCAGACATACCGAAACCCGCCGATCCCCAAAGCTAAGATGAGGATCTGGACTGCATAGAGGAGGAGTTGGTGAGGGGAGATCACACCTGAGGTGAGATCGTCGATGGCATATTTGACAATCCTCGGGATGAAGAGTTGGAGAACATCGACGATGAGTAAGGCGAAGAGCCCGAACAGAATCCGCCATCGGTTCTCCTTAAAATCGTTCCTGAGGCTTTTGAACGCTTTCATACTTTATAAACTAAAGTTTAATAAGCCTCTCTCTCAAAAGTCAACCCTTCGACTCCCCAGCCTGAAGACTTGGCGTTGCCGAACGGGTCAATGGAATGGAGTGAATTCATGTCTTGACAACTCCTTTTCGTTTTGTGAAACTGAAATCACCTAACGAAGCATCGCAGAATTCTATGACCGAGCCCATCTCTCAGAAAAAGGGACTTGAAGGAATCCCAGAAGGTCTTCCACCCGAAGAGGTCGAGCGCCTCCAGAAACTTCAAGCGAAGTTAAACGATTTCGTCCTTCACCTCATCCAGGCTTTCTTAAGAACAGGATATTACACACCGGACCATCCGGAGTCGAAAAGGGCAAAGGAGGGACTCTATCAACTGTTCAGGACGCTTTTTGAGGGCGAAGAAGAATTGACCTTCCTTGTAAGGGAAGAACAGGAGAGACGAGAGATCTTCGTGGAGGGTCTTCTTCCAGAGGCACAGAGGTTGAGTCGGATGATGATGAAGGGCATGGGCGAGCTCTATGTTCCCAAATTTGCCCATTATCTGGAACGGAAGGATTTGATCAGCCTTACCCTTAAAAGCCGGATGGGCCCTATGGAATTCAGTCGATTCATAGATATCATGAGCGATCCCTCCTTATTGGATACTCGTCATAAACAAGACAAGGAGAAACTGACGCAAGCTCTTCACCGTCAGGCAATCTTCAATATCTCCTTCGTCTTCAATGAGGAACTCATCGCTCCGGAGCGGGAGATTCCCTGGAGGGCCCGCGTCACACTTTCCCGAATGAGGAAGGATTTAAAAATGATCCCCGCCCTTCAAACAATGGCTGAAAAAGATCGCCAAGAAATTCGAAAAAGTCTCATCTGGGACGCCCTTCGTCCTTTACGGCAGTCCGACCTTCTCTGTGCCACCCTCCGGAATAGTGATCTCGCTGCCATCCCTGAGCATGGGGAAGAGCTCATCGAGGACGAGATCACTTCATTCTTTCAAAAACAATTTCTCATCGGCACTTCCAAAATCTTTCTACGGGATCACCTTGCTCTCAAACAGCTCCGGAAGGGAGATGCCTTCGAGAGAAAATCGGATCGACTCGTTAAAAAGATCTCTCATCGACTGAAAGAAGTAGGCACCAAGGAAGCAGAGGATCTGCTCGAGGAATATTTCCGGCACGGCTTGATCGGGCTTGAAGACCTGACGCCTGGGCTAAAAGATAAGATTCTTCTCGAACGGCTGACGGATAAATTTCTAAACTACACCGACCAATTTTTTCAGAAACTCGATCAAGCCAAAGAAAAAGAGACATTTCTTACTATTGCCCATTCCTTTGTCAAGATCGTTCCAGAACTGATCCGGAGAGATCGATATCCTGAGACCCTTCAAATCCTTGAAACGTTAAAGCACCATTTTCATCAAAAAAGGATGTGGGCTCTATTGGCAGGCCAAGTCTTGGAGGAGATTGGTCAAGGCACCATCCCCTCGATACTTCAGGAAAAATTTTTAACAGGAAAGAAAGAGGTTCGAACATCCATCATCCCCATCTTCGCCTCGTTGGAGATCGGAGCCATCCCTCCCCTCCTTAAGATTTTGAAAAAGAGTGACGATCAATGGGTAAGGAAGAATGCTTGCGAGGCCTTGATTCAGATTGGACCAGTGGCAGCCGCCCATCTCCTAAAAGAACTGGAAGCTGAGCAGATTTCTATTGAAACGACCTGTGACATCCTCAGGGTCCTCGGAGAGATCAAATCGCCCCAGTGGAAAGCACCGCTTATGAAGGTTTTGGGGAGATTTATCTCCCATGAACATCCAAAATTGAAGGAACAGGCGATCCATACTCTTTACCAGATCGCAGGCGCTGAGGGAGAAGAAGTTTTTCTCTCCGGCCTGGACGACCCGGACTTGGAGGTCCAAAAAAGAGCGGTGTGGTGCCTCGGGATGATCAAAAGCAGCAAGGGAATTGGGAAGATGATGGGAATTCTCAAACAAATACCTGCTACCCCCTCTCCAAAAATGGACCAACTTGAAACCCAGATCTACTACGCCTTTGGCCTCTCAGGAAACTTGACAGTCGAAGGAAAAACATTAGAACAGATTCTCCTCCAAGCCGTGGAGGAAAGGGGAATCAAGCGGTGGTTCGGACTCTTTGAGAAGAACCCTCTCAGCGACACCGCCTTAGGAGCCATCTGCGATGCATTGGGAAAGATTGGAACCGAAGAGTCAATCAAAGGGTTAACCCATTTGGCAAAATCCCGCGAGGGCTCCTGGGTTCCAAAAGTGAAAGAAGCTATAAAGAAGATTGAGGAACGAAAAGCCTCTTCGAAGTCTTAAAAGCTTTTAAACTTAAACCCCTTTCCCCTTATGCTAAACGGGGATTGGGGGACTGAAAAAAAATCAGGATGGTTTCATCACCTTGGTCGCTTGTGGCCCTTTCGGGCCGTTGGAGATTTCAAACTCCACTTCCTCGCCGGCACGAAGAGACTTAAATCCATCACCCACAATCCCTGTGTAGTGGACGAACACATCGTC
>Ga0315314_1002716_pt1 | contig 14419 bp, 15 predicted proteins | sample TDP9_MG_FD_203631 | JGI IMG/M metagenome (GOLD analysis project Ga0315314, IMG submission 203631) | Freshwater sediment microbial communities from Lake Towuti, South Sulawesi, Indonesia - TDP9 | ecosystem: Environmental > Aquatic > Freshwater > Lake > Sediment | place: Indonesia: South Sulawesi...
GCCGAGGGGGTGGCGGAGCCGAAGAAGCCCTCAGTGGCCTGCCGCTGGCGATAGCGTAGCTGCGCCTTCAAGCGCTGGTTCTCTTCGAGGAGCTGATCGATGCGCCGTTGCTTCTTCAGGCAGCCCTCGCAGAAGGCGCGCCTCATGGCTCCTCCGGCGGCTCGGCCGGAGCGGGCGCGGGCGCCGCGCACAGGCGCTGCTGGACCTTTCGGCAGAGCGGATAGACATAGAGCTCCTTGGGGGCGCGGCCGTGGGCCTGATGGGTGCGGTCCATGCGGCCCCGGCCCTGGGTCCGGCCGAGGGGAACCCAATTGGCGGCCCGATAGCAGGTCCCCCGGAAGCGGGCGGGATCGACCAGCGTCTCCAGGAGGAGCGGCCGGACCCCGTAGCGTGCCTCCCAGTCCGCGGGGAGCTGCCGGGCACAGCGGGCGAGGATGGCACTGGCCAACCCTCGGATGTGCACCCAGGGCAGGATGAGGAACCGCGCATTGTTCACGAGGTAGGGGAGATTCTGCCGCCGCTGCGCATCGCTCCAGCCGATCCAGCGGTCTCGCACCGCGATCCTCCAGGCAGCGGAGGTCCAGCCGAGACAGGCCAGCACGTGGGCAGGATGGCGCGCGGAACGGACGAAGTACCGGAGGGTGGCGCCCACGGGGACCCGGTCCCCCAGGTAGTGGTAGCGGCTGATCAGCTCCCGCCAGAGGCGGCTCGGGCCCTGCCGCCCGGCCGGCACGATCTCCAGCACCAGCGGGAGGACGTCTCGGACAGGGCCGACCAGCTCAGGAGCCGGCGCGCCCTGTGGGCTCCGAGGGGCCTCGCGGGGGCCTCGGTGCCCCAAGGAACGGACTGGGGGGAGCCTCACGAGCCCCTGCGCCTCTAGCCGCTCCGAGAGGAGGCGGCCCTCGTGATTCTTCAGCCGACCGCTGGGCCGCCGCCAGTCCAGGAGCTCACAGAGGGTGTAGGCGAGCTCTGTCCGGCCGAGCGCGGCGCACTCCGTGGTGAGCGTCTGGATGAGCTGGAGCTCCGCCACCGAGAAGGTCCGGCCGTTGAAGGTGATAGGGTGGGTAATCCGCGGCAGTCCCATAGGCGCCCTCCGGTGATCTCCACCGTAGCGTACCGGAGGGGCGCACCTTTGTCCAGCAGAAAATGCAGGGCGGCGAAAAAATCCTCCTCCCCTGCCTCGGGGCTTCTACCACCCGAGACTGAGGGATTCCGCCTTCCCGTGCACACCGGCAGCCCTGCGCGCGCAGGACCAGAGGGGCCGGGAGCGCGGCTGGCCCGTCCTTACCTGCCGGCGCCTCGCTCGAGATAGAATCGGCTCATGTCGGTACTCACCGGCTTGGCGCCAAGCTGGCGGAGCATGGTGGTAATCTGGCCGCGATGATACGTCCCGTGATTCACCACGTGCTGCAGGCTGTGGAGCAGCGGCAGGCTGTACGCGTTCCCGGCCAGATCCTTGTAGGAGAACGGTTGGGCAAGCCGATCTTCCGGAAGTCCTTGCAGAAACGCACGCTGCTCTCGCTCCACAGCAACCAACCGATCTTTCACGCTGGCTAGGGTTGGGAAATCGGTTGCAGAGAGAGCATGCGTTGGCGATTCGCCCTTCCACCGGCGCAGCCAGGCCCACTCGGCGCTCACGATATGCACCAACGTGTCCCGGACCGAGGGGAAGCTGTTCTTCAGGTCGCGTACGAAATCCTCTGCGTTCAGGTCCTCGACGGCGCCGAGAATCCGTGTATTCCCCCAGGCGTTGTAGTCATACAGCGTGAGGATGTCCTGTCTGTTCATGAGCATCTCCTTTGTGCCAGGTGAGATGACTTCAGCCTATCCTGCCTGTGTTTCCATCAAGCGCCGGTAGTACGAGTGAGTCGTGTACAGGGCTGCGACCGGGTTGTGGCCCAAGACTCGGTCCTTCGCAACCAGCACAGTGACCGGAGCTTTGGAATGCATGAAAAACAAGCTGTCGTGGCCCACACACAGGCCGATCAGCACATTGAGCTGCGTTCCAACCTTGGCCAGCAAGGCAGCTTGACCCACCGGGCTGCACATCGCCTCGAACTGTCCGGGGCGCACTTTTTCATCATCCCGCAGGCCGATCTTCTCCTTGTCAATGGAGCCCGCCTTGCAGCAGACGGCGTAGACCTCGAACCCGCCGGCCAGAAAGATGTCCCGCGCCACCTTGGCTTCCTGCATCAGGCCGACACAGTGCGCGATGCCCAGCTTCGTCGCGCCCATACGTCGCGCGAAGTCCATTATCTCTTCGATCCGTGTGCTCTTACAATAGCCCGCGGCTTCCGTGCGAGCCGACTCCAGGGCGAGCTTCCGCAGGTCTTCGCGCTCCAAGTAGGCCCGCTCGACCTCGTGCAACAGCTCTGCCTCCACGGGCATGGGACAGAACGTCGGAGGTTTCCTCGTATCCGGCTCGGCTGTGCACGCCTTGATGCCGCACAGAACGCACGTAGGACCGGTGTATTCCGTCATGATGGTCCCGCCTCCATTAAGCGATCACACATGCTCCCTTGTCTCCGCGCATATGGACCACAGGCTAGCTCTGCCCACGTCGGCGGAGCCTGATCCCAAGCTGGCAGACATCCAACCAGACGCTATCGATGGACCGCATGTCCGTGGGACACCAGCACCTCCTGGGCCCTGGGAAGCGCATCCTCTTTGACCAACACGTAGTCGGTGTCGTATGTCGAAACCACAAAGATGCTTATGCCCACCTCCGCGAGCGGAATCACCAGGGACGAGAGCACCCCGATCTCCGAAAACGCGATCGGTCCGTGGACACGCAGGCACCTCCAGCCTCTTTCGCACGGCATTCCTTCGGGAACGATGCCCTCTGCACACACTACAGAGAGTTCCTCCTGCGTTCTTGTCACAGAACAGAACGAACCCGAAAACGCCCATCCCGGAAATGGGTCTCCCGGAGGCAGCCTGCACACGGCGAGCCGGTCGGGCAGCGTGAAGACCGTCAGCTTTTTCCTGCTTATTGCCACAGGCTCTTCCCTTCGAACCTCGGCATGACCACGCGGGCCGTGGCAGCCACTTGGGAAGGATCGCAGCACTGTGAGACCTTCACGTCTCCGCGGATACTCAAGAGCATGTACGCATCTTCTATCGAGAGCCCCAGCCTCCTGTGCAGCAGGCGCGCCATCTCCTCGCACGCCACCTGGACGGCGTCGGCAATCACCGGTCCATCCCCCGTCGAGATCCAGCAATCCGGGAACTCGATCCATGGTCGCGCAAGATTTTCCCCCTTGGCAAGCTCGACGCGCACCGCCACCTCAGCACAGATCTCGAGGGCCGTGATGGAGATCTCACCATCGCCCATGGTGGCATGAACATCCCCCATTGCCAACAGGGCGCCGGGAACGAACACCGGCAAGTGCACGCGTGCACCGACCCGAACGTCATTATGGTCCATGTTGCCGCCATGCGGCCCGGGATGAAGGTTCCCTACTCCCCCCTCGCTCGGCGCCGTCCCAATGACTCCGACCATGGGCCGGACGGGGAAGCGGACGCGATCGTTGAAGATCACCATGCCATCCACGATGTCGAAGACCTTTGTCCGGTAGTCAGCAATCAAATGGCCAAGAACACCTTGTTTTGGCCGGATCCCCGTGTACCCCCGCGAGGCCACCTTCACGTCGAGGATCTCCACAACCAGGGCGTCACCTGGCTCGGCCCCACGAATGAACACAGGCCCCGTGGCGGGGTTTGGTCCCCTGGGGTGTGGCTCGATGAGGAGCTGGTCCTCGCGCTGGATCGTTCCCGTGCGAGCGTCCCAGGTCTCGAAGCAAAGCACGCTCCCGGGATCAATCGTTGCGACAGCGGAATGCTTTTTGTCCATGGAGTACACGATCTGTTCACGACTGATTCGAAGCATTGCTCTATCCTTTCCTCTCACAGCGCGCAGCAACCCTTCGAGCGGACGGCGGAATGCTGGCCGCCCTCTCAATGAGGCTCAGCGCCCTGGCGAGGACCGTGGAGAGCGGAGCGGCGCGGCGCTGTCGCCGTTCTAGGCGAACCACACCTGGTCTGCCGTCCCACCCATGATTGCATCCAGTTGCGACCTGGAGAGGAACTTCGCTTCCCTCGGCAGGAAATTGCGACTGCGCACGTACCCGCAGCCAGCAAGAACATGAGGAAAGTCGGAGCCCCACATGCAGCGGTCGGCACCGAAAGCCTTGACGGCGGCTTCGACGAACGCCATCCCATCCCGGTACGGATATCGCTCCTCGCACCAGTGATGATACCCTGACAGTTTGACATACACGTTCGGCAGGCCGGCCAGGTCGAGCAGGGCGGCAAACGCTGGCTGGGGTAGCCCCGCCTTTGGAGCGGGATTGTTCAGGTGGTCGATGACGACGCGTACACCGGGAAATCGCCTCAATAACGCCGACAGCTTGGTGAGTTCGGTGCCCGCCGAGATCACGCAGACGATGGTGCCGGTATCGGCAATCGCCTCCCACAAGGGCATAGCTTCCTCTGTCCCAAACCAGGGGCCGGGCCCTCCGCCCTCGCCCTCGCGGAGCGGCCGCAGGCGGATGCCGGTTGCCCCCTTTGCGCGCCACCTCTTCAGGGCCTTGGGTGCCCCGGGTCCTCGCGGATCGATCACACAGACTCCCCGGAACCGGTCCGGATGCCGCTGGATGCATTTGACCATGTACGAGTTGTCCCAGTGGTAGAACCACGGCTGGACGAGCACGGCCTTGTCCACACCAGCCTCGTCCATGTAGTCCATGAACAGCTCGATCGAGGCGATCGCCTGAGGGCTGTAGTTACCCTTTGGCATCGGCTCTGTCTGCCTTCCCCCGGCGGTCTCGTCCCAGACATGCAAGTGCGCGTCGATGATCGGGCTCATCTCGTGTCCTCCGTCGGCCAGCGCTCACCAGCGGCGGTGATTCAGTTCGCTCTCGCTTTCGGAGAGCTTCCTGTCCATCATGCTCCCACCACCACTTCTTCCCCGAAGGAACTATACCCTCTCTGAGTCATGGCACCGGAATGAAATCGTAGGCCCCAAAGCCTTGGAGGACCAGAAAGACCGCCGAGCCTTCTCCGGCATTCGCCACCTGATGCGGGCGGCGCGCTCGCACCGTGAACGTCTCTCCGGGTGCGAGAACCATCTGTCCTTCCGGATCACGCACGCTGACGCAAATCCGGCCTTGCAGGACATAGAATGTGTCCCGGATGCTGGTATGGTAGTGCCAGGGGACTTTCTGCTTCGTGGTAATCTCAAGCTCGGTGATCCGGAACCCGGGCCGCTCCGCGTGACGGGCGGACCGCTCGACCTCGTATGGTGGCTTGGCATTCATGTATGCCCCCAAACCGGTGCAGCCCTGCCGCCCGAGCCATCAGGCCCAGGAGCCGACGAACGGCGAATGATATTCCTGCGCCGTCGCCAGGAGCGCCCTTTGCTCCTCCGGCGCGAGCGGACGGAATCGCTCCGCCGCCTCGAGAAACTTCGGGAGGATCGTGACATCACCCGTGCTGCACAGCGTCGTCACCGGCTGCGAGAGGTTGAACGCCACGGCCTGGTCAATCATCACCTGATCGGCGAACGGCTCGTACCAGGTGGCGTACGTTTGGGGCCGGTCCCCCCAGGGGTCCTTGGCGAGCGTCTTGATGATGTGGACCCCGATATCCTTCTGGCAGCAGTACTCCAAGAGCGTCGCCGCATCCCGCCGATACTCGGGTATTGCCCACAGGACGAAATTCAGGGGAAACATCACCGTATCGAAAGGAAACCGCTGCAGGGCCTCCAGGTGGGTCGCCGGCGCATCGTGCGAATGGCCGGTGATCCCCAGCCACCGCGCGATCCCCTCCTGACGCGCCTCGATCAGTGCCTCCAGCGCCCCGCCCTTCGCCGTGCATTCATCCAGCTCGTTCGGCTTGCAGACGCGATGGAGCTGGTACAGGTCCACCCGATCCGTTCCGAGCCGCTCCAGCGACCGCTGCAGCTCCGCCTTGGCCGCGTCCCGCGTCCGCTGGGCGGTCTTGCAGCCGAGGAAGATCTTGTCACGGATCTTGGGCATCCAGGGCTTCAGGCGCACCTCGGCCTCGCCGTAGCTCGGCGCGACGTCGATGTGGTTCACGCCGTGGTCGAGCACCGTCTGGATCGCCCGGTCTGCCACGTCCTGATCCACCCGGCCGATCCCGGCCGTGCCGAACGCTACCACCGTGCTCATGTGTCCCGTCCGCCCCAGCCGCCGTCGTTCCATCTGCCCCTCCGCCTCTGACGCCGCAGGCCCAACGAAGAGTCATCACAGATGATAGGAGTTCCCCGCTTCCTCTCTGTTCAGTTGCGCATCAAGAACCGGGAGCAGGATGCTCATCCTGTCCAAGTTCCACGGTTGGGTCTCACGAAAACGCCTGGAGACTAGCATAAGCGCTGTCGGCCGGCAACGATCCCCGGCTTTCAACATAGCAACACTTGGCCTTGCGCAATTGCCTTGCTCTCGCAACAGCTGTTCCCTACTATTTCCCTGCGGCCTCGATGCTCAGCTCAGAGGCAAGGGCCAGCCTCAACAAAGCCGCCCCCTGGCCAGGGCGCGAGGAAGGAGGGGTGATCCATGGAGGCTCACCAGAAGGTCCTTTTCGTTGATGCCGGAACTGGCTTCTACAGGATCGAGCGATTTCGGGTGGGTCACTTTTTCGGTCCGGTGGATCTGGGTCTTCACCTCTCTGCGAGGTTCAACAGTTTGAATATTGGGGTGGGCTTGCTGGCCGGGTCGATTTTTCCCGGGTCTAACCGGCTGGTATTCACCGGGTTCAGTCCATGCTGGGGTGGGTTTTTCATATCCTCCATGGGTGGCGCCGGCCTGGTGTTCGATAACCTTGGGGTAAACACGATCTCCCTGGTCGGCAAGGCTCCTTCTCCTTCGATTCTCTATCTCAACCGAATTCACGGCGAAGAGGTCGAGGTCAAGATCGTTCCGGTCGATCCTGCTGCGGTCTGGCGCCAAGGACGCGGTGGCATTTACTCTTTGATGGACTACACCTTCGAACGGTTCGGTGAGTTCTACAAGACCGATCCGCGCGTTCTCGCCGTAGGACCTGCGGCGCAGACCACTGACTTCGGCGCCATCGGCTCGGTCCCGATTTCCAGTGGGAAGCTAACCCATGTGGACACCTGGGCCGGCCGGGGCGGCTTCGGTAGCAAGATGCTGCAGCAGCACGGCATTGCCGCCATCATTTACGGGGGGACTTTCGTCGACGAGGACTTTCGCGATCGGAAGGTTGCCGATCAATGGTTCGAGACCAAATACAGCAAGAAACTGGGAGCCAAGGACCTCGAGGCCACGATCAAGTATCGTTTTGACCCGAGGTTCAATACCGGGGGGACGTTTGGGGTGAATTACGCGACCATGGGTGGTCGAATTCTTGCCTTCAATTATAAGAGCATGTACGCCTCTGAGGTCGAACGGCTGGAGCTTCACGAGAAGTTCATCGTCAACCACTACCTCCGCCAATTCAACGAAGAGACCATCCAAACAAGACAGCAACACACCTGTGGCGAGCCGTGCGCCGCCCTCTGCAAGAAAACACGGGATGAGTTCAAGAAGGACTATGAACCGTACCAGACGCTGGGGCCGCTCTGCGGGATCTTCGATCAACGAGCCGCCGAGAAGCTAAACCATCACGCCGACATGTACGGCTTCGACGCCATCTCCGTCGGCGGGGTCCTCGCCTGGCTGATGGAACTCTTGTCCACCGAGCGAGCGAAGCCGGCCGAACTGGGGGCACACAGGCAACCTATCTTCTCACCCGATGGTTTCCGCATCGAATCGGATTCGATGCAGAATGCCGAGTTGGGCGTCGAGCTTCTGGATGCCATCGTCGCGAAACGAGGCATTCTCAATTTCGAGGAAGGGCCCCGGAAGTTCGCGCGGCGCCTTGCCCGCGAGAGAGGGAAAGGGATACTCGACTCCTTCGTCTACATCGCATACGCCCGTAGAGGCTGGATGGTCCCCAATCAATACTGGACGCCGGGACCCCTCTCGCCCATGGCCATCATGGGCAAGTACTACATGTACTACGGTGGGGAGTTCATGCCACCGAGGAAGCTCGGTAGGGTAAACGCGCAACGGTTTCGCGACGAATTGATCATGGACAACCTTGGCATGTGCCGGTTTCATCGCCTGTGGGCCGAGGAGATGCTTCCCGACATCGTCGCTTCCCTGTACGGGCTGAAGGATGAGTTCCTCAGCACAATCGCGGTCACCGCCAGCCGGATCAACAGTCGAAACTCGTCCATTTTCTGGGAATCGGGAAGGAACGCAGACTACCTCTACACCTTCCTCAAGCGACGCCGCGAGGTCGAGGGCGACACCGACGCCGAGCTTTCGAGATGGATCGAGCTGTTCGAGAAGGACAAGGGGGAGGCAGCGCTGAGTTTCTGGTACGAGGTGCACAAGGGAATCCACGAATCCCTGCGAGAGTTCTGAACCCTTCGGCAACATGGGTCTGGGAAGGCACCTCTGGAAGAAAAGCTCCTCTGCCTCAAATACGACAACGTCGGAGAACGGATTCCGAAAGCGGCGGCAGAAGGCCCAGACTTTCTCGGAGGCGTTGATGACGGATGTCGCGGGTCCCATGGTCCGTTCGGAGAGGATCGGCGTGCCCCCGGGCCGGCCGCGACCGCCCCCCGCGATTTCCCGTGAGGAGGCGTGATCTCGGCGCTTGACAGCACCGCCATCGCGGAATAGCGTCCGGCCATGGAACGCAGGATCGTCCTGCTGATCGCCACGCTCACATCATTCATGACGCCGTTCATGGCGTCCTCCATCAACATCGCCCTGCCCTCTATCGCCACAGAGTTCTCCATCGATGCGGTCCTCCTCACTTGGGTGGCGACATCCTTCATCTTGCCCGCCGCGGCGCTGCTCTTGCCATTCGGCCGCCTGAGCGATATCTCCGGCAGGAAACGGGTTTTCGGCTGGGGCACCGGACTCTACGCTGCGGGCTCGCTGCTCTGCGGCCTCGCCCCATCCACCACATTCCTGATCGCGTTCCGGGTCCTCCAAGGGATCAGCGCGGCGATGATCTTCTCGACCGGCATGGCGATCCTCACCTCCGTCTACCCAGCCGGAGAGAGGGGCAGGGTGCTGGGATTCAACGTGGCTGCCGTGTACCTCGGCATGTCGCTTGGACCTTCCATTGGTGGACTGATGACACATCACCTGGGATGGCGCAGCCTATTCTTTACGAGCGCCGCCCTGGGCGTCCTCATCACCGGACTTGTGCTGCGTAACCTGCAAAGCGAATGGGCCGAGGCCCGAGGGGAACGGTTTGACCTAGTCGGAACACTGATCTACAGTGCGGCGCTTTCCTGTGCCATGTATGGGGTCTCCTGGCTGCCTGCCGCGACGGGGACATGGCTGGTTCTGGGGGGCCTGCTGGGCCTTCTGGCCTTCATCGCCTGGGAGTTGCGGGTGAGACACCCGGTGCTGGAGGTCCGGCTGTTCACCGGGAATGCGGTCTTCGCCTTCTCGAACCTCGCGGCCCTCATCAATTACAGCTCCACGTTCGCCGTCACGTTCCTCCTGAGCCTGTACCTGCAGTACATCAAGGGAATGAGCCCACAGGGCGCCGGGCTCATCCTCGTCGCCCAGCCCTTGATCATGTCTATCTTCTCGCCCCTGGCCGGCCGCCTCTCGGATCGAATCGAACCACGCACTGTCGCTTCCACGGGAATGGCCTTCACCATGGTGGCCCTGGGTCTCTTGATCTTCCTCGACGGCCAGAGCGGAGTGGGCTTCGTTGTCTCGTGCCTGCTCCTCAACGGCTTCGGCTTCGCCCTCTTCTCGTCCCCCAACACGAACGCGGTGATGAGTTCCGTGGACCGGCGGCTCTACGGAGTAGCCTCGGCAACCATTGGAACCATGCGCCTTACGGGGCAGATGCTCAGCATGGGCATGGCTACCTTGCTCTTCGCAATCTATCTTGGCCGGGTCCAGATCTTGCCCACCCAGTTCCCGCTGTTCCTGAAAAGCGTCCACGTCGCCTTCATCATCTTCGCCATCATGTCCTTCGGCGGCATCTTCGCCTCCCTCGCCCGCGGCAAGCTGCGGTGATTGCCGTCAAGCATCTGGTCCGTGAGGGAACGGCACAATCCGTTGTGGGTTATTCCCCCAGGGGTGGGGCGCCGGGGCGGGAGAAACGCCGACAAAGCCCATAGGACAGGAAACGCGACGCTTAGGGGACGTTGCGGCATTAGCGGCATTATCTCAGACCCCAAGCGCTTCGCGCCAACGCTCCTCCTCATTCCTCCCCCGCCGCGCCGCTTTGTATACTGATTCCGGTCGCAGTCGGAGTTCGTATGCAAGCTGCCGTCCGCTTCGACCCAGCACCTCGACCCAGAGATAGGCAAGTCCCGCTCGCGCCCGACACACGTCCGATCTCCGCCCACTTCCCGCGAGAGCGGCTGGGGCGACATGGGCCAACCGGCAGACCTTCTCGATCAGTGACGGCAGATTCGGTTCCTTGCGTCTTGCTCGCGCTCGGCTGGCTTCCTCTTTCTCTCGCTCGCGAAGCAAGGCAGCGACAAAATCGGAGCCTCCCAGGATCCTTTCATCTGCCGTGTAGGCTTCGCGTCCCCGCCGCAATTCTCGAACAATCGCCCAGCCTCCTGCGCTCCTGATCAGCCCCCCGCCCATGAGCTCCGGTCGTTGTCCCGCCGACACACCTGCGGCCACGAATCTCCTATAGCGTCTGCTGGCCGATCGCAGATTGGTGTCAAAGCCTGCCAGGACCGTCTCGGTATCCTGCCACGGATAGCGCACGGTGCCGACGAGTGCCGAGTGTCCGCAGTAACGATAGCGGTCAAGTTCGCGGAGATCGTGGACGACATCTGCTCGCACTGGGTTGAGGTGTAAGTAGCGCACGAGCTCCAGGAAGTATGGCTCCTCTTCGATGACGATCGACTTGTAGCGATTCTGGAGGAGATGTCCGCTCCGGCGGTGCCGGCGATTGAAGCTACCGGCATACCCGGTGAGCAGCGAGCGCATTGACCGAGGCAGGGGCCGGGTCCCCGTACGGACCAGTAGATGGAAATGGTTCGGCAGGAGCGCCCAGGCATACACAATCCAAGCGCCTGCTTGGGCAAGCTCCGCCAGGCGCCGCATGAAATCATCTCGGTCGCGGTTGTCTCGGAAAATAATCTGACGATCGAGGCCCCGGGCCATCACATGGTGAAGGACGCCGGGCGCATCCAGGCGCGGTCCGCGTGGCATCTGACCCCCCTATCAGCTCGTGGTGGCGGGAGGATAGCATAAAGCCACTAAAGCCGCAACGTCCCCTATTTCACTGATCGAGGCAGGAGAAGGGGCGGACGCGGTAGTGGCCCCGGTAGCGGTGCACGCAGCGGTAGAGTTGGCGGATCGGCAGGTAGTCCAGTACCTGCGCGAAGACGATTCGTCCCGTATGCATTGGCCACCCCTTTGCGCGCTGCAGAGCCAGAGGAAAGACCAAGGTCTACGGCTGAGCTGAAATCGAAACCAGTCATTTCTGCTCGTAACTCATTGGAATCACAAGTCTTGCAGAGAAATCCCGATACCTCAACCGGACAGTAGTGCTCGGGGATGACACATGCCTAGAGTGCCGGAGCCGCCGAGGGTGCGGGCACGGACAAGGGACTCCGGCGAATGGAATAAAGCCGCCTCAAGGCGGGTAGGCCTGCCGCTTCATCTCCACCACCTGAAGAATCAGACGCCGGTCGCGCGCGTTGATGCAGGGCCGGTCGCACTGCTGCAAGTCCTCAAGGCGATGGCAGTGCCCGCCGCATTGATCGCTCGTCCGGAGGCTGGGCCAGCCTGAAGAGTCTTGGGAATCGGGAAGTAGCTGGTGCAATCGACTGGCCAATACAGAAACGGAGCTGCCGCAGCGATGCTCGAACACCAGGAGGTTCGCATCGGGAAGGTCGATGATGGCTTGCAGGCCGAGGAGCCGCACCCCGGGATCACGAAGGAAATCCTCCCAGCTCCGCCAATCCTGTCGGCAGGAGCCGCAGGTACGAAACGATTCGTTGCCTGGCTGCACCTCTTCAGGTTCCATGAGGATTCGAATCATATCGCCTCAAGCCGATGGGCGCTATGGGCAACTGCATCTTGCTCCAGGGTGAGGCCAACCCTATGGCGCTTGACACGGCGCACCCTTCTTGGTAACGTTTCAAGTACGGAAGATCCTGGGGTGGGGAACGGCCTGGCCGTGTCCTCCTCACGTCATCTCGCCACACTTGATGAGCCGGGTTTTCCGGGTTTCTGCGGGCTTTGCCCTTCAACACCTCGCGAGCACGAGAAGCTCGAAGGTCAGCGTAGCCCCCAACAAGGGCCTGAAGGGGTGTTTCTTCCAGATGCCAGGGGACGGACTGGCTGGCCACCCTTTCAAGGCCGTCCCTGAGCTGGTGGGAGAGTGCTCAAGAGGTAGAATCTTCCGCATGTGGTCCCCCGAAGGCGGCCCGGCCCGTCGGCGGGTCCGGAGGGATGGCGTCAGACTCAAGGGGACCTGGAAGGAAGAGACAGAAGGATGGCTGTGGGAAAAGAACAGGGTGGTCCAGCGCAGGACGGCACACGGGGGACAGCCAGGATCCTCATTGTCGACGACGACGACGACTTCTGTGCGTCCACGACCGCGCTGCTTGAGGCTGAGGGATACCTTGTCTTGCGAGCCAGGAGTGGGAAGGAGGCGCTCGCCAAGATCAGCGGAGAGTCGCCGCCGGACCTCATTGTGCTGGACATCATGATGGAGCACCTGTGGGCCGGATACGAGGTGAATCAGGCCCTCAGGTTCGGAAGCCGCTCTCCCGAGGCTGGCCACGTCCCCATTGTAATGGTCTCCTCCGTAAGCATCGATCCCACGGAGCGCTTCCGGTGGGCCGGCGAAGTGGACATGGTGACGCCCGACGAGTACCTTACCAAGCCCCTTGACATCCCCCGTTTCCTCCGCACGGTCAAGAGCCTTCTCCGCCACTCCCCCTGAAATCGTGGCAGCCAACGAGAGAGTCGTGTGGTAGCGGGTGATCCGATGCAGGCCGCTGTTGGACCATCGGGCGCTCGACTGTCCGTGCCTTGCGAAGCCAAGCGAGTCCTCGTCATCGATGACGATGAAGTGATGCTGCTTTCGTGCCGGCGGATCCTGGAGAAGGTCGGCTACGAGGTGGAGACCTTCGACAACGGCACGCAGGCCATCGAGCGGCTACGGGAGGCGCCTGCGCCGGTCCTGCTAGTCGATCTCAAGATGCCCCAGATGGACGGCAGGCAGGTCATCGAGCAGGTACGCGCGTTCGACCCGGAGGTCATCATCGTGGTCATCACCGGATACGCCACCGTCCCGGCCGCGGTGGATACCATGAAGGCCGGGGCGTACGATTTCCTGCCCAAGCCCTTCACGCCCGAGGAGCTCAGGCTCACCGTTGACCGGTGCTACGAGCGGTGGCGCCTGGCCGCCGAGTCCGAGAAGCTGCGCCGGCAGAAGGAAGAGCTGCAGCGCAAGTTCGTCACCTTCGTGTCCCACCAGCTCAAGGCCCCGCTGGGGGCGGTGAAGCAGTATCTCGACGTTCTCCTGCGTACCTCCCGTCCCCCGCTGCCCGAGACCGCCCTGACCTGGATCACGCGCTCGCAGGGGCGGCTGGAAGAGATGCTGGCGATCATCGAGGACTGGCTCACCCTTGCAAAGATCGAAAGTGAACGGCTGTCCGACAAGGAGGCCAGCGCAGAGCTGTGTGCGATCGCTCGAAAGACGGTGGATGCGGTTCAAGAGCAGGCCAAAGCCGGCCAAGTCTCTGTGGCCGCAGAGATCCCACCGGATGTGGTGGCGTGGGTGCAGGGCGACGTTGTGGCACTCGGCATCCTGGCCGGCAATCTCGTGGGGAATGCGATCAAGTACAATCGGCCTGGGGGCAGGGTCACGGTGGCTGTCGCGCGGGAGCCGGACACGGCTATTCTTGCCGTGAGCGACACCGGGATCGGCATTCCCGAGGAATGCCTACCCCAGCTCTTCACCGAGTTCCACCGGGTGAAAACAGACGAGACGCACAACATTCCAGGCACCGGCCTCGGGCTGGCCATCTGCAAGAAGATTGTCGAGGGGCTGGGTGGAACCATCCACGTGTCCAGCGCACTCGGTGTGGGAAGCACCTTCGCAGTGCGGCTTCCTGTTGTGGCGGACCGTGCTCCAAATGGCGGTGCGAAGAAATGAGCGTGTCGGAGAGCTGTGCCATGGCGAGAGGCTGATGCGCTGGCTCGGGGGCAAGCGTCGGCTATGGCTTAGGCTCGGCCTGGGCTCCTCATTCGTTTTCGCGTGTGGGGCCGTCGTTTCAGCGGTGGTCGGTGCCACCGCTGGGGCCTCGACCCAGCTTGTCCTCGCGCTGCTTGCGGTGACGGCCATTGGCGCGCTCACAACGCTCGGGGTCATTTTC
>Ga0315314_1002717_pt1 | contig 14414 bp, 10 predicted proteins | sample TDP9_MG_FD_203631 | JGI IMG/M metagenome (GOLD analysis project Ga0315314, IMG submission 203631) | Freshwater sediment microbial communities from Lake Towuti, South Sulawesi, Indonesia - TDP9 | ecosystem: Environmental > Aquatic > Freshwater > Lake > Sediment | place: Indonesia: South Sulawesi...
CGCCCTGCGATTCAAGCGACAATTCCCGCCCATGACGGACGACAACGAGCTGTTCTTCAGCTTGAACGTCGCGCGGGGCGGGACGCTCTGGGTGGCCGGCGCCCGGGGACTGGCTCGCTTCCAGCATGGCCAATGGGTGCGCTACACCGTACGCGACGGCCTGAAAACGAACTACGTCGGCTACCTCACAGAAGCAAACGACGGCGCGGTATGGGTCGGTTACCGGGAGGCAGTCGGGATTTCCCGGCTCAGAATCCAGAATGGCCTGCTCGAGATCAAGCATTTTACGCGGCGGAACGGACTGAAATCCGATCAGGCGATTTTCCTCGGGACCGACACGCAGGGCCGCATCTGGTTCGGCAGCGACAACGGCGTGGACATGTTCGACGGCAAGGGGTGGACGCATTATGGGCGAGTTGACGGGCTGATCTGGGACGACTGCAACGGCGACGCGTTCTTCGCCGATCAGGACGGCAGCGTATGGATCGGCACCAGCCGCGGCCTCTCCCGGTTCCGTCCGCACGCCGTGGGCCCCAGGCAAATCCCCCCACCGGTCCTCATCACGTCGGTCAGTTATGGAAGGAAGCGCGTGGAGGTCGAGAACGCGGCTGCGTTGGCGTACGAGCGCAACGCTCTGCGGATCGGGTTCGCCGGTCTGACGTTCCTGAATGAAGAAGCGGTCCGGTTCCGATACCGGTTGTCGGGGCTGGGGGAAGAGTGGGCGGCGACGTCGGAGCGGAGCGTCCAGTACCACAGTCTCCCGCCCGGGCGGTACACGTTCGAGGTGAGCGCTCGCGGCGCGCACGGAATCTGGAGCACGGAACCGGCCCGGCTCTCGTTCGAGATCCTGCCACCGTGGTGGCTGGCCTGGTGGTTCCGGTGGGTTGCATTGACGGGCTCGATTGCACTCGGCTGGCTGCTCTGGCGCCGGCGCCTCCGGCGGCTCATCAAAGACCGGCAGCGGCTGGAGGAGGCGGTGCAGGAGCGGACGCGGGAACTGGAGCTGGAAAAAGTCAGGGCGGCCGGAGCGCGGGCCCGAGCCGAGGAAGCCAGCCGGCTGAAAAGCGAGTTTCTGGCCAACATGAGCCATGAGATTCGCACGCCGATGAACGGCATACTGGGGATGCAAAGCCTGACGCTGGGCACCGAACTGACCGGCGAGCAACGGGAGTACATCGAGACAGCCCAGGCCTCAGCCGAATCGCTGCTGGCGTTGCTCAACGAGATTCTGGATTTCTCGAAGATCGAGTCCGGCCGGATGGATCCGGATCCGGTGGACTTTTCCCTTCGCCAGTGCGTTTGCAGCACGCTCAAGCCGGTCGTTCTGCGCGCGGAGGAGAAAGGGCTGACGCTGACCGCGGAGATACCGCCGGAGGTTCCCGACGCCCTGTTCGGGGATGCCGGCCGGTTGCGCCAGGTGCTGCTAAACCTGGCCGGGAACGCCGTCAAATTCACGGAGACCGGCGGAGTCGAGGTGCGAGTCAGGCTGCTCTCCTCGACTGCCACGGAAATCCTCCTTCAGTTCTGCGTGGCCGACACCGGCATCGGTATCCCGGCGGAGAAACAGCAAGAAATCTTCGAGCCCTTCCGGCAGGCGGACGGCTCGACCACGCGCAAGTACGGTGGTACGGGGTTGGGCCTGGCGATCTGCTCGAGGCTGGTTCACGTGCTGGGCGGACGGCTGTGGGTGGAAAGCGAGCCCGGCTGCGGGAGCACGTTCCATTTCACGATCCGGTTCGAGCCGGCCCGCGGGCCGGTTCGAACCAGCGGCGAGACGCGCTGCACCGAACTGGATGGCGGGATGGCTCGCGGCGAGCGCCAGGCCCGGGCACTCCTCATCCTGCTGGCGGAGGACAACCCGGTGAATGAAAAGATGGCCGAGCGCCTGCTGACCAAGCTGGGTCACCGCGTGAGGGTGGCTCGAAACGGCCGTGAAGTGCTGGCGCAACTGGAGCGGAACAGCTTTGACCTGATCCTGATGGACGTGCAGATGCCGGGGATGGACGGGCTGGAGGCGACCCGGGCGATTCGAGAAAAGGAGAAGCATACGGGCAGTCACGTGCCGATCCTGGCCATGACGGCCCACGCCCTGCGGGGAGACCGCGAACGCTGCCTCGAAGCCGGCATGGACGGCTACCTCTCCAAGCCCATCCGGCCCGGGGACCTGACGGAAGCGCTGGGGGCGTTCAGTCTTCCGGCCGAAGACCGATGATGGCGATGCCGGCGGCATCGGCCTGCTCGAGCATGCGCTCGCGGTCGAGCAACAGCGTCCGGCCCGCATCCACGGCCATCGCGGTCGTTCGAGTCTCGACCATCACCGGGATCGTGCTCAAGCCCGCCACCGGCACGTCGAACAGCAGGTGCTTGCGGCGCCGCCCGACTTTCACGAGCCGCAGGGGCCTGCCGTTGGCGAGGCTGGCCGCCCGGCGCAACATTGCATCGGTGCCTTCCATCGCCTCGAGGGCGACGCAGGCCCGCTCGCAGATGACCACGCTCTGGCCGACATCGAAGCCGGCCAGCGCGTTGGCGATGCGCCGGCCGCAGGAAATGTCCGCCAGCTCGTCGCGGGTCGGCTTCCGCTTCGTCAGCACGCCTTCTTCCGCGATCAGCGGCTTGAGCAGCGAAGTCGAATCGACGACCCGAATGCCCTCCTTTTCCAGCATGTCCACCACGCCGCCGATCAGCGAATCGGTGTTTTTCTCCGGCAGGGACGCCAGCAACCTGGCCAGCCGCCAGTCCGGCCGGATCGAGGAGAAGATCTTGGTGTGCTTGACCTGCCCGGCCAGCATCACTTCTTCGATTCGCTCCTGTTTCAGGATCTCGATGAGGCGCCCAAGCTGGCCGAGCGAGATCCAGTAGCAGCGCGGGGCAAGCGGCTCAATCTCCGGTGAGGCTTCCTCCCTGATGCCGACGGCCACCACCTGGTGGCCGAGCTTGCGCGCCTCCTCCAGGGCGAGTACCGGGAACCGGCCGCTGCCTGCGATCAGAGCGTACCTCACACCGCACCTTCTACTTGATCACTCCCCGCCGGGAGGCTTTTATGAATGCGAGCAACTCCTCCAGCTCGGGGCAGGGCGGGAGTTCGTTGCGGATGCGGTCGATGGCCTGCGATGTGTTCAGGCCGGAGCGGGTCAACAGGCGGAACGCTGTTTGCAGGGTCTCGATGGACGCGGCAGGGAGGCCGCGGCGTTCCAGGCCGATTCGGTTCGCGCCGAACACCTTGACTTCCCGCTCGCTGACGGTCATCGAATAGGGGAGCACATCCTGGGTGACCACGCTGTAGCCACCAATCATGGCATGGCAGCCGACGCGACAGAACTGGTGCACGCCGGTGAAAGCGCCCACCACCGCCCAGTCCCCGACGGTGACATGGCCTCCGATCGTCGCGCCGTTGGCCAGCACGATATGGTTGCCGAGCCGGACATCGTGGGCGATGTGGACGTAGGCCATCAGCAGGTTGTCGTCTCCGATGCCGGTCAGCAGGCCCCCGCCCTGGGTTCCGCGGTGGATGGTGACGAACTCGCGGATCCTGTTGCGGCTGCCGATGCGCGTTTCGGCTCGCTCGCCCTGGTATTTCAGGTCCTGCGAGGCGACGCCCACCGTCGAGTACGGATAGAAGGTATTGTCCTCGCCGATCCAGGTAGGGCCCTCCAGGTAAACATGGGCCATCAGCCGGCTGCGCGGGCCGATTTCGACATCCGGGCCGATCACGGAATACGGGCCGATTTCAGCGCTCTCGGCGATCCGGGCCGCGGCGTTGACGAGGGCGGTCGGATGGATCGGCATGGAACGGCATCAAGTCGCGCGCTGTGCAACGGAGGGTCGCGGCTCGCCCAGGGTGGCCGGCTCCTTGTCGGCCAGTTTGCACATCACCTCGGCCTCAGCCACGACCGTGCCGTCCACGCTGGCGGTGCCGAACATCTTGGCCACGGTGGCCTTGCGCTTGGCGACTTTCATTTCGATGCGGAGCTGGTCCCCGGGCAGCACCGGGCGCCGGAACTTCGCCTGCTCGATGGAGGCCAGCAACACGAGCTTGTTCTCCCGGTTTGCGATCTCCTTGAGCACCAGAACACCGGCCACCTGCGCCATTGCCTCGACAATCAACACGCCCGGCATGACGGGGAAGTCGGGGAAGTGGCCGATGAAGAACGGCTCGTTGGCGGTGACGTTCTTGATGCCCACGATGCGGTCCGGCTCCAGCTCGATGATCCGATCCACTAGCAGCATCGGATAGCGATGAGGCAGAATGCAACGGATGGCCTGAATATCTAGCATTCGGTCTCGTTATTATAACAGGCAATGAACGCCCTGATTGAGCATGTGCACGCCCGGCGGAGGGAGATGATCGCGCTGATCCGCGACCTGGTCGAATGCGAGTCCCCCAGCGACGATCGAGCGGCGGTGAACCAGTTCGTGGATCTGGTCGCAGTGACCGTGTCCTCCTTCGCCCGGATCCGCACGTTTCCGGGCGGCCGCTTCGGGCGGCACCTGCGCTGCGAGTTCCTGCTGCCCGGCAAAAAGAAAGACGGACAGGCTCTGCTGCTCGGGCATTCCGACACCGTCTGGCCGCTCGGCACGCTGAAGAAGATGCCGTTCCGTCACGAGGACGGGAGGCTGTGGGGGCCGGGAGTGCTGGATATGAAAGCCGGGATCGCCTTCCTCGTCTTTGCCGTGCGCGCGCTGCGCGAACTGGAAAGGCCGGTTCGGCGGAGAATCGTGTTGCAGCTCAACTCCGACGAAGAGGTCGGCAGCGAATCGTCCCGCCCGCTCACCGAGGAGGCGGCGCGGGAGAGCGTGGCCGTGCTGGTGCTGGAGCCTGGCGCCGGACTGGAAGGCAAGTTGAAAACGGCCCGCAAAGGAGTGGGTGACTATTCCGTCCGCGTGCAAGGCCGCGCAGCTCACGCGGGGCTGGACTTCACCTCGGGCGCGAATGCCATCGTCGAACTGGCGCGGCAGATTGAGAAGGTCACCGGGTTCACCAGGCTCGAGCGCGGCATCACAGTGAGCCCCGGCGTCGTCGCGGGCGGAACGAGAGCCAACGTGGTGCCTGCGGAGGCCCACGCCGAGATCGACGTTCGCGTGCTGCGTTTGAAGGATGCGCAGGCGCTCGACCGCAAGTTCCGCCGCTTGCGGCCATTCGACAAGCGGTGCGTCGTCGAAGTTTCGGGCGGCCTGAACCGGCCCCCGATGGAGCGCTCTCCGGAGGGCTTGAAGCTGTTTCGAGCAGCCCGCAAGCTGGCCGCCGAACTGGGCATCCGCCTGGAGGAATCCACCAGCGGCGGCGGCTCGGACGGCAACTTCACCGCTGCGCTGGGCGTCCCGACGCTGGACGGGCTGGGCGCGGTGGGCGAGGGCGCTCACGCCCCCCATGAAAGCATCCTGGTGGACCGCATCGCCGACCGCACGGCGTTGCTGGCCGGGCTCATCGAAACGCTGTAGGGGCCGGGCATGCCCGGCCCCTACCTGATAGAATGAGCTTTAAGCCCGCAGATGTCCAGCCAGGCCGAGTTGGCGAAGCTCAAGGTCCAGGAATTCGCCAACCGTTTCCGCCCCGAGGTGATCCCCCTAAGCAACACGTTTTCTTACTTTTCTGCCGTGCCGATGGGGGAAGAGGACATCCGGGAATACCTCGAGGAGCCGATCGCAGCGCTCCCACCGGCGATTCAGGCCGCCCTGCCGAAAGTCTCCGTCTTCCTGGTACCGTACCTGGAAAAGGCCAACGGCAAGGCCGGCGAGATTGTGACGTTCGACCGGCCGGCGGACAAGAGCCAGGCGCCGGCCGCCCAGTTCACCTCAGACTCGGACGCCAACCTCGTTCTGGCCATAAAGGACCGCGAAGTGGCCGACTACCATTACGTCTTCTATCGGGCTGTGGCAACGCTGCTTAGCGATCACCTGCCCGGCGAAGTGGAGGATGCTTTCCTCAGGCTGCTGCGGGAGGAACTGAGCAACCGCGTTCACGGCGAGGTGGACGAAGAGGGCTGGCAGCTCAAGCAAGCCCTGTTGCGCCGGCAAACCAACGTGCGGCGCGAAACGAAGCTGTTCCGTGCCTACGCGCGCCAGGCGCTGATCGACACCCTGACGCTATACCTCCACGGCATCTGCTGCGATATCGATGTGGAGACCGGCCCACGTCAGCTCCCCAGCCGATTCTTGCGAAGGCGGCTGGAACTTCTCCACAACTACTTCCCGCCGCCGACCGGCTACGCCGTGTTCCCGGAAGAGATGAGCCGGGGTTGAGAGCGCCGCGCGGGCGCCTCACAGGATCAACATGCAATCCCCGTAGGAATAGAAGCGATAGCGGGCTTCGACCGCGTGGCGATAGGCGGCCAGCAACAGGTCTTTCCCCGCAAAGGCGCAGACCAGCAGCAACAGGCTGCTGCGGGGCAGGTGGAAATTGGTGACCATGGCGCCGGTGGCACGGAACTCGAAGCCGGGGTAAATGAACAGGTCGGTTTCGCCGCGCGAGGCCACGAGCCCTTGGCCGCGCGCGGCGGTCTCGATGCTACGGACGCTGGTGGTGCCCACCGCAAGCAGGCGGAAGGCCGCCCGCATTCTGGCGGCGTTCTCCTCAGTGATCTCGAAGAACTCCGGGGGGAGGCGGTGCTGTTCTACCTGCTCGGTGTGAATCGGCTGGAAGGTGCCGAGCCCGACGTGCAGAGTGACCGAGGCGATGCCGACGCCGGCGGCGCGGCACTCTTCGAGAAGCTGCGGGGTGAAGTGGAGCCCGGCGGTCGGCGCGGCCACCGACCCGGTATGCCGCGCGAATACCGTCTGATAGCGCTCGCGGTCCTCGGGCCGGTCCGGCCGGCGGATGTAAGGCGGCAAGGGGACATGGCCGATCTCGTTGAACTTCTCACCGAGGTCCCCTTCGTAGTGGAACCGGAGCGTCCGTTCCCCGAGTGCGCCGCGGGCCGTGATCTGTGCCTCCAGGCCACCGTCGAAGAACACCTTTTCGCCGACGCACATCTTGCGGCCCGGTCGGACCAGGGCCTGCCAGACGTTCGGATCCCGGGCTGAGGGGCGCAGCAGGAAAACCTCGACGCGGCCTTTCAGGTACTCCTTCCGGGCAGGGTTCTTCTTTCCGATGGGCAGGGCATGCACCCCGGCACGGCGGCCGTAAAGGCGCGAAGGGAACACCCGGGAATCATTCAGCACCAGGCAATCGCCAGGGCGCAGGAAGCCTGGAAACTCGCGGAACAGGCGGTCGTCCCAGCGCTGCTCGCCGCGATACAGGACCAGCATGCGGGACGCGGCGCGGTCCGCGAGCGGCTCCTGTGCGATCAGCTCCCGCGGCAGGGGATAATCGAAATCGGAGAGGCGCATGCCTGAGAAGCCACCCGCCACTATTTTAGGCATCGAGACCTCGTGTGATGAAACCGCCGCCGCCGTGGTCGCGGGCGGCGAGACGGTCCTGTCTTCGGTGGTGGCTTCGCAACTGGCGACGCACGGCAAGTACGGCGGGGTGGTGCCGGAGCTGGCGTCCCGCGAGCACCTCCGCGCGATCGTGCCGGTCGTGCGACTGGCGCTGGAGCGCGCGGGCACGGATCTGAAGAAACTGGCGGCGGTCGCGGTCACGGCCGGTCCGGGCCTGGTCGGCTCGCTGCTGGTGGGCATCACTTACGGCAAAGCCCTGTGCTTTGCCCGCAACCTGCCCTTGGTCGGCGTGAACCACCTGGAGGGGCACATCCATGCCGTCGTGCTGGAAGCGAAACGTTCCGGGCGGCCGATCGAGTTTCCGGCGCTGGCACTGGTGGTGAGCGGCGGGCACACGCACCTGTTCGAGTTCAACGGGGGCTCCTGCTATCGCCTGCTGGGGAGGACCCGCGATGACGCCGCCGGCGAAGCCTTCGACAAGGTGGCCAAGCTGCTGGGGTTCGGGTATCCCGGCGGCCCGGTGATCGACAAGCTGGCGCCCTACGGCAACCGGGAGGCCGTGCGTTTCACGCTGGCGCGCATGAAGGGCAATCCTCTGGATTTCAGCTTCAGCGGGCTGAAGACGGCCGTGCTGCGCTGGGTCGAATCGCGCGATATGCGGGAAGAGATCGAGGCCCGGCGGGAACTGCTGCGGTCTCATCCGCGGCCGTCCGTGGACCGGTGGCTGGCGGTGACGCCCGGGGCGACGCTGGACCTTCTGGCCTCGTTCCAGCGGACCGTCATCGAGGAACTGCTGGGGCGGTCCGCGGTCTCGGCTGAGGCGATCGGCGCCCGGTCGCTGATTATCTCCGGAGGAGTCGCCTCCAACACCGGGTTGCGCGCAGCCGCCGCAAGTGAGCGCATTCCTTGCCCGGTCCACTTCCCCGCGCACGCGCTGGCCACGGACAATGCGGCTATGATCGCCGCAGCGGCCTACCCGAAGCTGGAGCGCGGGGAATTCGCGGATTTCTCCCTGGCGGCGCAGGCCAACCTGCCACTGGCGTGATCCTTCGGCTAACAGTTGAGCCGCTTCTGCCCGATGTGAATAGAGGGGGCCCGGCGAAGCCGGCCCGGCAGGTAAAATGGAAAGAAGCCATGAAGAACGCCAGCTACTGGGCGCTGGGTGCAGTCTGTGCATTGAGCGTCATCCTGATCTCCTGTGAAGCCAGGGCAATCAGCTTCGATTCGTCGGCCCCCGGTAGCCTTCCCCCGGGGTGGAGAGCGGCCCCGGGCGAAAACGGCGGGGCTGCCAAATGGGCGGTGATCAGGGACGGCACGGCGCCCAGTAAACCGAATGTGCTGGCGCAACTTTCCCGAGCCAGAAACCCCGGCCTGTTTCCGCTGGCCATCCTGGAGACAAGGGACATCGGCAACGGGTCGGTGAGCGTGAAATTCAAGCCGGTGGCCGGCAAAGAGGACCAGGCCGGGGGCGTCGTCTGGCGGTATCACGATCCGAACAATTACTATCTCGCTCGGGCGAACGCCCTGGAGAACAGCGTGGCTCTCTTCAAGGTACAGAACGGAAAGCAGATCCCATTACCTCTCAGGGGCAAGCCCGCCCAGATCGGCGTGAAGCGGAACGTCCCTTCGCAGGCCTGGAGCACCCTGAAGGTGAAGTTTCGCGATTCCCGGTTCGCGGTGTACTTCAACCGCCGGGAACTGTTCCAGGTCGAAGACTCGACCTTCCCCGGCCCTGGCAAGGTCGGCCTGTGGACCCAGGCCGACAGCGTGACCTACTTCGACGACTTCCGCGCGGAAGGGAAGCGCTAACGCGACCCGGCCGCGGCGGCGACCGGGCTTGCCTGTGCTGGCCACCAACGGGCGCGTGGTACACTCTAGCTCGATGAAAGCTTTTTCATGGTGCTTCCTATCTCTGTGCATTCCGCTCGCTTCGACGGCCCAACAGGTGCTCACGCTCGGACAGGCAGTCGAGGAAGCCCTGAAGAGATATCCGGCGGTGCAGGTGTCGCTGGAGCGGGTGTCGGCGGCTGCGGCCGAGATCAATCTGGCCCGCTCAGCCTATCTGCCCCGCACGGACTTCCTGGGCCAGATCAACCGGGCGACCCGGAACAACATCTTTGGGGTCCTGTTGCCGCAACCTGTCATCTCGCCCATTTCCGGGCCGGTGCTCGGGACGAACGGCGTCACGAACGTATGGGGCAGCGCGGTCGGGGTGCTGGTGTCCTGGGAGCCTTTCGATTTCGGTCTGCGGCGGGCCAACGTCGAGGCGGCAGAATCGGCCCGGGAGCAGGCGGAAGCGGCAGTCGCCGTGACGCGGCTCCAGGTAGCGGCGGCGGCGGCGGACGCCTTCCTGAACGTCCTGGCGGGGCAGCAGACCGTGCGTGCCGCCGAGGCCGGGGTCGAAAGGGGGCGCGTGTTGCACCAATCCGTGCAGGCGCTGGTGAATGCCGAACTGCGCCCCGGCGCCGAGGCCGCCCGTGCTCGCGCCGAACTGGCCGCGGCCGAGACACAACGCATCCAGGCCGAGCAGGCGCTGGCAGTGGCCCGGGCCTCGCTGGCGCAACTGTTGGGCCTGGCAGCCTCGGCCATCGCGGTCGCGCCCGGACCCCTGCTCGAACTTCCCCCGAATCCTCCAGGCGAAGCTGCCGCGCCGGCCGGGCATCCGTTGGCCCGAGAGCAAAGCCTCGCGATTGAAGAGATCAAGGCACGGGAGCAGGCACTCGACCGCTCGTATTTCCCGCGATTCAACTTGCAGGCGACCGCGTTCGCGCGGGGGACGGGCGCCCGCCCGGACGGCGGGACCGGCGGCGCTTTCTCGGGCTTCGGCCCCAGCATTCAGAACTGGGCGATCGGGATGAGCGTAACGTTTCCGGCGTTCGAGCTGCCGTCGCTGCGGGCGCGCCGAGAGATCGAGTCGCATCGCGAGCGGGCGGAGAGTGCGCGCTATCGGCAAATCCTTGCTGACCTGGCCGGGCAACTGGAAAGGGCCAACGCGCTGCTGGCCGGCGCCCGCCGCGTGGCCGAGAACACGCCGCTTGAACGGGAGGCGGCGCGCGCGGCCGAGCAGCAGGCGACCGCACGTTACAAGGCCGGGCTCGGTACAATCGTGGAAGTAGCGGAAGCTCAACGCCTTCTGACGCAGGCCGAAATCGAAGATTCGCTGGCCCGGCTGGCCGTGTGGCGCGGGCTGCTGGTGGTGGGCTCCGCCCGAGGGGATCTGGGTTCTTTCCTGAATCTGGCGTCCCGCTGAGAGAGCCGAACCTATGTGGCTGGTAGTTACCGCTCTGCGGCGGCCGGTCAGCGTCCTGGTGGCGGTGATCGCCGTCGCGCTCTGTTCGATCCTGGCCGTGCGCCGGATGAAGATGGACATTTTCCCGAGCCTGGGCGCGCCCGCCGTTTATGTGGCGCAGCCATACGGCGGCATGGACCCCGCCCAGATGGAAGGCTTCCTGACGTACTACTACGAGTACCACTTCCTCTACATCACGGGCATCGAGCACGTCGAGTCGAAAAACATCCAGGGCGCCGCGCTGATGAAGCTGGTCTTCCATCCCGGCACGGAGATGAGCCAGGCGATGTCGGAGGTGGTCGGGTACGTGAACCGCGCGCGGGCCTTCATGCCGCCCGGGGCGGTGCCGCCGTTCATCGTGCGCTACGACGCAGGCAGCCTGCCGATCGGCCAGCTTGTTTTCTCCAGCCCGATCCGCAGCCCGGGCGAGATGCAGGACATCGCGCTGAACCGCGTGCGACCGCTTTTTGCCACGCTCCCCGGAGTCTCGGCGCCACCGCCGTTCGGGGGCAACCAGCGGACGATCGTGGTGCGGCTCGATCCCGAGCGGATGCGGGCATACCGGATCTCGCCGGAAGAGGCGGTCGCCGCCGTCAACCACGCCAGCACCGTTATGCCCTCCGGGAACGTGCGGATCGAGGACTACACGCGGATCGCCTCGGTAAACTCGGTGGTGGGCGGCGACCTACAGGAGCTGGCGAACGCCCCGGTGCACACCGGCGCCGGGCCGACGGTCTATCTGCGGGATATCGGCGTGGTCGAGAACGGCACGGACATCGTGACGGGCTACGCGCACGTCAACGGCAGGCGGACGGTGTACCTCCAGGTCGCCAAGCGCGCCGATGCCTCGACGCTGGCGGTCATCCGGGAAGTGAAGAAGGCACTGCCGGCGATGCGCGCGGTGGTTCCCGAAGACGTCGAGATCCGGCTGGAATTCGACCAGTCCGGGTACGTCTCGAACGCCATCCGCAACCTGGTCAGCGAAGGGCTGCTGGGCGCGGCGCTGACCGGCCTGATGGTGCTGCTGTTCCTGCGGGACTGGCGCAGCGCGCTGATCGTCATCCTGACGATCCCGTTCTCGCTGCTGGCCGCGGTGGTGTGGCTCTGGGCCGCGGGCCAGACGATCAACATCATGACGCTGGGCGGCCTGGCGCTGGCCGTGGGCGTGCTGGTCGATGAGGCGACCGTGGTGATCGAGAACATCCACACCCACCTGGCCGCGGGCGTCTCGCGGGCTCGGTCGGTGCTGGATGCCTGCCGCAAGACGGCCATCCCGCGCCTGCTGGCGATGTTCTCGATCCTCGCGGTGTTTGTGCCGTCATTCTTCATGGCGGGGGTCGGCCGGCAGTTGTTCGTGCCGCTTTCCCTGGCGGTGGGCCTGGCGATGGCTTCCTCTTATGCGCTGTCGAGCACGCTGGTGCCGGTGCTGGCGGTGAGGCTCATGAAGAGGGGCCAGGCAGGCGAGGAGGGCCGCGGCCTGTTCGGCCGGCTGCGCTCCCTCTACGGCGCCTACCTGCGGCTGGTGTTGCGCTTCCGCTGGCCGCTGGTCGCGACCTACGCAGTCACCTCGCTCCTGTTTCTCGTTGTTGTCCTGCCGCGGATGGGAACGGAGATCTTCCCGGCCGCCGAGGCCGGCCAGTTCCAGTTGCGGCTGCGCGCGCCAACCGGCACGCGGATCGAACGGACGGAACTGGTCGCGCTCAAGGCGCTGGACGTGATCCGGCGCGAAGCCGGCCCGGGAAACGTGGTGATCACGACCGGATTCATCGGCGTGCAACCTGCGAGCTATCCGATCAACACCATCTATCTGTGGACCAGCGGCCCGCACGAGGCGGTCCTCCGCGTCGCGTTGAAACCCATCGTGGGACTCCGCGGCGAAGAATTCCGGGAGCGCCTCCGAGCCCGGCTGCGCGAGGCCCTGCCCGGGGTGAGCGTTTCTTTCGAGGCCGGCGACATTGTGAGCCAGGTGATGAGCTTCGGCTCGCCCACGCCGGTGGAGGTGGCGGTGCAAGGTCCGACTCTGTCGGCCAACCTGAAGCACGCCGGGAGCGTGCGCGCGGAACTGGAGAAGATCCCGTCGCTGCGCGACTTGCAGTACGCCCAGCCGCTCGATTATCCGACCGTCGATGTGCGGGTGGATCGCGACCGGGCCGGCCAGTTCGGGCTGACGATGGCCGACGTGGCGCGCTCGATGGTGGCGGCGACATCCTCGAGCCGGTTTGTCGAACCGAACTACTGGCGCGACCCGGCGAGCGGCAACGCGTTCCAGGTGCAGGTCGAGATACCGCAACACAAGATGGGCTCGCTCGAGGACATCAGGGACGTGCCGCTGATGAATAGCGACACTTTTGCGAGCGGCCCCGGGCACCCGTTGCTGGGCGATGTGGCCGAGTTGCGATACGGCACGACGCCGGGCCTGATCGAGCGCTACGACATGCAGCGGGTGGTCAGCCTGACGGCCAACGTGCACGGCGAGACGCTCGGCGAAGCGGTCTCCGAGATCCGCGGCGCGCTGGCGCGCGCGGGGAACCCGCCGCCCGGCGTCAGGGTTTTCGTGCGCGGGCAGATCCCGCCGCTGGAAGAAACGATCTCCGGGCTGAAGATCGGGTTGCTGCTTTCGATCGCCGTGATCTTCCTGCTGCTGGCCGCCAATTTTCAATCGTTCCGGCTGGCGGTGGCGGTTCTGTCGGCCGTGCCGGCGGTGCTCTGCGGCGTGTTGCTGATGCTGGTGGCGACTGGCACGACGCTGAACGTGCAATCGTTCATGGGAGCGATTATGGCGACCGGCATCGCGGTGGCCAACGCGATCCTGCTGGTCACGTTTGCGGAGATGAGCCGGCGCGAGGGAAGGCCGGTGGCGGAGGCGGCGCTGGAAGGCGGCCGCGGGCGGCTGCGGGCCGTTCTGATGACCGCCAGCGCCATGGTCGCCGGCATGGTCCCGATTGCGCTCGGGTTCGGCGAGGCAGGTGAACAGACCGCCCCGCTCGGCCGGGCGGTGATCGGCGGCCTGATCGTGGCGACGGTCGCCACGCTGACGGTGCTGCCCTCCGTGTACGCGATCCTGCAACGGCGGGCGGGGACCCATTCAGCTTCCCTGGACCCGAATGATCCATCGAGCCGGTATTATGAGCCTGAGTAAAGCGGTTGTGTATCTGATCTGCGCGATCCCGCTATGGGCGCAGCAGACGGTTGAGGTCGCAAGAGTGATCTCGAGGAACGTCGAGCGCGTCGTCCGCCTGCCCGGTGAGCTCCTGCCCTACGAGAGCGTGGACCTGCACGCCCGGGTGACGGGCTTTGTCGATCGAGTGGAGGTGGACCGCGGCAGTGTGGTCCGCAAAGACCAGTTGCTGGTCACGCTGGTTGCCCCGGAACTGGCGGCGCAACGAGCCGAGGCGGAGGCGAAAGCGCAGGCGGTCGCGTCGCAGCGAGTCGAGGCGGAAGCGCGGTTCGTCGCTGCCCAGAGCACATATGAACGGCTCAAAGCGGCTTCGGCAACGCCCGGCGCGGTGGCCGGCAACGAACTGGTGCAGGCGGAAAAGACGGTCGAGGCCGCGCGCGCCCTGGTGCGGGCGCTGGAAAGCTCGGAAGAGGCGGCGCGTGCCTCGATTGAGGCGTTCCGCGAACTCGAGGGCTACCTGAGAGTGTCGGCTCCGTTCAGCGGGGTGATCGTTGAGCGATTCGTGCATCCAGGCGCATTGGTGGGACCTGGGGCGGGCTCCCGATCGACGCCGTTGCTGCGGCTGGAGCA
>Ga0315314_1002718_pt1 | contig 14414 bp, 12 predicted proteins | sample TDP9_MG_FD_203631 | JGI IMG/M metagenome (GOLD analysis project Ga0315314, IMG submission 203631) | Freshwater sediment microbial communities from Lake Towuti, South Sulawesi, Indonesia - TDP9 | ecosystem: Environmental > Aquatic > Freshwater > Lake > Sediment | place: Indonesia: South Sulawesi...
GGCCCGGCCGAGATGCGGTAGCGCGGTCGGCAGCGAGTACTGGCTGTTCATGTTCTCGCACCCACCGCCCTTCAGCAGCAACTTGACCTCGATTTCGTCCGCCTTCCCCCATTGCTCGATGTAGATAGTGGGGGTGCCCGGACCTAGGTTGTTGCCGGTGTTCTTCCCGGTGAGCGAGTCAACCGAGTTTGGCCGCAGCTTGCCTTTAGCCGTGGCCTCGGCCACCGCTTCCTGAATCTGATGCCGCATTGCAGTCTGGTCAGCACCCACCGGCACCTTCAGCTTGAAAGTAGGCAAGCCAGTGTCCTGGCAAATCGGCCCCTCACACGCATCGGCTAGGTCAATGTTGTTGGCAATCACCGAAAGCGCCTGCGCCGACTGGTTTCCCGCAGTTTCCCGTGCCAGCGCCGCCGCCATCGCCTGGCGCACGTCCGGCGGCAGCCGGGTCGAGGTCTGGACTATCAGCTCGTACATGCTTTGCTTGAAGCGTTCCATCTCTAGCCTCCGTTACTTAGCCTTTACGCAGCCTGCGCGGCACACGCACACGCTTATTAGTCTTTCACTTCAATCAAATACTCCCCCGCCAGGGTGGTAAAGCCGTCCGGGTTGGTGAACGCCACCATGGGCGGTCTTTTCTTCGAGCCGCGGATGGCAGCGCAGCCTACTTCGCCCGCTTTATTCACGGCGATGAACTTATCGTTGAAGTCTATCTTGACGCCGCGCCGCTGGTTGATCTCGACGATGCGCTTACACGCCTCTAGACAAGCTTTGGTCGGGTGCATACCCTGGCGCATCAACGAAACGACATAAAAACTGCCACAGGTGCGAATAACTTCCTCGCCCCGGCCGGTAGCACCCGCCGCACCGACCTCGTTATCCACGTACAAGCCGGCACCGATGATGGGCGAATCACCCACACGGCCAGGAATTTTGAACGCCAGACCACTGGTGGTAGTAATGCCCGCTACGTTGCCCTGCGCATCGACGCTCAGGACATTGATGGTACCGGTGAGGCGCCCGCTGCGCTCGCGATAGACGCCGTCGGGCGGCGGCAGCCAGTCATCGTCCTGACTCAAATTCTCCTTCCATTTCAGCCAGGCCAGGCGCGCTTTTTCAGTGAGCAGATTTTCAATCGGAAAGCCATGCGCGATGGCGAACCTTTGCGCGCCAGCGCCGACCAGAAGGATATGGTCGGTACGCTCCATAACCAGCCGTGCCACACTGCTGGGCGTCTTGATGCCCTCCAGCGCCGCCACCGCACCGGGCTTGTGCGTTGGCCCGTACATGCACGAGGCATCCAGTTGCACCACACCTTCTTCATTCGGCAGCCCACCGTAACCGACACTACTGTCTTCCGGGTCAAGCTCGACCACGTTGGCTGCCTTTTCGACGGCGTCCAACGCATTGCCGCCCGCGGAAAGAATCTCCCAGCCGGGAGCATTCACCTTGCGACCCCACTCCTCACCTCGGCTACAGACAATCACCGGCACTTTCCCGCTGGCGGCTTCTTTCAAAATCGCTTTGCTGGCCAGCAAGCGTGGAAACCCTAGCGCGGACAACGAAACCCCCAAACCAGTGCTGCACTGCAAGAATCGTCGGCGAGATAAGTTTGTGTTCATTTTTCCTCCTCCCCATTACGATTGCATCTCTAGCGGAAACCCTTTCATCCCCAGGGGCAAAACCTTGGCGAAGCCTACCCTAGCGACTCGTATAGGGTCAATCGCCGCGCCAGTTTACTTCCCCAGGTGCGGCGGCTCTTTGTTAGTCCACCGCCGCCGGCGCGCGCTGCACCGGCCGGCGTAGCAGCAAAAGCAGTGGCGCCAGCGCCAGGAAGAGCACTGCCATCAGCCAGAACATCTCCACGAAGGAAAGCATGGCTCCCTGCCGGTGCACCATGCCATAGATGGCGCCATAGGCCCGCTGCTGCGCGGTCACCGGGTCGGCCCCCTGAGCAATGAACCACTGCTGCCCTGCCGCCAGCAGTTGCTGCGTCTCCGGGTCCAGCCCGCTGATGTGGCTGACGAGATGCGATTGATGGAGTTGCTGGCGACGCGTGAGCAGCGTGGTCATGATGGCGATGCCGAAACTGCCGCCAATGTTGCGCATCACGTTGAAGATGCTAGTGGCATTCCCCATCTTTTCCTTGGCCACGTGCGACATACTGGCCGCCATTAGGGGAACGAAAAGGAAACTCATCGCAAAACCTTGAATGACCTGCGGCCAGAAAATGTCCCAGTAGCCGGCGTAGAGGTTCAGCCCGGCGAGATCAAACAGAGTCAGGCTACCCAGCACCATGCCAAACACTATCAGAAACCGTGCATCCACGCGCTGCACCAAGGTGCCCGACACGGGCAGCCCCAGCAGTGCCCCCAAACCTCGCGGCGACAGCGCCAGACCGCTCTGCAAGGCCGGATAGCCCATAAGGGTCTGCAGATAGATAGGCAGAAGTATCAGGCTGGCATAAAGTATGAACGCAACCCCAGCCATCAAGAAAACCCCAGTACTGAAGGTACGGTCAGCGAGTGCGCGCAGGTCCACCACCGGGTTGCGGATAGTAAGTTCGCGAATTATTAGCAGCACGAAACCGGTAACACATAGCAGCGTCCACGTGCGAATCGCCGGGGAAGCAAACCAGTCTTCGCGTTGCCCGGTGTCGAGGATGACCTGCAAGGTGCCAAAGCCCAAGGTTAGAAAGGCGATTCCCCAGAGGTCAACTCGCTCGCTGGGTCGGCGGAGGTACGGTGGGTCAAACACAAAACGCTGGATCATCATCAGCGCGGCTATTCCCACCGGCACGTTGATATAGAAAATCCATCGCCAAGTGTAGTTATCCGTGAGCCAGCCGCCGAGTGTCGGCCCGAGGATGGGAGCCAAGACCACTACGGCACCAAAGGCGGCCATGGCTTGCCCGTGCTTCTCCGGCGGGAACGTTTCCAACAGAATAGCCTGCGATATGGGAATCATCCCGCCCCCGGTGGCCCCTTGAATAACGCGGAAGAAAATCAGCCAGCCCAGGCTAGGTGCCAGCCCGCAGAGGATGGAGGAAAACGTAAAACCGGCCACACAGACCATCTGGAAGCGTTTACGCCCGAAGAAGCGCGCCAGCCAGCCAGTCATAGGCAGGATGATAGCGTTAGCTACCAGATAAGAGGTCATCACCCAGGTGCCTTCGGTCTCCGTGGCGGAAAGATTGCCGGCGATATGGGGGATGCAGGTAGAGGTGGCGGTGGTATCGAGCACCTCCATAAAGGTCGCTAGCACCACCGATAGGGCGACAATCCAGGGATTGACCTGCGGGGGTGTTTCGTTCATGGGCACAGGGTTGTTAATCGCGGGCAATCACCGTCGGCACCACAGACATCCCCGGGCGCAGCAGGTGTTCCGGGTCTTGGCCTTTGTCGAGCACAATCTTCACCGGGATGCGCTGCACTACCTTGACGTAGTTGCCGGTGGCATTCTCCGGTGGCAACAGACTGAAGCGAGCACCGGTGGCGGCGGCAATGCTCTCCACCCGCCCAGAAAACTTCTTGCCAGGATAGGTGTCCACCTTGACGAGCACACGTTGCCCGGGCCGCATCCGGGTCAGTTGCGTCTCTTTGAAGTTGGCGGTGACCCAGACGTCATCGAGCGGCACCAGCGTGAGCAGTGGCTGCCCAGCTTGCACTACCTGGCCCACCTGCACGCTCTTCTTGCTCACCACACCCGCCCGTGGCGCACGTATCTGCGTGTACTCAAGCTGAAGTTGGGCGTAGTGAATTTGGGCGCGCGCCAACTCCACGCGGGCGCTGGCAGTGTTAGCCCCGGAACGAGCAATTTGCACACGTTCCGGAGCGGTCTCTGCCTGCTGCAGGCGCGCTCGCGCTTCGCGTAGACGAAGTTTAATTGCCGCCTGGCTCTGGCGCGCTTCCTCGACGGTGGCCTGGGCGGCAAGCAGGGCGGCTTCCTCCGCCTTGGCCAGGGCGTCGGCGTGGTCAAATTGCTGCTGGGAGACCTCTTCCTTGCCTAGCAGTACGCGCATGCGTTCCCGATCCGTCCGGGCGCGTTCGGCATTGGCCTGGGCAGCGCGTAGGTGCGCTTCCGCAGCGGTTAAGCGCGCCTGCGCCGCTTCCAACTCGTGCGCGCCGCGGCTCACCCCAGCTTGTGCTTGGTCAAGCTCGGCGCCGGTGACTCGGGAGGTCACCGGCACATCTGTGTGCGCGGCCTGCGCCTGCGCTTCCGCCATAGCCAGCTCGGCCTGGGCTTGCTCTAGGCGCACCTGATAGTCGCGCGGGTCAATTTCTACCAGCAGGTCACCGACTTGCACTTCTTGGTTATCGGTGATGTGTACGCGCAGCACGGTGCCGGAGATTTTGGCGCTGATGGGCACCATGTCGCCATCGATCTGGGCGTCGTCAGTTGTCTCCCGACCGGAGTAGTACCAGTGAAGCCCGGCCACCAGAGCCACGCCGACGACCAGCGGCCCCCAAAACCATCTGCTAGCTAGCCAGGCCGGGAGCCGCCGGCTACTACCGCCACTGCTCAGCGGCCCACCTGCACGCTTCACTTCAGCCAGTTCATCTTCGCTCATAGACATGTCATTGAATCCCCAAATAGCGTGGGTAGATTTGCTCAGTAGCGCCGAGCGCCCGGGCCAACGCCGCCTTGGCATCGGTGTAACGCGTCAGTGCTAGGATGTAGTTTTCATCAGCACGCGACAGAGCGTCCTGGGCCGAGATTACTTCGATGTTGTTAGCCACGCCTGCTTGAAAGCGGTCGCGGGCCATCTCTAATTCGCGTTGAGCTAGTTCGCGGCCCTGGCGCGCTACGCTCACCTGCTGTTCGGCCGATTCTAGGTTCAGCAAGGCCTCGCGAACTTCCTGCTCGACACCTGCGCGCATATCGGCCAGTTGGTGTTCGAGCCGCTGCAAGCGGCTGTCAGCTTCCTGTAAGTGGCCCCGCCGGTCCCAATCAAAAAGCGGCAGCGCCACCACGCCTTGCACCATGTGCGTGGCACGGGTCTCGCCAGGTGTTCTTCCAATCGCCCCGTAGTGAGCTTCCAGCCCCAGGCGAGGAAGATAGCGGCTGCGAGCTGCTTTTCTCTCTTGTTCTGCCGCTGTCCATTGGGCCTGGAGAGCCAGATAGTCGGAGCGGTGTGCCAAGGCAGTAGGTAAGGCTTCCTCGAATGTCACCCCGGGCAGTGGGGCAAACTCCAAGGGCTCCGCTAGTTCAAGGGAGGTAGCAAGGTCAATGCCGATGGTCCGCGCCAAGGTCAGTTTGGCCCGCTTGAGTTCATTTTCGGCCTCCAACAAACGCTGGCGCTCGTTGGCTAATTGCACCTCAGCGCGGAGGACGTCCACACCGGTGGCGATGCCGGTCTCCTTTTGATCGCGCGCCAGTGCGTCGAGCGCCTGCGCGGTAGCCACCCGTGCTTTGGCAGCCTCCACACGCGCCCCCGCCGCCTGACCGTGTACGTAGAGGGTAGAGACGACTACGATGATAAAGTCGCGGGCGTCTTGGTAGCTAAGCTGGGCGGCTTTCTCGCGATTCTGGGTGGCGCGCAGGCCGAAAAGGTTGGGCAGGTCGAGTACCGCCTGCTGGAGGAAGAGACGGAAATCGACCAGAGAAAAAGGCCCCACTACCGCCGGCATGCCGGGCAAATCGATGCCGAAGGCTTTCAAGTTAACCTTCTGCTGACTCAATTGGGCGGAGCCTAGGAGCTGTGGCAACAGCCGGGCCAACTGGCGCGTCCGGCCAGCCGCTGCCTCTTCCACTTGGGTGGCTGCCACCAGCACGCCTACGTTTTTCTGCAAGCCGCGCTGGATAGCCTCCTTAAGGGTCAATTGCAACGACTCTTGCGCCCTGGCCAGCGGTACACACATCAACCAGCACGTCATCCAGCTTGCCATCATCACTAACCAAACCACATGTCCTCGCCAACGCATCGTTCCTCCACTGAGCACCACCGGCTCGGGCGATATACTACCTGAGAAGGACGCACATGTGCACGCTCCAATTGGAGTTGCGCTTGCTACCTGTTTTCATAGCAAATCATAGGCCGCGCTTGCAGCGTGGCCCAGATTAGGCAGCGATTTCGCGCTGCGCTTTTCAACAGAAATGTTGAAAAGCTTGTGGAAAAGCCGAGCAAGTGCGCGGCTAAGCGATGTAGGGGCTAAATTTTTTCCGCTTTGCACAAAAGTGTAGCAACTGTGGTTTTGACAAGCCATGCCCGGGCAAATTTTTTGCGAAAAGCTTTGAGAACTATGGAATTTGGCGAAGAAATTGCTCCCCGGCAGCAAGACGTCGCTCGCTCTAACCTCAATACCAGCGGCGTGGCCGTTTCATCTTGATTTCAATCACTTTCTTCTCTGTTGTCTCACCCACCTCGTAATATTCGCCGAACGTCTTCCAGCCGGTGGCCACCACTTGGATGAGCAGCTTGCCCGGGGGCACTGCGGGAAATTGCACTAACCCTTCCCGATTTGTCTTGGCATGCCATTCTCGCCGCTTGTCTTTCCAATACCAGCGACCTTCCTTGAACTTGACGTAAACGCTAGCGTTGTCAATCGGCTCACCGCCCTCGGCAGCGATGACTTTGATCTCCAAAGCTACTGGCTTCGCCTCCTCCGCCCACAAGCCACTAGCTCCAAGCCACAACCATAGAAGGATGACGCCGCTGACTGCTGCACTAATCTTCACTGCCCTTCACCGCAGCTTGCTCTCGCTGCGCCGACGCAACATCGGCCCCTCCGCCTCCTCGAACTGGTAGATGGACTCCCAACCGCGCAGTTCCAGCAAACGTTTCTGAATGTACTCAAAGTCGGAAGTCGTCACTACATATTCCTCACGCGCAGGTAGCACCTTGGCAATCGCCTGCGCCGCACGTTGGATGCGGTTTTTGGTCATGGGGTGGGACGAAAAAATCGCCGGCACGCGACCCTTCTCCTTCTGCTTCAGGCGCTCCAGGAAATCAACCATCGCTACGGGGTCGTAGCCTGCCTTGTAGGTGTACTGCAAGCCTAAGAAATCGGCTTCACGCTCAGCGTTGCGACTAAATTTCAAAAAGGCCAAGGGCACGGCGATTCCCACCGCTTGCTGGAGGGCGTAGCCCACCGGGCCGCCAATGAAAATCAGGGGCAACGCTAACCAGTTGAAAACCTGGGCCTTAGTGGCCTGCTCCACCGCATGCCGGGCGGTCACGTGGGCGATTTCATGCGCCAGGATGCCTGCCAACTCAGCTTCGCTGTGTGTCTCCAGGATGAGTCCCGTATTGATGTAAAGATGGCCGCCGGGTAAGGCGAAGGCGCTGATCTCATCCGAATCAATTATTTTCACTGCAAACGGCACGCGCGCATCTGAGTTTCGCACCAGGCGTTCGGTAAGAGCGCGGATGTAAGCGTTCACCTCGCGGTCGACGAACAGCACGCTGGTGCGTTCCGCGTCGGCGGCCAACTGGCGGCCCAGCTCAATCTCGCGTTCCAGCGAATAAACATTCCAAGAGCCTTTGTTGATGTCGCGCTTGCCAATGTTCTCGATGTCACTGTGCTTCTGGGCCTGTGCAGGCATACTGCTCAGCAAGAGCAGCACCACCAGCGATATCCAGAAGCAGACTACGCGTAACCCTGGCACACTACCCTGCCCAGCGTTAGTATGCTCGCCTGCTAGCACGGCATTCCTGCGCAAGCGTTATTCTCGCGTCCGCACCCGGGTGCTATTTTATCATCCTCCCGTGCCGAAGCAAACCAGCGGCAGGCACGTCGGCCCTTGCTTCCTGGGCCCAGAGTGTGGGCGCAGACGCGTGGTGTTCTCACCGACTTCACCTGCTATCTGCGTTTAGGCCGATAAGGCTGCTAGAGCCAGCGGCGGCGCCGGAAAAAAATCAGCAGCCCCACCGTGAGTAGAATCATCCCGATATGCACAATCGCTACCCCGTAAGGATGCTTGAGCAGTGGCAGGTCGGGAAAATTCATTCCGAAGTAACCAGTGATGAGGTAGAGGGGTAGGAGAATGGTGGCATAGATGGTGAGCACCTTCATAATCTCGTTCGTGCGGTTGGCGGTGGCGGAAAGGTGCACGTCCAGCACGCCCGTGAGCAGGTCGCGGTAGGTCTCGATCATATCCAGGGCACGCACAATGTGGTCGTAGAGGTCGCGCCAGTAGGCAGCCATGTCGGCGCGCATATAAGGGGGGCGCAGACGCACAATGGCCGCCACAGCCTCCCGCATGGTGGCTACCGTGCGCCGCAGCTCGATCAGACCGCGCTTGAGGGCGAAGATCTCCTCTAGGCTCTTGGGCGTGGGCCCGGCCCAGACTTCGTCCTCCAGCTTGTCGATGTGGTCGCCGATAGTGTCGAGCACCGGCATATAGCGGTCCACGAGGTTGTCGAGCAAGGCATGCAAGATCTTGTCCGGGCGTTGCAGCTTCACGGCTGCTTTCACCCGCGGTAACACCTCGCGCACCGAACGCGTGGGCCCCACGTGCACGGTGACGATGAAGTCCGGCCCGATGAAGACATCCAGCTCCCCAAACCACACCCCGAGCGTTTCCGGCTCGAAGTGGAGCGTGTTACCGATGACAAAAATATGGTTTTCGTACTCCTCCAGCTTGGCGCGCTGGGTACGGAAGCGGCAATCTTCTACCTCTAGCTCGTGAAATTGAAACTCTTGCGCTAACTGCTCGAGCAGAGGCGACTGCGGGTCTTCCAAGTGGTACCAGCGCAGATGGGGCACGCGCACAACCTCCAGCCCCGCCAACTCCGTCGCGGGCACGGCTGGTTCGAGCGTGGGCTGTTCTTTTTCAGCACTCATCGGGTTTTGCCTCGGCTAGGCTTGCGTTTTTCTGCCAGGGGAACGGGCGTCGCCTCGGCGCCTACCGCCGACGTCAACCAGTTCAGGTAGTTAGGCGCGGCGTCAATAATGGGTAAGCAGACTACCTCGGGAACCTGGTAGCTGTGCAGCTTCTCCACCAGTCGGCGCACGCGGTCGAAGAGTGGCCGCGCCGTCTTGATTACCAGCATCACTTCCCGGTCATCCGCTAGCTTCCCTTCCCAACGATAGATGGAGCGAATGGGGCTGCTGATGTTTACGCAGGCGGCCAGACGCTGCTTGACCAATGCCTGGGCAATCTTCCTGCCTTCAGCCGCGCTGCCGCAGGTGACGAAAACAACCACTTTGTCGGTCATGGCTTGCTGTTGCAGCCTCCTCCTCGTGCGCGTTGCCCGATTCGCGCCTACACGATACAATACGCCTCCATGACTCACAAGCCCCCAATTCACTTTGGTACTTCTGGCTGGCGCGGGGTCATCGCCGATACCTTCACCGATGACAATGTGCGCTTGGCAGTCGCCGCCATCGCCCACTACGTGCGCGGCCAGCGGCCGCGCCATCCGGCCCTAATTGTCGGCTACGACACCCGCTTCCGCTCCGAAGAGTTTGCTCGCCTGGCGGTAGAAGTACTTTCCAGCTACGACCTCCTCAGCTACTTCTGCACCGCAGCCACACCTACCCCCACCATCGCCTATGAGATTTTGCGTAGGCAGACTGCCGGGGGCATCAACTTTACCGCCAGCCACAACCCCCCGGAGTACAACGGGCTGAAGTTTTCTACCCCCGACGGTGCCCCGGCACTGCCCGAGGTGACTAAGAAGATCGAAGCACTGGCGCGCAAGCTGGCGCGTACGGGCAAGCTGCCTGCCGTTGGGCAGTTGAAGGAAGAACAGATCGACCCCCGCCCGCCTTATCTGGAGCTGCTGACGCAGAAAGTCAACTTGGAAGAAATCCGCCGCGCGCGTCTGCGGGCTATCTTCGACCCGTTTTACGGGGCCGGGCGTGGCTACCTCGATCACCTGCTCCACGCCCACGGGGTTGAAGTCCACACGCTGCACGACCGCCGCGACGTGCTCTTCGGCGGCCATCCGCCAGAGCCGGCGGAAGCTTTCCTCGCCGAAGCCAAGCAAGCCCTGCGCGAGTCGAACGCCCAAGTGGTGCTGGCCACCGACGGTGACGCCGACCGCTTCGGCATCCTCGATGCCGACGGGACCTTCATCTCACCCAATTACATCATTGCCCTGCTACTCGACTACCTGGTCGAAACTCGCCCCTGGAAAGGCGGTGTTGGCCGCAGTGTGGCTACCACGCATCTGGTTGACGCGGTCGCCAAATACCATAACATCCCCCTGCACGAAACCCCAGTCGGCTTCAAGTACATCGGCGAGCTGATCAAAGCCGACCAGATCATCATCGGCGGCGAAGAGAGTGCCGGCCTGAGCATCTATGGGCACGTCCCGGAGAAGGACGGCATTCTCGCTTGTCTGCTCACCGCGGAGATGATTGCCCACCGCGGCGCTTCCCTGCGTCAGCAGCTCGATCGCTTGTTTGCCAAGGTCGGTTCCTACTATCCCATTCGGCTTAACCTGCACCTTGAAGCCGACGTCCAGCAGCGTCTGCTGGCCCGCCTGAAAACCGAGCCGACGCGCTTCGACAATAAGAAGGTAGTCGAAATCAACCGCACCGATGGGCTGAAGTTGATTCTGGAAGATGGCTCCTGGGTGCTGCTGCGGCCCTCGGGTACGGAACCGGTGGTACGCTGCTACTGCGAAGCCAGCTCGCAGCCCGCACTCGACACCTTGGTCGCCGCTGCCAAGCGGTTCGTCTTCGAGTAAAGCTGATGCCTGCTAACCGTTCACCCTGGCGTCGCCGGCTGCTAATCGTCCTAGCCTTGGCCCTGCTGGCTCTCCTCGTGCACACGTTATTTGGCCCGCGTGGCTATCTAGCGCTACGCCAGCAGCAGAGGGAGTACGAGCGCCTCAAGCTAGAGATTCAAGCCTTGCAGGATGAAAACCGGCGCCTGAGCGAAGAGATCAAAGCCCTGAAGAGTGACCCGCAGATGATCGAGCGCCTCGCTCGGGAAGAGCTAAGACTTGCCCGCCCCGGCGAAACCGTCATCGCTTTGCCCCAAACGCAGCCACTGCAGCCGCCAGCAGAACAAAAGAAGAAAAATTAAGGTAGTAGTGTTCGTGGCTTCCTAGCGAATTACACCTTCGAGCGGGCTGGAAGCACTGGCGTAGAGTTTCTTCGCGATGCGGCCAGCCAGATAAGCCTTACGACCGGCTTCGATGGCCGCTTTCATGGCCTCGGCCATCAGCACCGGGTCTTGCGCCTCGGCGATAGCGGTGTTCATAAGCACGCCGTCGCAGCCCAGTTCCATCGCCAGCACGGCGTCAGAGGCCGTGCCGACCCCGGCGTCCACGATCAGCGGTACTTCCGTAATCATCTCGCGCAGGATGCGGATATTGGCCTGGTTCTGAATGCCCATTCCCGAGCCGATCGGCGCGCCCAACGGCATCACGGCTGCCGCCCCGGCAGCAATCAGCTTGCGAGCCACCACCAAGTCGTCGTTCGTGTAGGGCAACACGACGAATCCTTCCTTCACCAGCAGCCGCGTCGCTTCGACCAACTGAGCGGTATCTGGGAAGAGCGTCTTCTCATCGCCGATGACCTCAAGCTTCACCCAGTTCGACAGCCCCGCTTCTCGCGCCAGGCGTGCCGTGCGCATGGCCTCCTCGGCGGTGTAGCAGCCAGCCGTGTTTGGCAGAATGAAATACTTCTCCCGGTCAATGTAATCAAGCAACGACTCCTTGCTGCGGTCGGTTAGGTTGACGCGCCGCACGGCTACCGTCACCAGCTCCGCCCCCGAAGCTGCGTGCGCCCGCGCCATCTCCGGAAAACTGCGGTACTTGCCCGTGCCGACAATCAAGCGCGAGCGAAACCGCCGCTCAGCAATAACCAATCCTTCATCTGTAACCATCTTTGTCTAACTCTTCGATTTCATTCTACGGTGCTCGGCCGCCGAAAGCAAATCACTCCCGGTCGAAGCCAACGGCTCTGGCGTAAAGCTGCTCGATTAGCTCCCGAAAGCGCTCTTCGACAATGTGTCGGCGGACTTTTTGGGTATAGGTCAGCTCGCCCTCGCTGAAGCTGAAGTCCCGCGGCAGCAAGTGAAACCGCCGCACACGCTCAAACGGCACCAGACTGGCATTGACCTTCTGCACTTCGGCGCCGATTAACCGCCGCACCAGGGCGCTGGCCAGTAATGCTTCCGGCGAGTCGGCAGCGATGCCTTGCTGGCGCGCGTAGCCTTCCAAGGTAGCGAAGTTTGGCACCAGCAGCGCCACCGGATACTTGCGCCGGTCACCTAACACCACCGCGTTCTGGATGTAAGGGCTAACCTTCAGCCGGTTTTCGATGAGCTGCGGGGCAATGGTTTTGCCCGCCACAGTCTTGATGATGTCGCGCTTGCGGTCGGTGATGGTCAGGAAGCCGTCGGCGTCAAGATAGCCGGCGTCACCAGTGTGGAACCAGCCCTCGGCCAGGGCCGCCTGTGTTTCTTCCTCGCGCTTGTAGTAGCCCAGCATCACGTGCGGCCCGCGGGTCAAAATCTCGCCGTCAGCGGCAATCGTGACTTCGATACCAGGAATCGGTTTTCCTACCGTGCCGAGCTTCATCGCCCCGAGTGTGTTGACCGCGACCACGGGCGAGGTTTCTGTCAAGCCGTAGCCTTCGAAGACAGTCAGGTTGACGGCATTGAAGAATTCGTTCAGTTCTCGCGCCAGTGGCGCCCCGCCCGAAACCAGCAGCCGAAGCCGGCCCCCTAGCTGCGCCCGAATCCTGTCATAGACAAGCCGCTTTGCCAGCGCGTGCTGCGCCGCCAGCTTAGCCGGTAGCGGTGCGCCGCGCAGGCGATACGGCAAGGCGCGCCGGCCAAGCTCGACCGCCCACCAGAAAAGTTTTTGCTTCAAAGCCGGCTGGCTACGCACGGAGTCCATCAGCCGGGCATAAATCTTTTCCAGAAAACGCGGTACGACTGCCATCAGTGTAGGCTGCACCTGGCGCAAGTTCTCGCTCACTGCTTCCAGCGCTTCGGCGTAAGCGATCGAGGTTCCGTAGGCGAGGAAAGCGTATTCTGCCGTGCGCCCGTAGATGTGGCACAAGGGCAGCACCGACAAGGCCCGATCGGCAACCCCGAAGCCCAACGGACCGCAGCCATCGAAGACGTTAGAGGAAAAGTTACGTTGGGTCAGCAGCACGCCTTTGGGCGTGCCGGTGGTTCCTGAGGTGTAGATGAGGGAAGCAATGTCATCTAGCGTTGCGGCCTGCGCCTGGCGCTCAAACTCGCTGAGCAGGCTTTGCGGAACGTCATCCCGCACAACTGTGCCCCAGGCAAATACGCGCCCGCGCAGCTCCGGCGCGTCCGCTGACACCGGCTCGATTGCAATTATCTTTTCCAGTTTGGGCAGGTGCGGCCAGACAGCACACACTTTTTCGAAATGCTCACGGCGCGATACCACTGCCAAGCGCGCTTCTGCTTCGCCCAGCATGAATTGCAGGCGCTCGGGCACCTCGCCAGCGTACACGGGTAAATTCACTGCTCCCAACCCGAGCACCGCCAGGTCGGCGATGTGCCATTCGGGGCGGTTCTCGCTGAATAGTGCTACCCGGTCGCCCTTCTGGAGGCCGATTTGCTTCAGCGCGGCGGCCAGCGAGGCGGTACGGGCTAGAAAGTGCTGTGCGGACATCTTCTGCCAGGCGCCGCCTACTTTCTGCCAGAACAAGTCCGGCTTGTCGTATCGGCGCAAGCTGTCGAGCAGCAACTGATTTAGGGTAGGGTGCGGCATCCTCTCCTCGCTAACCCATTTCAGCTTAGCACACCACTTCCCCTCTGCCTAAGCCTGGGCTAAGATTCCTCCAGTGGAGGAATGGCCTATGTCAAATCCCGTCATAACAGCCCCAGTCACCACCTATCAGCCCGTGCGCGCTCCCCGCGGCACCCAACTCACCTGCCAGGGTTGGCATCAGGAAGCTGCCATGCGCATGCTGATGAACAACCTCGACCCGGAAGTGGCCGAGCGGCCGCAGGAACTCATCATCTACGGCGGCGCCGGCAAAGCGGCGCGCAACTGGGCTTGCTACCACGCCATTGTCGAGTCGCTGAAGAACCTGGCCAATGACGAAACCCTGCTCGTGCAGTCGGGCAAGCCGGTGGGTGTCTTCAAAACCCACCCCTGGGCACCACGCGTGCTCATCGCCAACGCCAATCTCGTCGGCCACTGGTCGAACTGGGAGCACTTCCACGAGCTGGAGCGCGCTGGCTTGATGATGTACGGCCAGATGACCGCCGGGAGTTGGATTTACATTGGCACGCAAGGCATCTTGCAGGGCACGTTCGAGACTTTTGCCGCGGCGGGTGAGCACCACTTTAGCGGTGACCTGCGGGGCAAGCTGCTGGTGTCGGGTGGGCTTGGCGGCATGGGCGGTGCCCAGCCACTGGCAGCCACGATGAACGGCGCGGCGTTCCTGGGGGTAGAGGTAGATCCCGAACGCATCAAACGGCGCGTCGCGACCGGCTACTGCGACCTGATGCTCACCGACCTGGATGAGGCA
>Ga0315314_1002719_pt1 | contig 14401 bp, 10 predicted proteins | sample TDP9_MG_FD_203631 | JGI IMG/M metagenome (GOLD analysis project Ga0315314, IMG submission 203631) | Freshwater sediment microbial communities from Lake Towuti, South Sulawesi, Indonesia - TDP9 | ecosystem: Environmental > Aquatic > Freshwater > Lake > Sediment | place: Indonesia: South Sulawesi...
GTCGAGGCGGTCAGCAGGATGCGTTCCGGGCCGACCGCCTGGCCGCGGGCGGCGTAATACGCGGCGACCGCCTCGCGCGCCCGGGCTGACCCGGCCGGCCTTGGGTCGTAGCGGAGCGCGCACGGACCGGCCAGCGCCCCCAACAGTTCGCTCGGGTAGGAGAAGCCTGCGCGCGTCGGGTTGGACTCAGTGAGGTCAAGGACGGCCGCCTTGGTCCGGCGTTTGGCTTCGAGCGCCAGCGCCAGCCGGTTCGGTGGGAGGCTCCAATCCAGGCGCGAAGAGAACATCGAGAAAAACCATTGTAACGGGCGGCTTCCGGCGCCGCCTCGAAGTGGTATTCTTGCTCCCGAGAGGCCATGCCGGCGAATCTCAGTCCCGAGTACCTGGATGCGGAACGGGAATATAAGAGCGCCCGGACGCAGGCGGAGAAGATCGAGGCGCTGGAACGCATGCTGGCCACGATTCCCAAGCACAAGGGCACCGAGAAGCTCCAGGCCGATATCAAACGCCGGCTGTCGCAGGCCCGCAAGGAGTCGCAGAAGAAAGGCGCTGTCCACTCGGCTCCGTTCTACCTGGTGGAGAAGGAGGGCGCCGGCCAGGTGGTGCTGATCGGGCCGCCGAACGCGGGCAAATCGCAACTGGTCTGCGCGCTGACGCGCGCCCGGCCCGAGGTGGCCGATTATCCGTTCACCACGCGCCTGCCCACGCCGGGGATGATGCAGTTCGAGAACGTTCAGATTCAGCTCGTGGACCTGCCGCCGGTCTCGCCCGAGTTCACCGAGCCCTGGCTGCCCCAGGTGATCCGCTACGCCCATATGGGAGTGCTGGTGGTGGACCTGGTGGATGCGGCGGTGCTGGACCAACTGGAGTTCATCAGCGAAACGCTGAGCCAGTGGCGCGTGCCGGCGCCGAAGCTGCTGGCGGGTAACAAGCTGGACCTGAGCGGCGCGGAGGAGAACTTTGGCGCGCTGGTGGACCTCTACGGAGACCGCTTCCGCTGCCTGGCCGTATCGGCGGCGACCGGCCGGAACCTCGACCAGTTCGCCCGGACGGTGTTCGACCTGCTCGGCCTGGTGCGCGTCTACACCAAGGCGCCGGGGAAGAAGGCGGACCTGACGGCGCCCTTCGTCCTGCACCGCGGCGGCACCGTGCAGGACGCCGCGCGCCTGGTCCACAAGGACTTCGCCGAGAAGCTCAAGTTCGCCCGCCTGTACCGCATCGAAGGAGACCGCGACGGGCTGATGGTCGAGCGGACCCACGTCGTGGAGGACGAGGACATCCTCGAGTTCCACATCTAAGGGGAGCCGGCGGGATGCGCATCCGCGTCGAGTGCTACTCAGGATACAAAGCCGACGAGCGGCCGCTCCGCTTCTATCTCGGCGAGCGGCTCTACGAGATCCGGGGAGTGCTCGACCAGTGGTACGGGCCGTGCGACATCTACTTCCGCGTCAGGGCCGACGACGGCAAGATCTACATCTTGCGCCACCGCCAGCACGCCAACGAGGACACCTGGGCGCTGGAGGCGTTCGGGTCGTAGGGGCCGGGCACGCCCGGCCTACGCGCGGGCCGCCCTCGCCTCGTCGAGCCTGGGCCTCATCAGATCGACGACTTCCTTGACCGCGCCGGCGCTCTTGTGCAGGGCGGCGCGCTCTTCGTCGGTCAGCTTGAGCTCGAAGATCTGCTCGATGCCCTGCGCGCCCAGCTTGACCGGCACGCCGACGAACAGGCCGCTGATGCCGTACTCGCCCTCGAGGCAGGCCGAGCAGGGCAGCACCCGCTTGCGGTCGAGCAGGATGGCCTCCACCATCTCGACGGCCGCAGCAGCCGGGGCGTAGTAGGCGCTGCCGGTCTTGAGGTATTTCACGATTTCGCCGCCGCCGCCGCGGGTGCGCTTGACGATGCGGTCGATGGTCCCGGCATCCATCAAATCGGTGAGCGGAATGCCGGCCACGCTCGAGTAACGCACCAGGGGCACCATCTCGTCGCCGTGGCCACCGAGCACCAGCGCGACGACGTCCTTGACGGAAACGCTCAGCTCCTGCGCAACAAAGGTGCGGAAACGGGTGGTGTCGAGGATGCCGGCCATGCCCATCACGCGGTTCTTCGGGAACCCGCTGATCTCGTAGGCCACGTGGCACATCGGATCGAGCGGGTTGGTGACCATGATCAGGATGGCGTCGGGGGAGTGCTTGACCGCCTCCTCGACCGTGCCCTTGACGACCGGGTAGTTGGTCCACAGCAGGTCGTCGCGGCTCATGCCCGGCTTGCGGGGGAAGCCGGCGGTGAACACGACGATGTCGGAGTTCGCCGTGGGCTCGTAATTGTTGCCGCCGGTGACCTTGACGTCAATGCCCGCAATCGGGCCGGACTGGAGGATGTCCAGCCCCTTGCCCACCGGGATGCCCTCGAGGACGTCCACAACCACAATGTCGGCCAGTCCGAGGCCGGCCAGGCGGACCGCGCAACTGGCGCCGACGTTTCCAGCACCTACCACTGTGACTTTCGCTCTCATTGATTGCCTCCAATCAGGCTGACGCCACCGGCGCGCCCATGCTGGCGATGATGGCGTCGGCAAACTCACTCGTCTTCACTTTCACAGCGCCTTCCATCAGGCGATGCAGATCGTAGGTGACGCGCTTCTGCCGAATCGTCTCGGTGATGCCCTTCTCGATGAGCGCGCTGACCTCTTTCCAGCCCATGAACTGGAACATCATCGAGCCACTCAGGATGAGGCTCGACGGATTGACGACATCCTGCCCGGCGTACTTCGGGGCGGTGCCGTGGGTGGCCTCGAAGACGCCGTGTTCGTCTCCGATGTTGCCGCCCGGGGCCATGCCGAGGCCGCCGACCTGCGCGGCGCAGGCATCGGAGAGGTAATCGCCGTTGAGGTTGGGCGTGGCGATCACGTCGTATTCGTCGGGCCGCAGCAGCACCTGCTGGAACATCGAGTCGGCAATGCGGTCCTTGACCAGCATCTTGCCCGGCGGCACGTTGGCCCCGACCTCGGCCTCGGTCACGCAGACGTCGGAGAACTCCTCCTTCACCAGCTCGTAGCCCCAGTCGCGGAACGCGCCCTCGGTGAACTTCATGATGTTGCCCTTGTGGACCATGGTGACGCTGCGGCGCCCGTTCTCGATGGCGTAGCGGATGGCGCGCCGGATCAGCCGCTTGGAACCGGTGATGCTGATGGGCTTGATGCCGATGCCGGAGTCGGGGCGGATCTTCTTGCCCATGTCGCGCTCGAGGAACTCGATGATCTTCCGGGCCTCCGGGGTGCCTTGCCGCCATTCGATGCCGGCGTAGACGTCCTCGGTGTTCTCGCGGAAGATGATCACGTCGAGCAGCTCGGGGCGCTTCATCGGCGAGGGGACGCCGGGATAGTAGCGCACCGGACGCCAGCAGACGTAGAGATCGAGCATCTGGCGCAAGCTGACGTTCAGGCTGCGGATGCCGCCGCCGACCGGAGTCGTCAGCGGTCCCTTGATCGCGACGTGGAACCGCCGGATCGCCTCGAGAGTCCCCTGCGGCAGCCAGTCGTTGAACAGGTCGTGGGCCTTTCCGCCGGCGAAGATCTCGTACCAGGCCACCCGGCGCTGGCCGCCGTAAGCCTGCCCGACCGCGGCATCAAAGACGCGACGGGCGGCCCGCCAGATATCGGGTCCGGTGCCATCGCCTTCGATGAAAGGGACGATCGGGTGATCGGGGACGACGAACTTTCCGTCTCTGACCGCGATGGGTTCTCCATCGGCAGGAATGGGGTTGTTGTTGTAGGACTCCATATCGGCTCCAAGCAATTGCGGGTCACTCTGAAGCGGAGCAATATCTCCGATTCGGTTCTCAACTATATCAGTTCGGCCGCGCCGGGAGCAACGGGTCGCAGGCGATTGCGGGCGGCCCGCGCTGTCTCGCGCGAGGTCCCGGCAAGTTATTGAAAATAAGAGATAAAACGATGCTTAAATCTGTTGCCTTTCAATCCGCGTTTGGATTATGTTTGTGTTGGAACTCGTGATGCGTACCCGCTCACGTGATGCCCTTGAGCACGCTGCTTTGTCCCCCTCTTCGACCTGCCCCGAACACCCCAGCCTGGAGGACCGTTTGCTCGGCTGGCAGTATGATGGATTCGTGGCGGCCGGAGTGGTGGGATTGCCACAGGCTGGTGAAAGCCGCCGTCGTCCAATCCGGCTCGACGGGCGGCAGAATCGAGAGGGAACACGATGGGAAATGAAACCCTGACGATTATCGACAACCGCACGAACACTACGTACACGGTCCCGCTTTATAAAGGGGCCGTTCGGGCCATGGACTTGCGGCAGATCAAGACTGGCCCTGAGGATTTCGGTGTCATGAGCTACGACCCGGCCTTCATGAACACCGCGTCGTGCCAGAGCACGATCACGTTCATCGACGGCGACCGGGGTATCCTCCATTACCGGGGATATCCGATCGAACAACTGGCCGAGAACTGCAAGTTCCTCGAGGTCGCGTATCTGGTCCTGAACGGGGAGTTGCCCACCGCCGAGCAGCTCAAGACGTTCGAGGCGGAGATCGCCGCCGAGATGACGGTCCCGGAGAACATCAAGAAGATCATGGAAGGGTTCGAGAGAGACGCTCACCCGATGGCCGTGCTGGCCAGCACGCTGGCCGCGCTCTCGACCTTCTACCCGGAGGCCAAGAACGTCAGGGACGCGAAGAACCGGCACGTGCAGATCATCCGGCTGATTGCCAAGGTGCCGACGCTGGCCGCCTACTTCTACCGTTACAGCCGGGGCCTTCCCTACGTTCCGCCGGATCCCTCGCTGAGCTACGCCGGGAACTTCATGAACATGCTGTGGAAGAAGGGCGAGGCGAAGTACCAGCCCAACCCGGTGCTGGAGCGCGCGCTCGACATCCTGTTCATGCTGCACACCGATCACGAGCAGAATTGCAGCGCCAACGCCATGCGGAGCATCGGCAGCTCGGAGGCCGACCCCTACGTTTCGGCGGCCGGCGCCGTGGCCGCGCTGTTCGGCCCGCTGCACGGCGGCGCCAACGAGCAGGTGCTGAGGATGCTGGACGAGATCGGCTCGATGGAAAACATCCCGGCCCACATCGACGGAGTGAAGAACCGCAAGCGCCTGCTGATGGGCTTCGGCCACCGGATCTACAAGAACTACGATCCGCGCGCCCGCATCATCAAGCAGACGGCCGACGCGGTGTTCAAGGTCACCGGCCGGAACCCGAAGCTGGATATGGCACTGGAACTGGAGAGGATCGCGCTCTCGGACGAGTTCTTCATCGCGCGCAAGCTCTATCCCAACGTGGACTTCTACTCCGGCATCATCTACCAGGCGCTGGGCTTCAAGCCGGACTTCTTCACCGTGCTGTTCGCCATCCCGCGCATGACCGGCTGGTGCGCGCAGTGGCAGGAGCTGCTGGCCGATCCCGAGCAGAAGATCGCGCGGCCCCGGCAGATCTTCACCGGCTACGGGCGCCGCGAGTTCGTTCCGATGGAGAAACGAGCCGCCGCGGCGTCGAGCGGCGACTAGCCAAACAACGCCCATCGGCGCTGCGATGAAGAAGCATTGACGTCGGTGTTGTCATCCTGAAGCAGCGTGTCTCGATGATTACCAGTTCCGGGTCGATACTCCGTTGGCGCTGGATTTCTTGCGCCAGTACGTCGAATGGTTGCTCATAGGTGGTCGGCTTGAGCCGTAACTGATTGGTACTGCTGGTGCGCCTGGAGAGATTCGAACTCCCGACCTTCTGGTTCGTAGCCAGACGCTCTATCCAACTGAGCTACAGGCGCTTGGAGGAGTGTCCAGAACCCAATCTAGCGGGTCCGGCGAAACGCTGTCAACCAGTCGAGGGTGCATTAACAAATGTTAATCTTGCCCGGCCACCGACAAGGCCCGGATGATTTGCCGCCGCGCAAGCGCAATTTTTTCCGCTGGCAGGCGGCCACGTTAGCAATTTTTACTGGTGCGGAAACCAGTACGGCGGTTTCCCGCCAAGGAACTTGCCTGCTCTCAACTCGTTGGCGTAGTCTTGACAAACGGCCCCTAAAATGCCAACGAACGCTTTGAAGGAGGGAACATGAACCGCCCCAACAGCCTACTCGCCTTCACCGGTGTGCTGATGGCTACCGTCCTGACCAGTAGCGGTTGCGCGACGAAGAAGTACGTCCGCGAGCAGGTCGGCCCGGCCGAGCAGCGCGCCAGCGAGTTGGCCAATACGCTGGCCAAAAAGAATGCAGATGCGATCGCTCAACTGGAGGAGAAGACATCCAAGGAGACCTCGCGCGTCGAAGAACGCGCAATGACCGCCGAGAACAAGGCGACAGCGGCCGGGCGCGCTGCCGAACAGGCGCAGCAGGCGGCCAACCAGGCCAATCAGCTTGCTCAGAATGCCCGGCAACTGGGGGAGCAGAACCAAAGCCGCCTCAGCGAGGTGGCCAACTTCCTGGAGAACTCGGACAAGTACAAGCTGGTTTCCAGTGAAACCGTTCTGTTCGGTTTCGACAAGGCCATACTGACCCCGGAAGCCATAACGAAACTGGATGCCGTCGCCCAAAACGCGACGGGCATGAACCGCTTCGTCATCGAAGTCGAAGGCTTCACCGATAGAACCGGGCCGCGCGATTACAACCTGGCCCTGAGCCGCCGCAGAGCCGACGTCGTGGTGCGCTACCTGGTGGGCAAGAACATTCCGCTGCGGCGCATTCACATGTTGGGCCTGGGCGAAGGGGAGATGGCCAACGACACGACCACCACGGGTGGAACCGCCCAGGGTGAGACTCAAACCGCCCAGCCGTCCAGGCGCGGACGCGAAGCCCGCCGCGTCGAGGTCAAGATCTGGGTGCCCGAGGTAAGCCTGCAAGCCAGCACAACCCCTCCGGCGTCGTCCAGCGCTGCGACCACGACCAGCCCACCGACCCGTCCCCAGTGAGGAGATTCCGCAGCTCGTGGCTGGTGACAGGCTCACCGCCACGAGCTGCCTGGCATCGCCACCCGCACTACTGGACGCTTTTCAGCAGATCCCGCGCCAGCACATCCGCGCGCTCGGCCAGCGCCCGGGCAGTCAGCAGGTCGGTCTTGCGGGCCTGCTCCGCCTGCTGGATGAACGTGCGGATCCGGGCGATCGAGGTCTCCTGCTCCCGCGTGACGCGCCGGCCGTCAAAGGCCACCAGCGTCCGCTGGGCTCGCGACAGGCTCTGGTTGATGACCTCATTGCACTCGCGCTGCTGTTCCGGCGTGAGGATTTGCTGGAGCTGCGGAAGCGGCGCGGCCGGCTTGGGCGCCTCGGCGACCGGCTCCGGTTCGGACACGGGTGCGGCCGGCTTCGGCGCTGCCCGCGCGCGGCGCCTGGTTTCCGGCGGCGGCGGCGTGGCCGTCTGGACCGGCGGCGGCTGGGGGGCCGATGCCGGCTGCCCGGGCGGCAGCGACGGCGGCGGCACCAGGACCTGCTCGGCCGGCTTGGGCGCCTGCTCAGGCGGCGGAGAGGGCTCCGGCGCGGGCGCGGTCGCCACCGGTTTTGGGGGCGCACTTGCAGGTGACTGCTTCGGTGTCCGATGCAAGAGGCGGCACGAGCCGGCTGCCAGTGCGAGCACGACGGCGAATACACGAATGCTCTTACTGCTCATCTCTCCCCGCGTCGGCCGGCTGGCCCAAGCCCTCCCCGAAAGCGCCTCAGCGAGTCAACTCTGGCTTATGTTAACACGTTCCTCCGCAGTCGAGGCCGCCGCCGGAGGAATCTCTTTCCGGATCGCCGGGAACCGCAGCCGAAACGTCGTGCCCTTGCCTGGTTCGCTGGCGAAGTCGATTGTACCATTGTGCAGTTGCACCACGCGGAACGTTACTGCCAGGCCGATCCCTGATCCTGTTCCCTTCGTGCTGAAGTACAGGTCGAAAATTCTGTCGCGGATCTCCACCGGGATTCCCGGCCCCTCATCGGAAACCATCACCAGGCATTCCCCGCCGATCCGCCGCACCTGAGTCTCCAGCCGGCCGCCTTCCTTCATCGCCTCCACCCCGTTGACAACCACGTTCAGAATCGCCTGCTTGAGCAGGTCGCGGTCTCCGTGCACGAGGATTTCTTGCGGTTCGGCTTGCAGCTCGACCCGAACGCACTGTCGTGCGGAGGCCGGCGTCACCAGGTTGGTGATCTCCTGAACGAGCGCGATCATCTCGACGTCCCTCATCTTGAGGTTGATCGGCCGCGTGAAATCAAGGAATGTCTTCACCACCCGGTCCAGCCGGGTGATCTCCCGCGCAATCGTTTCGATCTCCGGCTCGACTGAGGCGCTTTGATCCGCCAGTTTCGATTTCAGGATTTCCAGGTGCACGGTGATCGCGTTCAGCGGGTTCTTGATTTCGTGCGCCACGCCGCCGGTCAGCCGGCTGATCGCGGCCAGCCGGGCGGAGACGTCCAGTTGCGATTGGATCTGCCGGCGCGTTTCAGCGTCCCGCAAGGTGACCAGCGTCCCGATCCGCTCATGATTCGGGAAGCCTTCCAGCGTCTCCACGTTGACCAGCAGATGGACGGGCGGCAGCCCGTCGCGCTCCAGCGTCACCGGGTGGTCCCGCAGGGGCCGCCGCAGCTCGATCGCCTGCTGGATCGCGCTGCCCAGGCTGCTCGAAGGCGGGAAGACATCGCGCAGCGACCGGCCCATGATCTCCCACCGTCCCCGTCCCAGCAACTGCTCGGCCGCCCGCCCGGCCAGCACGAGATGGTCCTCGCGGTCAAACAGCAGCACCACCTCCTGCAACTGCTCGAGCAACTGCTCGATGTTGGTCCGCAGTTGGGCCACGTCCTCCCTGGCGCCGCGGAACTGCTCGCCCAGCACGTTCAGCTTCGTCCGCACGGCGGCGAATTCCTTGCTCTCGCTCTCGGCGCTCGAAGGCTCCTTGCTGAACTCGCCCCGGGCGATCCGGTCGATGGTCTGGCTGATCCGTGCCAGCGGCCGGAACGTGAGGTTGGAAACCACCACCGCCAGGATGGTGGACAGCAGCAACGACGCGACGAAGATCAGCGTGACGTTGCGGACCTGCGGCACCAGGGCGTTCCGCAACAGGATGGACGAGACCACGACATTGATGGTGAAGACCGGCCTGGCCTGCTCGGGCACACCCAGCGGAATAATGACCTCGTAGTCCTGCCGCCGCGAAAATACCTCGATCAGTTTCTCCCAGGGATTCTTCTGTTCCCATTCGGCGAGATCGGGCAGCGGGTACAGCCGGCCGCCGATCCGGGAGCGGTTCGAGGCCGCCAGGACCTGCCCGTCCTCGCCGGCGATGAGGATCTCCACGATGACGCGCGAGGTGGCCATCGTGTTTTCCAGCATGGCGGCCAGGTCGTCGTCTCGCTCGACGATCTCGGTCCAGATCTTCTTGCTTTCCTCGAGCGTGGCCGGGGGCGGCTCCCGCCTGGCCGCCTGGTCCCGCACGCGCAGGATCAGGAAGGTCTTTACCTGCTGGGCAACCCCGTTGGCCCGCTGCACAAAGTCGTCGAATCTCGCCTGGGCCAGGCTGTAGGTGCTCAGCGCCGAGATGGCGCTGACCACGAGGACCACCAGGCCGACAATCGCGATCCGCAGCCGGGCCTTGAGGGACATCAGGGGAACCTCACGAGGCTTCCGCTTCCGCGGACCCGTATTCCTTCAACTTGTTGTGCAGCGTCTTCAGGCTGATGCCGAGGATCTCGGCCGCCCGCGTCTTGTTGTTCTTGGTGTACTGAAGCGTGCGCTGGATGAGAACCTTCTCCGCGTCGCCGATCGTGGTGCCCAGGCGCAGCTTGACGGTAGCGGGGTCGTCCCCATCGGCAGTGGCGGGTGTGGCGGCCGGCGCATTGAAGTTCCACGGCAGATGCACCCGCGTGACCGTGCCCTCGCCGGCCAGGATCACCGCCCGCTCGAGCACGTTGCGCAGCTCGCGGACGTTGCCGGGCCAGTGATAGCGCCGGAACTGCTCCATGACGTCCGGCGCCACGTCCACCACCCGGCAGCCGTGTTTCTTGTTGAGGTCGCGCAGCAGGGCCTCGGTCAGCAGCAGCAGGTCCTCCAGCCGGTCGCGCAACGGCGGCAACGCGATATGGATGACGTTCAGGCGGTAGTAGAGATCCTCCCGCACCTCTCCTTTCCTCAGCGCCTCCTCCGGCACCCGGTTGGTGGCGGCGATCACCCGCACGTCCACGATCGTCTCCGTCTTGCCGCCGAGCCGGCGGACCCGCGAATCCTCCAGCACGCGCAGCAGCTTGGCCTGGGTGGCGATCGGCATGTCGCCGATCTCGTCCAGCAGCAGCGTGCCGTGTTGGGCCAGCTCGAAGCAGCCGGCCCGCCGCTCGAGCGCGCCGGTAAAGGCGCCCTTCTCGTGCCCGAACAGCTCGCTCTCCATCAGCGTCTCCGGCATCGCCGCGCAGTTGATGGCCACGAACGGCCCGCTGGCGCGCGGGCTCAGCGCGTGAATCGCCCGCGCCACCAGCTCCTTTCCCGTCCCGCTCTCGCCGGTGACGAGAACCGCCGCTCGGCTCGGCGCCACCTGGCGGACCAGCGAGAAGACCTGCTGCATGCCCGGCGTCCGGCCGGTCAGGTCTCCCAGCACGCCCTGGTAGCTGAGCTGCCGCTGGAGCCGTTCCGCCTCCTCGGCCAGCCGCCGCTGCGACGCCGCCCGCTCCAGCAGCACCCGCAGCGCGCGCGGCTCGATCGGCTTCTCCAGGAACCAGAACGCTCCCAGGTCATGGATCGTGGCAATGGCCGTCTCGATGTTGCCGAACGCGGTGACCACGATCGCCGGCGGGCCGCCGCCCTGCGCCGACAGCCGCCGCAGCAGCTCGAAGCCGTCCATCCGCGGCATCATCAGGTCGGTTACCAGGACGTGCGCCTGAAACGAACTCAGCTTTTCCAGCGCCTCCTGGCCATCGGCCGCCGTTTCCGCCGCGAAACCCCACGAGGCGATCATGCTGGCCAGCCCGGTGCGCTGGTTCTCTTCATCATCAACGATCAGAACTCTGGTGGACGCCCCAGCCATACCCCCTATTTTGCGTCAACTGGCATTTGCGCGCACAACGACGTCACTTGAGGTCCCAATCGTCAGCTTCACATACGATTGGCCGCGAGAGGTTCCGCGCAGCCCGGCTTACTGCGGTCTCTTGTACGCGCTGTCGGCCAGGCCGGGATTGATCTTGATTTCCGCGATCGTCTGTTCGCCGAACTTCTGGCCGCTGCGGTTCATCAGAACCTTGTGCGGCAGCTTGATCCCGCCGGCTTCCCGGTAATCCGAGTAGATCTCGTCGATGTCCGCGGGCGCGCCCATCATCGCCGCGGTGTAACTCTTTTTCACCAGCAGGTTCGTCTTCGGATCGAAGTGGAGTTTCACCTGAAGCTTGCGGGCCGGGTCCTGGACCGCGACCACCTCTACCGGCTGGCCCTCCACCTCGGCCGTGCCCAACGACTGGACGGTGTACCCGCTGCTCTCGTACTTTTGCAGCAGCGCGATCGTCTCCCGGAACAAGCTGCCTTCCCTTTCGCTGGCCTGGGAGGCCGGAACGTCGCGCGTCCCCTGGGGCGTGCGCATCCACATGTCCTGGCCGTCATAGCCGGTGACAATCTCGCCCATCGGCGAGGTCATCTTGACCAGCATCCTGCCCGCGACGTTCACCGTGGACTCCGTCTTCATCGAGACTTCGCCTTGCGGCGTCTTGAGCACCAGGCTGGCCACCGCCGTGTAGTCCTTGACCGCCGCCAGCGACGCGCCGCCCATCGCCTCGCGCGCCTTGCTCAGGATGGCTTTGCCTTTCGCGGTCGAGTCCGCCGTCGCGGCCGCCAGGGGCTCCTGCTTCGCCTTTGGGATCGTGATGTCGATGGTGGTCACCGGCCCGAGCGAGGAAAGCGGCTTCTCGAAGCCTTTTTCTTTCCCCAGCACCAGGGTGGCCAGTTGATCGCTCTTCAGATATTGCTTGGCCACCCGCGCCACATCCGCCCTGGTGACTTTCTCGATGTTGTCCCGGTACCGCTGCAAGTAGTCGCGCGGGTAGCCGTAGTACTCGTAGCTGATGAGCCGCTGCGCGATTTTGCCGGTGGAATCGAACTCGAACGCGAACCCCTTGAGGATCGAGTCCTTGGCGCGGGCCAGCTCGTCGTCCGTGGCGCCGGCCTCGGCCATCGTCCGGAGCTCGTGCCGGATCGACTCCAGGATCTTCACTGTGGTTTCAGGCTTCGAGCTTCCCGACGCGGTGAACAGCCCGGGCCGGTCCCAGCCGGCGTTCCAGTCCGAGCCGACGCTATAGGCCAGGCCCTGCTCCGACCGCACGTTGCTGAAGAGCCGCGACGCGATGCTGCCGCCGAGGATGTAGTTCATGGCGTCCAGCGCGTAGTAGTCCGGGTCGTCGCGCCGGCCAGCCAGGAAGCCCATCAGCACCCAGGATTGCTGCATGTCGTCCTTGCTGATGAAGTAGAGTCCGGCCCGCTGGCTGGCTCCCGGATCCACCGGCGGCACCGCAGGTTTCGGCCGCCCGCCCCGCGCCCAGCCGCCGAACGTCTTCTCGATCCGGACGCGCATCTCAGCCGTCTTGAAAGCTCCCCAGGCGCCCAGGATCATGTTCTCCGGCTGGAAGTACTGCTTGTGGAAGGCGATCAGGTCCTCGCGCCTGATGGAGTTGATCGTGTCGTATTCGGGCTGGTGCCCGTACGCGCTGTCCTTCCCGTAAATCAGCCGGCGGAACTCGCGGAAGGCGATGCCCGGCGGATTGTCATTGCGCCGGGCGATCGAGTCCCGCCGCTGGATCTTGGCCAGGTCGATCTTGTCCTGCGGGAACGCCGGGTGTTGCAGGATGTCGGCCAGGATCGACAGGCCTTTGTCGAGATCTTCCTTCAACACGGACACGGCGGCCCGGCCCGAATCCTCGCCGATGGAGGTTTCGACGTACGCCCCCAGCCGGTCCAGTTCCTCGTCCAGTTGATCGCCGGGGCGCGAGGCCGTGCCGCCGGTGCGCATCACGGATCCCGTAATCGAGGCGATGCCCGCCTTCTCCAGCGGCTCCCAGCGCGAACCGGCGCGGATCATCGCCGAGACGGTGATCGTCGGCAGTTCGTGGTCCTCGAACAGGTAGGCGATCATCCCGTTCGACAGCTCGAAGCGAGTCGGCTCGGGGACTTCAATCTTGTTTAACGGCGGATACTTCAGCTCCTTGTAGCTCTTCGGAATCTGCCCCGCCTTCGCCGGCGCAGCCTTCACCGGCTGCGGTTTCGGGGCCTGCTGCGCGCTCACCGGCAGGGCCAGTGCCGCGCCTGCCGCCAGCGTCGCCAGTATTCTCACCTTATGCATCGTCGTTTCCTCCCCTCGGTTCACTTGGCCCCGGCCGGCTCAACCGGCTCGATCAGGCCCACCGTCCTGTTGCTTCGCGTGAACGTCGCTTTCGCCACACGCTGGATGTCTTCCGGCGTTACGGCGTTGATCTTCTCCACCTGCCGGAACAGGCTGCGCCAGTCTCCCGTCAGCGCCTGCATGGTGGAGAGCTGGAAGGCGAGGATGAAGTTGTTGTCGAGCTGGCGGATCAGGTTCGCGCGGGCCCGCCGCTTCACTCCGTCCAGCTCGTCCGTGCTCACCGCCTCCGTCTTCAGCCGGTTGATCTCTTCGTCGAGAGCTTTCTCCACTTCCTCGTTGGTGTGGTTCGGGGCAGTGAAGGCCGCGAAGATGAACAGCCCGGGGTATTTCTGGCCGGGCAGGCCCGGGAAGCCGAACGCCTGGGTGGCCACCTTTCTGTCCCGCACCAGCCCGCGGTAGAGCCGGGAGGACCGGCCCTGGCTGAGCAGGCTGCTGATGGCGTCGTACACCGCGTCGTCGGGATGGTTGATGTCGGGCTTGTGATAGCCCACCAGCACCACCCGCTGCGACTGGAGCGTCAGCGTCACCCGGCGCTCGCCCTCCTGCGGCGGCTCCACCGTGCGCAGGGGGTCGGGTTTCGGACCGCTCGGGATGCGCCCGAAGTAAACCTCGGCCAGCCCTCGCACGCGCTTCGGCTCGACGTCTCCCACCACGACCCCGATCAGGTTGCTCGGCGCGTAATACTTCTGGAAGAAGGCTTCCCCGTCCGCCCGCGTGATCTTCTGAAGGTCGCTCATGTGGCCCACCACCGGCTCGCCGTAGGGATGGGCCTTGTAGGCCACCGACAGGAACTCCTCGAGCAGCTTGGCGATCGGCTGGCTTTCCATCAGCCGCCGCTCCTCCATCACCACGTCCCGCTCCTTGTAGAACTCGCGGAGGACCGGATGGAGGAATCGTTCCGATTCCAGATGGAACCACAGCTCCATCTCGTTCGACGGCAGGCTGAAGAAGTAATTGGTGCGGTCCCAGGCCGTGGTGGCGTTCAGCCCCCGTCCGCCGGCGCGCTCGATGGCGTCGCCGAATTCGTTCTTGACGACGAACTTGCC
>Ga0315314_1002720_pt1 | contig 14394 bp, 16 predicted proteins | sample TDP9_MG_FD_203631 | JGI IMG/M metagenome (GOLD analysis project Ga0315314, IMG submission 203631) | Freshwater sediment microbial communities from Lake Towuti, South Sulawesi, Indonesia - TDP9 | ecosystem: Environmental > Aquatic > Freshwater > Lake > Sediment | place: Indonesia: South Sulawesi...
TAGAGAGCCTCATAATACTTCAGCAGGGTCAATATCTGGGACTACGCTTTCAAGAGACTGTTATCAATTTCCGCGACATCTTTGATTGGGAGGTTTTCCAGCGGATTCTTGGGCTGGTCCCGATAGCTTCTGTCCTTTGGGAATTTTAACACGTAGGCTCTTATAGTATTCTTCATCATTTTCTTGGATATGAAGGAGCGGTGGTGGCCGTCTAAGATGTAGTCTCCGCCGCGTTTGACAGCAATTATAGGGATGTCATAGCCTTCTTTTATTCTCTTCACAAAGACGAGAGCCAGCTTATCTTTTTCTAGGAACTCTTCAGTAGGATAGAGCCGATCCAGTGAAACATTCTCAAATTCGACGCTGAGTTCAACTCCGTAAATCTCTTCGAGACTCTTTTTTATATTCTCGATGCGTAGGGGGAGATCTTCCAACGTCAGGAGCTCTATCCTTCTCATATGCTTTTCGACCCACAAACATGAACATCTAGACTCTAGTTCAATCTTTTACTTAAGCGAGAATGAAAAAGCTTCTGGAAAAGCCTGCCGATCAGATATGCCATACTCTGCCAGCTCTGGAGATTTCTAATCTGTTGACAGCAGGTAATCTCTCCCTTGATATTTGCTCCTATGATGCGTGAGACGACTCTCCTATATCGTCTGGCCAGCCTCGCGCCTCGTCTATGAGATATGTCGCAAGCGCTCAAAGTTCACCTGCCTCTTCTCATCTTTTTGGCAGATTACGCCAAGACGCAGAGTTCAGATGAGAGACGACCATAAATTCACAGAAACCTTGCCGGCTGACCTATGTTCCCAACACTATTTTAGATTGGAACAGAGAACATACTGATAGACCAAGTGTCCGACTATATGTCCAGACATCGTTTCGTTGGGCGAGATATTGGTCGAGATAATGCGGAGAGATGTCGATACAGCTCATAGCGTCAACGGGGTTTATATGGGTCCATATCCCAGCGGTGCCCCGGCCATCTTTATAGACGCTGTTGCCAACCTGAGAGCAAGCACTAGCTTCATAGGCGTGATTGGATGCGATGACTTCGGTAAGCTCCCCTTGAGGCATCTTGGAAGAGATGGTGTCGACATCAAGAGGATTCGGGTTGCAAAGGGCTATACTACGGGTACAGCATTTGTCATGTATCACTCTTCGGGTGCCAGAAGATTCGTATTTTATCTCCGTCATTCAGCAGGACAACTTTCACCCGATGATGTCGAAGCCGATCTAATCTCAAAACGTAAAATCCTACATGTAATGGGTTCTTCTCTGGCGGTAAGCAAGAGCAGCGGGAAAGCATGCTACAAAGCCGCTGAGATCGCGAGAGATTCAAACGGCATCATCACATTCGATCCAAACCTTAGACCTGAACTCCTAGGAAAATATTTTTGGCATAAATTATTTTTCTTTTAAAATCTTGCGATCAAGAGGTTTGGCAAATTCTGATTTCAAAAAGGCATAGAGCATAGTATAGCCTAAAACGGCAAAAAACCAATTTTTGCTAGGCATAAATCAATTTATGCCTAGACTATATAGTCCAGGACAACCTTTATCATGTAAGTTTTGTGAAAGACACATTCTTTCCAAATAATACCCTTTTCTGAGGCTCAAAAATATATAATCTGGTGAGACAATTTATTTTGGGGAAACTTGCTTTGGAAATAAGAACAATATCTGATGGTTATTGGCTCTGGTTTCTGAGCAAGGAAAAACCGCCTTACGCTATTATGGGCAAATATCTTTTTTTCTCCGGAGATATTGAGGTTCTTGAAGAGATTGCTTTGGAAGAGATACAGAATAATGGTTTTCATCATGCTAAGGTCAACCTTCACCTTATTGGCAAGAATACCGAACATGTTCTGTGTCTCTACTATGAAGATGATTCTCGCAAACACGAATTGGCTCAAAAATACCGAGGCAACGACAGAGTCAAATATCGCTATTGGAAAAGCGATGAAGATACGCTTAAAGGCAGATACTCAGAGGAATTCCTAAGCAAATTGGGTGATCGCCAACGCAAGGAATTTGAGAAAGGTCTTCTTTGAATTCTCTATCATAGAAAAGGTTGATTGCGAAATGAAAACAACTGTTGTGGCAACAAGTAGGGATGACAAACTGACTATCGGCATGGACATCAAGATTGACCACTTGCGCAAAGAAATATGGAAGACGATTTTTCGAGAGAAGGGCGATTTATCCGACTGTGACATTGCTATGGCTTTGGGGATTGTGCAATATGAATTGATACATCACACAAAATAGAGGGGAGAATGCTGAAGTTAGAAATAGAACTTGTCCCCTCAACCGTCTGGTTTTCTTCCCTCTATAGGTTGCTTCCGAGAGAAATTTGGGATGGAATAAGAGACGAGATTATTCAAGAGCACGGAAGAAAATGTCAGATTTGCGGAGAAAAACAAGGCGTCATGAATCTTCATGAAATATGGAAATACGACGATGAAAAACACTTCCAGAAACTCGAAGGCTTCATTCTTCTTTGTAGAATGTGTCATCATATTAAACATATTGGTTTGGCTGGAATACTTGCAGATGAAGGAAAACTTGACTACGATGAAGTGATAAAGCATTATTCTAAGGTGAATGGATGCACTGAAAAGGATTTTGAGGAAAACCGAACTAAGGCTTTCAATACATGGAGTAGGCGTTCTCAGCATCAATGGGAGCAAAATTTCGGAAAGTATGAGAAGTCCATTAAGAAACCAAAAGGCGACAGGTCAAATCTCCAATTGACTTCTTAACTTCGGAATTTCTTTTTTGAATATCTGATAAGCCTTCAAGAAATCTTTGGTTTCATCCTCGATATATTGTGTTATTTCAGCGTATCTTCCTTCCCTGTGAAGTTGAGGGATTTTGTCACCGGTCAATGGATTTGTTTTGGGAACCACTCTATCATAACCCGTGAAAATTCCGTTATTCATCAGCACCAAGATAGGTTTAATGTCCAAACTCACTCGTTCATACAAACAACGAAGGTCTAATTCTCCTAAACCAAAATGTTTCAGCCTTTGATTCAAAATACAGAAATCGAATAGCAGGTTCTTACCAATGAAAATGAAGTCAAAGGGTCTGCACTTCAAATTAGGTAGAAAAGTCTCCAAGATTGTTTTTTCTGAAGAATCCCACCTCTTCAGTATGTTGAGTTTGTCTATTGGTTCCCCCGTAAATCCGTTAAGTCTTTGCCATTGGATAGTTATTATCTCATCTGCATCGAAATTGAAGCCTGTAGTTTCCATATCAAAATAAAACTCAGTCATAACCAACACCGCATTCCTATTAAGAAACATCCGCCAACGATGAAAGCAATAGTTTCTTTGTTGATTCCAGACAGAGCAGAATTCATTAGATCATCTTCTATTCTTGTTTCTTCCCGCATTTAGAGCAGAATATGGCTTTCTTGGGTATTTTTTCTCCGCAATAAATGCAGAATTTTAGTTCTCCTTTCGGCAACTCTTCCTTAGCCTTTTCTCCTTTCTGTTTCCTTTTTTCTATCGCTGCCTGAAGGCTTTTCTCAGACGAGTTCCAAAGGCGGTCAAGTTTCTGAAGTAGAGAATCACGAAAAGCCTTTGCCTGACTTCGAGAATGAGTTAAGACTACAAGATATAGTCCCGCCAAGAAACCTATCATGGAAACCATGAAAGGTAAAGGGTTAAAAGGATTCACAAACGCTATCATGAAGAAAAAACAGATGACAGTTAAAAATTCTCCTAATCCGTAAATCTGGCTTTTGGTGTCGCTTTCTTTCTTTCCTTTCTTTGACATTGAATCTCCTTTTGTATTATCATGAAGTCTAAAATAAAGTTAGTCCTATGAATTGGAAACGAAAAGCCTAAGCGAACTAAGAACACAAAGAATTGTTGCATTTAAATTTCTGTTCATGCATCATCAGCATTCGTAATTTGGTGTCTTGTTTTTCAGAACCAGAACGGAAGCCAAGACGGAAACAGTTCGTAGGAAGTAAGAACAGCAATGTCCATCATCATTCTTCGTGTCGATATGTTGGCCAGATTAGACCACAAAACCATATGGTTCAAAGATTCGGCAGACGCAAGAGTAGTCTGTGAGTTCCTCATCGAGAACGCTAAAACGCTCAGCGAGCTAGAGAATCATAAAAAAGAAGAGAAGGCGTCTTCAGAGGAGACAATAATACGTTTATTGCGCGTTGTAGGCTGAGTCTTTTAGAGGTTTGCTTTCGGTGACGCTGACACTTTCCTGAAGAAAAGAAATGGGTATTGTTAGAGGCAGTCTTCCATACCAACAAGCTCTCAGGTGCAGAAAAATGCGATCCTAGCATCGCAATGCTGCTTCTCTGTTCTTGTGCAGATGCACTTAAACTAGCTGGTAAGAATGCGGGTTCCAAAAGAAACTTCAAGCATCTATGCTTAAAATACTGTCCTATGAAGTATTATCCAAACATGAAACCCCTTCGTATTGTAGTTCCCTTTGACAAAGCGCTCGACTTCATATACAAGAATCGATTTTATGCCCCTGAGTGAACATCTCAAAAAAGAGCTAGCTTTTTTCTCTACAAATTTAGGCTCCTTTTTCCGAATGATCCGAGATTTTTTCTATGAAAATGCCTAAGCTAGTTTTTTCAAGGAGTGGGGATTTATGCCTATCTTATGCCCCTAACTTCTTCATATTAAGGAGACGTGGTGTGGCTTCCCTTCTATGCCTTAGACTGAGTTTCACGTCCTCGGTCAATCCCAAAATGAGCTTATTTCACTCAAACTTGACAGTCAGAGAAGGCGTGCCCCGTCAGATTAATATGAGCGGTTGAAATTCTTTGAGCTAAAAAGAGCAGTGATGAAAAACTTGATTCCTCAAACCGAAATCAAGGAAGGAATAGAGTTATGCTATAGAAACGCGGAAAGACTATTAAATGGAGCAGAGGCGATATTAAGTAGTCAATATGCGTCCCCAACATCAATAGATCCTAATTATCTTCGAGATATGAACTATTCCAGTTGTTGCGGCCTTGTTGTTTTAGCCATAGAGGAGATAGGCAAACGCTATTTTCTACTCCAAAAATATCAAACCGACAAAGATGTCTCGGACAAAGAATGGGAGGGCTTGACAAGAGATCGGAAGGCACACATAAGAAAGATTGAAAAAGCAAAAAGTCTTCTAAGGTTGAAAGATAGTTCTCTCGCTAAAGAACTTAACGAAATGAAAAAGAGAGATATTTATGTTGACTGGAAAAATGGTTGGCAGTCTCCTTTAGACTTTCAAATTCGTTTCAAAGAACCAAAATATCTTTTGAAATTAGGTCGAACAGCATTAAGAGAGCTTGAATGTCATTGTCAAAACGCAAACATAATTATCTGAGGAGGGAAGACGCACGTTTTCTCATGGAAGATGATCAAAGAATTTATTGAAAACTTGGGTGGCAAGGCTTATCATCGAGATATGATAAGCTACATGAAGAGGAAATATGGCTCAGTCAATCAAAATACTATAAGACCACAGATCAATCGAATCGATTTGCACTGTAAATAGTCCTTCTAGAGTAAATTAGACGAGAGTTTTTATAGAGCAGACAATGGGAGACTTGAGAGATCCCGCCTTCCTTGACAGCCTAGATCAGATGGAAGTGATCTCGATTAATGGCCAAGGTCAAGGTCTTGGAAGATGGAACTCCAGCCTTGAATGTAGAATCGAGTAGTCTTAAGCGATGCGAGAAGGGGTTTCACATAAAGAACTCTAAATGCGAGTGCAGTCATTGGGCAAAATGTCCGATAAGAACTGAGGAGATCAAGAGCTATAAGGAGAACGAGGAATGCTTAGTGAGGAAAGAGGAGGAAGAGCGGAAGAGGCGGGAGCTTACCGCTAAGACTAGGCGATATTATTGAAAGACCCGACCTAAACCGTGATTCTCGGTAATCTCGAATTTCTGATCTTGGCGACAGCAAGACATGAGCACGCCATCTATGGCTATGAGCTTATAGAGCGAATCGAGAGACCACTCGGCGTCCGGGTCGGAACTGGTTTAATGCATACAACTCCCAAGAGACTGGAGACGGAAGGGTTACTCTATGTGTGCGATGTAGAGGATCGAGGATTGAGGAGAGTATGGTATGCTCTCACGATAGAGGGAGTTCGATACTATGAGAAAATGTATAAGACGGTCTATAGGTTCTGATTCAAAGTCGGGAGCTGGAAGCAGTTGATTCAGACGGGAGCTAATGGTTGGCGTCAAAAATTTGACGAAACCTATTAAGGTCCAACATTTCGACAACATTTACATTAAGCTTTTCTTGAATTTTGTCTTTAAACTCAATATAATCTCTGTCATCTGTAATAAAATAAACTTTGAAGCTGTGGCTGAGTGCACTAGCTTCCCCGAGAATTCGCATATCGGTCTCACTGGGAAGTAGGACTTTACGATGTTTGAGCACTCTCAGTTCTTCAAGCTTTTTTCTTGACTCTGGGTTCTCCAAAAGTTCTTTGTACATTGACCTAACCTGACTGATATTTGATCCAACACTTTCAACCCTCGCACAGTTAAGTAACTCTAGAAGCCTTTTTCTAAATTTTAGGTAAATGACTCGTCTTATTTGAAGAACTTTAATTCGTGCTCGTGCGAAATATTGATCCGTTATGTTGGGTAGTTTGGTAAGTGCCTCATTTTTGACTGTTTCGGTAATAAACAGACACATCTTTTTTTGTTTGCATAGACCAACAAAATTTGAAATAATCTCGTTACCTACTGGACTCAGAATTCTCTTTTTGTTCTTAAATCGATATGTTGCATGAAGAGAGTATGTAACACATGATGTTGTCTCAAGAAAAATCAGTACATCAGTTCTGATGGACGAGTCTTCTTGAAAACTTCCTCCAATCGTCTCAATTCCTCCTCATTCATGAAATCAGAGAAATCGATGTTAAAATCTAAAGCTCCGACGAGTTCCATGACCTTCTTAGTCATAATGCTATCCAAACAAGAAATCTCTGTTTTATTCTTGAAGACATCTACAAAGACCTCAAAGACCTCTGGTTGTTTATTAATCCCATCAAAAACTATGGTGCATAATTGATTTTTTCTTTCCGGATCAAGCCTATCTACATTATTCAAACTATATGATGATGACCAATTGTTGCCTTCCAGAATATGTACCATTTTCTGCTTTTTACTTGGATTTTCTAAAGTTGTCATTACTATCCTTACCCCTTTCTATCATGGATCAAATTATTCTTGACAAGATAGCTCCAAGCTTGTTCACATTGATTTTTTGTGAAATGTGATTCATGATTTAGAACAGCACTAATCACCGCATCCTTACTTGCCTTAGGATATAATGCATTAAGAAAATGAGTGCATGCCAATTGTTCAAGCCAATCTGCTTCATTCTTTCTATTCCCCAAGAACTCCAAGTATTTACGGAGAAGCCTCTCTATATCTGAGTTCCCAAAATCAATTACTGGAATCTTACTGTAGATTGGCAGAAGTTCAAAAGCATCTTTGGTCAGCTCTGGACAATACGGTCCATGAATGTACCATGAAAACTTGTAACCGAGATATAATCCGAAGCTCTGCAAAAGGTAAATGGTTTTCTGGAGTACCAATCGTCCTTCAAATATGCTTAAGTCAAAATTACCGATTCGTTTCAGCATAACACTTAACACGAGTGCTCTGTCCATTTTAGGTCCAGCCTAATTCACTCAGAACCATTCGAGTTAGGAGTGATTTTCGATATTCACCCCCCGCGTAAAGTTTTCTGTTTCTTCACGTATAAAGCTTTCTATGAGAGAAACTGGTGCTCCTCACTCTTAAAGGCTGTTAACCGAGAATCTGAATCCATGATTCATAGCTCATTTTTCTGTAGGCTTGCTTTTATGAGTCCTAGCCACTTGTTCCGGTCTCCGATGCTAATTCCTGCCTTCTCAGCTGGTGTCTTCCCGTCTAAGGCTTGGTGCGGTCTAACTAGGTTAAAGTAATTGCGGTATCCTTCAACGATTAGTGGTGCTTGCTCCTTCAAGTTGCGTGTTACTTTTTCTCGTTCTCTTATGGTTCCATTGTGCCTTTCTACTATGTTGTTAATAAAGATCATGAATGAAAAAGGGGATTCACGAATAACCTTTGATGACGCCATAAACATCTTGCTCGACAAAGAGTGAGAACACATGGCTGTTCCCAGTTATTTTCAATCTAACACCATTCACTGTGGCGACTGTAGGGATGTTCTAAGGAAGTTTCCAGAAAATTGCGTTGACTTGATCTATGCTGACCTACTGGCATGACTGTAAGATTCGGAAGGAAGAGATCGATGAGTACAAGAAGAGCGATCAATTCTTCATGAGAAAGGAAGAGGAAGAACGAAAGAGACGGGAGATAGCTTCTAAGGCCAGGAGGATGGCATAAATGCCTATTTACGATTTTCGTAGAAAATCAGCTAGCTTTTTCCCATACAAATTTAGGGAGAGTCCTAAGAAAGAGGCTTAATTCTGTCAAGAAAAATCTTGCAGCTAGCTTTTTCAAAGGACTAGGGATTTATGCCTATTTTATGCCTATATAATAGGCAGATAATGGCCCGTAGAAGTCCCTAGGGATTGAGACCATACGGAAGATATGCAAGCCTCTCATCAAAGCAAGCCGGGCCATATTGCCTAGCAGAGAGGAGGCAACAACCTTAACGGGATCGAGAGATCCTGCTGCGGCAGCTGGAAAGCTAATAGGCCAAGGCCCAGAAATTGCCGTCATAAGAATGGGAGCCGGAGGTGCGCTTGGGGTTAAGAGAGGAAACTGTTCACGAGCCATCCTTCGAAGTCTCAGAGCTCAGAGGTTGATCCAACCGGTGCTGGCGATGTATACGATGCCGCTTTTGTGTTCGGCCTTCTCAAGGGTTGGCCTTTGGCTAAGAAGCTGGAGTATGCAAGTGCAGCGGGAGCAATAAAGGCGAAGAGGCGAGGACCGATGAGTGGATCCTCCTCAATCAGAGAGATTGAGGAATTCATGAAGAGAACCTGCAAGAGGCCCATCAAATGGCTAACCCGCTAACCCGTAAGATCTGAGTCTTGGCGCTTAATAAAAGATTTATCTAATAGCTCATATCACATGATAGACTCAACCCTCATGGTTGGATCTTTATGCCGACGATAAGTGAGCTAGAAAGAGAGTATGCCGAGAGACATCCCAGATCGAAGCAGCTTAACGAACGGGCTTCGCATTGTTTTGCAAACGGCGTTACGCATGACGCGCGATATGTTAGGCCGTTCCCTATCTATATGGTCAGGGCAGACGGAACGAAGAAGTGGGACGCGGACGGGAACGAGTATATAGATTACATAATGGGTCATGGAGCCTTACTCTTCGGATACAACGACGAAAGACTGAGGATCGCGATTGAAAATGTTCTCTCAAACCTGCATATGGGTTCCTGTACGGAGTTAGAGATCGAATGGGCCGAGATGATAAAGAAACTCGTTCCGTGTGCACGAGATGGATTGGTCAGGGCCTGGGCGTGCGGAGGAGAAGCGATCATGATGGCAGCAAGGCTCGCAAGAATCCACACAGGCAAGGACAAGATTGTTCTGAATGAAGGTTGCTACCATGGAACTTGGGAGGAGGTTAACTATGCTCACATCGGACCTCCGAATGGGCTGTACAATGTGCGTGGAATACCAAAGTCCACAAGAGAAAATGTGGCCATCGTACCTTATAATAAACCTGAAGAGGTCGAGAAGGTATTCGCGCAGGGAGATGCGGCCTGCTTCATTCTACAGGGAAACGCGCCATACACTAAAGAGTACATGCAGAGTATAAGAGAACTCACAACCAAGTATGGCGTAGTATTCATATTGGACGAGGTCGTATCAGGTTTCAGATATGCTGCAGGGGGTGCCCAAGAGTATTACGGAGTTACTCCTGATCTCTCCGTTCTCGGAAAGATTGTGGGAGGAGGTGCTCCTATCGGAGCCATTTGCGGTCACCGGGACCTGCTTCAATACCACGAGTTCAGGGAGCACGATGCCTACTGGAATCGTTTCGTCAGGATCTCTGTCGGCGGAACATGGAATGCACAACCTCTTTGCATAAGTGCCGGCTTGGAAGCGATGAGACTCATTGAGAGGGAGCGCGATCTGATCTATACTCGGCTTTATGAGGTATGTGACACGTTGACCAAACAGATTAACGAGGGAGCCGAAGAGATCGGTACAGCCATCTCAGCGTCCGGGACTCCGCCTGAGAGGCCCATGGTGAATATAGGTTTGCGGTTTGGGCCTGGATCCAGCCCCATGGCCTCATACGCATACTATCTTTCTATGGTGAGTCTTGGAATCTATCCCTTCGGCGGTGGGAGCCGCCTCATACCATGCGTGAAGCATTATGGCACCGATGTGGAGAAGACTGGTGAAGCCACACGCGACTCTATGAGAGTATTGAAGGAGAATGACCTCGTTCCGCGCGCACCTCCCTGATTTTCGTCTGAAAAGAAAGATCGGAATAGTGCGACGCTAAGATGAACGGTTGAGGCATAAATTTTGCGTTGTACGCCGACAACCATTAGCAACTGGCGACAACTGTTCGTCGATGACACCTTACTTGAGTACTCGAGCGGGGTTTCGCTGAGGATCAATCCTCCGTTAAAGACAGGTCGGGTGCTGAGGTCCGACAGGCCATGGGAAGGCCATCGGATCGGTGCCTACGGGACGGTGTTAGAGGATCAGAATCTCTATAAGATGTACTATGACGCTGTGGACAGAGATGGGAGAATCTTCCACTGCTACGCTATATCTGAGGACGGTATCCACTGGAAAAAGCCGAACCTGGGTTTGGTAGAATACTTTGGCTCCAGAAACAATAATATTCTCCCTCTTCCGCCTTGCGGAACAGTCTTCCTTGACTATACAGCATCTTCGACCCAGCGGTACAAATACGTGACATATGGTCACGGTAGGTCAGGCCATATGAACCAATATGGTATCCGCGTATGGTGGTCCGAAGATGGGCTAGGATGGAGGGCAGGTGAAGACTACGCCCTACCGCTCAATGCTGATACACAAAATCAAGCCTTTTGGGACGAGAGAACTGGGAAGTATGTCGCTTATTTGCGCGCCTGGGACTCATGGCCTTATACTCCTGGCGTTTCACGGAGATGTGTAGCACGAGCGGAGGTTGAAGATATACTCAAGCCCTGGCCTTACGATCCTCGCAAAGACGTATCCTACTCTATAGATAACGCCCCAAAATGGCCTCCTCCAACAACGGAATTGCCCATTGTTTTCAAGTATGATGATAGTGATCCGGAGAATTCCGATCATTACAACCCTTGCGTAGTAAAATATCCATATTGCAGGGACGTATACTACATGTTTCCCAGCACATATCTCCATTTTCCTGACCCGCCTATTGGTAAGCGAAGCAACGATGGCCTACTGGATATCCAGATTGCAACCAGCAGAGATGGAGTACACTGGAATAGGCTGACGAGAGATACCTATGTAAGACTGGGAAGAAAAGACGAAAATGATAGTGGACAGATGTACATGCTCGTGGGCATGATCCGCGTGGGGAGTGAGTTGTGGATGTACTATGCAGGTTACGACTACACCCACGGGGCTCACGATCCAGAGACCATGCACTACACCGGCGCTATTTTCAGAGTCACCCAAAGATTGGACGGATTCACATCCATCGATGCCGGACTAAGGGATGGAGAGATAATGACTAAACCTATCGTTTTCAGCGGCGGCAAGCTAACGCTCAATGTCGATGCGTCGGCAAGTGGTGAAGTGAGGGCGGAGCTCCAGGATGAAGATGGAAAACCTATACGCGGCTTCGAGCTGGGCTGCTGTGACCCAATTCATGCCAATGACTGTGAGGAAGTCGTCACATGGGATCGTAAATATGATATATCTCACATTTCAGGTAAGCCCGTTAAACTTCGTTTCTTCATGAGGAACACCAAGCTGTATGCATTCCAGTTCAAGTAACCCTGCTTCGTTCGATAAGAAACTTGGGGAACTCTTTCTTCCCTTTTGTTTATGAATGCCAAAGTAACTGGGATTCCCTTCTCCCGGACACAATGTATAAATCTGACTCGTACGATGTGTAGGCGGAGAAAGGATTCCAGGGTATAGAAGGCTTGAGGCATGGTCTCAGCACGTCCTTTTGCAGACCTGATAGATGAATGCGCAAAGGTCTTGGCAGAGGCAATCAAAAGAGCTTATCCCGGGTTGCCGGTGTCGGCGCTGGCACTGGATCCGCCTCCTGACCCAAGATTCGGCCAGTTGAGTTCCTCAATCTCTTTTGAACTGGCAAAGAAAGCTCATGCTTCTCCCATAGAGATTGCGAAGAAGATCAGGGAAGAAACAGATGTTTCGCAGTGCAGATTAGTTGATCATGCTAAGGCTGAGGGCAGTGGATACATCAACTTCTACGCCAATTTTCCGGCACTCTCATCGCTCACGGTGGCCTCGACTAGGAGTCTAAACGCTGAATACGGTTATATAAGAACTGCAATCGCTGAGAAGATAATCGTCGAGCATACGAGCGTCAATCCTATCCATCCAATTCACTTCGGCCAGGGTAGGAACTCAGTCCTTGGCGACTCAATAGCCAGACTACTTCAGGCACGAGGACATGAAGTCCGTAGACATTACTACATCGATGATGTTGGACGCCAGTCAGCGGTCATAGCTTACGGCTATGCTAAGTTAGGAAAGCCGGAGCCCAAGGGAAAGCCAGATCACTTTATAGGAGCGATCTACTCAGTGACCAGTTGCCTCCTCGAAATAGGCAGGTTGAAGAATGAGCTCAAAAGAAGCGAACAGACTTCCAAGAGTGAAGATGTAGCCCAACTGCAAAAGGAACTGGACGAGTGGATGGCCATAGCCGTCGAACTCGAGACGAAATACCCTGACATTTTCAACAGGCTGCTTGACGCTGTAAAGGAAGAGGTCATAGACCCCGAGCTGAAGGTCGCTGAACTAAACCGCAGGTATGAGGCAGACCATGAAGAGACGAAGATGCTAACTAGACAGGTGTGTCAGATTTGCTTAGAGGGCTTTAGGCAGACCTTAGGAAGAGTCGGAATAGTCTTTGACTCTTGGGATTGGGAGAGCGACCTGATATGGAGCGGTGAGGTTTCCAGCAATTTAGAGAGGCTAAAGAGGACCCCCTACGTCTCAGAGGTGGGAGGCGTATACGAATTTGACGCAGATGAAGTTGCACATGAGTTGAATCTGAAGAGTCTTTTCGGATTGAGGGAGGACCGCGAAGTTCCGTCCCTGACTCTGGCGAGGGCAGACGGCACAACCCTTTACACAACTAGAGACGTTGCCTATAGCATCTGGAAGTTCAAGCGGGCTGAGAGGGTGATTAACGTGGTGGGCGTCGAGCAAAAGCTGGCTCAATTGCAGCTCAAGCTAGCCCTTTGTGCACTTGGATACTTGGATGAGGCTAAGAGGCTTACACACTACGAGTACAATCTCGTGAGCATTCCAGGCTACCGAATGTCTAGCCGGAGAGGCCGTTACGTAACATTCGACGAGGTTATAGATGAGGCTGCGAGAAGGGCATATGAAGAGGTTTCGAGGCGTTCTCCACAACTGCAAGAGAAAGAGAAGAATGAGATCTCGAATTTTGTTGGAGTAGGTGCCGTGAAGTTTGCGCTTCTGGAGACCGATCCAACGAAACCTGTTATCTTTACATGGGATCGAGTTATCGACTTCGAGAGGAACAGCGCACCATACTTACAGTATTCGCATGCAAGAGCCTGCAGCATCCTTAGAAAGGCGAACGAAACCTCTCCGGAGAAAGCCGACTACTCGCTCTTAAAGGAACCGTCGGAACACGAGTTGATCTTCATGGTAGCCCGGTTTCCAGAGACCTTCGTCGACGCGTCTGATAACTTAAAACCGAATGCGATCGCAGACTTCGCTACTTCCTTGGCTGACAAGTTTAACACCTTCTACGCAAAGTATCCAGTGATCAAGGCTGAGTCGCCCGGTCTCAGCCAAGCAAGACTCGGACTTGTCGACTCGGTTCGGATCACCCTAAGGAATGCTTTGAGGCTATTGGGTATAGAGGCCCCTGAAAGGATGTAGTTTCTGTCGCTTCTGTCCCTCATCGCCAAGTCTCATTGCGTAAGCCACAGTTCCTCCGACAAACAAGAGACCCAGCAGATCGCAAACCCAGATTGGATTCTGCCTTTACCGGAGAACTGCATCTTACGAGTAGGACGGTTCTATGTCTCGAGATGAAGACCTAATAAGGTGGTTGACAACCGCCTAGCTCAACTCATCCAGGAACTATTGGAAGGTGCCTTAGAAGTCGTTTCGAGGAAAGAATGATGACGAGCGTAAGGCAGATACCTCAATCTCGAGGCCAGTATTAGAAATGTTGCGACATCTGTAAGGTTCTAG
>Ga0315314_1002721_pt1 | contig 14388 bp, 14 predicted proteins | sample TDP9_MG_FD_203631 | JGI IMG/M metagenome (GOLD analysis project Ga0315314, IMG submission 203631) | Freshwater sediment microbial communities from Lake Towuti, South Sulawesi, Indonesia - TDP9 | ecosystem: Environmental > Aquatic > Freshwater > Lake > Sediment | place: Indonesia: South Sulawesi...
GGTTTTGGTGGTGACCCCTGATTGTTACTGTCAGGGGCAGACTGAAAGACGTTGTATCTTCGCTTTGTGGATTTATCCGCAGTTGCGAGGGATAGCACCAAATTCCAGAACTGGAAAATTTACAAGACCCACAGAATTCGCTTCAGCTATATAAAGCCTTTGTTGAGAAGCGCGCAAAGGCGAATATTTGTGGCGGTTTGGCGGGATATGGAGGAAATTGCCACGAAAGGGGGCAAGGATGGCTCTGAAGCCTTACAAGAAGCCGAAAGGGGGCGGCAGATGAATAGGAGACAGTATCTATTACTTGTGGCATTAACCGTAGTAGCAGGACTGGTGTTCACGTCTAAGATAGCCATCGCTCAAGAGACGAGACAGCAGATTGCTAAACGCGCCTTTCCTTCGGTTGTGTTGTTGGTAATGGAAGACGCTAATGGACAACCGGTTTCCTTGGGAAGTGGCTTCTTCATTGCTGACGGCGTCGTTGCCACAAGTCTACATGTTGTTGAAGAAGCTATGAGTGGCTATGCCAAAATCGTTGGACAACAGGCAAAGCACGACGTTGAAGGAACGGTCGCTGTTGACGACAAGCGGGATCTGGTCCTCTTATCCGTCCCTGGTGCTAAAGCACCTTTACTTTCGCTTAGCGATAGCGGGGAAGCAACGGTAGGTGATGAAGTGTACGTGGCCGGAAATCCGTATGGCCTTGAGGGTACTTTTTCACAGGGTATCATAAGCGGCCTTTGCAAGATAGATTCGGATAGCCTCTTGCAGATCACTGCACCTATATCGCCAGGAAGTAGCGGCGGCCCTGTGCTTAACTCCCAAGGCAAAGTTATCGGGGTTGCTGTGGCCACCTTCAAAGGCGGTCAGAATCTCAATTTCGCCATACCTTCTTCCTATCTACCTGAAATGCTATCTCAGATGAAACAAGCAACGCCGTTATCCGGAAAGACAAGACTTAGGCAGGAAGAATCAATCCTCAATGGTCTGGGTGGTCGAAGCACTGAAGGGGTGGTGGGAACCCTATTCAAATGGAATGAGGTTGGGTGGATGCCATTTTACACCTTTTCCTTGCAGAATAAACTGCGTCAGCCCGTGGAAAACGTCTACTGTCTGGTTGTATTCTACACTGCCGCTGGTGAGCCGCTCGACTTTGACGTTGTTGAGCATAAAGAGCTTATTCCCGGTGGTCTCGCTAAGCGAGTTACGGATCAATCCGTTGGTGAGAGCGTTCGAGAGCTAGTTGGCACTTCACCGAGGAGTATCGAGATCAGGATACTCGATTTCAAAATTGTAGAGTGAGAATGTATTGTCTAACACAAAGAACGATGGTGATGGCGAAGTCATCTGGTCTGCGCAGAAGCACACATTGACACATTCACCGATGCGAGGTATCATCGCTTGAAAGGCGGGTAGCGGCAGATTGACAAGGCAGGAGCTGGTCTGTCTTGCTCTGGACATATAGGGAAAGTGATGAATTAAGGGAGGTCGAGATTATGAGACGAGCGGCTGTAATTCTGTTTATCCTACTGATTTCGATTGCCATTTCCACACCGGGTCAGGCAGCGTCCGCAGAAGTTTCCGGGAAGCTCCTTGACCTTGGGCACATAAGCCGTATTGAGCTACTACAGAACAGCGGCAATAGATTGCTAAGTCGAGATTCTTCAGGTGTGTGGATTCTTTGGGATGTAACCGACCGCGAACAGATCATAGAGGGTGACTCACTCTATTATGATCCATCTGACCGTATGTATAAGATGGATTACATCGAGTTAAAGGAAAGTACCTTGGCGGTTTCAACAGGCAGCGAAGTGCAAATCATGTCGGCAATAGACGGAACTTCACTGGCCGATATTCCCGTGAACACCAGAGCCAATACAGTTGGACTTTCGGTTGATGGCAGTTATTTCTGGGCAGCTACGAACTTTTCCCTATCTGCTTGGTCATTATCGGGCAGCCAGTTAGTCAGTGTCGCTGGGAACTACGCAGATGCTCAGGTGTTCGCGGATGTGGAAAGTATTCGAGTGGCGGAGGGCTCTGCCGGCTCTGACGTAATCGAGACTATCCCCGTCGATGGTGGAAACCCTACCTTATCGCCTAGCTTTTCTGGCGACTTCCACTCTTGGTTTGTAGACGGAAGCCATTTTTTGACCACTATTAGTACAGTTGTGTATGTATACTCCCCTTCTGCCGAGCAAAAGGCATTAGTTGATCTACAAGCGACTAAATCGCTTGGCGGCAGCAGATCGTACTTCTGGACCCATGAGAAAACTCCCTATCTGCTCAAGATTTACAGGATCGGTAGTGGCCCGACACCCGTAGAAATATTCGGAACAGGAGTTCTGCATAAAGTCGTCCCCACAATCAACAAGATTGGCGTTTTACCATACGGATATAATGACTTCACCATCGTTCACTTAGATCCCGGTAATATCACAATGACCTCTCACGAGGGGCCAGGAGCTTACTTGGAAGTGTTTGAGGCGGATGAGGACGGATCTTGGTTCGTAGGGAACAGAAGCGGAGTCATTTACGATAACCTAAGTTCCGGTCTACCTCTTGAAGATAAGTCTTTTGGCTGCGGCAGAATTCGGAGTATTGCCGGCTCCAAAAGTGGTGTTGCAGCAGTTGCCACTGCTGATGGCCAGATTCTCATTCTCAATATTAGCGACAGTGGAAAATCTATCGACAGAAGAATGAGTTATGACTCATCTTCTCTAATATTAACAGACAGTGGTGATATTTTGGCTGCTCAAGCTAACTTTGACGATCATCAATATTCGCCAGATATATCACTAAGCATACTCTCTTTACCAACAGATAATGTTATCCGAAAATGGGAGTATTCATCGGACGCTGCTCAACCTAACTTTACTGGAGTTTTTCTTTTCGATTTTGACCTCTCCCTCAATGGAATAGTTGCATCGCGCAAGGAAGGTGCAGTAAACTGGGCGCCATATACGAACCTGGTTAACATAGTTGAGTCTGGGGAATTGATACTATCAATACGCGGAGATGCTAGTACGGCACCAAAGTTATCTCCCGATGGTGTTGGTGCTGCTATCAGCGATGGCCGCACTGTAACAACGATCTACGAAAACGGTCAACTATCAGCAGCTATTAGCGGAGGCCTCGCGGGGTGGGTTGATAACGAAAGGTTGCTGATCAATACTTATGTGCAGGACAAGTGGGGGAGTTGGATATTCGTCGCGTCTCATATTTACAGTAGGCAGGGGTCCCTGGTCTTTGACTCGTTCCTACCCGAAATAACCAGTTTCACGGCTATTTCTGAGACTGAGGTATTCTCTCACGATCACAACGCTGTCTTCGACTTGCAGACTGGTGATCTTATATGGACAGCGGAAGATAGCTCAGTCGCGGATGCTGTCGGCTCTGATTATGTTGTTTATGTTAAGGATGAGGAGTTGTGGTGGCATAAATGGAGAACTCCCGATCTCGTTGTTAGCATTACCCTTACATCGCCCAACGGCGGGGAAGTTTTGTCCAGCGGCTCTATCCATGCTATCACATGGGATACTTCGGGAACTGGGATTCACCATGTTCAGTTGTTGTATTCCATCGACAGTGGGAGCACCTATCCGAACGCCATCGCTGCCAGCACAGAAAACGACGGCATTTATGAATGGACAGTACCTATGTTGGATTCGACAACAGTGAGGATTAAGGTTGTTGCTGAGGACAATAGCAACAGTATGTTAGCTGAAGACGCCAGCGATACTGATTTCACTATTCAAAGCCTTATGCCAGCCATATCGGACCTATCAGCGTCCTCTGGCACGTTAGGTAATACAGTAGCTCTGGGATGGACTGCGCCAGAGAATATTACTACAGGGTGCACATACATCGTCAGATACAGTACCGTCGAAATCACAGAATTTAACTGGGATGAATCTTCTGATGTAGACGGCGAACCGACGCCCGGCCCTGCAGGAAGTGTGGAGAGCATGACAGTGACGGTGCCGTATCCAGGTGTTATGTACTACTTCGCCATCAAAATTCGGGACGAAGAGCAACATACATCCGACATATCAAACAGTCCGTCTGCCAAAGCAACAGGCATATACCTCCACGCCGGGTGGAATCTAGTTTCATTCATAGCGCCGACGGTGATGTCTATAGAGGACGCTATGTCTTCACTGGTGGGTAAATACACTTCCGTTTGGCGGTATGATACACCCACTACAAGCTGGATGAAGCATTTAGCAAACGGGCCTGATTTCCTATGCAATTTAGATGAAGTAGGTCCCGGATATGGATACTGGCTGTATCTCACGGAAGATTGCACGTGGGACTATGGCGGCGCTGTTCTGGCTCCCCCTGCAATAGCAATACGGAAGCCGCCGTTTATACTCTACGGCACGGTCACTGAAGACGACCGCGCTGCGACACTTTGTGATAGACTAAGCGTTTCGCTTAGAGTGAGGGATGTAGAAGCAGGAAGTTACACCCTCGGTTCAAACCCGCGCTACGGAGATCATTACGTGCTTGAGATCCCTGTGGATGATTCGTTCCATGAGGGCGATGTGGCTCGGATATATGTAGACGGTGTGCCAGTACAGGGAGAACCAATAAACCTCGGTGACATAGGTGTCATAAGACGGTATGACATATCCTACACTCGCGTCCCTGAAGTGACAAAGCTGTTACAGAACTACCCCAACCCATTCAACCCCGAAACGTGGATACCCTATCAGTTAGCTGAAGATTCAGAAGTAACTATTAGAATCTACAGCGTAACCGGACAACTTATAAAACACCTGTACTTGGGATACAAGGAAGCCGGTTTATATGTGACAAAAGATGAAGCAGTATACTGGGATGGTGCGACCGACACTGGAGAATGTGTGTCTAGCGGAGTTTACTTCTATAACATCCGAGCTGGGAACTACAGTGCTACCAGAAAGATGACAATTACTCGGTAGATTCGGTATTGGGAAGGTATTACAAGATGCGGATATTTGCTGTTGCTATTCTAATGCTCATCATCACAGCGAACTGCTACCCAGTCGAGCGGACAGAGGCACAACGTTATTACGACCTCGGAGTATCGTACATCAAGTCCGACCTATATGAGAAAGGCTTAGATACGCTCAACCAAGTGGCTTTCCTGTATCCCGACAGCGATGCGGCAGACGATGCCCTGTACCAACTCGCACTGATACGTGAGCAGGTGGGAGATGGCCAGATTACTATAGGAAAGACCATAAGCCTCGAAGCAGTAAATGATGAACTCGCTAGGCTAACCGGAAGTAGTGCAAAATGGGGAAGACTAGCGGATATTCTAACTATGGTAAACGCTCATTTGGTGGGGGAGCAAGTGTTTGACGCGGCAAAAGAACAGGCTATTGTGCAGTATCTACTGGCACTTGATTACCTCAATACGCTGTTCCAACGATACCCAGATTCGGATAGAGCAGAACACTCGAAACTTGCATTTGAGCGCATAGTGGGGAAAATTGACCGCCTGATGCAACCGAAGCCACCAAAGAGCACTAAAGACCAAATCACTACTTTCGTTGGTATGGCTATAGCAATGGTTGCGATGGCAAGTATCCTAATGGGAATAGCACACCGATTGGCACAATGAGGACTATTACACATACTCGGAAGCAAAATACTGAATGGGTGGACGTTCGGGCAAGATTATCCGAGTGCCAAGAACTACGTTGGAATTCGGAATGGAACGCAGAACAGCACGGAACAGGTGTGGACCAGAATTGGTATAGGTTTGGATAAAGTTTGACACAAGTTTGATACAGCTTTATGCAGTCTTGACCAGCTTACGGCATACCATGAAATTGACAAATCCGGGTCCAGGGTGTATCATACGCCAGGGGTGATGCTATGCCAGAATGGCTAACGGTATCGGCGGCAAGTCGGAAATTATCCGTTTCCGATAGGACGATAAGGAACTGGATAGCTAAAGGCAGGCTAACAGCCAAGAAAGAAGGCAATCGCTGGTTAATTGATGACGCTAGTATATCGGAAATCGGAAAGTCTGATTTGCCAGTTATCGGAAAGTCGGAAACGGGAAACATGATTTCCGTTCCTCTGGAAAGATACGAAGCTCTGGTCACCCGGTTGGCACAGTTGGAAGCCGAGAACGAAGGATATAGACGGCTGCTAGAGGATAAGCGGGAGCGTCCCTGGTGGAGGCGGATATTCAGACGTAAGGAGTGAACAGATGCTAAAGACAATCAAAGCTAGATACAAACAGGGTATCTTTGAACCCCTGGAGGAGCTTAACCTTGAAGATGGTGCAGAAGTCAATATAACCATTGGCGTGAGTGATGAAGTACCGCGAACGCTACAAGAGCGGGTAAACAATATCACCAAAGAGCAGATAGCCGAATTCTGCCGTAGAAACCACATTAAAAAGTTAGCGTTCTATGGGTCGGTACTGAGGGATGACTTTCGACCTGACAGCGATATAGATGTCCTGGTGGAGTTTGAACCAGGAGCGCATATCGGCTACATAACAATGGCAGGCATGGAAATAGAACTGTCAGAGATGATAGGCAGAAAAGTAGACCTTAGAACTCCAAATGAGTTAAGCCCATATTTCAAAGACGAAGTCCTTTCGGAAGCAGAGGTTCAATATGAGGCAAGGTGATGATTTAAGGTTAAGACACATGCTGGATACAGCGCGGAAAGTGATAGAATTTGCAACGGGACATTCCAGAGAGGACTTGAATACAAACCAGATATTGGCTTCAGCACTAATCAGGGAAATTTGTGTGATCGGCGAAGCGGCAGCCAGTATATCAATGGGTAAAAGGGAACAACTTGTTGGAATCCCCTGGAAGTCAATTATCGGGATGAGAAACAGGCTTATACATGCCTATGACAGAGTAGACTTAGATATTCTCTGGGATACTATTACCAATGACATACCACGGCTTATAAAGGAACTGGAGAAGCTGTCGGGTCTGCAATAATCAAGGCAAGCTGGCGGCGGCTCAGGGAAAGACGGAGGGAGAAGGGCGAATAGAGCGGCGGTCCTGACGAGCAGACTGAATTAGGAGAACACATAGGGAGGAGGAAAACCGGTAAGGGACAAAGCAAACATGAATAAAGATACCATGAATAAAGACACGGAAACGGAAAAAGGATTTATACCGGAGTTTACCTTCAGGTTACTCCCCGACTCACGCATGAGTGGTTGTGAACTGTGGATTGAAGTTGATGATGAAGTCTATACAATTGCTGCGCTAACTTTTCGCGATCCTGAAAAGCCCCCTGTCTATGAAATATACGATTGGGAGGCATTCCGATTATTTGACGCAACGATGCAAATATTAGAAGTTGAGGAAGCTATGGCCTTACCTCCAATCGATAACTACGTTTACAGGCTAGCAGCGGGCGAGATCCCAGAAGGGCAAGAGGAAATCTTGGGACAAATAGAAATTCAGAGGCAAGATGGTGAGGTGAGAACATTGACCGTTGAAGCGCGAGGCAATATTATCAATATCAAACACGCCGATAAAACTACTCTACAAATAGAACTTGCTACGAGGCTGGCTGTGTGTGAAGAGTGTAGGGAAATCTATTCTCCGGTCAGAAAAGACCAGCGATTCTGCTCAACCAAATGCCGTAATCGCTTTCATCAAAGAGAATGGCGGCAGCTACACCGAGAATAAACGCTTCTATTCAAAAAAGCGTTGACACGACCCCGTGAGGTGTGGTATAATAAGGGAAGGGAAAAGCCCGCAAGCTTGGCGGCGGCGGGCTTTTGAGTCATTCGATATTTGAATTGTCTATTTCAAGGTGAACCTGATAAATCAGGGCCTCTTTGTTTATTGTATCACAAATTGCCTTCAACGTCAACTGTGAAAGGCGGCGCAAGGCCAAGCGTCGTCCAGTTCGGGGACGCGGGAATGTCCGCACCCGCGTCTCCACCTAACTAATATAGCGGACACAAAGGACGTGAAGTGAGCGGACATGAAGGATGATAAAAACCACGACGAATTAACAGTGCCACAAGAACTTTGGAAAGTGATTGAAGGCCATTTTTACGCATATAAGACCGCCGAACGCCGCAGCTTCCATGAAAGAGAGTCCTTAGATAAGTTATTCGATAAAATATGGGAGGTTGAGTCTTTCGCCGCGAGGATGCAATTGCGGGATATGATGGCAGAACTCCCCGATGGTAAGGCTATTCCAAAATCCCGGTTCGATGAAGAGGACAAAAGACGCAGACTTTTTGCACAGGCAGCCTTAAAGGAAGCCGAAAAAGAAGAGGAAAAGAAAAGACCGACGACGAAGGCTGTGTCTTTCCAAAAATTCCCCAACGGCGTGATCATTGAACAGGTCCTGCAGGGGGATCGAGTATTATTCGCTGTATATTTCAACGAATCTTCCGAAGTCACCTACCTTCCAGAACTCCCCGATACAGACAACAATTTGAGATACGTACCATATGAAGATGAGCTGGTCAAAAAATATGTGGTATGGCTTCCGGAGAGAGCGGAACCATATACTGACACTATTTCTCTCCTAGAAGAGATCAGAGATTTTATTCATCGTTATTTGGAAATTGACGCCATCTATGAGCGTCTTGCGAGTTACTATGTACTATTTACGTGGGTTTATGACGCTTTTGCAAACTTACCGTATCTCCGGGCGCTCGGTGACACAGGCTCCGGTAAATCACGACTTCTGAGCACTATTGGGGGAATTTGCTATAAACCTTGTTTCGTTGCAGGAGCTATCACGCCAGCGCCTATATACAGAGTGATAGAGGCATATCGAGGAACGCTTATCATTGACGAGGCTGACTTCAAAGACTCCGAGATGTATAGCGAAATTGTAAAGATTCTAAACGTGGGTTTTCAAAAGGATTGCGCGGTGATAAGAATGGAGCAAAACGGACAAAGTTATACACCGCGAGCGTATCATGTATTTGGTCCGAAGATATTAGCAACACGCGACAGATTCCGGGATGATGCACTAGAAAACCGAATGTATACCGTTATTATGCGAACTTGCACACGTCGGGATATCCCCGTCTTACTACCGTCATCATTTTATGATGAAGCTCTTAGGCTTAGGAATAAGCTACTTCTTTTTCGCTTTCGCAACTTAAGTTCTGCTAAGGCAGATTTGACGCTAGTTAATGAAACATTAGAACCACGACTGAATCAGATCTTAGTTCCGCTTGCCTCTGTCATTAAAGAAGATGAGTTCCGTGAGGAGTTCAACGATTTGATGGAACAGTACCAGAAAGAAGTTCTGATGGATCGGGCGACTAGGTGGGAATCCGAAATAGTTGCGGCCATTCTGGAATTGAGAGACACCAAATCAAACAAGTTTTTCAGCATGGGCGAGATCGCAGAGGTAGTCAATAGCCATAGGGACCCGGACGATGAGAAAATTTCAGCTCGTAGAGTGGGGTCTATAGTCAGGCGGAAATTGTTTCTAAACACAGAGCGAACAATGAAGGGTTATATTTTGCACTGGGAGGATAACGAGAGCGAAATTCTCTCTTCAGCACGCAGGTATGGTTTACAAAACAATGGCAATATGTCATTATTATGAACGTATGAACGTTATTAACATACTATGAAGACTATATGTTCATATATTATATATATTGTTTGCACAGAATGTCAAAAAATTGCAGATATATATGATCCTCCGGTGGAAGCTTGGCAGGCTACCAAAGAATGTTCATAAAGTTCATAAAGTTCATAGGTTTTTACAGAAAGCTAATAATAGCAAGGGTTTAGAAAGAATACGGGAAAAACACAAAGTTCATGTTTTTGACATATAGATAGGATTGGTGATTAAAGTGGCTCAATTGGTCCACATTAGCGAAATAGTCAAGCAAGTGCTTTCTGAGTTAGTCTAAGGGAAGCAGCCATTGGATAACATTGTGTCAGTCGCCAGTGGTGGACCAGGCGGTCGGGGTAAGCTCCTGGCACTCAGGCGTCAGATAAAACAGCGGGGGATCCGGCGCGGAACGGTTCGGGTGAGGTCAGGTGCGTAGGGTCATAGATAGCGTGGAGATACTGTTTGTAGCGGGTAGCAGAGGAATTTTACCATCTGTGGGAAAGATACGGGTATCCCGACATGCCCATAGAATTCTAAAGTAGGTATTCTAGGAAACTTTTCGCCCATGGCGAAAAATCCGTATTTGCGACTAGATTTGCAACCAGGTTGCAGTATGGTTCAAGTTGCGACAATCAAGTCGCCCACCTTAAACAACGAGGTGCCTTATAGACTGCTGGTTTGCGAAGATTTCTTAGAAAACCCCCTGTGCTGTAAAAAAAGCTGCCTGAAGACGTGATCTTGAAACTGATGTTGGACTGGAACGCCAAAAACAAGCCGCCCTTAGAAAGAAAAAGAGATCAAACAAGTGGTGGATTCTGAGTTGCGATATCCACTTCTGCTTCAAAAATCTGCACCATAGCTTCTTCCAATGGTGTAAATTTTGGTCCTGCGCTTGGTAGGTGGTGTCAGGTGCGTATAGATAGCGTTGAAATACTGTATTGCATAGCCAGCAGCGCAGATCGGCGCGGCCGGCGAGTTCTGGTTCGTGAGCGCGGCGTTGAGAATGTGCTATGGCCAGGTGAGGATATCCAGAACATAGATATTGAGTTGTTGGGCATAACGCAGCGGGATCAGAAGCAGATAGAAGCGTTTTTGAGAGGAATTCAGGATGGGGACTCAATAAACCCTGTTTTCCCCTAAAATCCCCTGATATTACCTGATTTTCCCTCATCTCTTTCTGGAGGTGAAAAACAGTGTTGGGAAGCTATTACGGACAGCCGCCACAAAGACCTAAAGGCAGCAGGCGGCGTGTTACTTTTCTTTGTGACCGATATATGTATGACAGAGTGAAAGAGGACGCTAACCGGCGGAATATATCTGTCGGAAGCTGGCTAGAACAAGCCATTGCCCATCAAATGCACTCATTGGGCGACTTGACATACATTGAAGAGCTGCTAGAAACCAAACTGCTGGAAATATTGATGCACAGGAACGCAACAAGACGTGGGAAAAGCAGCGAGGACGTATACAAATAGCAAGTTTTTTCGATAGTTAGCATGGTCGCTGTAGCCGTTTTCTACATGCACTTTTGCCGATTTAGGGCTTAAAACTAAGTGCCATAGGGCCTTAGGCTGATATTTTGGAGGAAAGAATATCAAAAAAATGTAACTTTTTGTAACTTTTGTGTGCGGATCTTCAGACCTAAAATCGGACAATTTCGGAGAGGGTTTGATACCATATAAGCCGCTTTTGGCTAGTCATTTCTAGTGTTCAACATACTTCAGCAAATTCACTTGAGGCTTCTAGGACAGGGATACACATGGGTAAGGAAAATTGGAACTACGATGAGAGACTCGGAATACGGATTGATAAGGCTACGAGAGATAGACTGTGGCAAGAGTCTGAAGTAATAGGCGTCCCGTTGAGCCAACACATACGCGATATACTGACGAAGGCAAGGCTACCTGAGCAGTTTCTATTAGAATTACCGGATCAACATCGTCAGCGGATAGAACAACATGCCCAGAAGAAGGACCGGGAGTTGGGGGAGATACTCTTAACGTTAGTAAGGCTCGGCATTCCTTATGCGATGGATAAGGGGAACGTTGGTTTCTGAGGGCCAGGGTTCTGTTGTGGCTGATAAGTACCGTCGTGCCGTATGCGCTTGGATTTCAATATTCTGCGTTACACTCATGGTAGTTGGGGATTGTGTTGAACATGGAAAAACTGTAGGCCATCGGAGGTGTAAATACCTCCCCTACAAGTGAAAGCAGGCGGCCTGGGGGGTCGCTAGGGTATTCTAATGTACTATTCATGCGGTTTTATATATCGTATTTGCTCTTTGACAATTGCATCACGTTCTCTTCCTCCTTCTCCTTCTGAAGCCATAGGCAGCTATACCGATTAAGCCTGTAGTCAGTAGAAGAATCGTGGACGGTTCGGGGATAGGAGTATCCCACTCGACGAGATAGGCGCGTTGTTGAGACGGATCGTTGTCATTCCATTTGCTATCGAGAAATATACGGATTTCAAGATAAGGCTCATTACCGCCGACATCGTTGGGTTCTTCTGGATACCAGTTTGTATAATCAAACGGCTCTCCTGTGACCCATTGCCAATTTCCAGCAGGCTCAGGGCTTCCGGGCGGTTGAAAGCCACCTATCCAGAATTCGGGAGCATAAGTCCCGAACGTGTCCGAAAGGAAATTGTTTTCCTGCTGTGAAGTGATCGTCGTAAGATGACCTCGGTATCCCATATAGAACATGCTTTCCGCTGCCGCTTTTGCGCTAAGCCAGTCTGTTGCAGTAACGACAGCATCATAGTGGTGCCAATTTGTCGGGTTGAAGATAGGTACTGCTTTTACCTGTTGTGTTGAGAGAAAAAGTACAGCAAATACGATTAGACCAAGAAGCAAACGTTTCAATGCAAATCATCTCCTTTGTTGGTGTGATGTTGGGTAGCTTCTGTTTCCACTATACCATATTTAATGTCTTTCCGTCAAGAGTACAGTTTTTTAACATGATGTTGCTGCTTTTTGACATTATATCATCTTGTAAGGTGTTGTGAATCTGGAGTAGCTTCGGGTCATAGCAGCTTTGCCGTAGGGCAAGAATTTGGGTCATATTTGGTTTTCAGGGCGAAGTGAGGAGCATGGGTGGTATGATTTGTCGTAGGGAATCCCAGAAGTGGCTTGTAAGCGAAGATGAATGTAACGAAACATACCTTATATTACATTCAGAAAAGGGGTAAACTAATGAAGGGTTCACGGCCATTCACGGATGAAGAGGTCAAGCTGATTTCGGAAACCTTCTGTGGTAAATACGAACATAGGGATAGGGCTTTATTCCTTCTGGGTGTCAAGTCGGGATTTCGGATCTCGGAGCTCTTATCTCTGAGGATTGGCGATATTTTCTCCGGTGGCAGGATAGCGCCCAGAGTTTATGTGGCTAGACGCAATATGAAGGGCAAGAAAGAAGGGCGCTCGGTTATCCTGCATCCAGAGGCTAAAAAGGCGTTGGAAGTGTGGATAAAGGAATTATGGTCTATGGGATACAACAGCCATAATTTCTATGTCTTTCAAAGTCGTAAGGGAGGTAATAAACCTATCACCAGAGTTCAGGCATGGAGAATATTAAACACGGCTGCTCAGGAGAACGAATTGGCAGGACACATCGGGACTCACTCTATGAGAAAGACTTTTGCAGGCAAGATATATGACAGACTTGGACACGACATATATCGAACCAAAGAAGCTCTTGGTCACAGCAATATCAATACGACGGTTAAGTATCTTTCGTTTAAGCAAGAGGAGATTGACCAGGCGATCCTGTCGATATAAACGGATCGGTTTATTACAGGTATGGGAATAGATATTCCCTATGATTACGAACATAGAATCGGGAACGACAGAATTCGGATATTTCTCGGCGAGGAAAAATTCCAGGTGCTGTCCCTGGGGACTGCGGATAAATAGACAAAAAGGATAAAGGATGGTAAACTATATGCCAAAAACAGAATAATCATGAAGAAAGGAAGGCATATATGTTTGACCATCCCGTTTTCTGTATTGTACCACTAATCACTCCAGTATTTCAAGAATGTATTGCTGTCTTTTGGCTTTTCGTCAAAGCGTGGTTTCTGACGCATGGAAATTGGCAGTATCTGAGAGTATCCCAATTCCCCACACAGAAACCAGTGTGTCCAGCTTGCCAGGAGGCAAAAGAAAAAACGCCACCTGCGAAGCCACCGCCAGTGATTAAGCACCATAAGGGACGGCCGAGATATGTAGATACCAGCAATCATTACTGCCCCAACCCAGACTGTCCATACTATGGATGGGTAGGATATGGCAACATCACTGCCAACGGACGTCCCAATGGCGGAAGGTGGCGACAACTGCGATGTACTGTGTGTGGAACATACTTCATGGAGACCAGGGGCACTATCTTCTATCGCTGTAAGACTCCGCCAGACATCATCTGGAAGGCACTGAAGGCACTGGCTGAGGGTCTGGACATTCAGGCTACAGCAAGGGTGTTTGAGGTGGAACCTGACACTGTGCAGGATTGGCTGAACCAGGCAGCAGGACATATGGAAGCTGTCTCTCGCTACCTGCTTCATGACCTGCACTTGAGTTCTGTGCAGGTGGATGAACTCTGGGCATTGCTGGGTCTGCGGCAGGAGAAGAGCATGCGCAACTGTCGTTGGGTATGGTCAGCTGTAGACCCTGTCAGCAAGCTGTTCCTGGCTTTCGTAGTGGGGGACCGAAGCCTGGATACAGCTTTGTTGCTGATCCATGCAGTGGTTGGGATGCTGGCATCAGGATGTGTGCCTTTGTTTACCAGTGACCAATGGTCTGTATATGCTATAGCTTTG
>Ga0315314_1002722_pt1 | contig 14383 bp, 16 predicted proteins | sample TDP9_MG_FD_203631 | JGI IMG/M metagenome (GOLD analysis project Ga0315314, IMG submission 203631) | Freshwater sediment microbial communities from Lake Towuti, South Sulawesi, Indonesia - TDP9 | ecosystem: Environmental > Aquatic > Freshwater > Lake > Sediment | place: Indonesia: South Sulawesi...
GTCCGGCGGATACTGAGGCAGCGGTGGGCGAGCATCTCCGAGGCGAAGGAGGCGAGGAACTTCGGGGTCTTGGTGGGCCTCAAGACCGGCCAGGAGAGGATGGAGGCCGCCATGAAGGTCAAGGAGAAGCTGGAGAAGACCGGCAGGAAGGCCACCCTGCTGGCGCTGAGGGAGATCGCTCCCGAGAGGCTCCTGCAGTTCCCGGGCCTGGACGCCTTCGTGAACACCGCCTGCCCCAGGGTGGCCCTGGACGACGCCTCCCGGTTTCCCAAGCCGGTCCTCACCGTGGAGGAGACCCTGATCATGCTGGGGGAGAGGAGCTGGAAGGAACTGTGTAACGGGGGCTGGTTCGAAAGGCTGATGTGAGCCTCGGCTGCTCCGCACGAGCGCTCGGCGGTGTTTCAGGAGTCGGCAGACCTGTAGTTTCTATCCTTCCCTCTTGTGTACTGTGCTTTTTTCAGGGTCTAGCCCGTGCCATTGTACGGCGTATCCCAGGGCGTCCAGGACCTGGTAGGGCCTTTTCACTCCCTCCTCGGTTATGGCCTGGGTGACGGCGGAGACGGTCAGCCTGGGCAGCGAGGCGATCTTCGCCTCAATCTTCCTGATCTTCGCCTCGCTCAGGAAGGCGTCCCCGACGAGCCGGTAACCCTCCGCCTTCACGTCCTGGATCTTTCTCCTGAGGGCCTCCTGGGAGACGCCGAGCTTCTCGGCTATCTCCCGCAGCTCCGCCACCTCGCCCACTAGCTGTATTCCTGTGAGGTCCAGGGCCTCCACCTGTTTTCGGATGCTGCTCTCCCGTTTCCCCTGGAGGTAGTTGAGGATGGGCTTGAGGGGTACATCCCGGTGGTATAAGAGGACGTTTCCCTTGATCCGCCTCAGCTTGGAGCACGCCAGGTCCCGGTCCACGGCGACGAGCATCTCCACCCCCTGAAGCCCCTCGAGCTTCTGGATCTTCCTCTCCAAGTACTCTCTAGTCCAGAAGCCCACTATCTCCAGGTAGACCCTCTCGCCGTCCCTCTCGAAGCCGAAGTCGGGGACCATCACGTGCTTTCCCACGACCAGGGGCTCCGGCTCCCGGGTGAGCCTCCAGCCCGACCCCAGGGCCTCAAACCTTCTGGAGAACCGCTCCTCGACGTTGCTGTCGAAGGCCCCCTCCTCGGCCAAGGGCTCCCAGGGCCTCATCATCCTCCCTGCCTCAGCGCTGCTCAGCCTCAGCTGCAGGATCCTCTTCCCGAGGGCCTCGCCGCGGACCACATCCGCCCTGATCTCCCAGTCCTCCGCCTCGAGGATGGTGGGCAGCAGCTCGGCCACCGAGGTGCCGTAGCGCCGGGTGAGCCGGAAGAGGGAGAGGGGGCCGTCCACCGTCACGCAGAACTGTCCGCGGTCGACCTCGGCGGAGTAGATGAGGCCCAGACGCTTGACCTGGCGGAGTATTGTCTTCCACCGGCTCCGGGCCCTCACCTCCAGGCGGGTGGACCGGAATAGGAGGGTCTGGGTCAGGGAGAGGTTGTACTGCTTCAGCAGGGCCTCGGGGTTCACGGGCCTGAACTCCCTCAGGACCAGCTCGTCCTCCAGGTCGGCGTACATGGACCGCTCCAGCTCCTCGACGGAGACCCCCAGCCTGCCGGCGGCGGTGCCCAAGACCCTCGCGCGGTCCTTCCCCGTGACGGTCAGGCCCGTACCGGCCGCCTCGTAGACCGCTCTCCTGGCGGTCAGGGGGTCCACGGCCGCCTCGGCCTCGAAGCGACACCGCCTCTCAAGGAGCGTGGAGAGGCCGCGGATGAACCGGTAGTCGAAGCCCTCCTCGTACTGCCTGACCTCCGCCGTCAAGGCGCCCTTCTTCTTGCCGATATGCCTCTGGAAGGCCCTGACCAGGGTGACGGCGATCTCCAGGTTTCGGGGGGTGACGGCCGCGTAGACGGGCCTGATGGTCCCTCCCCTGGCGCGGGCTATGAGGAGGTTGCTAGGCAGCATCCCGGCTCCTCCCCTCCCTCCTCCGTTGGCTCATCCCGGCCTCCGCGGTCTCCCTGGAGACGATCTCGACGAGCCTGGCCCTCTTCCCCTCCCTCTTCCTCAGCACCCGGCCGAGGCGCTGGATGAACTCCCGGCTGCTCCCGGTCCCGCTGAGGATGACGGCCATAGTGGCGTCGGGGACGTCGATTCCCTCGTCCAGGACCTGGGAAGTGACGATCCTCCGGTACTCCCCGGACCGGAACCTATCGAGGATCTCGGCCCGCTCCTCCTTGGGCGTCTGGTGGGTGACGGCCGGGACGAGGAACCTCCGGCTGATCTCGTAGACGAGCCGGTTGTGCCGCGTGAAGATGAGAGCCTTCTCCCCCGGGTTCTCCACCAGCAGCTCCCTCAGGGCCTCCATCTTGGAGGAGGAGTTCAGGGCGACCTCCAGGGCCCTGTTCCGGGCTAGGAGGGCCTCCCGGGCTGCCGGGTCCTGGCCGGTCCTCATGACGAACCGCTGAAAGTCCTCCGGGCCCCTCAGGGACAGGCCCCTGCTCACGAGGTACTTCTTGAACTGGCCGTAGTTCTCGTCGTACTCCTCCTGCTCCCTCGGGGTGAGGTCCACGAAGAGCCTCCGGAGGGTGTAGTGGGCGAGGTGGGTCCCGGCCAGGGCGTCCACCTCCAGCTCGTAGACCTTGCCGCCCACCAGGCGGGGGAGCTCCTCGTGGCCCCCGTCCTCCCTCTCGTAGGTGGCCGTCAGGCCCATCCGGTAGGGGGCGGCGAACATCTCGGCGATCTGGCGGTAGCTCTGGGCCGGGAGGTGGTGGACCTCATCGAAGACCGCGAGCATGAACCGGTTGCCCAGCTCCTCGGCGCGGAGGTAGGCCGAGTCGTAGGTGGAGACGGTCAGCGCCTCCAGGCGGTTCTCTCCGCCCCCGTACGCCCCCACCTCGACGCCGAACTCCTCCCTCAGCCGCGTCCTCCACTGGTCCATCAGGTCCAGGGTGGGAACCAACACGACGGCAGGGGCGTTCAGCTCGGCGATGGCGCCCAGGGCCACCACCGTCTTCCCCGCCCCGGTGGGCAGCACCACGGTCCCCCTCCTCCCCGCCCTCATCCACGCCTCCACGGCCTCCCGCTGGTAGTCCCGGAGGCTAACTCCGCAGCGGAGCTCGGGGCAGGGGGGCGGGTCCAGCACGTGGTCCTCAAAGCCCACCGAGCTGCGGTCGAGGAAGTCCCGGATCTCCCGGTAGTAGATGGCCATCGCCCGGAAGGCCCCGACCCTCGGGTCCCAGCTGCTGTAGGGGACCCTGACGTCGCCCCAGACGAGGACGGTCCCCCTGTCGTACCGGAGGACGACCACCGGCTACCCCGTCTACACCATTTCCCCCCGAGGGAATATAAGCGTGCCAGCCGGCAGAGTAAAGTTTAAGGTTGCCGTCTCCCAGCTTAAACAGGTCATCGACAGGCCAGCCCGGCCCCATGAGGAGTTGATCCCGAATCCAGAAGAGGATAGTTCGAAGGCTGGAGTTGGAGCGGGCGATCTCGGAGGTTGAGCCCCACCCGTCGCCCCGGGCCCACCTCGAGCAGTACACGATACCACCAGGGGTGGCCGCGGAGATGCTCTACATCGCGGCGTACGTCTACGACGATGTCGTCGGGAAGACCGTGGTGGACCTGGGCTGCGGCACGGGGAGGCTGGCGATAGGCGCGGCCCTGGTCGGCGCGGCGGAGGCGGTCGGCGTGGACTTGGACGGGGTGGCGGTTCGGGTGGCCCGGGGGAGCGCCGGGAGGCTGGGGGTTGAGGCGAGGACGCACTGGGTGGTGGGGGACGTGGGCGTCGTCCGGGGCCTCTTCGACACGGTTTTGCAGAACCCCCCCTTCGGCGTGCAGAGGAGGGGGGCGGACCGGATGTTTCTGGAGCGGGCCCTTGAGCTGGGCTGCGTGGCGTATTCGCTTCACAAGGCGGGTGGGGGAAACCGAGAGTTTATTAAAGGGTTCGTCGATAGGCACGGGGGAAGGGTGACTGGCGTGTTTTCCATGGATTTCGAGGTTCCGAGGCTCTTCGGGTTCCACACTGAGAAGAGGCATGTCGTGAGGGTGGACCTCTACAGGCTGGAGGGAAGGTCGCATGGGTGAGGTGAAGGACAGAAGCGGCCGGTTGACCGTCCCGGGTGAGAAGCTGGGCGTGATCGAGGAGTTCACGCCGGGACCCGGAACCTACACCGAGGAGGGCGTGGTCTACTCCGAGATCGTCGGCCGCGCGCTCATAGACGTGCTGAACAAGCAAGTTTCCGTGTACCCCCTGGCTCGGAGGGAGCTCGTCCCCCGACCGGGGAACACTGTCATAGGCCAGGTTGACAGCGTGCAGAGCAGCAGGGCCGCCGTGAACATTATGAAGATAGAGAAGAGGGAGATCGGCGGGTTCTTCTACGGGGTCCTCCATGTCTCCGACGTGAGCCCGCGCTACGTGGAGAACATATACGACGCGTGCAGGAGCGGCGACATCCTGCGGGCCCGGGTGGTCAGCGACAAGAACCGGACCTACCAGCTGTCCACGGCAGATCGGGACCTGGGGGTGATGTACGCCTTCTGCACCACGTGCGGTGGCATGCTGGAGTTGAAGGGGCGGATCCTGGGGTGCCGCCGCTGCAGGAAGACCGAGAGTCGAAAGATCGCCGAGGACTATGGGGTAGGAACTCTGTAGAGGGGTCGCGATGAAGGTCAGGGTCCTAAGGAAAAAGCCAAACGAGTTGAGGATTGAGATCGAGGGGGAGGGCCACACCTTCTGCAATGCGCTGCAAAAGGTCCTCTTGGAGGACGAGGCCGTGGAGATGGGTGGGTACGATATGCCCCACCCCCTGGTCTCCAGCCCCACCTTCTACGTCCGAACCAAGGGAAACAGGAGGCCGGAGTCCGTCCTGGGAGACGCCGCGAAGAACCTGCAGAGGCAGAACAGCGACTTCAGGAAGGCCTTCGAAAAGGCGGCGAAGGCGTGGCAGAAGAAAAAGTAGAGGCTGACCGGATTCTGGGGAGGTACGGGAGCCTCCGTGAGGTCATGCTCGACAGGGACCTGGCGAAGCTCGGCGACGCCTACCTGAACTTCGTCCACTCCCTGGCGCTCTCCCAGAGGCTCGGGAGGCCCGCCGGGGAGAAGGTGGACAACCAGACCCTGGCCAGCGCCCTGAGGAAGACGGACCTGCGAGGGATCCTGCCCCGGAGGACGGACCGCCACGCCCAGGGAAATGCGGCGGAGGCCCTCATAGCCTACGCCTGGCTGCGGAAGGCCCTGACCATCGAGGACTGCTTGGGCATCCTTCGGACGGGTGGGGACCCCGTGGAGGCCTTCGCCGAGTTGCTGGGGGAGGCGGAGAAGAGGCTGAGCCGCCTCCACGAGGCGCCCTGAAAAGGGCCGAGTCTCAGGCCTGCAACCTTAAAGCGTAAACCCGCAACCCAAACGTTATCGACACCGCGAGGCAAGATAGACGAGGCATGTGGTGGTGGAATGGCTCGAGGTCCAAGGGGCCTGACAGGTCGGAGGGGGTGGCCTCTATGAGGTTCAAACCCGGAGGGGTCCTCCCTCCCCACGTAACCCCCTTCACCCCCGGGGGAGAGCTGGACGAGGAGGGGCTGCGCCGGGACGTCGACTTCTGGATTGAGAGCGGCGTCCACGGCCTGGTCCCCTGCGGAAGCAACGGGGAGGCCGTGTACATGAGCCGCGAGGAGCGGGGGAGGGTGATCGAGGCTGTCCTCGACCAGGCGAACGGCCGGGTGCCTGTTCTGGCGGGCACGGGGAGCGCGGGCACCAGGCAGGCCGTCGAGTTGACGAGGGACGCGGCGGACCTGGGGGTGGACGGGGTCGTGGTGGTGACGCCCTACTACTTCAGGCCCAGCCAGGAGGAGGTCTACCGGTACTACAGGGACGTAGCGGAGGCGGCGGATGTCCCCGTCGTCCTCTACAACGTCCCGAAGTTCACCGGGCTGAACCTAGAGCCCAAAACCGTCGAGAGGCTCGCCGAAGTCGGAAACGTGGTGGGGATAAAGGACAGCAGCGGGGACATGAGGCAGATCCAGGAGCTCATCCGCTCCGTGGGCGACCGGATCTCCGTCCTCGCGGGGACAGGAAACATGATCTACCCCACCCTGGCGTCCGGCGGCCACGGGGCCGTCGTCGCCGTCGCCAACGTAGTCCCATCCCTGGCCGTGAAGATATTCGAGGCCTTCACGGCCGGTGACCACGAGACCGCCAGGGAGACCCAGATGCGGATAGTCGCCCTGAACGACTTCCTCACCAGGGGACACGGCATCCCGGCGGTCAAGGCCGCCCTAGACATGATGGGGAAGGCCGGAGGCTATCCGAGGAGGCCTCTCACACCCCTCCAGGGGGATGCCAGGGAGGAGCTGAAGGGGCTTCTGGAGAGCCTCGGCTTGATTTAGGCTTGATGCCGAAAACCGCCTCGTTTTTCCGCCGACCGCGTGTTCCCGAGGAGAAGATTATGAGGGGCGTGATCCCGCTTTCTCGGCCCGGCCCATGTCCGAGGGGGAGACGCGGGAGAATGTAAGGCTCGGTGGCGGCTTCCGAGGATGAAGGGTGGGCATTATATTTCTTGGTACGGATTGCTGCTTCATAAAGGTCTTCCGGGGGTTCTGCGGGAGAGACTAAACGGTTAAGTTGCGCAGCGGACCCTTCAAGGCCCCGGTGTTTCCCGTCTCGACCCTCTTCCCACCGCCCCGGTCTTCGCGTACCACCGGTTCAACAGAGTCCCGTGGAGGCTCACCCCCGGGTGACGCGAGGGCGCTAAGGGAAGCCTGGACGCCGGGGGTCGGAAGAAAACGTTTAATAGGGTCCGAGTTAAGGTACGTGGAGCCGCGGTGACGGAAGATGGAGTTCTGCCCCGACTGCGGAACTAGGTTGACACCCGTCGCCAAGAAAGAGGAGGAGAAGCGAGGCCTCACCCTAACCTGCCCAAAGTGCGGCTACAAGAAGAAGGTGGAGCGCCAACCGGTAGCCCCCGCCCAGATCGTGGAGCACAGCCCCCAGGAGCAGATAGCCGTGATAGGGAAGAAGGAGCAGAGGCTTCGGACCGTGCCCACGGTCCGGATAGTGTGTCCCAAGTGCGGGAACACCACGGCCTACGTGTGGCAGGTGCAGACCCGGGGCACCGACGAGTCGATGACACAGTTCTACCGGTGCACCAAGTGCAACTACACCTACCGGGAATACAGCTGAACCCCCATCCCCTTCTTTCCCCACAGATGGAGAGTTAGCCCCTGTATTTTTAATATGCTTCAAATATGCCGGGCTAAGGCTGCTCCTCTCCTATCCCTCACCTTTTTGACCTCAGCCTTATCCATATTGAAATACAAACAGACAAGAGAGAGATGTTAAGAAGGGACCTCGCTGTTAACTTCCTGTTGCAGAGGAAGAGAGAAGAAATGGGTAGATGAGGAAGGCTTACTGTCTGCCTCTCCTCTCTACTCCGGTAGGGAAAGGGTAGATCAACTTTCTTTAAGAGACTGGATAATATAAACCAAAAGACTCAGGCCTATCGTAGATAGTCCGTCTAGCTTCGCGGTCTGATGGGATGCGGGATCAGGGTCCGGCGCCTAGGAAGGTGGAAAGGGTCTATAAGACTTCTATGTATAATTCCTTGTTCCGTATGTGTAGCTTGGCGTTTTTCTTTTCCTTGACTCTCTTGCTCAGCGCAGAGTACATGGAGCTCAGTTTGGTGTCCTTCATAGATGCCTTGTAGACTCCTCTTCCTCTGCTTACTATGTCCTCCAGCAGTCTGTCGTACTTGGTCAACCGCCTCTGGGGCTTCCTTACCCTGGGTAGTTCCATTACCCTCTCAACTCGGTATTCCTTACTCATTGCGATCACCTCTCAGAACAGCGTATCTGTGGCTTCTATTTTTAAGATTTGCGGTATCACTCTTACGTTGTTGCCTCACTGATCGTTCTATAGAGTGGTTGAATCACTGGGGCTGAGCCCACGGTTCTACGCCCGTGACGCTTCTCAGCTTAGAGGGCCCCTGTCCCTGAAAACTCTGGGGCAAAACCCGCACGGGACACCTGTGTTCTAAAGTTACACGTTGCCGGATCTATTCTCTCCCAGTTTTTAAGGCGCCGTGGGGAAACCTTGTTTTCGGATACGCGCTCCCACCTCGCGGAGCGTCTCCACGTCCTCGGGGTGAATCGACCCATCCCCTAACGGGCCGGTGTTCAGCAGGAGGTTGGCATTCTGCGCGGCGGCGTCCGCCAGCATCCTCATCACCTCGTCGGGGCCGCGGTGCTCGCCGTCAAACGCCGCGTTGTAGCCCCAGGTGCGGGGCTGCAGGGTCGTGCAGATCTCGCCGGGCTTCCCGCGGTTCTTCTCCCAGACGGCACGTGCAAGCTCACCGCCTCTAGAGTGTGCCTGCATTTCGCGCTCGGGGGCGACGAAGTCCTCGTCCCCGCTGGCACCCTGCTTGAAAGAGACCAGACACTGAGGCTGGAGGGAGCGGATCAGCGCGTAGGTCTCGCCGATGGGGAAGAGGTCCGGGCGATTGTAGTAGCCCATGATGGGGTCGAGCCAGATCCCGGCGACTGGGCCGTACTGCGTCAGCAGCTCGCGGAGCTGGCGGTGCACGAAACCGATGTAGTGCCTTATGTCCTCGTCCCTGCGCCAGAGGTAGGTGGGCTCCGGCCTCTCGTAGGGTGGGCGCGCACTCCGGATGCCCGACTCGGGCGAGGGAAAGTAGGGATGCGTCCAGTCGAGGGCGTAGGAGTAGTACAGGAAGAGGCCTAGCCCTTTCCTGCGGCACGCCTCGGCCAGTTCGGCTATCAGGTCGCGGCTCGCCGGGGAGTTGACGCTGTTGAACTCTGTTTCCTTGGTTTTGAAGAGGCAGAAACTGTCGTGGTGCCGGGAGGTGATGGTCACGTACCTCATCCCCGCGTCCAGCGCGAGGTCGGTTATAAAGTCGACGTCGAACCTCTCGGCGGTGAACCTCTCCTTGAGCCCCTTATACTCGGCCAGGGGGATCGCCTCCCTGAGGAGGACCCACTCACCCCTCCCGAGGAGGCTGTAAAGCCCATAGTGCATGAACAGCCCGAACCTGGCGTCCTTGAACCATTCGAGCGCCGCGCCACGCGGCTCTCTTCGGTAGAGCTCCTCGTAACCCCTCAGATAGGGCGGCGCCCCGGAAAGCCTCGTCACCTTATTACCCCGCAGTGAGTGGACGCCCTGACTATTTAATTCTGAGCGACTGTTATGGGTTGAGTTTCAGTGCGGTGACCGTGTTGATGGGGTCTGGTTTAACTCCTTTAGGTGGCAAATAATATACCGACCAGTTTTCTGCACCTAACGCTGATTAAGTGGAACGTGGTGAGTACTGGCTTTTGGGGTGTCTGGCGGTGTGCCCGGAGGTAACCGCCCTGGGCGAGGTGCTGGTTGAGATCATGCGGAGGGATCGGGATGTGCCCCACAGCGTTCCGGGGGTCTACCTGGGGCCTTATCCGAGCGGTGCGCCGGCCATCTTCATCGACGCGGCCGCGAGGCTGGGGGCCAGCTCGGGCTTCATCGGCGTGGTCGGCGGGGACGAGTTCGGCGAACTCCTGCTCAACCGCCTTAGGAGGGACGGGGTGGACACGGGGCACGTCCGGGTTGCGAGGGGATACACCACAGGCACGGCCTTCGTCACGTACCAGTCGTCGGGGGCTAGGCGGTTCATATTCCACCTCCACCACTCGGCGGCCGGGCAGCTCTCCCCGGACGACGTGGGGGCCGGGTACATCTCCGGCTCCAGGGTCCTGCACATAATGGGCTCCTCCCTAGCCATCAGTGAAAGCAGCCGGAGGGCGTGCTACAGGGCCGCGGAGGTGGCGCGGGAATCAGGTGTCACGGTGACGTTCGACCCAAACCTCAGGCCTGAACTCCTAGACGTGGAGACCATCAGGGAGGTGTGTGAGCCCCTACTCAGGGTGAGCCGAGTTGTACTCCCCAGCCGAGACGAGGCGGCAGCGCTCACGGGAGTCCGGGACCCCGTCGAGGCGGGGAGGAGGCTCGTCGAGATGGGGCCGGAGACCGCCGTCATAAAGATGGGAGACGATGGTGCGGTCGCGGTTACGAGGGAAAGAGCCCTCTTTGAGCCTCCGTTCGAGGTCTCCGAGGTCGACCCGACCGGCGCCGGAGACGTCTACGACGCCGCCTTCGTATACGGCCTACTCAAGGACTGGCCCCTGAGCAGGACGATGGAGTTCGCAGGCGCGGCGGGAGCGATAAAAGTGACAAAGTTCGGGCCCATGAGCGGGCCCTCATCGATCGACGAGGTTCAAGAATTCATCAGAAGGGCAAAGAAAAGACAGCACTTGAAAAAATGAAATGTGCGCGGTCGACTCGGGTATCTTAGAGATACCGCGGTACATTTGAAACAACCGAAACACCAACCCCTCCTTCCTCGTCGAGATATTCACAGTATATTTGAAGCATATGACGAACCCGGGTACAAATCTCCCGCGCAAGGGCTCCGGTGACCAGGTCGAAATATAAGGTGTCTTTCACGTCTTCCCTTTTTTCAGGGTTCGGCCTACTTCCTCGAGACGATAGAGACCGCGGTTTATGGCCCATTCAGAAAGCTCATCCGATAGGTTTAACTATCTAAGTTTGGATACTAATCTCTGGTGGTTTCGTTGGTTACCCGCAGCTTCACCGCCGTTTTGGAGGTTGCCGAGGAAGGTGGGTTCATAGTCAAGTGTGTAGAGCTCCCGGTCGCCAGCCAAGGTGAGACTAGGGAAGAAGCCATAGAAAACATCAAGGAAGCCATAGAAGGTTATTTAGAGGTTAAAGCTGAGCTCTTAGGAAAGAGGGCTAAAGGAGAAAGGATTGAAGTAGTCGTTGACGCTCCCTCTGCTCTCTTGGCGTGAAGTGGTCAAAGTCCCAGTTAAGGCTGGATTTAGAGCCGTAAGACAGAAGGGAAGCCACCTAATCCTCGCAAAGAACGAGTATGTCGTACCTGTTCCGAAACACAAGGAAATCAAAAGGGGTCTACTCACCGAAATCATAGCCGAAGCAGGTCTAACACAAGAAGAGTTCCTCAGACTTCTAAAAGAAAAATGAGAAATACCAGTAAATTAAAGTTAAATCCCACCTCCCGCACCAAACACCACATCCACTACGCTCCTAAAGAGGATGTCATCAATTTCCCACCGCGTCTGAAGAACAACTCCCACCAAAACACCAACCCTTCCTTCCCCGTCAGAGATATTCACAGTATATTTGAAGCATATGACGAACCCGGGTACAAACATCCCGCACAAGGGCTCTCGATGATGCGCCTGACTGGGCCTGAGTAGGGAACCCCCCTCTCTCTAAACCGTTCCCCCGATCACGCACCCCCCCGGGGGCAGGGCGATCAGAGGCAAGGCTTAAGGGCCGAAACGCTATTCTGTATGAACACAGACCGAAGAGAAGCAGTGAGGAGGCTTACCGTTGTTTAAGCTCCGAGTGGCCGACGCCAAGCTCCTCCGGGACATGGTCACCGCCATCTCCACCCTGGTGGACGAGGCCACCTTCGACCTCACCCCGGACGGGATCAGGCTCCGTGCCATGGACCCCTCCCGGGTCGCCATGGTCGACTTCGAGTGGGCCAAGTCGATCTTCGACGAGTATGAGTGCCTCGAGCCGACGAAGCTCTGCGTGAACATCAGCGAGTTCCTGAAGCTCCTCCGGAGGGCGGAGAGGGACGAGCCCGTCGACCTCGCCCTCGATGAGAAGACCGCCCGGCTCCAGACCAGAATCCGCGGGAAGTACACCCGGACCTTCAACATGCCCACCCTGGAGGCCGTGGAGGAGGAGGTCCCCATCGAGAGGCTCCAACAGCTCCCCTTCACCGTGAAGGCCGAGGTCACCACGGAGGGGCTGCGCCGGGCCCTGGAGGACGCCTCCCTCGTGAGCGACCACGTCCGGATCGAGGCCGACAGCGAGAAGGTGACCATCCGGGCCACCGGAGACCTCATGGGGGCCGACATCGAGCTGAAGAGGGGCGAGGACGCCCTCCTCAGCCTCGAGGCCAAGGAGCCCACCCAGGCCACCTACGGGCTGAGCTACCTATCCGAGATCGTCAAGGCCGCGGCCGCCACCTCCGAGATCGCCACCGTGGAGTTCGCCAGCAACATACCCATCCGCCTCGACTTCAAGCAGGCCCAGGAGGGGAGGCTCACCTACTACCTGGCCCCCCGCATAGAGGCCGAGTAGCCGAGGGGACGCGGGAGAGAAGGTGGCCCTCACCAAGAGCGACCTGGCCAAGTATCCCTTCACCCCCGAGGCGGCCCGGTACCTCGGGAGCCTCAGCCTCGACATCAAGGACCTGGCGAGCCCCGACCTCCAGAACATCCTCGACCGCGCCGAGCGCCGGATAGAAGAGGCCATCCTGGACAACCTCGTCACCGCGGAAACACACCGGGACGACGTCGAGATATCCTCCTTCCCCATAGCCGTCATGATGGCCGCCGCCACCGCCGACCCGCCCCTCCAGAGGACGTACGCCCTGGCCGAGGCCAAGAGGGCCTCCCTCCTCCTCAGAGAAGAGGGCAGGGAGAAGCTCATGGAGATCGCCGGCAACTTCCACTGGGGGATCAGGCCCCTGGGCGCCGAGGGCCGACCCTACGACTTCGCCCTCCGCTTCACGGACTTCCTGAGGAACGCCACCGTCTTCCACGAGGCGAAGTGGAAGCTGGTCAACCGGCTCCTCTCCAGGGGCGAGGTCCACCTCACCAGGGAAGAGGCCGCCCGCCTCATGGAGGAGGAGGTGCGCAGACACATCGAGGGGAAGCTCGGCCTGGAGGTGGGGTCCCTGCCCGAGCCCGTCTCGAGGCGCGTGGAGCGGCTGAGGCAGCTCTTCACGGAGAAGAGAGGGAGGGCGAGGACGGAGGAGGCGCCCCTGGGGGTGGTGGCGGCCGCCTTCCCGCCCTGTGTGAGGGCCCTCCGCGACGCCATGGCCTCGGGGCGCCCCCTCTCCCACGTGGGCCGCTTCACCCTCACATCCTTCCTCCTGAACATAGGCATGACGCCCGAGGAGGTGATCGGCCTCTTCCGGTCCCTCTCGGACTTCGACGAGAGGATGACCCGCTACCAGGTGGAGCACATAGCCGGCAGGAAGGGCTCCCGAACCAAGTACATCCCCCCGCGGTGCAGCACCCTCCGGACCCACGGCGTCTGCCCCGCCAGGGACGAGACCTGCGGCGGGGTGAACCACCCCCTCGCCTACTACCGCCGGAGGCTCAGGTCCCTGAGAACCGAGGCCCCCGCAGAACAGAAGTGAGAGGGCCGTTTGCCCGAGGGAGGGGCGTTTGCTCCGCTTATTATTTACAAGTCGAGACCGGGGCCCTACGGCGGAAACCAAGAACAGCCAGCGATATGCAGCGATATATCCTCATAATAATAGGGGAGTGGCGGAACAGAAAGGATATATTGCGGAATCCACACAGTCGTACCCGGTATGTCTGAGGCCGGCGGCCTCCCGCCCACCGTCTACCACATGCTGGAGAGGAACCTGGAGAAGAGGGTCAGAGTCATCCTTGACCCGGCCTACGGGTACGAGGGAACCCTGGTCGCCGTCAACCCCGACCCCCCGGGGATCTGGCTCTCCGACGCCGAGGTCGTCACCCTGCGGACCACCATAGCCCACCCCATCCCCCAGGTGGCCACCCGAGAGAAGAGAAGCGAGATCTTCGTCAACCTCCGATCCGCTCAGCGCATAGAGATTCTGCACCAGGCCCGGTAACAAGCCGAACCCCAGACTTCCAGAAGAACCCCGGGTCCTGAGCCATCGAGCCAGGCGGTCACGAGCGGGAGGGTTCCCCCCAGCTCAGTTCTCATGTGGAAGCCCAGCGTTTCAGTAGTCTAGGGAGAGACCCTGGAGGAGAGGGAGTGGTCTAGAGGTAGGCCTGCACCAGGATGCAGACCACTATCAGGGCAACCGCCAGGACCACAACGAGCTCCGGTCTAACCTTGACACCCGAGGTCTCCTCCTCGAAGAACCGGAGGAGCCCCGCGCCCTGCGCGGGCATGGGCGCGCTCCTCTCCCTCCTCCTCTCCCGCTTGCTCAAGTCACCGGTCCCCCAGCGTCCACGTAGTGACAGCCAAGCCCCATTAATAAAGGTTCATCTCTTGGATGGCTCTCCCAGAACGGATCGAGTGGCCCTTCGGGTCCACAGCATGGCGTCCGTGCTGACACGCCTGTCTCGTTCGGAGGCCCACCAGAGGGTGGAGGGAGGACCGAGTCCGGGGTTTCCCTGGCCACTTCGCCGGGTGTAAGCTTAAGTTCTTGTTTTTCCCTATTATTATGTGCAGTTGAGGTCTCGGCGGGTCGTCCATGTCCTTCGTGGATGAGGAGACGCTGATGAAGGTGGTGGGCCTGATGGGCGAGGAGGCCGTCCAGGTCGCCTCCGCCCT
>Ga0315314_1002723_pt1 | contig 14383 bp, 19 predicted proteins | sample TDP9_MG_FD_203631 | JGI IMG/M metagenome (GOLD analysis project Ga0315314, IMG submission 203631) | Freshwater sediment microbial communities from Lake Towuti, South Sulawesi, Indonesia - TDP9 | ecosystem: Environmental > Aquatic > Freshwater > Lake > Sediment | place: Indonesia: South Sulawesi...
TTCCATTACAACATCACGTTTCAACATTGCCGAAAGAGGCTTATTCTATGGTTCGTTTACACAAACGAATCATTTTCACGCTAATTTCGTGACAGGATTGAATGAAACTAAACAATCCACTCAAAACTGTTCTGCATTGTTTACCGTGAACATTGTCAAAATCAAAAGGTGAACACAAAAGAATGATGGAGACAACCGAGACCATACAAAAGCCTAAGAAAAAGGCGAAAAAAACACGCTCTCCCTTCGATAAAGAAGGGTCTTTCAAGTATTTGCAGAGATGGATGAGGCGAATTGAAGATAAAATCGATAACCTAGGTCGTAGGCAACGACGTATAGAAACTGGTCTAGATTTGGGTGGCTATTTACTTCATAATCAAGTCTTTATTCACGATACCGTGTGCAAAAGTGAAATTGACGTTTTGATTCTTGAAGAACTCTATTCCGCAGGAGAAGACGGTGAGCTACCTAGAGACATTGCTGTGGTTCTGAATAAACGACTTCATTCTAGGCATTGGCAACCTTGGCATGTTCGTTATGCGTTGAAGAGGATGAATCGGAAGCTTGAGCAAGAAGCCAACGAACACATCGCTGAGAAGCATGGTCTCAGATGGGCTTTAACACCTTTCACTCGCAAGGCATGGAGACTAACAAAAAAAGAAGCATTAGAGGCGCAACAACATTGAAGTCTCCTAGGGATTTTTTGTACGGTCTTCTCAAGGGCAGACATATCGAGCGCTGGCATCGTTTTGAACGGTTCAGAAGCCTAGAGAGGCTAAGGGTCATCATGTATATCCAAAGCCACAGCAACCATGCCAAGGCAAAAGATATTATAGATGCCTTAGTCGATGCTGGTGACCCTCGGAGTCCAGAGACTCTAGCACGGTTGATTCGCTACATGAAGACAGATAACATTCTACAAGAAAACAATGAAGGTGTCCTTTCCACGAATAATGAGTTGCGATTTGTTGTTAAAGAGATTCGAGGCAGTTTGAAGGATTTTTGGTTCCTGATAGGTCTAGCTGTCTCCATAAGTGGCTGTGTCATTAATTTTGTTGAGCATGGTTTCGGAACGGTTGAAGTCTTTTTCTTAGTTATCACTGCTGTGATTTTCTTCAAAATTGTTGACGACATTTTGCACGAAACAATGTGGTGACGGAAAGAGTCTCCGCTATTTTGGAAGGTTTTACCTTCTTAACTATGGAAAACTCTAGAGGTCTAATTTGGTGAAGTTCCGAATGGAAGAAAGAAGCCAAGTCATTCTTGTTGTCGGAGTCATTGCATTAATTTTAGGCACATATTTCGGTTATCCCTATCTCTCTAGAATCTTTCAGTTGCCTCGGTTGGCTGTGTACGCCTATGCAACAAACGTTCCTGTTGAGGGTATGCAATACAAAGGTGGGTACTGGATTATTTCTTCCACCATCCGAGAATCGCAAAGTTTCAAGCTTGTTCTAAATAAGGGTTCGTCAGAAGGTCAGAGTAAGACCACATCAGAAGTTGGAATCCTAATCACGCCACTCGCTCCATACTCCACAACTAACATGGAACCGTTTAACTTGATATACTACACCTCTATTCAACAGGGAAAGCAATACGCTCCAGCTTATGACATTAATGATGCAAGTTGGTTGACAACAACAGTCTATGAAGTTAGTGTTTTCAAGAACACAATCCAAGTGGGTGAGCCTAGAAGGGTTGACTTCGACTATACCAAAAAAGAGAACTACAATGTTGACATAAACACAGGTGAAGGTATAGCCACAGTCAAGAATCTAGGGATGGAACCTCAAGGCGCAAACGTTCCCTCTGGCGATTTAGTTCTTGTCTATGATCCAGATGGAGACACTCACATTTTCAACAAAGACGATTTCCGTGCAATGATTGACCACTGGAATGCTTTCCACACATACGTTTGGTTCTGGCAAACCTACACTTGGAACGATGTGTGGAAAGACGCTGTCAATGCAAACACATTACCGTCAGATGTCAAACTAACTCATGTAGAGAATTGGCAAGTCAGCACAAACAAAGACGAAATCACCTTAACCTACAGAGACATAGTGTTCGCAGGAAACATAGCTATCTACATTCCAGCAGACCTAGCTGACACGGTTGTAATCAAGGTTATGGCTGCCAAGCCGAAAATCGTCAAGGTCGACCCTGAACGGTTGCCTGAGATTGACGAAGGCACAAAATCAAGTTTCTCGGTTACGGTTCAGAACGTAGGAGAAAAGGGAACCATATCAATCAGCCCAGTCTCAGACCGTTACGCTTTCACTGCAACAACACCCTCGTTCAAGAACATGAAGGCGAATGAACAAGCTATCTTTGGGTTTGAAGCCTTCGCATTAAACACAGAAGGCAACACGGGCATCCTCACCATTAAACTCGTAGCGAGTGGTGAGGGGGGAAGTGACACGTACCTCTATTACACTGGTGGAATCCGAGATGTTGCAGGATATACGCCTCCGACTCCTACTCCTACAAGTGCAACCTTAATCGTTTACGTGAAAGACGCAGTGACTTTTCAAGACATAGGCGACATACCTATCACGGTGGTCTACGGTAGCAAAACTCTTAGCGCCCTCAGTAGCTCGGATGGTTCAGCTTCGTTTGACTTAGGCTCTTACACAGGTTCGATTCAAATTAAGGCTAGTGCAACAGAAGCGTACTCGGAGAAGATGGATACTGCGGAAGTGAAGCTTGGCAAGAATGAGCACACGATTCTGTTGGGTCAATCATGGCTTGCCCAGTACTGGTGGCTTCTCTTGCTAATCGGAGTCGTTGCCATCATCGTAGTCGCTGTTGTTATATGGTACAGTCGTAGGGAGTAGGTGAAATGTCCACACAGAAACCACTAATCGTTGCTGACATCTGTGCTTTCACTCTCAGAATCGAAGCCATAGTGACTCTGTTTCTAGGAGTCACAGATATCGTTTGGACGCTTTTTGCTGTTGACCAATATGGCATCTACGCAATTGATCCAGCGTTCACTCTAGGGAGATATCAGTTCCCAGGTGTAGCAGCAGACGGACTGAGTAAAATCATAGCGTCTGTCATTCTCTTAGTTGTTGCGAAATTGCTAATCAAATCAAAAGCTAGTTGGGAAGCAAAATCTCAGCGAACTTTCAATGTGTTTTGGACTGTGATATTTCTAGGCATCGCCTTACTTTTCCTAATGCTCGGTTTTTTACTTAACCAAGCGTTTGAACTGTTTGCTCTGTTGTAGGGGGGATACTACAGCAATGCCTAGACCGAGACAGATGCAACGCTCTGACGAAACAAAACTGAACGAAGAGGACGCTGAGTTACTACAACAAGTCGAAAACATGACTCTCCCATATGAGCAACAAGAAGCTGTCGAAACCATGAAAGCTCGTTTGAACCGTTATGGAAAGCTAACGACTTCTGACCGCAAGTTTGCGAGAAGACTGCTCAAGGCTCGTTAGAGATGTGAGTGATAGTCGTAGTAATCTCTATCACAACATCAAGCGTTGCAGAGAAAGGGGTAAATATGGAGCTAAGTTTTTCAGTCGTAAGATTTCTGAGCATGTGAATTGGTGTGTGCGTATTCCTGCTGTGAGTGGTGCAGGGCGTCCACCGAGTAGTTCTGAGCATGTGGATCGCACTAATGTTTTTCCCGACATCGAAGCGTTCAACAATGTTCTAGGCATTTACCTTGCTGGTGAAATCAAAACAACCAAGTCTAACCGCATCTACGTTAGAAACAAACTACGCCGAAGAAAAGATGGTTCGCTTCCACCTATCCCGAAAGAGCTTGTGCAAGTGCGTAAGCTGTTTGAATCCATGAACGTAGTAGCCAACTATCCTAGACGTTACGCTTTTCTTGGATGCAAATTCCGAAAACAAGTGCGTGTTCTAATCCTTCGTGAATGGCACTGTCATCTACCTTTCATAGCTGTTACACCAACAACTAAAGGTGCTTTCCGATCTGTCAGTGACTTTATCCGTTTCGTTGAACAAGACACTAGAGTATGGTTTCCGTTGAACCCTTCTTTCCTTCATTTAGTTTTGAACAGGGAAAAAAACCACCTACCTACTCGCTCTGAGAACATTCGCTTTACACCTTAACAGCATTTTTTCTGTGACTTGGACGTTTCTTCGATTTTCCCTAGTTAGTATATGACTAATTACTGATATTCCATGCTTCTAGGTTTGACCGTGACCTAGAACGTGTTAAGTGCCTTGGCTTAATAACAGGTCAAATTCGCCTACTATTAACCGAGGATAATGATAGCAAACACTTGACACCCTTACAACTTAACAACCTCAGAATACATTGAGATCAGCCTTCAGAGTTTGGTTGTCAGTTCTGAAAACCTAGCAAAAGTCCATTGAGTTATCGCAAGGACGTATGGAATAATGTTTTCGATATCGAAAATATCCTTACCCAACTTCTCAGCAATCAACGAAAAACTGACACTAGGTTTCTTAGTGTTTTGGGCTAAGTGACTCTGTTTTGTGTTGTCATTTCCATAAGTTGTACAGTTTCCTAACGAGTTCACTCAAATTTTTTAAGGCAAGTCGTTAGAAAGAATAGATTATGGAATCGTCTGAGCTTCTCATTCTTTTGCTTGAGACTGTGTCAGTTATCGCCCTCATGGGTTTTCTAACGTTTATCGTTTGGCGTCAAGCACAGCGAGTTCGTCAGTATGAGCCACAAGAAGATGAACCTACAAAAGAGGAACTAGAACAGCTTAGAGAAGTCCTGAAGATTGAGAAGGGCAGTTTATCGTACAAGTCAGGGAGCGTTTACAACATAGTCTATCAGAACAAGAAGCATGTGTGGAATTGCTTAGGCTCTTGGCTGGTCTTGAAAGAACAACTCGAGGCTTAGTTACTACGTACATGACAGTTCTCGTCTTGCCAAGTTTCAACCGTAAACATATTTGTGGCGTATGTTTTTTCTAACGCTCTGAAGACCTAGCTAATCTCCGTCAATTATCGTACGTTTTTCTAAAGGGCTTTGGAAAACAACGTTTCTGTCCATGCTTTCCGACATTGATTTGTGTTCAAACAGTCTGAGTTAATGTTCTATTTTACCACTGAAGGTTTTTAGTGTGGCAATATGTGTATGAATGAACGAATCTGACGCTTCATCCATGGTTCAACCATTTTACGCTGTCGAAACCATACTTCTTAAGAAGTGGCTCTGCAACATTCAGAGCGATAATGTCGTCAACAGCTTCCACCATAATGAAAGTGGCACGTTTGCAAATAGTGTATATCGGCACAAGTTCATTCTCTCTGCTATAGACCGACCACTCATCATTCTCTCTTTTCATTACCCAAAATGGTTTGTCTGTGTCTGGGTCAATGTTGTGCTCTAAGATGCACTCTCCAACTTCTTTCGGGTCAGTCTCAGCCTTGACAAAAAATGTCACTGGCATACGACTATCTTTGTATGTTTTCAGTAAAAGAGTTTGCACTCAAAAAGAGGGAGAGTGAGCGAGGTTAGTGGAAACCTTTTTCGTCTTCTTCTAATCGACATTTGAACTCTGCTATATCTCTCACTCTTTCTTCAGACAGCGCACTGTAATGTTTGCCATAGTCTTGTGCACATGCTTGCTTTATGTCAACAAGAACTCCTAACTCTTTGTTTCTGTGTTTCTGAGGGTAGTACCCTGTGATTACTACCACATGATTTTCAAGGCTCGATACTTTCTGCTTTAAATTCTCTGTCTTCACTCGCAAGCATCTGCCGAAATGTCCGTTCCCATCTTCCCATTCGAAAACATCTCCGAGTATCTCTCCAGCTATTGCGATCCACTTACGTGTCCTCATTGAGAATCCTTCTTGTTTACATCAGAAAAAAGAGGGTATTCAAGTTTGCGTGTTCTCATATTCTAAGCCCTACTAAATGGTTGTGTCGAAGATTTGTCTAAGTTGTTTTCGAGTCTCGCACACACTGAGCCTGTATCTCTTTCTCACGTACTCTGCAATTTCAAGGAAGCTTGCAGATAGGATTTGTCGGTCTGTCTTGTTTATCTTCACTTTCAGTCACCTGTTCGATTGGTATGATGCTGAACACTCGTTCAAAGGCTGGCTGGAGATTGTAGGCTTTTATGAGGCTAGCGCCATCAAATCCAGCGAAAGACTCTCTTAGGTCGTTGTTGTCTAGCATGTTTTTCACTTCGTTGACGATTATGCGTCCTAGTGCCTCCTGTATGGGTGTCTCTTGATATTCCTTCGTAAAGCCGAGAGCACTGCATAGGAACTCTACGATTTGTTTTGGCAGTTTGATGGTTACTTCCTCGAACTCGACTTCTTGCGTTTTGGGTTTGGTTTTCGTCATATACAATCACTGCATAACACAAGGGAAAATAAGCCTATATAGGTTGCGAAACTGTTAAATAGCCTTAATTCTGCCTTCTTTTAATAAATAATTAATAAAAAAAGCCTTATTTCAGTTTACCGAGACTACACTTTAGGGCTGTCTTGGAATGAGGAACGCTTGTGCAAGGGCGTAGTATGGTGTTCCGTTATTGAACAACATTGTTTTATCGATGTCTAGCTGTCCATGTTGGTTCGAGCTCATCTCTATTTGGCTTCGTTAAGTAGCGTTCCTTCAGACCTTTGACGAGTATTAGACTACCTATGAAGAACACCAGTATTGCTGCGATGCCGAACCCCGCAGTTAAGCCTTCAACCATATTCATGCAAATCACCACCTTCCAATACGCTACTTAGGTTTCTATTAGGATAGTCTTATAAGCGCCTTATGAAAATAGAATCATAACTGTGGATTCACATGACGAAGGTCAGTGAAACAAAAATTAGCGAGCAATGGTCTACAGTAGTTCCTAGTGAAGTTAGACCTTGGCTCAAGGCGAAGCCTGGCGATATGATTGAGTGGCATGTGAACGATGGCAAGGTTGAGGTTAGAAAGAAATGAGAACAGCAAACGCAAATCTTTATGTTGTGCGTTCTACGAGTCTAATTTTGGTGTTCAGTCTTCCTTGGTGTAAGGGAGAGGTTAGAAACTGAGTAGAAATGGGAGTTAGTATAGAGCAACTTCAGAAGGATTTTCCGACAAGGAATATTGATCCGTACGGTCAAGTTGTCATCGTGCCTTGCAATGCTTTTCAGCAACACTGGGAAAAAGACCTAGAATCGCAAGGTCATCGAGTTTTCTCAGAGTCATATGAGGGTCAAGCAACTTTCTTCGTCAGACTGTCGAAGGGTAAATCTAAGGCTCTAGTTCCATCACCAGTGGCTAAAGGCACCTCAGTTCTTCTCTCTGAACCGCATCAAGGAAAATACGCTCGAATCCCGACTGCTCTCCTAGAGAGTTCATCGCAAATTCCACGTGAGATTTTTGAGGGTATCGACGAGTTGGCTGAGACAATTAGACAGTATGGACTCTTAGAACCTTTGATTGTGACTACTTGTAAGGATAGCAATCGTTATGAGGTCTTGGTTGGTGAGAGGCGCTTTCGAGCATGTAAAAAAGCTGAACTAGAGACTGTTCCTTGCATTGTCATGGATGGTCTCAGCCTCGAAGAAATCCGAGAATTACAGTTGATTGAGAACCTCCAACGCAAAGACATGAAACCTTTTGAGGAAATCGCTATCGTCAAGCAACTAAGCGAGCGAGGTCTAAATCAGAGCGAAATCTCCTCTGCGACTAGTCTCTCACACGGAACCGTTGATGCTTATCTGAAAATTTCGAGAGCCTTACCTATTGAAATTCAACGCCAAATTGTAAAAGAAGGAAGCCATAGTCGGAAGGAATTGACGCTCACGAAGGCTATTATGCTCGCAGAGTCCAAGGCTGATCCGTCCGAAATCACAGAAACAATTAGACTCATCAAGTCAGTAGGGCTTAAGCCGAAAGCCTTGGCGAAAAAGCTCGCTCAAGAAGGTTCCACAAAACTGCATCGAGTCCGTGAGTCAAGGATTTTTTGGAAGGAACTTGTGAGAACGCTTCGTAGGTTCGCTGAGTATTGGGATGAATACAGCAAGCTTAAGGAATGGGAAGAGCCTGACAGTTATCATCTAGAGTTACACGTAACACTTCCAAAAGACTTGAAAGATAAGAACTAGGGAACGTTTTTTGTGGCTCGCTAGTTTTGGCTCATGAGAAGAACATGGTCAGAGAAGGCTCGACACCACAGACATTATCAGCCCTTTGTGTACAAACCGATTAAGGATTTTCCGATTACGAGCATACCGACTTCGAGACTCGGTTTGAGAAACTTGATTCACAGAATTTTGAGGCTTTATGGAGCTTCTACCTATCTTATTCTCCGTGAGCAATTTGAAGGCGAGAAACCACACTTCAGAGGCGTTCTGCAATTTCAAGTGCGACTAGACGGTAAGTATCGGATTCTTCAGCGCTACACTCAGTTCAAGGCGACAGAGAGTGATCCACAGCCATTCTTTAAACAGCATCAACGGAGACTACTCGTATCAACAGATGCACATGAACAGTTACGTAGAGCAAGGTTATCTCGCTAAAGGTGGGAAAATTGAAAAAGGCGAAAATTAAGAGAAAAACCAATGAGGAGATAGACCTCTTAGACACAATGCTCTCCAGCCTCGTTGAACTGCTTGAAGAAAAAGGCATTATAACAGAAGAGGAATATGAAAAACGGATTAAAGAGAAAGTGAAAATCAAATAAAGGTAACTTACAAAAATGGGAAATTGATGTTATTCTATGTCATTCTTTATGTAGCTGTCTTTGTACTGTGGAAATTCCCTGTGAACTAACTCTCGGACTCTTTCTGGACTTAGAGGGTAAATGCGCTTTTTTACGCTCAATGCATTTTTCTTGTAAAGGTCATCAAGTCTGCTCCACAAAACTTCAGCAATTTTTCTGCCTTCGTCTGTAAGCGTGATTCTATGTGATGTAATCACTTTTCCTGATTCATCTTTCCATTTTTCAGGTCGCATTTTAATTAGTTTGTTTTCCTCAAATCTCTGCAAATCTTTGTTCAAATGCTCTGGAACAGGTCCATTTTCAGCCGCTATAAACTTGTCCAGAGGAAGAGAATCGCCATAGATTTTACATAATGATTGCCATAGGTAGAACATCATTTTCTGTAGATGATATTTGTAAAAGACATCGCCCTCATTGAAATTGCCTGGTTTTGCGAGTAGCATTAGTAGAGTTCCTACATCTCGTGGGTAAATTTTCATCTCTTCTGCAATTTGCTTGATTTCAGCTTTAGCAACCTCAGATGGGTAGACCATGATTTCTCCAGTTTTTGGATTCTTGAAAGCCTTGACTTTTATTACTTGAATAGGTTCCCCTCTTCCATTGACTGTGTCAATCGTTGTCTCAGTTTCAATCCATCTCTGCTCCAATTTATTCACCTTCTATTTGTGGTGCTTTTTTCTCATTTCCCTTGGTGCTCGTATACTTGTTACCACGATTTTTCTGTTGCCTTCATCGATACGACAACTCAACTGATAGGTTTGTCCATTTAGGCGTGCTGACTCAAACCATGTGTCTTTTGCACGTCTTGGTCTTGTTGGATATTTTGTTTTTGTCATTGTATACAGAATTTTTTGAATCAATTCTGGGGTCAGTTTTTTGTACACTTTGGCTGCAGCGATAGCATCAAACTGTGATGGTGTGAACCACCATGGATTGTCTCGTTTTTTTCGAGAAGGCATTTTTGACCCTTCAATGGCTTTCAAAGTTATCAACGCAGTATATAAGTGAGTTGTCTTATCCAATGAAGTTGCTGTTTTAGTTCATCGTGGGTCAAGTCTTATAGGATAACAGGATTATATAAAAAGCTTTCCTAAAGGAAAAACAAAATTCTATATCTATATTAGCTAAGAAAACATGCGGATTTGTATAGCGAGAATCAAAAATCAACTGAAAGATAATAGTCTGGAATACTCCTGACACTGAGCAATTTTAAAAGATTATTATTAGGTAACTTAACTTAACAGTGTCCACGCTGAGAGTTCAGCTAATTGTTCACTTTTGGTCTGAAAATGTAAACATCATGCACTCGGCTGCTACTTGGATATTGATATTTTTCTTGATGGAGTACAAAGCGAGTGTTCTCGGAACTGAGATAGTTTGTGATGATTTCTTTCATTTTGACCGTATCCTTGAGCAAAGGGAGAAGCTGTGGCACTGACTCTTTTATCATGTCTAGTGCGAAACTCTGTTCGTTTGATTCTTCCACAGCAGCGTTAATTGCGTCCTCTTCTGACCTAAACCGTTGAAGGGAAACACCTTGAATAGAGCTTGTAACAAGTAATTCGAGATGTCTCTTAGTAGCCTTTTCCTCTATTGCAGTCTGATCCTCTTTTGAAAGGCTCTGTTTGTATGCTTCGATGAGTTTCTCCGAAACCATCAACTCTATTCGTTCTTTTCTCCATTTCTGTTGAAGCTTTTTTGCTTCCTCTTTGATTTGTGACCACTTGACTTTTTCAGCAACGGACTTGCCATCATAAACAAGCATTAAAATGAACTTCTGATCTAGTGCATCCTTATACCAATCGACAAGCTCATCCATCGACTCTATATAGTCCGAGTCTTTCTCAGTGAGGACGTGTACTGAAGACATAACTACGTTCGCTAGGAGTCTTTCTAGAAGGACATTAGAAACGAATCCTTGTAGCAACCTATCGACTTTCTTCTGTGAATCCTTTCCTGAGTGGTGATACAGCGCATAGGTCAATTCAGGATGAGGTAAAGCATCTTCACCTTCAAGGCGACCGAGCCATTTCAATCTTGTACATTCTGTGTTAACCTCTATTGCCCAAGGAAGATGAAAAGAACCTCTAAACTCCGCAGCACCATCGACTGGCATCGAATCCAATAAGGAACTGGACTTTTGACGGATTGCCTCTTTTATTCCTTTGTTGGAAAGGCTGTAGAGAGGCAGACGAGTTTTCCCTACCACTCGCTTTTCAAGAAGGTTGCTTTTCCGCAACCTTTCGAGATACCTCATGAGCGTTCTTGGGCTTTTTTTCTTAAGTTCAGGGCAACACTTTTCAGACCATTCTCGAATCTCTCTAAGACGGAACTCATTGTTTCTGTTTTTTCCATCCCATAGTCTTAGAAGCACTCGATACTTTGGTGACGCTCCTCTCTTACCCAAAGTTCCATCACCTTAACTTGTCTCTAGTGACAAATTTTGTCATTATTTTAGTGCTAACAGCGTTTAAACTTTGTTATAACAGAGTTGAAAAATTGCCTATAATCAGAAAAGTCTTGGAAGTTGGAAACTCAAAGGCTATCACGATTCCGAAATCTTGGTTTGATTATTTTGAGAAAGAGACTGGCGTTCAAGTCAGTGAGGTTGCCATGGAAATTGACAGAAGCCTCACGGTCACACCTGTTCTTCCAAAACTGAAGGCAACTGAGAACACTGAGCCAAAAGACAAAATCAAGTCTAGCGAGAGGTAAGTGAAAGTGGGCGAAAGCATACTTCAACTTCCTCATGGCAGAGGCAAGGCTAGAGAAGAAAGTCTAGCACAGTTCGCTCATGTAATCCTTCACTACAATGAACAAGCCTCACAAAAAATGAGTAGCCGAGGCTGGTGTTACTTCCTTGAGCCTTATGGTTTATTGAAAGGAAACTTCGACCTCGCTCAAAAAGCAATTAATGAGTGTCGGAAAAAAGGCTACTTACCTATTGATTTTGTTGCTGAAGACCCAAAACGAGTTTGGAATAACGTTGAAACACCTACAAACATGACTCCTGAAGCTTATCTTAAGCAATGGTTAGAGAGAGCCAAATCTGCTGAAGAATACTATGTACCTAATTGGTGGCTAGGCGAGAGATACTACATTCAGGCAATGGTTGAAAAAATCGACTTAGTTAATATGTTTGAACCTATTTTCAAGCAGTTTCATGTTCCCAAAGTGAATGCAGGTGGATGGTATGATATCTTAGAACGAGCCATCGCCGCACAACGTTTTAGAGAAGCTGAAGAAAAGGGCTTGATTCCGATTATTCTCTATTTTGGCGACTTAGACCCATTCGGAGAAGCCATATCCGATTTTATTCTAAAGAATTTTTGGGAATTGTACCGAGGTACTAGCTGGTCACCACATAACCTAAAAGTTGACCGTTTTGGACTGAACTTCGACTTCATTCAAGAACAAAACTTGACTTGGATTGACAACTTGGAGAGTGGCTCTGGAAAAGACATGAGTTTGATGAATAACCGAATCGTGAAGGAATACATCGAGAAGTATGGAGTGCGGAAGTGTGAAGCTAACGCTGTTATGAGAGCGTCAGCTAGACCGTCAGCTCTGAAATTATGCCGAGATGCCATTGAGAAGTATCTTGGAAAGGATGCGTTGTCTAGGTTTGAATCGAAGCGAAATGAGATTCGGAGAAAGTTAGGTGACTTTAAAACCAGAACAGGCTTGGGCAAGGCGATTGATGAAGCTCTCAGTCTTATAGAAAAACCGAGTGGAGGTTAGACGATTCATTGTTTAAGGCGTTCGTGATTGAGGTTGACCTTGACAAGGACTGTGGCGATGTCCTTCAAGTAGCTAGAACGCTTGCGAAGGTTGCTTTCAAGACCGAGAAGAAAGTGAAAGTGAAAAGGATTTTTTTTGACTCTGAAATCGGTTACATCGCTGTTGTTGAAAATCCTGAAAAAGAGGCGAAGATTCATTGAGTCTGGACTTTGCACAATTAGCTATTTTCGGATTCTTCACAGGTCTTGGAACGACTTTCGGTACTGAGTTGGTCGAGTCTGAGGAGAAGGTTGTTCAAGTTTGGCTGTTGTGAGCCATAGGAAAACTGAGGCAAAAAGTGACTGATGGAGGAAAGCTGTCTTCCACAAGCGCTTCTAAGCAGCGCATACTTGGTGACGAAAGCGAGTTAAACGATGGGAAGTTGGATTCTCTGGACTGTGTTCACCTCGGTTCGGAGAGTCCACTCGCACAGCCCTCAAAACTCCACTGTCCTGAATGTGGTAGCGAAAAATTATGGAAAGACGGTCTTAGGTATATAGGTGCTAACGAGGAACCTGTCCAGCGCTTCTTATGTCGTTCTTGTGGCTATCGCTTCTCGCAACCTAGCAAACAACTCAATGTCGTTAGCCAAGTCCTTCATTCTCGTTCTGATTTGGCTAAGTCCACGATTAGTGACCGTGATTTCTCCTTTAAGAAACCTCTCAATAATTTTGCGTTCTCGCTTCGTAAAGATGTAGCTTCGCATACTGCTACTGTTGTAGGAAAACGGTTAAATAGCTTGCGTTCCTACAGTAGTAATTGCCAAGTATGCGTGTCCGAGGCAGAAGGCTCGAAAAACTTGGTTATAAACGAAACCCAACAAACAAGTCAACAGACTGCGGGAGCAGCCACAACAACACCTGACAAAGCAACTGTCAAAGGCAAACTCATTGAATTTGTGTTCTGGCTACAGAAACAAGGATACGATGAAGTGACTCGAAAAAAGCGATTCTATAAACTCCAGAGACTTGGGCAATTAGGAGCTAATCTCTGGAACCCTGAAAACGTCAAGGAAGTACTAGGAAAACAATCATCTTGGCGAGACTCGTACAAACGACAAATCGTCTATGCTTACGAGAACTTCATGATGATGGAGCAATTGACATGGAAACGACCCATGTACAAAAAATCAGACAGACAAGAACCCTTCATTCCAACTGAAACTGAGCTAGATAAACTCATCTCATCTTGTGGCAAGAAAGTAGGCACATTCCTTCAGGGTCTGAAAGACACTGGTTGTGATCCAAGCGAACTCGCTGCTATAACATGGATCGACATCGACTCACAGAGAAAGACTGTAAACATAAACCATCCAGTCAAGGGTCATAATCCTAGAATCCTAAAAGTGTCACGAGAATTCCTTGACAGACTAGAGTCACTACCAAAGACCTCAGAGAGAATCTTCAGCTTGCACACGATTAACGGTCTCTTCTACAGACAACGAAAAAACGTGACTCGTAAACTAGTGAACCCAAGAATACGCAAAATTGCTCTGACAACCTTCCGAGATTGGAAGCTAACGATGATAGCGCACAGAACAAGAGACCCTTTCCAAGTGATGGCGATTTCAGGGCACAAATCAATGCAAAGCATAATGTTTTACATAAATGTGGCAAAAGTGCTCTTTGGCTCGGGAGAATACGATGAGTACACTGTGAGAGTGGCTAACAATGTCGGAGAAGCCACAGCGTTAACAGAGGCTGGATTTGAATACGTCACTGGCGAGTACAACGATGGTGGTAAAATCTTCAAGAAGCTAAAAGTAGGTGATGACAGAGAGTACGTTAGTACACCTCAGAACAATGTTGAAGGGGCCGGTAGTTCAGTGGTATGAACGCCTGATTCGCAATCAGGAAGTCGCGGGTTCAAATCCCGCCCGGTCCACCATGAAAAAAATTACTCTTTTGACCGTATGT
>Ga0315314_1002724_pt1 | contig 14382 bp, 13 predicted proteins | sample TDP9_MG_FD_203631 | JGI IMG/M metagenome (GOLD analysis project Ga0315314, IMG submission 203631) | Freshwater sediment microbial communities from Lake Towuti, South Sulawesi, Indonesia - TDP9 | ecosystem: Environmental > Aquatic > Freshwater > Lake > Sediment | place: Indonesia: South Sulawesi...
TCATATAGACAAACCCATAAGAATATTAGAGAAGGAACGTTAGGCTTTAAATACGGCTTCTTCAACACATTGCAAAAAAGAAATAATGAAAGCGGAAAGTGCAATGGTGCCGTAAACGTATATTTGTTGGGCTCTATGTCTGGCTGTGGCGGCGGGTATGATGATTGGCTTGGACATTTTACCTCCCACTCTAACGAATTTTTCCTCCTCGACAGCGTCAACCCTACCTCGAAGAATCATTCACAAATGGCAGCCAAAACGCCTTTTTGGCTGAGTATACCATGTATAATGACGAAAACTAGGTTAATACCTTCTTCTTTCTCTTCTCTTCGCCCAACATTCCCGGCAGTACACTGGTCTGCTAGGGTCCGGTTTAAATGGAACCTCGCATTCCTTACCGCAATCGGCGCAGACTGCCTTGTGCATCTCTCTGGGCTCCCTTCTGTATGCCATCCTAAATCACACTCCTCTCTATTTGACAAGACTAGGATTTTGGAAAATCTTCGCCTTGTATGTTTCCTATATCATATACACGTTTCCTTTATAAACTTATACTAAGTTTCATGCCAAGATACCCTGAAGTATCTATTCTCGACTGACTCGTATTCCGCTTCTGTAAGCCTTACCCTCGTCTTTTATATCAACGTTTGGACTCAGCAGCGGAAAAAGCAATCATCCTTTGGTCATCGTACCTCGATTACCTCATCGTCCAACTAATGATGGGGAAGAAAGGAGGTTTTAAACATTTCTGCTATTATTAAAACTTGTCTCGTAAAGTTTATTCTTTTCAAGGATGCATAAAATGAGGCTAGGGCTTTGCCCCCACTTTTTTGATACGAAATTCACAGTAGGGGTCTCCTTTTGAAACGCACTTTGTTTCTTCACAGGCACATTCTCCCCAAACTAATGCTTCAACGGATCCTGCCACAAACCCTCTTAGAAGGTGACATGAAGCCTGCCCTGTGTTTCCAACAGCCTTCGGTATGAAGCTGTCTTCGAGTTTTGCCGTCATCGAATCTAACGCGGCCATTTTTAGGAGTTGAGTTTTGCTTATGCTAAATTTTCCCCAGCCAGATACCTGGCCATGTTCAATGCCTAAGGAAGCCAGTTTTAAGGGGTTTTTTACGCTCTTTCTCATCCTTCGGATGGCGTCTTGCCCAAGTTCTCTGCCCATTTCAAAAAGAATCGTGCTAGCGCCCGTGCCAAAAACCTTAAACAGTCGCTCATGCCAAGCGCGATAAACCATTAGGCTTATGAGAATGGCTGGGCAGTCAAATACGACATCAAAATGTTTTCCCTTTTCGATATCGATTATATAGTGCCTTTTTTGCAACAACAACACCATTTTTGTTAAAGGGTGGTATTATTAGGGTTGCACTCCATTAACGTTTCTTCTAAATTCTGAATCCGAACTGAACCAGTAAGTTTAGAAGGGGACATAAGATTTAATAAAGGCTTTCACGCTAGGTGGATTCTCGGTGAGTTTCTTGAGCTTTTCTGAAAAGGAGTTGGTAAGCTTTTTTAAAGAACAAGTAAAGTTGGAGGAAGATATTGTCAAGTCGATCAACCAAGCTTTGGAGACGCTAACGAACCCTATTGTGAAGGGTGTGCTCAAAGGAATCTCCCTGGACTCACTGAAGCACTCTGAAATCTACAAAGCAGCCATAGAGATAGCTTCTGTTGCCCCCGCTCTATCGCAAGAAGAATTTGACCGACTTAAAGAAGTTGTTAAGAGGCACATTGAAAATGAAGAGAGAGTAATCGAACGTATAGAAGACGCCGCGGAAAAGACAAAAAACGAGAAGGTGAAGTTCTTACTGCAGTCCATTCTTCTAGACGAGAAGAGACATCACGAACTCCTCAACAAGATCATGGACATCGTGGTAAGAGGGGAAACCATCACCGAAGCCGACTGGTGGGAATTCCTATGGAGGAACGTCCCCTTCCACGGCGCGCCCGGAGGATGACAATTTAAAGATAGCTTGTCCGACAAGACGCTTTTAGGAAGGGTCTCAAAGGCTGGGGACAAGACCGCCGTAGCGACTAACCTTCCACCACTGTGAAGGTGGTGGTCCACACTACCTCCATGAAGGTCAGGATGGGTACTCGAACAATTCCGCTTTCTGTCCTTGTGAGAAGGAATGGGTCGATGTGAAGCCTTACTTTGTACTCGCCCGCGGGCAGCCTACCGATCGGAATCAACGCAGTTGGGTTGGTGAACGCCTGAGTGACTGGCACGTCTTCACTTGGGTCGGTGAAGTCAGCGCTCAACAGGAACTTATTGTCCTCGAAGCTTAAGGACGTGACCTTGATCTCGTGTCCGCCGGTGGGGAAGTCTCCTCGAGATATGAGGATGCTGATGAAGTCTCGGGTGGAAGCCCTTGTGGTTGCATGGTCTTTCATCATTCTCCAATAGTCGTTTAAGACAGCCCAGTCACCTGCTTCATAAAGGGCTACGGGGTCAGTGTCCGTGGCGATGATGTATATCCTTGGCTCAAACAACCCAACCGTTCCGTAATACTCATACGTCACACTTTTTAGGCATCTGCCAGAGACTCTAAATTCTGTCTCCGTTACGACTCTGTCTTGGTGGACAGCGCCTCTCCAGAGGACCCAAAAGTCTTTGGTCAGCGCTTTGTATTCAGCCGTCACCTCATAGGTGGGCTTAGGTATGACTGGCCAGCTTATTGTAACTGTCCACCCGTCACCTGTGTATTGGTGGGTGGTTCTTCCGACGAGTCCTGGCGGAGTTACATCGCCACCGCTCCACTCGAGGTCTCCTATGAGGTCGGCGGTTTCCTTATGATGCGACTTAATATAATCCATCACCAGTTCTCTAGCCTCGATAACATCGACGAAGCCTTCTTTCAAGAACTTCTGGTTCAACTCGTCCCAAATCTCGTCAATCACTGCGGAGACGACTGTTCCTCTCTGTACTACCACCCACATCTTGTGGGGAGTTATCACCTGAAGCAGAATTTTACCGGTTCTATCTCCATAACCAGAATGAGCGGAGTTGAAACTCAGCTGGACGTTCCATGTCCAAGGGTAGGAAGACGCAACAACCACGTCTTCCACCTTGATCGAGCTAAGGATGCCGTCGAAACGGAACGTGGGACAGTTCAGTAGAAACTCCAGTGCTGTCTGAACTGCTCCCGACTCAGTATATTGTGCCTCGTTTACGGTTATGGGAATCTTCGCGGTTTCTATACGAGGTTGTCCGAGCCAAACACCCGAAATGCGGTATTTACCGGGTTTGACGGGAATAGAGCCTCCACTCTTATAGTCATATGAGGGTAGGTTCCAATCCAAGGTTTTCGAAAACGTCTCTCCTGGCTGCAGGGTAATCTCCATGATGTATGCGGGGAAGGCTTTTCCCTCACTCCACTTCGCCACCAACTGATCGTTTAGGTCGTAGAGGTACACGTCGAAGAAGGGTGGACCCATCCAGAAAGTTACGTTCTTGTTACCGTTGTTTCTTAGGGTCAAGACTATCTTAACAGAGTCTCCGACAAGAACCACGGTCTTGTTCAGGGTTATCGACAGTTCTAGGTCCTCTTGCCATCCTCGAGCAGTATGGTTCTGTGTTTCTCCAAATAGCATCCAAGCTCCGAACACGACAGCGCCGAAGACCAAACCTAGCATGATGATTCCGTAGACCGGCTTCCATTGCATTCTAATTCCCTCACAAATTTGTTTCTCTTCAGTCCATATTATCCTATAGTCTAGAACAAGATGTACTAAAATTAGAACGGGTTGTTAAACGTTTCATGCACAAGGTATTAATTCTTAAAGTAGCTGGACCGAAAGTTAGTTGACAAACTATTAAAGCTATAGGTGAACCTCGCACCTCATAGCTAAGAACTGCTTCATTTAACTATTAAAAAGAGGGAACGAAAACGAGACATCCAAGGCGTCACCTCTTCGATAAATTTTCGGAATCCACCCATATCTTGCGCGCAAAATTTTTGAGTTATCTTTAAGCTTTAATCTTACATGCGCGCTTACAAATTATCTTGAAGTTGGAGCTGAATGTCTTCTATGGAAGAGATGACTCCTGAAGAGATCGATCAGTTCCTCACATGTGCAGACTAGGACGAAACCGAGAGAAGGAGCTGGAAGCCGTAAGCATCTGCCTAATAATCCCAAAAAAGCTTACGGGAAGAAAATTTGCGCGCACATTTGTTAAGAGCAACTACGAAGCAACAAGAATTAGCCATAGGGAGAACAATGAATTATCAGCCGTCAATCGAAATGTTCCTAAAAGAAAGCTCGACCCATTTTCCCTCCCATAGCCCCCGGGTAGGCTAGGTCCGAAAATTTTTCTTCATCTTAGGATGGTGGTGGTGAACAAAATTCATCTTAACGCACCACTAAGAAAGATTTTTCAAATACTTTAAATAAGGGTCTCTCCATGCCGGATATGCCATGCACAAGGTTTAATTGGTCGTCGTTCAAGATTTAGCGGGTATGGCTAATGTGGAAAGACCCTCTCGCTATCGATGGGTGATCTTAGGCTTAACGTTTCTCACCACGTTTACGGAGCACCTCCTCATGTTCTCCTACTCACCCCTACTCTCGTGGATAATGACGGAGATGAACCTCACCTACGCTCAAGCAGGATTCATCCTTCCGACGAGCATTCTCATGATTATCTTATTCCGTATTCCTTGGGGACTTCTCAGCGACCGGATCGGGTTTAAACTAACAATGGGACTGGCCATCACCATCATGAGCCTATCCGGACTTTCACGAAGCTTTGCCGTGAACTACGGGATGCTGCTGATGTTCGAGACCCTTTTTGGAGTTGGGGTTGCAGCAATCATGCCCTGCTTACCAAAACTGGCCGCTGCATGGTTTCCTCATGAGAAGCTGGGACTCGCAACGGGCATTTATGTTGCTGGCTTTTCCATCGGTAACATGTTTGGGTTAGGCATGACTCCGTATGTTCTTGCGTTGCTGGGTGATTGGAGAAGGGTCTTTCTGGTCTATGGCCTTTTTGGGGTAGTGTTGGCAGTGGTATGGTGGGTGACCGCAAGAGAGCCGACAACCAATGATCCAACGTCATTAATGAATAAAGCGAAACTAAACACCTCGTTGTGGAAGGACCTCGCCGCAATCGTTAGAATTAGAGACGCGTGGATTTTGACCGGGCTCCTTCTTTGCGCTATGGGAAGCTACGATACCATTTGTATATGGCTTCCCAGCATACTCCAGCTTAAGGGCGTTCCATCCGTTACTGCAGGGCTCATCGCTGCCATGCTTCCACTCGGATTTTTAGTTGCCAGCACCACTATAGGCGTATTATCAGACTGGGCTGGCCTGAGAAAGCCCTTCCTATGGCTCCTTGGGCTCATTAGTGGGCCAGCCATCCTAGCCATCGAGAAGTCTCAGGGCGCCCTTCTATGGGGCACCGTGTTTGTAGGTGGCTTTTGCACCATGGGGATACTGACGCTCGTGCTCATGATCCTTGCGGAGCTTCCCGAGATCGCAAGGTTTGTGGCAAGTGCAAGTGGATGGATATCCTCGCTGGCGAACATCGGCACGCTCATCATGCCAGTGGTAGTGGGATACGTTAAAGACGTAACTGGGTTCTTTCTTCTCGGAGTCATCATGATCGCCGTTATATCAGAGACAACGCTGGTGTTGGGTCTAATGATTAAGGAAACAGGCAGAAAGACTATTCTTTAATATGCAATGTTATTTACTTAATTAGTCTTAGTATCTTCTAGAGAATATGTTGCTTTGAAATAGGCTTAACTATTTTAATCGTGATATTTTTCTTCTTTTACGGGTTAATATCTCGCCCTATATAAAGCATTTAAGATAATATACTTAATGAAGTAGACTTAAATTAGAGACTACAAAGTTTCTACCTAGTCTTACCTTTCCATGTTTCACTTCAGTTTACAGAGATTACACGCGTAGTAATGGTTTCCACATTTTCCATTATTTTAGCCTATCAAAATTGAGCGCGCAAAAATTTGGGTGGGTCTGTAAGGCAGGAACTTTATGCTGTGTTATGCAAAGTCGCCCATTACTATTCCTTTTTCATGTTCAAGAAATTATATATGAAATTACCCTTTCTCCATAGCCTAAACAATCCTCTACTTGTTACCTTAGAGACTATTTCATTTTCTTTCATATGATCACTGAAGGATAGGATTCCATTTGGTTTCAATACTCGATGTAACTCTTCAAGTACTCTATCCGAGTCACTCAAGGCGTGAAGGGTATCATATAATAGAACCGCATCTACGCTATTATCTGGCAATCCAGTTTTGCAATCGGAACAAATGGTTTCCACATTCGTCAGTTGCTTTTTTAAAGCAATACTCTGAACGCTCTGAATTGCGAGTGGATGGATATCCAAAGCGTAAATTTTCCCTGATTTGCCCACCAATTCCGCAAGAGGGATTACATAACTCCCAGGTCCACAGCCGTAATCGAGTACATGAAACCCTGGTTTTATCCCCACCTCTTTCAAGATATTCATGCGGGGTAAGAAGAAATCGCGAATTTTGAAGCAGAAAGACATGAGTTTGAAATGAAAATTTGACATTGGTTTATCCATGGTAGTTTTCGTCCATTCTTCTTTTTAAAAGGCGATTTCGCACAACTATCTATTAGACGAAATATATAAAAAATCATACAAAAAGAAGCGTGCGCGCGCGTTAATTAGATTTCTTAAACGGGAAAGGTAAGACCAACGAATTCGCCAAATAATAGGTAGCTTGATACTAAGTAACCTAATATAGCGCCACTGCAAAGATATGGCAGTCCTGCTTGTGGTTTTCCTTCAATGACAAATGTCATAAGTACTGTAAAACCAAAAAGTGTACCAAGCATTACTGATAAGGCAATTAGCAGACCGTTACCAGTAATATTATGAAGGGTGGATGCAACTAAAATTCCAGGCATTACAACATCTCCCAATCCCATAAAAAATGCATCCCGTTCCTCGCCATCCTTGAGTTTTTCTTTCAAACTCTTTGTTTCTTTAATTAGAGAATACTTTCTGATTTTTGGTATGACCAATACAACGGGTAATTTTAAATCCAAAACAATATCTGCGAGACCAATCATATGCTTAGTTTTGTATACCGATATTGCATCGTATATCGCCAATCCAATAAGCAAAACAATCACTAGAAAGATACTCAATGAAATACTCAACATTGCAATAGCACCTGATCCTATTAGAATACCACATATGTCTATTACATACCATTCAGGATGCTTCACAAGCATTATGACCAGAATAGCTACGGCTGCTATGGAGAAACCTAATGACGACACTTCTGGGACCACAATAGCCAACAAAGGATAAAATACATAGAAAGCAAAATACCCTGTTGCTCCTAGAATAATGCCCCGTACTAATTGTTTCTTCCAAAATTTTGAAATCAATAATATTGCGACTGTGAATAATAACAATGTTAAAAAGAAATATACTAAGTTCATTGGATCATTTGGGTTATCGAATACACCCATTTCAGCGGCTTCAAACGGTCTTATTATCAACAAAGCCAGACTATGGATTAGAACAAATAGACCACCCATCAGAAAAACAGGAAAGACATACCTCATTTCTCTTTTCTTATCTTTATTCATTATTTTTCCAGAATAACACTTAGAATACTTATTTATGGGATTTGTGGTATTCTACCGCGCCCAATGCAAGCGCGCGCTTCCAGAGGCAATAGCCAACGTTCGAAATGTTTCCATCCTTCCCTCGGATTCAGCCCTTTCTTTTGTCATCATTTGGAATAGTTGCTATTGCAGAGTTTGGGTACAAACAGGGAACCGTGTGACTTCATTCTATTTAGAATTTATACCCCGCAAATACCGTGCTTCAATTCCAGTTTGTTGGACACCTCAAGGGTATCGCGAGTATCGAGCTACTTAAATAGGAAGTTCGCTCCTTTCCAGAATAAGGGAGATTTGAATGGCCTTCATGAGTGTTGATAGTCGCTTATGGAAGCAGGTGTTCGTGCTGTATAAACTGGCGGAGATGGGTGCCTGCAGACGAACCGTGAAAGTCTCCACAGAGTACTTAGCTGAAAAAATGGGTTCTTCTCAGCAAACCGCGTCCCGTCACCTCATTCAGCTGGAGAAGAAGGGCTGGATAAGAAGAACCATCACTCCTGAGGGTTGCCTCATCAAGATGACAGATTCTGGAATGGCTGAGTTGAAGAGGCTGTACTCGGGTTTACGCCTGATAATGGAAGCAGCGTATCCTCCGTCCGTTACGTTAGAGGGGGCGGTCTTTACCGGGCTGGGCGAGGGAGCCTACTACGTGATGAGGGAGGGATACCGCAAACAATTCATCGAAAGATTGGGGTTTGAACCCTACCCAGGAACTCTCAACCTAAAGCTAACCGCCGACTACGACATAAAAACAAGGACAGAACTCGAAGCATACCCCGGCATAGAAATTCAAGGCTTCAAAAACGAATCAAGAACCTTTGGTCCCGTGAAGTGCTATCCCGCCGTCATCAACAACAAGGTGAGGGGAGCAGTCGTACTCGCTTTACGAAGCCACTACAACTCCTCAGTGCTGGAAGTCATCGCCCCCACCTACATACGTAGCCAACTAAAACTAAAAGACGGAAATAAAGTGAAGGTTGAGGTATTAACCCTTCCATAAAGGTGAAGGTTGAGATATAACCCCTTATGAAGATGATTTTTGGATAAGATATGCGTTGAATAACCTCTTTAGTATCCCACATATTGTAACAGTCTCGTGGATAATCCTCTCATATACTTGCACAGAAAAGGGAAAGAAACTTTATCCATAATTTGCTAAGGCTACTTCCATTTTAAAGCAATAAATATTAAACTTGGCCATGAATAGTTAAATGAGGAATTGAAATGGATAAAGAAGTTGAAAAGACTTTAAGGTCTTTAAAATCCCGACATATCAATGGGATTTTCGCGGAAAATTGTGAAGATGCTAAAAGCAGAATTCTAGATTTAATTCCTAAGGATGCTGTGGTGGGAATAGGGGATTCCACAACGATGAGACAAATCGGCGTCATAGAAGAGTTGAAGAGAAGAGGAACAAGGGTATTGGACGGCTTTGATCGCGAAAGAGTATATACTGACGTCAAGGATTGGCAAGAGTTTCATATTAAGCTAGTTGAAGAGTCTACGATATGTGATACTTTTTTGACGGGTACAAACGCCATTACCGAAGACGGAAGACTCGTAAATGTAGATGGGTTAGGTAATAGGGTTGCTGGGATGTTTTGGGGTCATCCAAAAGTAATTATCGTTGTCGGTAAGAACAAGATAGTCAAAAGCCTCGATGAGGCGTTTCACCGCATTAGGAACGTTATTGCTCCTAGTCACATAAAAATAAGGACGGTGGAACTAGGAGGGCGTCGATTTGAAACACCATGTGTTATCAAAGGTGAGTGCAATGATTGTAGGTCAAAAGATAGAGCATGTAACATCTTCACAATAATCGAGGGCAAACCCCTTCGAACCGATATAAACGTAATAATTGTAAACAAGGATTTGGGGCTGAGTTGGGATGAGTCATGGTCACGAGAACGCATTGCCAAGATAATCGAAAATTACAAAATGTCCGTTTGGATACCTTGGGGTAGGGGAACTTCAGATTACTTTGGGGGCTTTAGATAACTCTTAAAACAAGTATAAAACGTAAGCAACTAATAGGTAAGTATGCCAATAGATCTATGAATCAACTGAAATTTGCTAAACACTATAATAAAATTATCTCTAGAGCATTCTAAATACATGCGCGCACACTACTCATTATCATAGAAATAAAAGCTCAAAAGAAAACAAAGATAAAATGTAAAATAGAAGACGCTTGTTTTCCCCCTTTTATAGACGAGTTAAAGTTGAGGTCTTATTCTCCCATATTGTAGATCATCTCTTAAAGGACTCGATGATTTTTCTCTTAATCTTTGAAGAGCTGTTGAGCTCATTCTTTCCAAACTTTCCGACTTTCACGATCTGGATGTGAAGTCCCTTTCTATACAGTCTTGATCATGCTCCACGCAATTGCACCAGCCTTTATTTTTTCGACAATGTTGCCTATGTCGAAGCCCTCGTAGCCTAGGATAGCTTCATCCACCACCCTTAAAGACTCGTCTCTGCGTGTAGTGTTAGATATAGTATATGTCGTAATTTGATCGTTGAATTTCTGATCTAATATCTGAGGTTTTAATATCGGGAACCTTCACGGTGAGGCGTGTAACTTTCGTGGTTAATCTCATTTGATTTAATTTGCTTCTTATTTCCTCTTCATTTTGCTTTTGATCGTAGCCTAACGCGATGACGTCTGGTTTAATATAATTTATTACTTTATAAGGGTCTCCTTTATCTCCTAGGACTGCTAAGTCAACTGGCTTTAAGCTATTAACGAAGTACAGACGAGTCTTTTCGTCGTTAATAGGCTCTCTTCCCTTAAGTCTTTTAACAGTTTCATTTCTCGCTATAACGACAATAAGCATGTCACCAAGTTTTTTTGCCTCACTAAGCGTTGCCAAGTGACCTATGTGTAGTATGTCAAAAGCGCCGCCGGTTAGCACTATAGTTAATTTGTTCCTTCCCTTATCCGTTAATATATATCTGGTTGGAGTGGACCCTCTCAGCTTTCCTTCACCTCCCTGTCCAATGAAGCGTTTTGCTTCAACCCTTTTAACGAATCCTCTTCTTTCGAGCTGGTAAAGGACATTAAAGCATATGCCGTGCGATCTTCCAATCTTCTCGCTAAGATCTCTGGGTGTAACGAATCCCCTTTCCACCTGGACTGTAAATATCCTCCGCAGGTACTCTTTAACCCATTCTTCTCGGGTAAATCTTTCCTGCTTATAGGTTCGTATCATCTTTCTCAATCTTCCCTTTTATACATCAGACTGAAGTTTATGATAAAAATTTTCTATGTTATGCTTAAAAATAATAGATTCGCCAACACGCTGAACCGATTTCTCCTTTCCTGTTTTTGGTAAAGCCCTTAAAGTAAGGACCCTTACACCGTATCTTAAGCACGCGCAAGAATTTAATGACATCAAGAAGAAAAAATGGGGAGGTGTCGAAACTAAACGAAACCGTACATACCTGCCATTAGGAAAAGCCCTGGAATGAATAGCGAAACAAAGGCGCAGAAGATCAGCCAGTATGCACATATTTTTGCGTACAATGGACTAGGCTTGAGAGATACGGGTATGAATACTACAAAGATTAAACACCACGTTACGCCGAAGAACCCCCATATGGGTAAACGCTGCATGAACCATACAGCCGTGTAAAATGCCAATGCTATCGCTCCAAAGACGCTATACCAACCTAAACCCTTGAAAACTAAGCCGAAATAGGCATGAATACCTGCAGTAACCTGTGCCGTACCGAAGATTAAGCCCAAGGTACCAGCGAACGTCTCACCCATGACGACTAGCTCATACCATCCCATGAATAGTGTGACTGATCCCGCAAATGCCGCTAATAGACCAGCTGATTTGGAGTCTGATTTACCTAAAAGAAGCGCCGCAATGGTGAACATGAATATCCCTGTGAAGACGAGCTCTGTTCCTACCAACCTAAACAGTAAAGGTACAACCTCTGCCATTTCTATTCCCCAATTAACGTTTTTGATATAATGTTTTATTTAAAACTTTTCATTAAGAACCATCCATACGCATGCTTCGTTATATAATAGAGGATATTGGTTATTTGAACTCTATTACAGTGACCCTCGCTGGAGATGCCTCAACTCCTGTGATGTTCAGCGGCATGATAGATATGAAAAACCTATTTCCTTCGATCTTATCTAGATTGGTCAGCTCTTCAATAACATAGATATCGGCTCTGAATAGTGTGTGATGAGCTGGGAAATCTTTACTGCCCCACATGTCTACTGCAACCGTATCTATCCCAACAGCCTTTACCTTTCTATTAACGAGCCATTCCGCTGATTCCTTTGTGAGGTGAGGATAATTGAGCTGGTAGTCGCAATTAATCCCACGTTTTTTGTACCAACCTGTATTAAGGATAACGATGTCTCCTTCCTTAACATGCTTCCCATGCTCTTCTAAATCGGAAGCGGTTATACCATGCTTAGGCTTTATGTAGGTTAAGTCGACGATGGTTGCCTCCCCCATTAGGTCCTCAAGGGGGATCTCATCCAAGGTTTTTCCATAATCCTCGAAGTGTAGTGGGGCATCCATATGTGTGCCCGCATGGGTATGTAGCTTCAGTTCAAAAACGTTAGCGCCATGCATAGGTATTGTGAATATTCTGGTTATCTGAGCCCTCGGAATACCAGGCCATCCAGGCATATCGTGATAGATTGGGTGACTGAGATCTATAACCCTCTTGACAACAGGCATGCTTTAACCTCCAATTTATTATCCATCTTTTATTTTAAGTATGTTTCCTAGTATAAAAAATTATTGAACAAAATTAGATTTGTGAAAATGAATCCAAAGGTTAAGATGGTTGTAATATTGGATGTTAAACAATATATGGGAGAGATTAAGTCCTATCTGCTCAACTTTACATAAGTATTAGCACTCCCTCACTGCTATAAACATTACTGTCTTTGATATCTACTCCGCTTTTTCTACTTCTAAAAATCAGGTGCATAGTACACTAAAAACAAGGATTACTCAAACCTTCTGATTAAACAAAACCTACATATGCGTACAAAAAGGAGAAACTGGTGTAAACTCTGGCTTATGTGGCATATTTCATTCCACATTGAATACTGCAATTAGGTATAAATTTCGTTTGTATTTAAAACCGTTTTCCTGTGATTTTAGCTCTTATCAAGTGGCACTAGATTTGTTGAAACAAATATTAAAATATTAAGAGTGTATGTCAATACATTTGGTGTTAAAGAGGTGGTTGTATGTATGGTTGGAGAGCTAGAATAGGAATTCTCGTGGTTGCTTCAGACACAACCTGCGAATCTGAGCTTCATACGATAGCGCCTGAAGGCGTGTCCATCCATACGTCACGTATGGCGTTTCCAGGCGCTGTAACAGCTGAAACCGTGGGAAAACTTGCGGATGAAGCTGAAAAAGCCGCTGAATTGCTTATTCCTGCCGCTGTTAATGTTATAGCGTTTTGTTGTACATCAGGTAGCTTTATTAAGGGGGCTGGGTGGGATAGGGAAATAATAAAAAAGATTGAAAGAAGATTCCCAAGCGTCATCGTCACGACTACGTCCACTGCTGTGCTGGAGGCCTTCAAGGTATTGGAAATAAAGAAGGTTGCGGTTGCCACCCCCTATATCGACGAGGTCAATACAGCATTAAAGAAGTTTCTGGAGATCGAAAAATTTCCTGTGGTGAGCATTGAGGGCTTAAGGATTAAGGAGGACCTAGAGACGAATAAGCAACCCCCAGAAGTGGCCTATAATCTTGCGAGGAAAGTGAATGTTCCCGAGGCGGATGGAGTTTTCATAAGTTGTACGAGCTTTCGCACTTTTGACATTATTGAAACCTTAGAGCGTGACTTAAGAAAGCCTGTTGTGACAAGTAATCAAGCGACAATATGGGATGCCCTAAAGAAGGCTGACGTTCACGGTCCTATAAAGGGTTATGGAAAACTACTCACGCTACTCTAGCGAGCATTAGATCAAGTATTTTAAATGGGGAAAAAGTTATAAATACGAATAGAGGAAAAACTATTTGCTGATACGAATTTCTAAAGGAGAGATGATCTTATGGCGAAAAGGAAATCCATACCGAAAGAAGAAGTCGACATCTCTACCGACATGGCTGGCGTATATTGCAGCTCTCCGATAACTGTGGGCTCACACGACCCGGATAAGCCATGGTTCCCAGCAACACCACTAGAAAGATGGGTTGGCTTGTTTGAAAAGTACTATAAGGCCGGAGCTGGACACTTAATAACGCCTTCTATCGTGCCTGAACCAGAAGAGGAACCGAAAGAATTCTTTAAGTATAAGGGCAGAAGACACTACATAGGCCGGTGGCTACCATACTATCCCGTTACTCGGGATCATCAAGGCCTTGGGAGCTATAAGTCAGGCTACTTCTGGGTGGGACCAACGGCTATATTCGTTAAGAAGAAGGAAGGAGGGCAGCTAATAAAGGGAATCTTGGAGAAAGTTGATACTGAGAAATGTCCCCTGATGGGTAACGTACTTGTTGAGACACCAGATGTGAAAAAATGGGTGGAGCACTCGAAGTGGTTTGAGGAAATGGGTGTTCAGGTTTTGGAGCTGAACTTTGGTTGCCCATGTGGTGCATTCGAGCTACCGCCTGGACTGCCAAAAGAGGAGGTACGCTTTGGAATGCTGCTGGGCACTATACCGAAAATGATTGAAGAGATCGCCAGCGCAGTTGTCAAAAACACTCATATACCAGCCTATGTTAAGAT
>Ga0315314_1002725_pt1 | contig 14380 bp, 11 predicted proteins | sample TDP9_MG_FD_203631 | JGI IMG/M metagenome (GOLD analysis project Ga0315314, IMG submission 203631) | Freshwater sediment microbial communities from Lake Towuti, South Sulawesi, Indonesia - TDP9 | ecosystem: Environmental > Aquatic > Freshwater > Lake > Sediment | place: Indonesia: South Sulawesi...
GGGCCTGGCGGGGCTGGCGCTGGTGGCGGCCAGCGGAATCACGCTGGCGCAGGCCCCCGGCCGGCGCGCCGAAGGGCCTGCCGCGCGCCTGGACTGGCGGCGCATTGGCAATTCCGTCATCGACTTGGCGCTGGCGTCGCCCGCCTCCGGACCGGTGGATAGGGTCTGGTTTTCCGGCGACGGGTCCGCTCTTTACGTCCGTACCCGCTCGGGACGGGTGCTCGAGACAGGCGATCAGGAGAACTGGGTTCCCAGCACCGCGACAGCGGTTCCGCCCGAGGAGGACCCGCCCGCCGGTTTGCCCCCCGAAGCGGGCAGCAAAGTGCGTTCCCAACCGTTGAACTCCCTCCGTCTCTACGCCCTGGGTCGGCAGGTCTATCGATCGGACGACGGCGGGCTGTCGTGGGCCAACCTGACCGCCTACCGGCAAGAATCGATCATCGGCAGCGGCATGAGAGACCTGGCCGTCTCGCCCCGCAATGCCGAGGAAGTGGTGGTGGCCAATGAGTTTGGGGTCTGGCGGTCCCTGGATGGCGGGCTGTCCTGGAACGGGCTGAACGATTCTCTGCCCAACCTGCCCGTGCGGCGGCTGGTCACGCTCCCGCAGGGCAGCCGGGGGCTGCGGATCCTGGTGAATGGCCTCGGCGCGCTGGAGTGGGCGCCGGGCGAAAAGCAGGCCTGGAAACCGGTGCGGGATCCCCAGGTTGAGCAGGATGTGCTGGTGCGCCGTACCCTTTCGGTTTCGCTGGGAACTGGAATCACCGCCACGGCAACGGCCGGCGACTTCATCTACGCCGGTGCAGCCGACGGCAGGCTCTGGGCCTCCCCTGACCGGGGACAGACCTGGCGGTCCGAGGAGGGACTCGGCGGGCCGGTCGAGAGCCTGTTTGTGGATCCTCAGGACCCCCGCCTGGCCCTGGCGGCGCTCGGTGTCAATCCGCGCGGAACGAAGACGCCCCGCGTGCTGCGCACCACCAACGGCGGCCTGTTCTGGGATGACCTGACGGCCGACCTGCCCGACGGCGGCGCCCACGGCATCACGGCCGATCGTGCGACCGGCGCGGTGTACGTCGCCGGCGATCGGGGGGTCTTCTTCACCTACGCCGATCTGACCGCGCCGGCGCCCGCCACCAATTGGCTGCCTCTGGTCGAGAACCTCCCGTCCGCTCCGGCCGCGGACGTGAAACTGGGCGCCGACGGCAACCAGCTTTTCGTCGCTCTGGAAGGTTACGGAATCTACGCCGCCATGGCGCCGCACCGCCTCGGCAATCTGCGGCTGGTCAACGCGGCTGATTTCAGCCAGCGCCCCGCCGCCCCGGGCTCGCTGCTGAGCGTTCTGGGCGCACGCATCCAGGCCGCCCGGGCGGGAGGGCTGAGCTTTCCCGTGCTGACCGCCTCCGACGCCGAGTCGCAGATCCAGGTGCCGTTTGAAACCAGGGGAAGCTCGATTTCGCTCGCTCTGACCGCCGGCCAGGAGAGCGTCACTCTGGGGCTGCCGCTGGAGAACGTATCGCCGGCCATTTTCATCGATCGCGACGGCACGCCTCTTCTTCTGAATGCGGACACAGGCGTGCTGCTCGACGCCATGAATCCGGCGCGGTCGAACTCCCGCCTTCAGATCCTGGCCGCCGGCCTCGGCCGGGTGCGCCCGGCCTGGCCGACGGGCCTGGCGGCTCCTCTGGAGGGCCCGCCGCAGGTCGTTGCTCCCGTCCGGGCGTACCTGGACCGCACGCCGGTCGAGGTGACCCGCGCCATCCTCGCTCCCGGCTACATCGGCTTCTACTTAGTGGAACTTCAATTGCCCGAGATCTTCAATGCGGGCCCGGCCGAACTCTATCTGGAGAGCGAAGGCAGAGAGAGCAACCGGGTCCGCGTGTACCTGGAGCCGTAATCCGCCGCTGTGGAGCCGCAAACTGCGGTAAACTGCTACGCAGAGGTTGGCCATGATGAAAAGACGAATGGTGTGGATTCTTCTCCTTTGCGTGCCGGTCTTCGCCCAAGAGGCGAAGCAGGACATCGAAAAGCTCGCCCCCTATTACCCCACGCCGGAAACGATCGTGGAGAAAATGCTCCAGTTTGCCGAGCTGAAGCCGGGGGAAAAGATGTTTGATCTCGGAAGCGGTGATGGCCGCATTGTCATCATGGCGGCGCAGAAGTTCGGCGCCGACGCGACCGGCATCGAGTTCGACAAGGACTTGTGGAAGCAGAGCATGGACCGCATCAAGAGCCTCGGGCTGGAAAAGCGCGCCCGCATCATCAACGGCGACATCATGAAGCAGGACTACAGCTCTGCCAACGTGATTACCGTGTACTTGCTGCCTTCCTCCAACGACAAGGTCCGCCCCCTTCTGGAAAAGCAGCTCAAGAAGGGAACACGGGTCGTGTCGCACGATTTCGAGTTTTCGGGCTGGACCGCCGAAAAGGTCGATCACATTGACGATGACGGAGAGGGCCGGAGCCACACGCTTTACTTGTATCGAAGATAGAGAGCTGCGTGACGTGGATCGTGGAACGGTGGAGCGGTGGGCTTCTCGTATGCTGCGATCCGCGATCCCACCGATGGAAGCTGAGGAGCGCATCTTCCCCCGGGCGTGGCGAGGGTCGCTTGATGTGGCCCGCCCGCTGCTGGGCCTGGCTTGCCTGACCGCCCAGCTCCTTTCACCCAGACCCGAATTCGCCGGGGTCACCATCCTTGCCATCCTGTTCGTCGCCTACGGCGCCGCGCGTCTTTTCTGGAGAAGACTGGACCAGGGCGGCGCCGCCTTGTTCAGCCTTTTCTTCGAGGCGATCTTTTTTCTGGTCTTCGCTACCTACGGGGCCGATCCGGGCTTGTGGCTGAGCTCCGTCTTCTACCTCTACCTGATGCTGTCCGCCGTGGTGAACCACGACTGGAGTGACGTGTTCATCATTTCCGGCGTGTGCATCGGGTTCTTCGGGTTGTTGCAGGCGCCCCGAATCGAACCCCTCCGGCGGCTGGTGCTGTTTTCGGGGTTGTTGGCCTGCGTGCTGGCTATTCAAAGGCGGAAGCTGCAAGACCGCATGGCCGACGCCGATCAGAAAGCCGAGCAGCACCGGGCGGAGGCGGAGCAGGCTCGGACGGCGGAACGCCAGCGCATCGCCGCCGATTTCCACGACGGGCCTTTGCAGAGCTTTATCGGCTTCCAGGTGCGGCTGGACATTCTGAAGAGGCTGCTGGAGCGCGACCGCGCGGCCGCGCTGGAGGAACTCAAGCAGTTGCAGGAACTCTCGAAGCAGCTCGTGGCCGAGCTGCGCTCGTTCCTGCGCACCATGCTCCCGCAGGAGGTTGACGGCTCCGACCTGGTGGCCTATGTCCGCCGGCTCGGCGAGGATTTTCAGAAGGACACCGGCATCCCCGCGCGGTTCGTCAGCTCGGAGGCCGCCATTACCGCCCCGCCGGAAACGTGCCAGGAGATTCTCCAGATCCTCCGCGAGGCGCTGAAGAACGTGCAGAAGCATTCGAATGCGGGCCGCGTCTCGGTGTCGCTGGCAAGAGCTGGCAAGGTCCTGGAGATCGCCGTGGACGACAACGGCGGCGGCTTCGGCTTCAGCGGCACGTTCACGCTGGACGAACTGGAACTGCTTCGCCTGGGACCGCAAAGCATCAAGCGGCGCATCCGCAGCCTGGGCGGCGAGCTGGTCATCGAATCCCGGCCAGGACAAGGCGCGGGGCTGCGCATTCGAATCCCGGTGTGAGCCCGCCACCTGCTCTAACTCTTCCCACGTTGCTTCTGGCCCTTGCCGGGTGCGCCCCCTATCGGGATTTCACGCTCCCGCCACCGGGGTCGGCGGCGGCCGATCTCTCCTTCCGCTGGGATCCCTATCCCGAGCCGGTGCTGGGGCGCGGCGCGACCGGCCAGTGGGATTCCGTTGATGTGCTGAATCCTGCGGTGGTGAAACATCGCGGCCTTTACTACAACTTCTATTCCGGTTATGACGGGCGAACCTGGCATACCGGGCTGGCAATCTCCCCGGACGGCGTTCATTGGGAGAAGCACGGCCGGGTCCTCTCACCCGACCCGGCCACCTGGGAAGGCGACTACATTGCCGCCAACGGCGCGGCGCTCGTCGTTCAGGGCAGGTTCCTTTACTGGTACCAGGCCGGTCGGCTGCCCTGCATCGGCCTCGCCACCTCGACGGACGGGCGGCAATGGCGCAAGCGCCCGTCGCCCGTGCTGGAGCCGGGCCCACGCGGCAGTTGGGATGAGCGCGGGGTCGCCGACCCCTGCGTCGTCCGCTTCGGCCAGGGCCTGTACATGTTCTACCTCGGACAGGACCGCGCACGCCGCCAGCGGCTGGGCGTCGCGCTTTCCCAGGACGGCGTAAGGTGGTGGAAGCTGCGAACCAACCCCATCCTGGATCTGGGCCCGGCCGGCGCTTTCGACGAGAACGGTCTCGGCGAGCCGGCCGTCTGGGCCTCTCACGGCTGCTACTGGATGCTCTACACGGGCCGCGACCGGCGCGAACGCCGCCGCCTCGGGTTGGCGCGCTCCAGGGACGGGGTCCAGTGGCAGAGGGTCTCGGAAGCCGCCGTCTTTTCGGGACACCAGCCCTGGGCTTCCAAGGTCGTCTGCGACCCGTCGGTGGAACCCGGGACGGATGGCCTGCGCGTCTGGTTCGGCGGCGGCGACGTCGCGGCGCCGGCGGAGAATCTTCATGGCCAGATCGGCCTGGCGGTTCTGCACCCGGAACCCCGCCCCTGACATCCGGCCCGCGACTCCTGCTACCCTGACGGGGTGAGGATCGGAATTACCTGTTACCCGACTTACGGCGGCAGCGGCATAGTCGCCACCGAGCTGGGTCTGGAGCTGGCCAACCGGGGCCACGAGGTCCACTTCATCTGCTACGCCAACCCGATCCGGCTGGATCCCGGCATCCCGCGCATCCACTACCACGAGGTGGAAGTCTCGACCTACCCGCTGTTTCAGTATCCGCCCTATTGCCTGGCGCTCGCGTCGCGGATGGCGGAGGCGGCCGAACACCACGGGCTGGATCTGTTGCACGTTCACTACGCGATTCCGCATTCGATCGCGGCGATGCTGGCGCGTGCCATGCTGGCGCCCCGCCGCTCCCTGCCGTTCATCACCACGCTGCACGGCACCGACATCACGCTGGTCGGGGCGGACCGCTCGTACTTCTCGATCACGAAGTTCTCCATCGAGCAATCCGACGGGGTGACCGCCATCAGCGAGTACCTCAGGAGCAGGACCCTGGAAGTGTTTGAAGTCGAGAACGAGGTCCGCGTGATCCCGAACTTCGTGAATTGTGAGACGTATCAGCCGGATCCCGGGCGCCGCCTCCGCAACTCGTTCGCGCCGGCAGGGGAAAAGCTGCTGATCCATATCTCGAATTTCCGGCCGGTGAAGCGCGTGCTGGATTGCATCCGCATCCTGGAGGCGGTGCGGAAGGAGACGGCTGCCCATCTGCTGATGGTCGGCGACGGCCCGGAGTACAGCCCGGCGCAGAACCTGGCGCGCGAACTCAACGTGGAGGCGCACGTGACGTTCCTGGGCAAGCAAAGCCACGTCGAGCGGCTGATACCCCTGGCGCATGCGCTGCTGCTGCCGAGCGAACTGGAGTCGTTCGGCCTCGTGGCGCTGGAAGCGATGGCCTGCGGGGTGCCGCCGGTGGCCACGCGGGTCGGCGGCGTGCCCGAGGTGATCACCGACGGCGCGGACGGGTTCCTCGAGCGGGTCGGCGACATCGCCGCCCAGGCGGCCCGCGTGGTGCAACTGTTGACCGACGAGGCCCTGCACGGCCGCATGTCGCGCGCCGCCCGCCAGACCGCCGAGGCCCGCTTCTGTTCTACGCTGATCATCCCGCAGTACGAGCGCTATTACGAGGAGGTCTGCGCGCGCCACGGCGCCCGCACCGTGATCTACAATCAAGGAAGCGCGTTTCCGGGCGGTTAGCTCAGATGGTCAGAGCGTCTGCCTTACAAGCAGAAGGTCAGAGGTTCAAGTCCTTTACCGCCCACCAGGGTTTTCAACAATGACCATAGCGGCAAACAGCAGGAGCCATGCCGCGGCGGCCACCACGGCTGACTGCCAGAGCAGGGCAGGCGTGAAGCGCATGCGCACCTCGTGACGGCCCGCAGGCACCGGCAGACCACGAAAAGCGCCGTTAGTCATATAGAGCGGCCGCTCGACGCCGTCCACCCAGGCACGCCACCCAGGGTAATGCGTTTCTGAGGTCACCAGGTAGGCAGCAGCGGGCGTGTCGGTTTCGAGCGCGATTTCGTTCGCTGAATAGCGGGCGGGGCGTACCGTGCCGCCCGAGCCAAAACGCCAGTTGGCATCGGCCGATTCGACCACCGCCTCCCGGCGCAGGTCGGCCGTTTTCAGCATCTCAACCGCTCGTGCGGCATCCTGGGCATGCAGCACACGCCCGACCAAAAAGAACCGCGGCATGGCCTCCGTGTTTTCGTAGATCACCTGTCTTGGCAGGTCCCTGAAACGCCGCAGCCCCGACTGTCGCGCCAGATCCGGATCGATGCTCTGCTGCGAGATGATATAGCGCACGTTCAGATAGTCGAGCACGGGTGAGTCGAGCCGCCGCACCTGGTTCGAGCGGACCCAGTAGACCTGCTCGGCGAACAGCTCGCGGACTTTCAGGAACCGAAGGGGCGCAAACGGATCGTCTCCGGTCGCAGTTGGGATCTCGAAGAGCATCGCGCCGTTATTCCACAGTGGCGATCCGTTCATCAGGTCGATGCGCCACGGCGGCGTACGCTGCCCGACGAGATGGCGCACGTCGCGTGGGACCTCCTGGAACTGCTCGAAATGGTCGTAGCCGATGCCAGGCTCGCCGCGCCGGTCGCCGGTGTTGAATGGACGCCCGGAACTGACCAGAGTAAGGTCGCCGGCCACCACGGCCACCACGGCAACATGAATCCAAACCGGCCGCGAACGCAGCAGATGCTCCGCACCCAGGCCGGCGGTCACGGCGAGCCCGAGGACGAACACGCACAGGGCGAACTCGTAATACAGGCCTCCTCTGACGGGCGGCGGCAGGGCGTGAAAGAGCAGCCGTCCCGCGGGTGTGTGAGTGCCCAACATCCAAAAGGCGAAGCCTGCGCCGGCGGCGGCATAGACGTACACGCGCGGGCAGCGACGCAGCAGCAGGGCTGCGGCCAAAAAAATCAGCGCCGGAATGCCGCAATACAGATAGAGGAAGGTCATGTTCCAGGGCAGGTTGTAGCGCACAGCGTCGAATTGAAAGACGCCGAAGTAGTTCGGGTAGATGAGCGTCAGAAAGGCCTGGGGAGGGGTGCCTCCGCCTCCCAGCGGCCAGGAGGCGCGCAGTCCCGCGTGGCTGAGGCCGGACAGCTCGATCGAGGGCAGCAGCGGCAGGCACGCCAGCGCGGCCGACCAGATGCCAGCCAGGCAGACGTGCGCGACCAGCGTCCAGCGCGCCTGTCGGAAGACGACCAGCAGCAGAGCCAACAGCCCGCAGGAGAAAAAGATCGGTATGCCGGTGGCCGGGTATCCGGCCAGGATCACCATCGCCAGCGCCCCGGCCAGAATGGCCAGCCGCCGCCAGGAAAACGCGCGCGCCAGCATGGCTACGCCGAGCCATGCCAGTGGCAGCCACGCGGCGGCATCGACCCCGCCGACGTGCTGCGTTTGCGTGGCGAAAAAGGCTCCAAGCTGGTAGACGGTGGCGGCAACCAGCGAGGCGGCGCGGCCCGCGCCGAGGTAACGCACGAGCAGGTAGGTGAAGATGCCCGCCAGCAATACGTGCGCGATCACCTGGAGCTCGAGGAAGTACCACAGCCGTCGCCCGCCAAACCAGTTGCTGATCGTGATCGCGAGCACGGTGGGCGGGTAGAAGAGCTGAGCATCGATCTTGGCGTACCAAGGCATCCCGCAGTACACCCAGGGATTCCAGAGCGGCCATTCGCCCGCCTGGAACTGCCGGGCGATGAAGAAGGCCTGGGGGAAATGGTAATAGCGCAGGTCCCAGGGAATCGCATAGCCGCTGCTGTCGAACAGCACCCGCCGGTAGAAGAGCAGCACTTCAACCAGCAGGGCGAAATACGGCGCCAGGCGGAACAACTCACCAGAGTACTAGATCGCCGCCTGCCGCGGCGGCGAAAGCGCATAGTCAACTGCCGCAGGCCGCTTGATCCTCTCGTCGAGCAGTGGCACCATTGGACGGAAAGGAAGGATCTGTGAAAGCCCTGGTTGTTCTGACGTTCCTGCTCGTTTCCGTGCTCTCGGCAGCCGATACGCTGGACATCTATGTCCTCGATACCGATGGAGGCAAAGCGGTGATTCTGCTCACGCCCGCCGGCGAGACGATGCTCGTCGATGCCGGCTATCCGACCAAGGAAGACCGCGACACGAACCGGATTGTCGAAGCGGCCGGGGCGGCCGGAATCAGGCAGTTCGATTACATCGTGGCCACCCACTACGATGCCGACCACTCCGGCAACATCGCCCGTGTGGACGCCCGAATCCCGGGGCGGGTTTTCGTGGACCACGGCCCGATCATGCCCGAAAGCGTGGAAGTGAGGTTTTTCAAGTCCTACGTGGACGCCATCGGCAGCCGGAAGCGCAGGTCGGTCAAACCGGGCAACGTGATTCCGATGAAGGGGCTGCGGATCACGGTAGTCACTTCCGGCGGCCGGGTGCTGTCCGAGCCACTCAGGGGCGCCGGCCAGCCCAATGCACTCTGTGCCGGGGCCGCCAGGCCGGCGACGGAAGACAAATACGACAACGCCGGATCGGTCGGGATGCTGATTGAGTTCGGCAAGTTCCGGATGGCCGATTTCGGGGACCTGCTCGGGCACATCGAGTATAAGCTCGTGTGCCCCGGCAACCCGGTCGGCACGGTGGACCTGTTCATGGTGAGCCATCACGGCTTCGTCGTGTCCAACTCCCGGTTGTTCGTTCATGCCCTGCGTCCGAAAGTGGCCATCATGAACAACGGAGCCCGCAAGGGCGGCCAGCCCGAGGTGCTCGACATCCTGAGAAGCTCTCCCGGCTTGCAGGACCTCTGGCAGTTGCATTACTCCCTGGCGGCCGGCAAGCAGCGGAATGCGCCGGAGGACTTCATCGCCAACCTGGAGGAGAAGTGCGAAGCCCGGCTGATCAAGGTGTCCGCCGAGCGCGACGGCGCCTTCACCGTGACGAATACGCGGAACAACTACTCCAGGACTTACAGACCGTAGCCGGGACGGCAAAAGGGTCGAATATCCGATAGAGCTGAACGCCATGCCGAAAACCACGTATCGAAACCGGCGCGCCGTTCAACTTGAGAACAGCGTGCTACGGGTCACCGTCCTGGTCGAGGGCGGCCACATCGCGGAAATCCTCGACAAGCAGACCGGGGTGAATCCGCTGTGGACCCCGCCCTGGCCCTCGATCGAACCTTCCACGTACAGCCCGGAGAAACACCCCGAGTACGGCTCCGGTCCGGAGAGCAGGCTGCTGGCCGGCATCATGGGCCACAACCTGTGCATGGATATCTTCGGCGGGCCTTCGGCCGAAGAAGCTGCCGCCGGCCTCACCGTCCACGGCGAGGCTTCGGTCGTGCCCTATGAGATCGAGTCGGGAGATTCGGAGGTGGTGGCCCGGGCCGAGCTGCCGCAGGCGCAGTTGCGCGTCGAGCGGCGCCTGCGGCTGGCCCCCGAGGCACGGGTCCTGGAGTTAACAGAAACAGTCGAAAATGTTTCGGCTGCCGACCGGCCCATCGGCTGGACCCAGCACGTCACTCTCGGCCCGCCGTTCCTGGAGAGAGGCTCCACCCAGTTCCGCGTCCCGGCCACGCGCTCCAGAGTCTTCGAGGGTGAGACCGCCGGTGGGAAGTGCTACATGAAGCTCGGCGCGGAGTTCGACTGGCCTTACGCCCCCCACAAGGACGGCGGCGCGGTGGACCTGCGCGTCTACACCAGCGAACCGGTTTCGGGCGCCTTCACCACCCACCTCATGGATCCGCAGCGGGAGCAGGCCTTCTTCATCGCCTTCTCGCCGGCGGCGCGGGTTGCGTTCGGCTACGTGTGGAGACGCGCCGATTTCCCGTGGCTGGGCATCTGGGAAGAGAATTGCAGCCGGCGCTTCCCTCCCTGGAACGGGGAAACATTGACCCGCGGGATGGAATTCAGCGTTTCGCCCATCCCGGAGACCCGCCGGCAGATGATCGAGCGGGGCGGGATGTTCGGCGTCCCGGGTTATCGCTGGATCCCGGCCCGCAGCCGCGTCCGCGTGGATTACTGCGCCTTCCTGACCACCGCCGCGGCGATCCCGGAGCAAGTCTCCTGGCCGGGCGGCAGCCGCGTTCAGTTCGCCTGAGGCCGGTGCGTCTCCCGAATGCGCGGGCGGGCGGGTAAGGTTCGGTTGACGCCGCGTCCGCCCAATACCTACAATATAGGGAGCAAGGAGGCCACTATGCTGCGGTCTATTGGCTTGCCCGAGCTTCTCATTATTTTGGGCGTCGCCGTTCTGCTTTTCGGCGGAAAGAAGATACCCGAGGTGGCGAAGGGTCTGGGCGAGGGGATCCGAAACTTCAAGTCCGCCTTGAAAGGCGAAGAGAAGACCGAAGACAAGAAGCAGGCGTAGGCTTCCTGGACCGCCCGCACGCTGGGCTGGTCCGAATCGGCTTCCAATAAAGAACCCCGCGAGACATCGCGGGGTTTTTCATTCCGAAGTGAATTCTTTGATTACTTCTTCCTGGGCGGGACGATTGCGTCCTTGACGGCCTTGGCCACCCGGAACTTCACCACTTTCTTGGCCGGGATCTTGATCGGCTCGCCGGTCGCCGGATTGCGTCCCACGCGCGCTTTGCGCTCCACTCGCACCAGCCGTCCGATGCCCGGCATGACAAACATGCCGCTCTTCTTGGTTTCACGCACGGCCAGGCTCGCATAGGTGTCCAGGAACTGACGGGCCACCTTGTTGCTTACCTCGCAGGCGCCGGCGATTTCCCGCACGAGTTGCGTCTGCGTCATCCTCTTGTTCTCTGCCATAAACCTCCTTCGAGATTCTCCCGAATTGAACTCCATCCAACCTTGGAACCAGGGCTTGATGTGCGCCGAACGCCCGTGCCGCCGAAGTTGCGCGCTCATTCGGGCACAACATCAAATCAGTAAGATCATAAGGAATCGCGAGCCCGATGTAAAGGGAAATATGCACGAAAAGCCCATTTTTCGGGCTCTCGGCGCAGGGGACCGCCGCGGCAGGCCGTCAACGTGGGGCCTCGGCGGTCAGGCGCGGGCGGCGGCGGCTTTGCGGGGCTCCGGCAAAGCTTCGCCCGCCGCGGCGACCGTCAGTCCGAGCAGCCGGCGCAGCTCCGAATCGAGGCGGTCCCGCACGTCCGCGTGCTCTTTCAGAAACTGCCTGGCGTTCTCCCGGCCCTGCCCGATCCGCTCCCCCCGGTAGCTCAGCCAGGAGCCGCTCTTTTCGATCAGGTTCTGCGCGACGCCGAGGTCCAGCAGATCGCCCTCGCGCGAGATGCCCTCGCCGTGGATGAGATCGAACTCCGCCTCCCGAAACGGCGCCGCCACCTTGTTCTTGACCACCCTGACCCTGGTCCGGCTGCCGATCACCCCTTCGTTCTCCTTGATACTGGCAATACGCCGGACGTCCACCCGGACCGAAGCGTAGAATTTCAGTGCGCGCCCTCCGGTTGTCGTTTCGGGATTGCCGAACATCACGCCGATCTTCTCCCGAATCTGGTTGATGAAGACCAGGCAGGTGTTGGTCCGGGAGACCGAGCCGGCCAGTTTCCGCAGGGCCTGTGACATCAGCCGGGCGTGAAGACCGACGTGGCTGTCGCCCATCTCCCCTTCCAGTTCGGCCTTGGGGACCAGCGCGGCGACCGAGTCGATGACGATGACATCGACGGCCCCGGAAGCGACCAGCGCTGCGGTGATTTCCAGCGCCTGCTCGCCGTAGTCCGGCTGGGAGACCAGCAGGTTGTCGGTGTCCACGCCGAGCCGGCGGGCGTAAGTCGGATCCAGAGCGTGCTCGGCGTCGATGAACGCCGCCGTGCCGCCCTGTCGCTGGGCCTCGGCCACCACCTGCAAGGCGATGGTCGTCTTCCCCGAGGCCTCCGGGCCGAACACCTCGATGACCCGGCCGCGGGGGAACCCGCCCACCCCGAGCGCCGCGTCGATGGAGATCGAGCCGCTCGAAATGACCGTAACCGGGATTACGTTCCTGGACCCCAGCCGGAGAATCGAACCCCTCCCGAACTGCTTCTCCAACTGGCTCAGGGTGAGGTCGATGACGCGCTGCCGTTCCTTGTTTCGTTCGTCCACGGGAGAACTCCTGCTCTATATGGGTGGGGGACGCCCCGCAGGATTCTCAGGAAAAGAGCGTGAACCAACGCGGAGCCGCCCTCAGCGGTTCCGGGCAGGTGCGGCGGGGGCCGATTTGGCAGCCGCCTCGGCGGCCGGAGCGGTGTTGGCCGGCTGCGGGCTCCGGACCAGCCCCAGCGCCCGCCGCAGCTCGGTTTCCAGCCGCTCGGCCACTTCAGGGTTGTCCTTGAGGAACTGCCGGGCGTTCTCGCGGCCCTGGCCGATGCGCTCGCCCTTGTAGCTGTACCAGGAACCGCTCTTCTCCACCAGGTTCTGAGCAACTCCGAGGTCGATCAGGTCGCCCTCCCGGGAAATCCCCTGTCCGTACAGGATGTCGAACTCGGCTTCGCGGAACGGCGCGGCCATCTTGTTCTTGACGATCTTCACCTTCGTGCGGTTCCCGACCGCCGTGTCGCCCTCCTTGATTGCGGCGATCCGGCGGATGTCCGCCCGCACGCTGGCGTAGAACTTCAGCGCCCGGCCGCCGCTGGTGGTCTCGGGATTGCCGAACATCACCCCGATCTTTTCCCGGATCTGGTTGATGAAGAGCAGGCAGGTATTGGACTTGGAAACAATGCCGGTGAGCTTGCGCAGCGCCTGGGACATCAGCCGCGCCTGCACGCCGATGTAGGCTTCACCCATCTCGCCATCCAGCTCGGCCTTGGGCACCAGGGCGGCCACCGAGTCGATGACCAGCACGTCGATGGAGCCCGAGCTGATCAACGCGCTGGTGATTTCCAGCGCCTGCTCGGCGTAGTCGGGCTGCGAGACCAGCAGATTGTCCACGTCCACGCCGAGTTGCCGGGCGTAGATCGGGTCCAGCGCGTGCTCCACGTCGATGAAGGCCGCCATGCCGCCCGCCTTCTGGGCGTTGGCCACCACGTGCAGGGCCACGGTGGTCTTGCCGGAAGCCTCCGGGCCGAAGATCTCGCTGACCCGGCCACGGGGGAAGCCCCCCACGCCCAGCGCCGCGTCGAGCGAGATGGAGCCGCTCGGGATCGTCGATACCGGCACGATCGCTTCCCGCGAGCCCAGCCGCAGGATCGAGCCCTTGCCGAACTGCTTCTCGATCTGGCTCAGGGTGAGCCCCAGCGCGCGGGTACGTTCCTTCTCGTCCATGGAGGGGTCCTCTGGAATTTCCGATTATACAGCGGGGCCGCCCCGTGGCGTAAGGGCCGGGCATGCCCGGCGTGCCCGCCCCTACAGCCGCGGCGCGTAGTAGCCCTTCCGCGCCCGCACCACCAGGTCCTTCCGCCCCTTGACCTTGAGATCGACCGTCTGGTACTGGCCGTCCGTCTTGAGTGGCTCGGGCCGGTAAAAGATGTTGTACTGATGACGCATCTCGTTGGCGATGTTCTCGAACGACTGGGCCAGGTCCTGCACCTTGAAGGGGAAGAACGCCAGCCCGCCCGTCTCCGAAGCGAAGTACTTGAGGACCTTGTCGCCGTCGGTCTCGATCTTGCTGATGTTGGTGGAGATTGTGTAGATCACCACGTCTGCTTTCTGGGCCATCTCCAGGGCCTGGTCCCGGGTCACGCGGCTCTGGTTGTCATCACCGTCGCTCAGGATGACCATGGCCCGGCGAAACTTGTGGCGCGGCTGCTCCTGCGCCAGCTTGTCCCGGCAGCCATAGTAGATGGCGTCATACAGCGACGTCCCGCCTCCCGGCCGCAACTCGCGGATGGCCTCCGCCAGCTTCTCCGGATCGTCCATCAAGTCGGCTACCAGCTCGGCCGAGGTGTCGAAGCTGACCACCAGGGTCTTGTCATACCGCGGCCGCATCACGCTGTTCAGGAACTCGACGGCCGCCTCCTGGATGAATCGGAACCGGTCGCGAATGCTGTTGCTGGTATCGACCAGGATGGCCATCCGCAGCGGCACATCGCTCTCGGCCGTGAATTCGAGAATTCTTTGCAGACGCTTGTTTTCCAGGACTTCGAAGTCGTTCCGGGTGAGGTCGGAAACGAACCGGCCCTTCTTGTCGGTTACGGTGAACAGGATGTTCACGCGGGTGACATCCAGGATGATGCGAGTCCGCTCATCGTCAAGCTGGCGGACGTC
>Ga0315314_1002726_pt1 | contig 14380 bp, 9 predicted proteins | sample TDP9_MG_FD_203631 | JGI IMG/M metagenome (GOLD analysis project Ga0315314, IMG submission 203631) | Freshwater sediment microbial communities from Lake Towuti, South Sulawesi, Indonesia - TDP9 | ecosystem: Environmental > Aquatic > Freshwater > Lake > Sediment | place: Indonesia: South Sulawesi...
TGAGAGTCGGGAGTCACACATCCCAGCCTTCTGCGAAGTGCTAGGCATACCCTACGTCGGCTCAGGCATTCTTACCACGGCCGTAGGCTTAGACAAGCCAACTACGAAGATGATCCTTGAGTTCCACGGCATCAAAACCGCTCCCTTCCAAGTTCTGTCGACGAAAGATGAGCCTTTGGACTCCAAGATCCGGTTTCCATTGATATTGAAGCCCAGTCATGAGGGGTCAAGCATGGGCATAAACATCGATAACGTGGTCTACGACGAGAGCTCTCTAAGAAAGAAGCTAGGAGAGATGCTGGAGACCTACAAGCAGCCGATTCTAGTTGAGCAGTTCATAAATGGACGTGAATTCTCTGTTGGGATCGTCGGCAACTTTGGAATCGACGAGGAGCCGAGGGTGTTGCCGATCCTTGAGGTGGACTTCTCCAGATTCCCGAAGGATCTGGGAAATGTGCTGGGGCAGAAAGCGAAGACCGTCTTTGACTCTTCGAAGAACTACATCTGTCCAGCGAAGATTCCAGAGGAGCTGAGGCTGCGGATGGAGGAGAACGCCAAGAAGGCGTACAAGGTGTTGAACTGCAAGGACTTTGGTCGCCTCGACTACAGAATGGACAAAGATGGTGAACTCTACTTCTTGGAGATCAACCCTCTGCCTGGCATAGACTACAGCGTGGAAAAAGATGAGTTGAGCTTCTATCCGATGATGTTCTACGCCGCAGGCATGGACTTCAACGAGATGATAAGGCTGGTGCTTGAGGCAGCCATGAGGCGATATGGTCTCCTTTAGGTGGAGCCCTGCTTGTCTGCTCGTCCCCTCCCTTCTTTTGAGGATGTCTTGAAGTCTGCAGAAGTCAGATTGACCAAGGCGCTGGGTCAGCATTGTCGTATTCTAGTGAAGAGAAGGTTGGATGAAGACTCGATCAGGGAGATCCAGAGGATTGAGGATAAAGCGTTTCGGCATGAGCTGAGATACACTGTGGAAGAGCTTGTCTCTAGAGGAAGAGAAGAAGGTTTTCTGTTGCTCCTCGTCCTATGTGAGGACTACCACATTGCCTTTCTCCACGGCTACAACGAACCTTCTGAGGAGGATGCCTTCTTTCTTGACACCGTTGCCACCACTCTTGAGGGACGAGGCATCGGGTCCGTCCTTGTTGCTTTGACCCTCTTGTACGGCTTCGAGAAGGGATACAAGTCTGTCACCATCAGGACGGAAGAAACCGACGAAAAGGGCAGGAAGCTTAAGCGTTTCTATCAGAACCTCGATTTCGAGGTCTTCCCGTGCGACCCGTTAGAGGGCGTCGCCATGAGGAGGAAGCTTGACTCACGGAGCATAAGAGCGGTCTATGAAAAGACGCTTAGTTGAGTGAAAACGCGGTCTACTACAGGGATTGAATCTTCTCCCTAAAACATTATAGATAACTTAGTTCAATCTCAAAAGGGTAGAGGCTTATGTCTACAAAACCTAAGAAAGTTGCAGTAGACTGGATCACTCAGAACGAGAAACTGCTCATAGATGCTCATGACAAGATCTGGGGATGGGCAGAGGTTGGACTCCAAGAGATCAAGACTGCGAAGCTCCTCATAGACATGCTCAAGAAACACGGATTCAAGGTAAAGCAAAGCATCGCAGGAATGCCCTCAGCCTTCGTCGCCACCTATGGATCAGGCAAACCAGTCATCGGGATGATGGGAGAGCTAGACGCCTTGCCAGGACTGTCTCAGAAGGCTGTTCCGTGGAGGGAGCCCCTCGTTGAAGGAGGAGCAGGACACGGATGCGGTCACCACGGCTACGCCGTAGCCGCACTGGGTGGCGCCCTTGCGGCGAAAGTAGCGATGGAGAAGGGAAAGATCAAGGGAACAATCAAATGCTTTGGCTGTCCAGCGGAGGAGACGCTTGTCGGGAAAGTCTTCATGGTCAGAGACGGTTTCTTCAAGGGCGTGGACGTTTGTCTAGGTCACCACCCTGGCAGCATGAACACATCGGGTCTGGGAAGCGGTAATGCGATGAACTCCGTCAAGTTCGAGTTCTTCGGCGTGGCTTCGCACGCGGCTGGATCGCCTGAACGTGGTAGGAGCGCCTTGGACGCTGTGGAGTTGATGAACATAGCTGTGAACTACATGAGGGAACACATCGTTCAAGAAGCCCGTGTCCACTATGTCATCGAGGACGGCGGACACGAGCCGAACGTGGTTCCACCTTACGGAAGGAGCTGGTACTACGTCAGAGCTCCAACCCGAGACTTGGTTGACCAATACTACGAGAGAATCCTAAAGATTGCAGAGGCGGCGGACCTCATGGCTGAGACGACGCATAAAGTCAGGTTCTTGACGGGCGTCCACAATGGGCTGCCTAATAAAACCTTGGCTGAGCTGACTGTCGCGAATATGAAGGAGATTGGAGCTCCAGTATACACTGAGGAAGAGTTGAAGTTCGCCGAAGAGCTGGGGAAATCGATCCCACGTGAACAAAAGATCACGGGATTACGCAGAAGCAACATACCAGATGCGATGGAGTTGGTCGATGTTGAGTTGAACACTAGAATCTACGATCCCTTCGGAGAGGAAAGACGAGGAGGAGGTGGTTCATCGGATGTCGCTGATGTTGCTTGGAACTTACCAACGCAGCAGTTCAGCACCGCCATGTTCATAGTAGGCTCGCCTGGTCACTCTTGGCAGAACACGGCCTCCGGAGGAACAAGCATCGGTCAGAAATCCTCCATCTTCGCCTCCAAGGTGATGGCAGCCACCGTAATCGATCTGCTTACGAAGCCGGACATTCTTAAGAAGGCCAAAGAAGAGTGGAAGGAAAGGATGACGGGACTCACCTACAAGTCTCCGCTTCCGCCAGACCTGAAGCCGCCACTCGACCAGCTTCCACCCATGCCTGAGAAGGAATAGGGAAACCTTCCTCCCAATTCTCCTTTTTTCATTTGTTATGAACCTGTTCGTCGCGGTTCGGCATCAAGAGAAGCCACACCCTAGACAGCTAGTGTGGTTCTTAATAGCACAAAACTTATATTCAGTTACAACCTACCTCGCTGACCAGTGGTTAAGCTGTGAAGACGGTGATATTCACAAACACAGCGTCTACACATACAACATCTGGCTAGGAGGCCAGATGGCAGCTAAACCTCACGGGTTTTCTTCTATTTCATTTTCACTGCTATTTGGCTTCTGTTCTTCGAAGAGTTGGAGGAAAAGTGAGAATATGTTGGAACAAGAAGATGAAGCACGCAACCACTGGTTTATAGGGGAAACCTCTAACCCTTGGCGAGAGCCTCAGACGAGGAGGTGGGTGAAATGAAAGACCTTAGAGCTGAAGCTATCGCCCCTGCCACATCAGCCAATCTAGGAGCCGGATTCGATGTTTTCGGTGTGGCCTTGGACACGCTCTTTGACTCTGTTCAAGTCGAGGCTGTAGAAAGGAGTGATATCAAAATAAGTATTGAAGGTGTTGGATCGGAGATGATTCCTGAGGAGCCGCACAGAAACACAGCAGGAGTAGTGGCTACCGCCCTTCTAGGTTTATCTGGCAGGAAATGTGGACTCAACATTCGAATTAACAAGGGAATAAAGCCAGGAAGTGGACTAGGAAGCAGTGCAGCAAGCGCCGCCGCAGCAGCTCTGGCTGTGAACGAAGTCCTGGATCTGAATCTCTCTAAAAAGGAGTTGATCAAAACTGCGGCGCAAGGAGAGATAGCTTCTGCAGGGGCTCCTCACGCGGATAATGTTTCGCCTGCGGTCCTAGGGTTTTTCACAATTATCAAGTCTTATAACCCCTTGGAAGTGATCCAGTTGCCTTCTCCTGAGAATGTTGAGTTCGTCGTAGCTATTCCTGAGATGGTAAAGAGCACAGCTCAAATGCGGTCAATCCTGCCGAAACAGGTGGCTTTATCGGACCTCGTTCGTAACGTGGGCAACGCAACTGCTTTCGTAGCAGGAATAGCGCTGAATGATGTGACCTTAATGGGAAAAGGCATGGAGGACTCCGTCGTAGAGCCTGTTAGAACGCCTCTGCTTACAGGAGTGACTGATGTAAAGAGAAGTGCTCTAGAAGCTGGAGCTGCTGGTGTCGCCCTGAGCGGCGCAGGTCCATCCGTGTTAGCTTTATTGAACAGAGAGGAGAACAAGGCAGAAGGCGTAGCCAAGGCCATGAAATCTGCCTTTGAAAGACATGGAGTAAAGTGCCAAACCATACGCACGAAGCCAGGACCGGGAGCGAGAATAATGAGGAGGCAGGAACGATGAGTCCGTCCGTTCTCAGATGTATAAACTGCGGGGCAAGGTATCCTCTTCACGAGATCATCTACACCTGCAGAAAATGCAATGACCTGTTAGAAGTGGGATTTGATCTTCAAGAGCTTACGAGAAGACTTGAAGAAAGCGACTGGAGACAGCGGCCTCTATCCGTCTGGAGATATAAGGAGTTTCTCCCTGTCATTGACGAGACTAAGATCGTGTCTCTAAACGAGGGGGGGACAAGTCTTTTCAGGAGTGCCAACTTGGCAAGGAAGCTTGGGTTAAGGCTTTTGTACGTGAAAAATGAGGGGGAGAATCCAACAGGATCTTTCAAGGACAGGGGCATGACTGTCGGCATATCTAAGGCTATGGAGCTTGACGCTAAGACCGTTATCTGTGCTTCCACGGGCAACACCTCCGCCTCCCTAGCTGCTTACGCAGCGAAGGCGGGACTTCAATGCATCGTCCTGATTCCTTCGGGCAAGATCGCCTATGGAAAACTGGCGCAAGCCATGGTTTACGGAGCCAAGATTGTGCAGGTTCAGGGGAACTTCGATCAAGCCTTGGAGATCGTACTTGAACTATCGGAGAAGCACAGAGAACTCTATCTTCTCAACTCCATAAACCCCTATAGGCTAGAGGGGCAGAAGACCATAGCCTACGAAGTCTACGACCAATTGAATGGAACGCCTCCAGACAGGGTGATATTGCCCGTAGGTAACGCTGGAAACATAAGTGCCATCTGGAAGGGATTCACTGAACTCCACAAACTTGGTTTCATAGAGAAGCTTCCAAAGATGACAGGAATTCAAGCAGAAGGAGCTGCCCCCATAGCAAGTGCAATAAAGGAAGGAAAAGAGGAGATCGTACCAATAGAAAAACCTGAAACTGTCGCAACAGCCATCAGGATCGGGGCGCCCGTCAGCTGGAAGAAGGCCATAAGGGCAATTAGAGAATCTAAAGGCACAGCAGAAACGGTAACTGACGAGGAGATCTTGGAAGCACAAAAGATGCTCGCTAGAAACGAGGGGTTGTTTGTAGAACCAGCAAGCGCCGCTTCTATTGCCGGTTTAAAGAAACTATTGGACGCGGGGAGAATCGATGAAGGCGAGGTTGTGGTCTGCGTGACCACTGGTCATGGACTGAAGGACCCTGATGTCGCGGTAAGAATAGGTGAAAAACCCTATGAAGTGAGCGCCGAAGTAGAGTCTATCGAGAGGCTTCTAGGGATCCAAAAGCCACTGGCTGTAGCTGTGGTTTCTAGGTGAGGAGCGATGAGAATAGTCTTGGTAGGCTGTGGAGTCGTTGGTCAGAGCTTAATACAGCTTCTTATGCATCGAGAGGCGGAGCTTGTCAAGAACCATGGTTTTCGTCCAAGGATTGTGGCTATGGTAGACAGGAAGGGTGCAGCCATAAACCCTAAGGGATTGGACTTAGAGGAGATGCTACGCTTGAAGCTTGAAAGGGGCGCGGTGTCAGCTAGCCGTGAACACGGGCATCCAGATATGTCGGCGTTAGACGTAATAGCCTCTGTTGAGGCTGAGGCACTAGTTGAGGCGACGCCTACTAACATTCGGGATGGGGAGCCGGGGTTATCTCACATCAAAGCTGCCTTCAAAACTGGAAAACATGTCGTTACAACGAATAAGGGACCCCTCGCCCTGGCTCTACCTGCTCTAAATGAGTTAGCTGACTATAACAAGGCATATTTAAGATTCAGCGGAACCGTTGGAGGCGGAACCCCTGTTCTAGAATTGGCTAAGAGATGTCTCTTAGGTGACAGAATAGTCTCCATCAGAGGAATACTGAATGGGACAACCAATTACATTCTGACAGAGATGGATGAAAAACACGTTACGTTCCAACGAGCTCTTGAAGAAGCCCAGGAAAAAGGGTACGCCGAAGCTGACCCCTCAATGGATGTGGATGGGATAGATGCAGCCTGCAAATTGGTCATCATGGCAAACTGGACAATGAATATGAAGGTCACCTTGAAGGATGTGGACATCCATGGCATCCGTAATGTTACACCAGACGCCCTAGAGGAAGCCTCTAAGAAAGGCTGCACACTCAAACTCATAGCGTCCATCGACGACGACTTAAAGGTCATGCCCAGAGAGATCTCTAGGCGTGATCCCCTAAATGTTGGAGGTGCCCTCAACGCCGTGACTTTTGTCTCAGAGTTTGCTGGAGAAGAGACTCTCGTAGGGCGTGGAGCAGGTGGAATTGAGACTGCCAGCGCTGTTTTGAGGGACTTGTTGTACATAAAACAAGACCTAGTAAATAGGATGAACGCTTGATGAATTAGGGGTTGGATGATTTGAAGAAGATCGTTATGAAGTTCGGGGGCACCTCAGTGGCGACGGGCGAAAATATTCGCCATGTTGCCGGTTTAATTGCCAGCTATCTCGATCAAGGGTGTAGAGTTGTCGCTGTCGTTTCAGCCTTGGAGGGGATTACAGACAACCTTGTTGAAGCGGTAGAACAGGCAAGGCGGGGAAACAAAGACTATGTTCACGGATTTCCACAGAAGATTCTTGAAAAACATTTAGCCGCGTCTAGAAAAGCTATCGAGAATAGCCGCATACGAGAAGAGGTAGAACAGATCCTTAGGGCAACAGTCGATGAGCTTGGGAAGGTGTTGACAGGAATAGTTTATGTTGGCGAGCTCACCTCAAAATCGAAGGCTTGCATCCTGTCCTTCGGAGAAAGGTTATCAACACCTCTTCTGTGGGGCGCCTTGCGAGACCTCGGACTCAATGCTCAACACTACACAGGCGGTGAGTCAGGCATCGTAACAGACTCCAATTTCGAAGAGGCCAGCCCACTCATGAAGGTGACCAAGTATCAAGTTAGGGAAAAGATCGAGCCATTATTAGAAAGAGGAGTTGTTCCTGTGATAACAGGATACATAGCTGCAACTCAAGAGGGCGTAACGACAACCCTTGGCAGAGGCGGGTCCGACTACACAGCCACTATCATAGGAGCAGCATTAGCCGCTAACGAAGTCTGGATATGGAAAGATGTGGACGGTCTAATGACAACCGACCCAAAAATCGTTCCCTCAGCAAGAATGCTTCCTGAACTCTCATTCCAAGAAGCGATAGAGATGGCGGTCTTTGGAGCCAAGGCTATACACCCAAGGGCGTTAGAACCAGCCATGGAGGAGAACATACCTGTCAGAATAAGAAATGTCTTCAACCTAGAGAATCAAGGAACCCTTATTGCGAAGGATCAGAAAATCAAGCCCAAAGATGCGGTAAAAGCCATAACTCTGGTTAAAGATGTTGCTCTCGTCACTGTTAGTGGAGCGAGTATGGTCGGTGCTCCAGGAACAGCTGCAAAGATTTTTGATGTCCTTGGAAAGAATAATGTCAATGTTTTGATGATCTCACAGAGCGTCTCAGAAGCGAATATCTCTATCATAATTAGGAAAAACCTAGTGGAAAAGGCAGTTAGCGCGTTGGAAATAGCGTTTCTTGGCGGGGGATTAATCCGTGAAGTGGCGGCAGAAGATGATGTTTGCGTAGTCGCTGTCGTAGGCGCGGGTATGAAGGGGACGCCGGGAGTAGCTTCCAAGGTGTTCACATCTGTTGCGCAGAAAGGAATAAATGTCCGCATGATCGCTCAAGGCTCCTCTGAGCTGAACATCTCCTTTGTAGTTAAGGAAAAAGATGGAGAAGAAGCTGTCCGAGCAATTCATGAGGCATATGAGTTAGACAAATCATAAACAACCGAGAGCTTCCAGAGTAGAGATATGTTTCTGCTTTTTTATTAGCCTCAATCAATAAGCCATCGCTGGATGCCGAAGATGAAAGTCAGTAGCGTCTTGATACGCCCTAGCAACGGCGAGCACCTTTGCTTCGTCGTAGAGCCTGCCAATGAAGGTGATGCTACTACAGGGCTTTCCTTCTGCCGAAAACCCGTTGGGAACGACCACCGCTGGATGTCCCGTAAGATTGGTCAAAAGAAGATTAGGTCCCCTTGAAGGTGTAACGTAGACATCTACCTCAGCCATCAACTTAGCCATTGCCTGCATGACAAGTGTCCGTATCCTGTTGGCTTGAATATACTCCACAGCGGGAATCAGGCGAGCAGTGCGGAAGGAGTTTGGCCAAGAGTTCTCTTCCTGCCGCGCAAGCAGTTCGTCTTGGTTGCTTCGGGTGAGTTCGTCAAAGGCTGCCGCCGCCTCAGCCTGCAGAATAAACGATATGGAGCTGACAGGATAATCTGGAAGCTCGATCGGGATCAGGTTGAAGCCGAGGGAGCATAGCACATCCAAGGTTTGGTCGTCATATGCCTTGTTCTCTCGCTCTGCGTCAAAGGCGCTCTTGACGTATCCGACACGTAGATCAGTCAAGTTAGCATTGGGGTTCCAGTTGAAAGGAAGGTCTACTACTGTAGCGTCTCTTCCATCTGGACCATAGATGACATCAAACACTAGGGCACAGTCCTCGACCGTCCTACAGATCGGACCGATCTTGTCCATGCTCCAACTCAACGCCATAGCTCCGTAACGGCTGACCCGCCCAAAGGTGGGGCGCAGACCCGTTACTCCACAGCGAGTGCAGGGAGAGATGATTGAGCCATGGGTCTCTGTTCCAATCGCAAATCCAACCAGGCCAGCTGCTACAGTCGCAGCAGAACCAGCTGAAGAGCCGCTGGAGCCCTCCTTCATATCCCAAGGACTCTTCGTTTGTCCATTAAACCAGACATCGCCCATAGCTAAGGAACCCAAGCTCAACTTCGCCACTAGCACGGCGCCAGCTTCTTCAAGCCGCTCGACGACTGTGGCGTTGGCATCAAAGACCTGATCCTTGTAGGGGGTGGCGCCCCATGTGGTTCTGATACCTCTTGTCGCTAGAAGGTCCTTGGCGCCCCAAGGGATGCCGTGCAAGGGTCCTCGGTAATGTCCATTGTCAATCTCTTCATCAGCCCTTTCTGCCTGTGCTATCGCCAGGTCCTCGGTCAATGTGACGACGCAGTTCAAGATGGGGTCATAGCGCTTCAACCGATTCAAGTACATCTTCGTTAGCTCCATTGAACTGACTTGCCGTGTTCGGATCAGGTACGAGAGGCGGGTGACAGGATAGAAAGCTACTTCCTCCAAGTTTGACGGAGCTGTGAGCCTAGACGCTTTGCTCATTCTGAACCTTCTCTGCTTAGGCTTCCTTGATGGCGTCGTAAAGGTCAGGCTGGGCAGATGTGGGGCAAAGCACAGTGCTGGAGGAATGCTGTTGTCTATCTCCACGGTCCGTAGCTTCTCGTAGTTGGCTACTCGATCGTTCAGCCTCTTTACCATTAGTTTCCGTTCGGAATCTGTGAAAGCTAAAGCAATGACTTTCTCCGCTTCAGCGATCACCTCTTCAGTGACCGGCATCTCCTTAGGAGACTCTTCCTTTTGAGCCATGACAGATCATTTCCTATGTCATGCTACAATATATAATTCTTAAGCAGATCTGCACGAGCTAGAAGTGAATAGGTGCTTAGTCAGGCGGCTTCATAGGCTTTCGGTGTGAACTCACAATCTTGGGGAATCGGGTAAACAGCCTAAGTTCTTCCGAGGCGAGTCGGACGTTACGCTGTCTACTTGTCGCTCGAAGTCCTTGTGGAGAGTATTCCCAGGGTCTTCTGACAATCCATCTGTGAAAGCCATTAGTGTTCTCTGATTGCTCAGGGGATTAGTTAGACTGCCTCATAGTCTTCCTCCCCAGTCAACGCCTTGTCCGTGTGTCGAATCACTCCAATTCCCATGTTCTTAGGCCTTTCAATCATAGCCTCGGTCCTAGCAGACCCCTTGCATTTCAACTGTATAACGCCATATAGCACACACCTACCTTCTTCCATCAAACTAAGATCTACCATGATGGGGAAAAGGTCTGGACAACATGACATGTTGAACCCGACTGTGCGACTAGAGTGATTGAGATTGGTTTGGCTGTAGTCGCAGGAATGATAGTTCGAAGGAGAGACAGATGTTAGTCTCTCAGGCTGTTGCGGAGCTCTCCTGCAAACCTTTAAGAGAAGTACAAGGCTGGTATTGATGTTGGAGGTTGCCGTCAGCTGAGAGTAGACCTATCTGTTGTTGTACCGACGTACATGGAGGGGGAAAATATCTCTCAGCTGATAGAGAGGGTCGAATCCTCCCTGCTCTCCCTTAGTTTTGAACTGATTGTTGTCGACGATAATAGCCCAGATGGGACCTCTGAGGTTGCTGAAGACCTCAATACCAGATATGGCAACATAAGGGTCTTGAAGAGAGCGGGGAAGCTCGGCTTGGGCTCAGCAGTTTTAGAAGGGTTTGAGAGAGCTGAAGCAGAGGTTTTGGCTGTTTTGGATGGTGATCTACAACACCCGCCAGAGATCTTGCCGCTAATGTACAGCAAGATTAGGGAGGGCTACGACCTAGTTGTGGCATCGAGGTATGTTGGTGGGGGAAAGACCATAGGTTGGAGTTTAAGAAGAAAGATAGCATCCAAGGGAGGAGCAATTCTGGCGCACCTACTAATTCCGAGGACGAGAGAAGTGAAGGACGTGATGTCTGGTTTCTTCATGCTTAGAAAGGGCATAGTAGAAGGAGTCAACCTCAACCCAATAGGTTACAAGATTCTTCTTGAAATCCTTGCAAAGGGAAGCCATAACTCGTTGAGTGAGATGCCTTATGCTTTTGAGGCCCGAAAAAAGGGGAGGAGCAACCTCACTTTTAGAGAGGTCTGGAACTATCTCGTTCACATATATAGACTACTTTGAGGACGCTAGAAGATATAGAGGATCTCCTAAGCGGTCTAGATCCGGAAGTCACTGTCTCATAGTGATCTGACACTGGTATTCGGCTAGATCTCTAATTGAGGGTTAAGTATTTTTTTCAGAAGAATAGGTTAGTAAAGGTTAAATATCTTCTTAGGGGAACAGATAGACAGGCGAATTGGTTGATAACAAAGAGAGATACCTCTAGAATCACAGTGACGGCAATAATCGTGATGTTGATTCTCAGTTCACCGACCTTCCTGTCTAGCGTAACTGCCGGCATAATCTCCCTTACAGTCGACACTGACAAGTCGAATTACTTTCAAGGAGAACACTTGCTTGTTTCCGGGCAGGCGATGATGAGTGGCAGTCCCCTCATGAACACGTTCATCAACATTACCATTAAGGGGCCCGATGATGGCACCGTAAGGCGCTTTGTTAGGGTTCAGACAGACTATTCTGGCTTTTACAGTCTTGACGAGATTCTCTACCCCGGCGTATTCCCACTAGGAAGATACAATGTAACTGTCGCAGTAAGGGTAGCTACTGGTTACGAATACGGCTATGCGCTAGAAACAAGAGCTTGGAAGACGTTTAACGTAGTAGCTGTTGAAGCTGAAGAGGCTGTAATAAGAGTATCCCTAGAGGGTGGCGGTTGGATAGCTAATGCCAGCGTAATCTTATACAATCACTTCACCGGTCATTGGGTTAATAGCACGAAGACTAATTCCACCGGTGTCGCTGTTCTGGGTGTACCGGCGTCGACGGCTTTCGATGTTCTTATCTATAAGACAGGGTATGGCAAGACTTCTGGCGGGAGGACGCTTGGCTATCTATTCGCTGACAACAGCACAACAGGCTATACCTCTCCATGCAGCCTCAGCTTTGAACTTCAAAGCGTAGCTTATGGTTCGGTTCGCGGTAGCATTGTCAACGCCACGGATAGCGAACCGCTTGGAGGGGCCATGGTAAGCCTCTTGGCGTATATCAGGGGTAAAACTTATTGGGTTGAATCGACGACCACGTTGGACAACGGAACCTACTCCACAGGTCTCAACATAGGCCTATGGAGGATCTGGGTCGACCGAAAGGAGAATGGAAACGTCACTCATATCGGAACTTGGAAAGACGTCGCGATGACAGATGGAGCTTCGAAGACTGTTGATTTGAGTTTGTGGCCTAAAGCGCAACTAACGATAGAGAGCTTGCCCGAAAGTTCGTATCGCTACGATGTAGTATTGATAAACGATACTTATGGTGGAGCGATATGGCGTCGAGATGTTGGCCATTCTGAACTCCCGCTTACAGTCGACATCCCAGCCATTAGCGGTATAATGGTTGTCATAGGTAAGCACGAGGTTTACGGCACCAGCATCGAAGCCCACAAGGGTAGCACCGTGACCTTGAGCGCCGAACTCAGCAACAACCAGTACGACTTCTGGGCCTTCCCCAACGACTCGGAAAACAACAGACTTCTCGGAAACCTGACGATGGTCGCGTACGTTGTTGCAGCTGGAACAGGAGGGCCGGGCGACGGAGGTAAAGCAGGGCCTCCGCAGTTCGTTGACCCCGTTGGAACCGTCAGCAACTATCTCATGGCTGACCGTGGGTCAGGAATCCCAACTGTTTGGAGTTCAGGAGGAACAATGACTAGAACCGGAGAAGGCAGCTACTACAGGTTCTTCGACCTAGACACCTTGGATGCTCCTCAAGGTTACTTCTACGGTTTGACGCTGGTTAGGAATTCAACAGGCCATGTTGTCGCCGCTGATCCAACATGGTTCAATAGGTTCCAGTACCAGATTCAAGTAATAAAGAGTAAGGGCACTTACGACGTAGGGGAAGATGCTGACTTTAGGTTCAAGGTCTACAGTGCTTCAGGCTACGCAACCGGTGTCACAGTCGCTTACGGACTGTACGACGGGACATGGCGCTTTGTAAGAGGAGGCTACGCTACTGTCAACTCAACCACAAGGGTGTGGAACGTCACTCTTCCAAGTGGAACTCTGAGCACGATGCCCTATCACTTGGTTGTGAGAATCATAGGTGGTAGAGAACAGGCGTTCCACTTCGCTGTTCAGGACTACACACCTATAAGGTTTAGTGGACGTATCATTGCGAACGCGACAATGAGTCTATATACAGACTACTACGGTACCTTCGTAGTCACTGCCAACCGCTTAGGGATATTCAACACCACTCTACCCCAAGGATATTACAATGCTTGGTTCCAGTACGACAACAAGGTGACGCCTGGAGTGGATGCTAGGGATACTTCGACGTGGCTGTATCTCTATAGTAACGTGACCAACTTCCCGGAGTACTTCTGGGATTACCTCTCCAGACCCATTGTGCCTGCCTTCGAGGTTAGAGGCATAGTCTTCCATGACGCCAATAGAAACGGAAGATTCGATGCTGGTGAAGCTAGACTGCCGCAGGTCAATGTGAGAGCAACGAACATAACTGGATGGCAAGAATGGTTCCCGCCGTCTCTCCCAGACGGGTCCTATAGACTCTTACTCCAGCCACTGGCGCGCTCGACTTGGAGCTTGAAGGCTACAGTACCGAGATATGAGCTAAACGAATCAGCTGTCTCAGATATTGCAGCAGGCACACCGCAGGGAAGCTTGTTGACAGTCAACTTACCAATGGTCTCGATACCTTTGGGTAACATAACGGGGTATGTCAAGCTCGACAACGGAACAGCACTGCAGAATGCATGGCTACACTTCATGGACCAGTACTGGAGCTGGCTTGGAAGTACCTCCACGAACTCGACTGGAGGTTACCTCTTCGTAGCTCCAGCAGGCAGAGAGATGAACGTATGGATCGACCCAGGTGTATCGGGATGGCCTGGCAAGGATATCAGAGGAATAATTGTCGCGGCGGATCGAACCCTGTACCTTAATGTGACGTTTACTAGACCTACGTGGGTGAGCGGGAGACTCCAGATCAACGGCACAGATGTGGGGGCGCAGATCATGCCACTCGACGAGAACTGGAACAGACTAACTTGGGAGACATGGCAGTCCGGCTCCTTCAACTACACCCTCCCAGTGACCACTAAGAGACTACTTATGTGGGCTTGGGGACAAGGCTTCCTGATCAAGGACGTCGACCTACACGTAGGAGTGAACAACCTGGGCGTCTTGAACTTGACGGCGACAAGTCCTGTGCTCTCTCTCAACGTCCATCCAAAGAATTGGGCATGGGAGTGGCTGGCAGGGCAACGAGTAGACTTTGAAGCAGAGCTAAGAAACACCACGATGTGGGAGCCGGTTCAAGGTGGCAACTTGACCTTCTGGGCATGGTATTGGAACAACGGTTCCTTTGCTGGGCATGGGACAGTCCCTGAATCCTCAATTGTCGGAACCTACGAAGGAAACTTCAC
>Ga0315314_1002727_pt1 | contig 14378 bp, 11 predicted proteins | sample TDP9_MG_FD_203631 | JGI IMG/M metagenome (GOLD analysis project Ga0315314, IMG submission 203631) | Freshwater sediment microbial communities from Lake Towuti, South Sulawesi, Indonesia - TDP9 | ecosystem: Environmental > Aquatic > Freshwater > Lake > Sediment | place: Indonesia: South Sulawesi...
TCTATAATCGTTACTAACTCTTTACCCATCTCCCGGCAGGTGCATTTTTCTTTATAAAGCCTGTATCCATTCTTGGCTATTTTATCTCTAAGTTCTTTATTACCTTTGAGGTATAAAATAGCTTGAGCTAAAGAAACAGGATCATTCATCTTACAAAAGTAGCAATTTTCTTTATTTGTCAAAAGCTCCTCAACAGCTGGGGACTGACCTGTAATCACTGCTTTTCCCATAGCTAAAGCTGCTAAAACTTTGAAGGGAATAACTCTTTTTGCCTTATCCGTTTTACCAAAAATGCTCAAACATATATCGGCCCGGGTCATATAATCAGCAATTTTTTCAGGAGGCATTACTCCCAAAAAAGACACATTTTCCAATCCAAATTGCTGGCTCATTTTTGTAACCTCTTCATAGGTCTGGCCTTTTCCAACTATTTCGAAATAAATATCTTTTTCCTTTTCTAATATTTTGGCAGCCTTAATTATAATATCAACACCGTGCAAGGGGATAAAAGTACCGTGAAAATGAATTATAAATCTTCCATTATTCAATTGACAATCATGTTCTCTTCGGGTAAAGATAGTATCATCAACAACAACCAATAGCCGCTTGAATTTTTCTCTTGGCAATTTAAACTCCTTAACAAAATAATCAATATGGGTATTGGTATCTAATAAAACCAAGTCTGCCAACTGACAGGATTTTTTATCAACCCGCCAGAAAGCCTTAGCCACTTTTGAATTTCTGCTGACGCGGGCCCTGTCTAAAGCCCAACTGTCATACCATGAAAAAAAAACATCCACAATTAAAGGCTTCCTGGCCAGACGGGTAAAAAACCATCCTAAATAAACTTCACCCAAAGAAGGCCGTCCTGGAAAACCGATAATCATAGCATCATATTCCCCTACAAAAAGATATTTAAAAAACAAAACAGATAAGTCTAAAAGAAAATAGAGCCTTTGATGAGCCTTCGCCCAGCACTCAACCACCTTCACATTGTTTTGTCGTAACCCTTTAATAATGTTAGCATTACGAGGAGAACTCTTGCTATAAAGCCCAAAATAACAAATTCTCATTTCATTTATGGTCTTTGTCATGCCAGATTAAATCATACAATTTTTCTTGCTGCTACTAGTAAAACTTCGCCCCGATTTATCAGAGAGCTAACTTTATTGACCAATTTAATAATCTTTGTAGCATATTTCGATACCTCTCCAACTTCTAGCCACATCGAGAATCCTATCGTTACGATACCCCACTAATAAAAGGGTTTGATCTTCTCCTCCACATAAATCACATCTGATATATTCAAGCAGATTTTGTTGGCCTTCAGATTCGTGCATAGATACATTATTTTGCAAGTCAATTGGTTCCATGAAGTCAAATTTATTATTTTAGCCTACCAATAGTGGGAAGCCTTTTCCCAAATATTGAAAAGACTCTCTGTAAATAACACTTAAGCCTGTGTTTTTTATGAAAGAATAATCTTGCACTTAGCAACCAAGCCAAGAATTGACCTGTTAAGCCTAAATGGGTATAATATTTAAGCGCATTCTTACGCGATATTTTTCTAGATATATCAAATCCCTGCTTCAAAAGTTTTTGTCGTTCAGAAACACTCATTGATTTTAGGGCAAAAACAGGTTCGCGTATTCTTGTGTTCACTTTATTCAAATAAATATCAGGTAAAACAAGAAATCCTTCGTTTTGTTTTATCTCTTTAAATAATTCTGTAGCTGGATAAGGTATTATGTTATAGAAGTTTGCGTAAGCCACAGGATAATTTTGGGCGAAATCAAAAGACTTTTGTACATCTTGTGGCGTTTCACCTTCAAATCCAACCATAAAAAAAAGTCCTACCTCAAATCCCAATTCACAAGCTGTTTTAACAGCATAATCAATCTGGTTTACAGTCAAATCCTTCTTTATATATTCAAGAGTTTTATCATTAAAGCTTTCCACACCAATACCCAGAGACCAAAATCCAACCCGTCTCATCCGTGTTAAAATTTCTCTGGTCACTTTATCAGCCCGGATTCCCTGATCGCATGCCAGACGTAACCCTGTTAAACCTTCCTGTTCAATCAAATCACATAGTGTTAAAACTCTCTTTGGTAATTCTAAAAAAGTATCATCAACAAAATTAAAACTGCGAAATCCTTTGTTGTACCAATCTTTTATTTCAATTAATATATTATCAGGAGAACGTGGACGGAATTTTCGACCCATGGTACTTACTACAGGACAATATATACACTGATGGGGACATCCACGGGATGAAACCATTCCAATAGAATTGTACCTTTTTAATTCAAGACTTTCATAATCGGCTAAAGGCAATGTATCCAAATCGGTATTGAAAGGTAGACTGGCATTTTCAATTATCACTCCCTCTCGCATATACAAGAGATTACCAATTTCTTCAAAGGGAACACCACAGCATAAATCTACTAATGCTTTCTCTCCTTCATTTTTTATCGCATAATCAATAATGCGATTATGGAATGATTTATCTTTATATATAGAAACATGAGGTCCTCCGATAACGATAGGAATACCAAAAGTTTTCTTAATTTTTTTGATTAGTTCATAAACTATCTTATGCCGATATGTATAAATAGTAACACCGATTAAATCTGGATTAAATTCTTCAATTCTTCGTTTAAGAATATTAAACTTGTCTATAAAATGCATATCAACTGCTAAACAATTGATGTTATGAGATTTCAATGAGCCCATTAAGTATCCTATGCCTGGATGTGGATTGTCAGGAAGACCATAATAGCCAGAAATATCAGGAATTATCAATAAAACTCTATTGAATCTCATATGCTTATTACTCAATGTAGCAATCTCTCATTTCACGCCCTTTTCCAACCTTCCATCTTTTTTTCACGGAAAAACTCGCTAAATGTTTTCTCAAAAATCTCTTTCCAATAGAATTGATGTTTGATCTTTGCTACATTTTTTCGGTAATAATTTCTTACGCCCTCTTTTTCGGCTAAATAGCGCATCTTCTCAGACAGCTCCTGTGCTTTACACGCTATGCCAATCTTCTCGCGTCGCACAAGGTTCTTAGCCACCTTGGTATCTACGGTAAGAATTGGCAATCCACATGTAATATAAAAAGAAAGTTTACAACAATAAGTTATATCAAAATATTTATTGGGATAACAAATAATACCAATATCGCACTGTTTTGCGGTGGCATTACATTCTTCGGCAGTAATCTGTCCGAGATATACAACATTTTCCCGCATTGATGCGTAATCCTTCATCAGACCGGCTTCGTCTATCCCGATTATAATAAGTTTGGCCCGCCGGCTATTTAAGCGGGCAAAAGATTCTATCATATGCTCGATTCCTCGATTCCTGTTTATCGTTCCGCAATAAACAAAGAAGATCTCGTTGGGTTTCTTGTTTAAAATTGAACTGCGGTCTTTTCTTTCCTTAATATTCCCATTTATAACAATCCTCATCTTCTTCTTTCTGAGCCGATAATCTTTCCTGAGTAACTCTTCCATTTCTCTCGATGTTGGCCATAGTTCATCGGCAAAATTAAATATAACTTTTTCAAATATTCTGTAAATATTCTCGCTTGAATACAACGGGTAGCCAAGGTCAGGGTTCTGATATCTCGGCAGGTCATGAACGTTAATAATGATTGCCCCCCGCCGAAGTACCGAACTCATCTTTAACAAAGTTATAAATATCAAACCCTTTATAAAAGCGAAATTGTTTAAAGGATGGGCAAATGGCATCGTGTGGTAATTAAACAGGTTTATTCTATTTTTACCGAAACATGTTATTGCAAGAACTCTAATATAATCAGCTATGCCCTTCGTAGCGCAAAACAGATGATTACTTGGAGTTGATGATAAGTGTGACGGTACTGTAATTGCTTCTTTGATGTTATTCTCGATATATCTATATAAGCTTACGGTTCTCAGCTGACCCCCATCTTTTATTACGTTATTTTCTGGTTTCCCGAGAATTACATAGTTAATCATTGCCTCTGTATAGTTTCCTGATTTTCATTCTGCTTACTAAACAACTGGAGAATATCTCTATCGCTTAATTCATTGGTCTTTGCTTTCTCTTGGATTCTTCTGTTTTTCGCTTTCTTAACTGTACCTAATGCCTGTTTCAAGCCATAAATGAGAGTTGTTTTTCCTTTAATTAAAGATTTAATAACTGTCAGAGGGGTGTATTTAATGTGTTCCTGACACAGCTTCCTGTCATGTATGTTCTTCCAGAAAAAGAGACATTTATTTCGGATTTTTAACGTCCCTACTTTCTCGTTACCAAAATAGCGTTTCATCGAAACGCTATTTTTATGAAATGCCAGTGACTCCGGCACATAGTAATTTGTCCAGCCGCGTTTCCAAGCACGAAAAGACAAATCAACGTCTTCAACATAACCCGGGAAGTAAAGCTCATCAAAACCCCCAAGCTCCAAAAACTTCTTCCGATCATAGAGTGCCGCTCCGGCGCAGGTAAAAAATGTTATCCCTTCCGCTTCATCCTCTACTCTTTCCCAATCCATCCATCCCTTTCGAAAATACAGTCTATTTTTATTCCCTTCCTCTTTATATTTACTGCCGTTCCAATCCCTGATGTTAGGGACCACTGAAAAAACTCTTTCATCTTTCATTTTTTCTAACAGTGGTTCAATAAAATTATTTTCAACCTTCATATCGTTGTTAAGAAGAACAATATAATCACTCTGGCAGTTTTTAATTACTTTGTTATAGGAGAAAAGATATTGGTTTTCTCTTAGCTCTATTACCTTTACCATAGGAAATTTATCCTTCAGAAATTGAATACTATCATCAGTGCTATTGTTGTCAATTACGACAACTTCATGCTTAGAATTATTATGCCGAGCAGCTCTTACCACCGATGGAAGACATTCTTCCAGTAAAGACCGCCCATTATAATTAAGAATCAAAATGGAACATTTGCTATTTTTAAAAGCCATTTAATCAAACTCCTTTTTAATTTCAGAATTACAGATGTACTTATCAAAAGAATCTATATTCTTATAATAATTCTCAATACATGGATTTTTTCTTCCTTCATTTTTAGCCCATGACATTAAATTTGGTAAATTAGATAAATCATATGGATTAGAAAACATTTTCTGCAAATGTTTACTTTCATAATATACCTTCATAATCGGTTGAGGAATTATGGTCTTGTCTCTTTCATATTTTATTCCATAAAAGAAAACACCCGCTGAAATACGATGCACCACATCTGGTTTAAACCTGGTATCATATCTTTTTAAAGGATATTTTAAAATTTGTTTTAACCGCCTTACAAAAACCCTCTCTCCCCATGATTCGGCATTAAAATACTTGAGATAATGCCCAAGAACATTCGATATTGCGTAAGAAAGCATCTGATATGGTGGAACTCCTGATTTGATTCTCTTAAATTTTTTTAGCACTTCCTCTAAACCCGTAAGACTAAAATTGAAATAATGATGGGGAAATCCGTGATAGGTAAACACAAAATTAGTATCAGCATAGATATACCCTCCCGGTTTACATACCCTATACATTTCTTTAGCAGCTAAAACCGGATCAGGCAAATGCTCTAAAACCGCATTAGAAAAAATATAATCTACGGAATCATCTAAAAAAGGAAGATTATGTATATCCCCTACAATATCAACATAGGGAGTATACAAAATGTCCATTCGCATAACATTGGGAATATCAAGCTCCATATTGTTATTACCAACATCAAGAATAACATGATTTTTATCTAAGGATTTCATAATGTTTGAAAATATCCAGTCAGTATATTTGTCACGGGTTTCCAGAGGAGGTTGTTTCTCTTCCTTATAATTATTTAACATTATTGGAGTACGACCTTTTATTGCATATTTCTTAAAACATTTTTTGCATTCAAACCCTTTGCTACCAAAAATGACTTTGTTTTTGCACTCCGGACATGCTAATATTTCCGTTATATTTGGCATATTTATATTGTCCTAATCAAAAAGATATTTTTGTAATCTCATTGAATTTCTCTTAGCCTCATGTTTCTTTGCAGTAGCTAATGCGTTGTGAACAATTCTTTCCCTGAGTTGTTTATCTTTCAATAACTGCAAGATTCCCCTTTGCAATGCTTTTTCAGAAGGTTCATCAACGGTTAAAGCAAACTCATTTTCTTTATTGTACTGACAGAGATAACTATAGGGCGGCGCATGAAGCAGTATAGGCGTGCCGCTTATAAAATACTCAGCTATTTTCCCGGGTGCTTGGTTTTCGACAATCACTCTCATTAAATAGTCACTTCTAAAAGTGTACGGTAAAAATAATATATCGGCATCCCTTTGTATCTGAAAGATATCTTTTCTGACAGCATAAGTTATGACTATCCTTTTACTTAGCTTAACATTTTCTCGCAGAATTTTGCCTTGTCGCGGAGTCGTGTATAAAAACAAATTGACATTCGTTAATTCATTAACCACATTTACAAGCCTTACGATACTGTCATATTGTGCACTATAGACCGATCCAGTATAGACAATTTTATAAATATCTTTTGACTTATAATGTTTAGGTGTATATTCATTGTGTGGAGGTAATTCAACAGAGTGCTGTATAAGTTCTGTATCAATTCCATATTTTCTCTTGTAATATTCTTTCATTCTTTCTGTGGTTACGAATACTTTGGTTGCAGTGTTGAACATTCTTTTTTCCAGCCACTTGCAAAAATGCTTTTTTATCCTGCTCAACTGTATCTCTTCGAATAAATCAAACATGAATAGATATAGAGGTTTTTTCATTATCAGATGAACAAAGTAGGCAGAAAGGAAAAAACCTCTATTATTAGTTGGAGCCAGGATATTGTCGGCCCTCTCCTTTATAGCAACCCTTACCCCTTTTATTGCAAGAAATGGCAATAAAAATAGTTCGAGGAGAGTAAAGAATCTATCAATTATTTTATTCCTTCGCCTACAAAGTGGGACATTAAAAAAGTAATATGAACAGTCGAGCACATAACTTTTATCTACCCTCCTATAGTTTTCCTTCAAAGTATCCATCAAAATGCAATAGCTCCCTTTTGGGAAATACTGGAATAGATTTTTCATCATTATCGGCGAGCCTTCATTCAAGGGCGGCGCCCATTCGGTAATGACTAGCGTTTTTTTCATTTAATTTTTCAATCCATATCTTACCTTAATAAAGGCAAACCGACTTTATCCATACGCCCCACTCTTTTCCATCAGCTCAATCTTTTCTATTTTTTCTCCAAAAGAATTTTTATTACAACTGTGGAAACATTTTTTCGTAGATATTCTTCTGGAACATTCCAACTATTGGGCTCGTTGGTTACTATCTCCACGCTTTTTAATATTTTCTGAGAATCAACGCCTGCTAAAATATTGCTTCCACAAGCCACTGTTTCCGGCCTTTCCGTAACATCCCTTATCGTTATATTGGAAACTTTAAAAATACAGCACTCCTCCTGAACCGTTCCACTATCACTAAGAACACAGAAAGCTTGCTTTTCCAATGATATAAAGTCAAAAAACCCTAACGGCGTTAGAAATTTAATTTCATCATTCTTATTTTTTAAACCATATTTTTGCATTCTCTTTTTTGTCCTAGGATGCAAGCTGCAAATAATAGGTATCTTATATTTCTTCTGCATTAATTGCAGTGCGGTTATTATACTTTTCAACCTTTCTTTATCATCAACATTCTCTTGGCGATGCATTGTGGCTAAAAAATACCTACTCTTTTCCAAACGTAATTTCTTTAAAATATCACTTTTTGCGATTTGCTCCTCACGCGATTTAATCACCTCGTAAATTGGATTGCCAATAACATAAATGTTCTTGTTATGCATACCCTCCCTGAGGAGATTTTCTTTACTTCTATGCGTATAAGGCATAAGGATATTGCTTGAATGGTCTATAACTACTCGATTTACCTCCTCGGGAACTCTATTATCATAACATCTGTTTCCGGCTTCCATATGATAGACTGGTATCTGCATACGTTTAGCTACAACGCTAACTAAACCACTGTTTGTATCGCCTAAAATAAGAATTTTGTCCGGTTTTTCCTTTAAAAATACTTTTTCTATTTCAATTAATATTTTACCGATCTGTTCGGCAAAAGTATCAGCCTTGACTCCCAAATAATAATCCGGTTTTCTCAAATCTAATTCTTTAAAAAAAATGTCGTTGAGACAAGAGGCAAAATTTTGGCCGGTATGCACTAAAATATGCCTGCAATATCTATCCAGTTTTTTTATTATAAGACTTAGCCGTATTATCTCAGGTCTCGTCCCTAAGACAGTCATTATCTTCATCTTAATATCTCTTCTACTTCGCTATTTCTTTCTCTGCTTAAAAGCCCATTATTTTTAAGTAACTCTCGAATTTCCTCTTTGCTGACCAGGTTTTCAGCGGAAGTATACTCTCCCTTTAAGATAGAACGCGCAGAATCTTCTGTTCTAAGCTCAGGCAAGACTGGTTCTATTACATAATATCCTTTTTTCTCGACTGTCCTATAACATTCCTCCTCAGAGATTAAAACCTCATCGATTTTTTCTCCCGGTCTTATCCCTATAAATTTCTTTATAATCTTTCTATCACCAATTAAAACATCTGCTAAGTCTACAATATTCACAGAGGGAACTTTGGGGATAAAAATTTCTCCTTTTTTTGCATATCGTATGGCATCAAAAATCAAGTCAATTGCTTGGTCTAAAGATAAAAGGAAACGTGTCATTTCTCTAGTAGTAATCGTAACAGGCCCTCCTCGTGCTATCTGATACAAAAACAATGGAATTACCGAACCTCTGGAAGCTAAAACATTTCCATACCGAACACATATGAATTTCGTCTTTGGGCAATCAATATTTCCCCGAATCAAAATGCGTTCCTGAATTGCTTTACTCATACCCATTACATTGACCGGCTTACAGGCTTTATCGGTTGACACGCCAACAACTGTTTCCACATGCAGGCCGGCTTCCCTGACGGCGGTTACAATATTATGTGCTCCCTGAATATTCGTACGGACTGCTTCATAAGGAAAATACTCACACGTAGGGACTTGCTTTAAAGCGGCAGCATTAATTATAATATCTGCCCTGGAAGCTACTCCAAGAACTGTTTGATAATCCCTAATATCGCCTATTTGAAACTCAAGAATATCCTCGGGGACCCGATAAATAATTTCGTCTGTAGCAACAATCTTATGCTTCCATTCCAATCTCATCTGATGCTGTTTGGCTTCATCGCGTGAAAATATAATTATTTTTTTTGGAATCCCTAAATCCCCTTGCATAATTCTGGAAATAAGCTTCTTTCCTAAAGACCCTGTTCCACCGGTAATCAGGACTGTCTTATCTTGAAAAACCATAGTAATTCTCCTTATGCTCTTCATAATCAATATACATCCTATTTACCAACTCTACCCAAGATGGGGGCGAGTATCCGGTAATCGAACGGAATCTTGAAGAATCAAGTGAACGATCTAAAACAAAATCTTCATCAGGTTCTATCTTGATGTCCTTTTTATACCGCTTAGCCACTAAATTCAGCAGGTCGTATTTAGATATAGGGTCTGCGGAAACATGATATATTCCTGTAAGCTCGCTATTAGGCAAGACATATTTACTGATGATCCTGGCTAATTCCACTGTAGGAAAACCTGAATAAATAGCCTTTTTATAACCTCTAATCTTCTCTTCCTGAGCAAGGAACCATTCGATCAATCCAAAACCCCCTTTTAACTCATGCCCTATGATCGAAGTCCGCAAAGTTATACAATGAGGTGAATAACTGACCTCTCCCAATGACTTGGTTTTTCCGTAAAGATCAATAGCGTTTGTAATATCGTCTTCCTTGTACATCCCTTTTTTACCGTCAAATACGCAATCTGTACTGATATGTATCAATCTCACATCAGAACTACGGCACACTAACGATAGGCGATGAGGCAGCTGGGCATTTACAGTAATAGCCGATAACGGGTCACTACCCTTTGGTAATTGCTTGATCAAACCTATGCAATTTATCACAACATCGGGTTTAATAGCAGCAAGCGCACGAACAACAGTATCAAAATCATTAGCGTCCACATTTGACCGTATCCTTTTAATCTCGTCATGAGAAAACCAACTATTCAGATTATCGTAGCTACGAACAGTAGCCTGAACTTCTAAACCAGCTTTTTTTGACAATTGTTTAAATAAAACATGTCCTAACATTCCCGTCCCACCTAATATTAATATCTTCATTATCTTTTCTCTATTAAACTATAATACAAGTCTTCCATTTCCATTTCTCATTTCCTTTTCCTGCCCGCATTTCTTCTGAAATATCTCTCAGCTGATTTCTTCCCCATTCACGATTTCTTTGTTTCTGCAACTAATTCCCAATATAGAGCTTCAATATTCATCATATTCTTATCAAAATCAGCTCTTTCCCAAACCTGTGCAAGATTATTTTTTATAAAACTATCTGTTTTTTCTTTATTAGAAAAAACCTTTATCATTGCTTCGGCAGCAGCGATATCATCAAGACAGGGGACGATATATCCGCTTTCACCATCTCGGATCCATTCTCTTATTTGTGGTAAGTCTCCCATCACAACTGGTGTCCCGCATGCCATTGCTTCAAGCATAGACATAGGGCAGGAGTCACGCGACGACAAAGAAACAAGGACGTCAGCCATATTGTAAAGCTTTGGCATTTCTTCATAAGGAGCTTGACCATAAAAAATGACATTATCTTTGACACCTAAATGTTCTGCTAAATGTTTTAATTCATCTATCTGACATCTCTCTCCTGAATGCCAACATAATATCAATTTTACATTTTTCTTCTTATTCATAACCATGGCTGATGCTTTCAAAACAATTTTAATATTATAAAATTCTGCTAAACTTCTTGCACTCAAGATTACTTTATCTTGTGATTTTAAACCCAGGTTATTTCTTAAATCATCTGTATTAATTCCGGGTCTAAAAATATTTAAGTCAACACCGACGCGATTGCAGAATTTTGTCTTTTTCCGAGCTTTGCTCGTGCAAATTCGGTGCATTTCCGACGAATTATAAAGTACGGCATCGGCTTCTTTTAGAGCGTAGTTAATAAACATTCTTCGATATATTGAATCATCCATTTTCCAGATAACATCCCCATTCCAGGGCATAATAACAAGAGGTCTAAAATTACTATAAATACCTAAACTTGATGGATAATATAAAGTGTGCAAGTGTAATAAATCCGGATTTATTTTTTTTATCAACTTTCTTATTACAAACATCGGCCTGATATATCTCTGCCACCTCCATATATTAAAATCTAAAGTCAAATAGCGTTTCAGGCGGCTTTTACTGCTGTTGTTTTTTTTAATAAGATGTATAGTTGTGTCTTTGATATCCAATCCTAATTTGTTCGTAATTAGATGCGTCTCATAGCCACGATTAGCAAACCATTCCACATACCTTTTCGTATGCATACTCCAGGCCCAACCAACAAAACATATTTTCATTGAATACTCTTCCGTTTTTCTTCCGTAACTTTAATCTCAGGATGCAAATTAGCCACTCCATCAAAGGAAACCTTATCATCAACAAACAAGGTGGCAGCATTATCAATATATTCCTGATTAACCTTCCTAACCGAATCGTATATGTATGTTCCTATATGATAGGTACCTTTCAATAACTCCACTTTAAGCCTGAACCCCACATCTACAGTTGTCCCGGCCTTACCAAAAGTAAAATTTCCCGTTAATCGGTGCTGATAAGTATCCATAATCATCAATCTATCTTCCCTTCTGACAAAAAAACCAAAGTCCGCTTTTTCTACGTCCCCATTAAAAACCGCTTTATACTTAAATATAGCCGTATCTCCGGAATTGAAATGGGATGTTGGTTTGCCTTTGTCGTTTAGAAGCTTGATATCTGTAATTTCGGCATTTCTTTTATTACAACCATTGTTATCTTTATTATCTTTAATGAAAAAATTTCCTTTTTCTTTATTTGAAAAAACCTTAAAATACTCATCAATCGCTTCTTCGGTGGGTCCGTCTATCAGAATGTTCCCCTCCTCAAGAAGGATTGTCCTCCGGCAGAGCTTTCTTATTGAAGCTAAGTTATGAGATATAAAAATAATTGATGTTTTATTATTTATATATTCTTCCATTCTTTTTAAGCATTTTTCCTGAAAACTCATGTCACCCACGGAAAGAACTTCATCAATAAGTAAAATGTCAGCATCAACATGTGCAGAAACAGCAAAGCCCAGGCGAGCCTTCATTCCTGAGGAATAGCGTTTTAAGGGAGTATCTAAAAATTCTTCTATTTCCGAAAAATCAACTATCTGTTTAAATCTTTTATCTATTTCTTTGTTTCTCATTCCCATTATAGAACCATAAAGATAGATATTTTCTCTTCCTGTAAGTTCAGGGTGAAAACCTGCGGCTAACTCAATCATTGCAGCTATGCGCCCTTCCTTATAAATCTTGCCCTTCGTAGGTAAAGTAATCCCAGATAAAAGCTTCAATATCGTACTTTTCCCGGCACCATTAGGACCGATAATTCCTAAAATCTCTCCTTTTTTTAATTGAAAGGAAATATTCTTCAAAGCGTAAAAGCCTGAATTTTTTTGCTCTTTTCTTTTGAAATTAAAAAATCTATAGATATCTTCCCGAAGGGTGCGATACCCACGCTGACCAAGGGCGTACTTTTTAGAAACATTTTCTACTTTTATGGCTAATTGCTTTTCCATAATTAAACAATATCGGCAAAACTATTTTCTACTTTCTTGAAATACCCATACGTCAAACAAAATAATAATAGCGATACCATCGTGGCTATCCCTAAATAATGAAAATCAGGCGGCTTGGCCTGGATTAATACCAGCCGGTAACCATCAATGATCGGGACCATAGGATTAAGCATATAAAAAGGCTTGATTGCCTGAGGAACAATACTGATAGGATAAATAATGGGACAGGCATACATTAAAAGCTGGATAAACAAAGGCAGGGCATATCCTATATCCCGGTAAAAAACATTTATTGCCGAGAGAAAAAAGGCAATTCCCAGTGTAAAAATAATCTGAATTAAAAGAATAGGGAATATGAATAAAGCGTTTAAAGAAAGGGACGCTTTAAAAACAAACATCAAAACCACAAAAACAACTGAGGCAATACAAAAATCCACAAAAGCTGCCAACAAGGCAGATATCGGAAATATTTCCCGCGGAAAATACACTTTAGTAATAAGGTCTTTATTGTCTTGCAGGCTGGGAATAGCAAAAGAAAGCGATGTAGAGAAGAATGTCCAGGGCAGGAGAGCACTATAGGTAAATATTGGATAAGGGATACCATCGCTGGGAATCTTGGCAAATTTCGAAAAGATAATTGTAAAGACAACCATCATAGATACAGGCTTAAGCACCGCCCAAAACATCCCTAGCACCGTCTGCTTGTATTTAACTTTTATCTGCTGGAGGGTAATATTAAATAGCAATTCCCTATAAATCAAAATATCTTTTAAAGACTTAAACATAATAAAGTTCCTTTAAAGGCTTCAAAATAAGAGACCAATTGTATTTTTCTGTAATCATCCTTTCACCATTAGCCGATTTCTTTTCCCATATACTTCTATCCTTCAATTGTTTTAAAGCTTCTGCAAATTCCTTGGAATCACTATTTTCCACCACAATTCCGCAGTCATACTTTTTTATCGTATCACTCCATTCCCCGGCATTTACCGTTACGATTGGCAACCCACAGGCAGCATAATCCAAAACTTTTATCGGAGAGGCAGTTTTCCTTATTATATCTTTGGTTGACGGCGCTACACCTACTTGCATGTCACTAAATATTTCAAGACTTTGATTCCGAGGTTTTTTTCCAAGATATATAATACTTACAAATTTACTATTGATATAATCAAAGATTTCATTCCTTAATTGACCATCACCCATCAAAAAAAATTGATAGTCATCCCTTGACAAAATTTCTGCTGTTTTCACGAAGTCCAGGACTCTTTCATATGGATCAAAAACCCCGCCATAAATAATCTTCATCGGGGTTTGATACTTTGCCCTTTTTTCATAAAGCTTACTACCATTAGGAACAACTATGATCTGATCATTTGGCTTATTAAAATATCCACTCACAAATTCCTTCATCAGATGAGACACAACAATAACACGATCAGCATGTTTTATTGCTTGCTTTTCTATTGTAGCCCAGAAGTTTATTAATGCTTCGGATGTACCTCTTTGTTTCATTTCCTCAACCAGAAGACCGTGCATATCGAAAATGTAAGGAATACTTCTTTTTTCTTTTATTCTTGAACAGATAAAAGCAGGGATTTGGGTT